>MDSZ01068246.1_pt1 | contig 24630 bp, 19 predicted proteins | sample 811201 | NCBI WGS metagenome assembly MDSZ01 (sample SAMN05326647, study PRJNA326480) | marine metagenome | isolation source: seawater | place: Indian Ocean: North | collected 2010
GCTAATGGTAAACTCAACTAACTTTGGTGGGTTAGAAAGTTTATCTAAGCTAGCTGGTATAGCAGAAGGTAAAGATGGCAATGTACAGTTCAGGGATGAGGACGGGAACGAAGTAACCATGAATGCCCGGGATATGGACGACAGTACTAAGCTAGAAGCTATAACACAAAAGCTAGAAGCACAGGGAGTAGATGGACAAGAAGCCCAGCGTGTGGCTAAAATACTTATGCAAACACCGGATATGATTGAGTCGGTGAGGAACATGAGTGGTATGAGTGTTAATGACGCATCTACTGCAATGGCAGGACTTGCTGAAAAGATTGGTCTAGACCCGTCAATGATACAATTTTTAATAGGTGACCAAGCTATTGAAGCCGGTATAGAAGCTGGTTCTAAAGGTGCAGCAGGATTGATGGGCGGTCCGGCAATGACAGACCCGTTACAAAATTTAATATTTGGTATTATGGGTGCTGATGAAAAAGCTTTAACAGATAGAGCTTTTGAAGAATCTGCTTCAGAAAAACAAAGACTTTCGGTCAATGCTTTAACTACAACAGATGTACAGAGAGAACTGTTTTCTAGTCTAGGTAGTGGAGAAGACAGAAGTGAGATAGCTGGAAGAGAAGGCACTAGGCGTGCGATGGCAGATCTGACTAACAGAATTATACCAAAGTTAGAAGAGATAGAGTTGGGTGATAGTAACTTATTGGAAAAGTCTCTTGAAGCAGAGGGCATTGAGAATCCTGCAGAAGCTATTGAAAATCTAAAAAAAGATATGGCAGAAGCTGCAAAGCTTGAACGTATTGGGGATAAGGAAGGAGCTGCTAAATTACGCGAGAGAAATATGCCTGTTGTAGAAGCTATTTTATCTCAAATAGGCGGTGATGGTTCTCAGGCAACCATGAAGATCTTAGAGACTATTCGTAACGCCGGAGGTACTACGCGTAGTGTACAGTTAAAGCCCGAAGAGGTTGAAGCTGAGATGGTAAAACTTAAAGGCGCATCTGATTTTGAAACTCTGCAAAAAATGACAGAGCAAAGAGATCAGCTGAATAAGTTGAATGAGTTAGAAGAGCAAGAAGCTAAAGTTGAAGAATTACGTAACAACGTAGATGAGACTGCCGTCGATAGAGCTTCAAACTTAAGAAGAGAAGCTGACGAAATAGATTCTGAAGCGGATAAAGATCTAATAGCAAACAGAAAGGGTGATGACGATGTACAGGAAGCTAGAAACTTTGTACGCAGGTTTCAAGATGAAAATAGTGATTTTAGAAAAAGAATAATAGATGAAATGGGTGAAGAAGGTGCCCAGAAAGAATTTGATAAACGAAAAGAGACTTTAGCAAATTTTGAAGAAAAAGTACAAGACGCTAAGGAAAGACAACAATTAGCAGCTGACAAACGTGCAGAAGCAGATGAATTAGAAGCACCTAACAAAGAACTAGCGAGAGAAGAACAAGCGTTAAAGGCCTTACAAAAACAAACAGAAGGGCTTGATAGGGAAGCCATAGACACAGAGATTAGAGATACTGTTAATAACCTTATCATGGATGAGGGTGAAGATGTATCCCAAGAGGCCAGAGATGATTTAGCAGAGTTTGCAAGAAAAGCCGAGGAAGAGGAGGGTAAAGCACTTACACCTCAGGAATTAATTAATAGGTTGGAAACTAGTGAGGAAGAAGGTGCTGATGAATTATTAAAAACAGCAAACGAAGTATTTGATACAGAAGAGGTTAAACGTATTGAAGAGTTAAATAGAAGAAAAGAATCGGGTACAAGTTTTATAGAAATTGCTGCTGACGGACAAGAAGTAGAAGATCGGAAAGAGCTGTTAAGATCATCAGATTTTCAAGAAGCAGAAAAGACAAAAGATTTAATTACAGCTCTAGGTTTGGATGAAGACGCAGTAAAAGACGTCATGTCTAAATTTGAAGAAGCTGACGAGGTGGGTAAAACAAAAGAAACTATTCAAGACGAGCTTACCGAACTAAGAGAGGGTGGAGAAGATATAAAACCTTTGTCAGAACTTTCTGGAGAAGAGAAAGAAGCCAGAGAAAAAGCTATTGCTGAAAAAGAAGAAGAACTAGAGAAGGTTAAACAACTAGGTAGTGTAGACGATATAAAAGATAACTTATTTAGTTTAGACTTAAAAGGTACGCAGGGAGATTCGGAAAATGATTTAATAACACAGCTATCACAAAAGGGAGATAAAGCAGATAGTATAATAGATACATTCGAGGATGCAGGTATAAGTAAGACAGAGATGTTGGAACAGATCAGTGCTGCCGAACAAGAGTTTAGAAACAGTCTTGGAGATAAGGAAATAGCAGAGGATTCTCCTGAAGCACAAAGATTAAAAGAGTTTGAGCAGGCACAGCAGGAAATTAAAAACTCCATGACCAGTGACGATACAAGTTCATTACTTGTAGACTTATTAGATTATTTCCGTAAAATTGGAAATGGAAACTCTATAAATGTTAAGTTACAAAAGTAATGGCTGATCGGATTTTACAGATGGAAAATGGTGTCTTTGTATTCAAAAGACAAGGAAAGCGTTTATACAGTGGCGACTTACCACCAGACTTAAAGCCCGGCAAAAAAGTCCATATGTTCATCACCAGTGTCGATGTTACAGATTTTGATGTGACAGGTAAGATAATATGTTTGAATGATAAAAGAATTTTATATGAATTTGGAAAAGGTTTCGGAACTATACAGATACGAGGAGAGATCTTAGTTGGGCATAAAAGTTTTCAGGGTACAAACGGTGCAAAAATAACTTCTCTTATAGAATGGTTTAACCAGAAAAGAGTTTCTAAAAACCCAAAACCCTTAACAATTAACGGTGGTAGGTTTGGTGGTAAATATAAGTTTTATCTGACAGCATTCTCTGCAGGACAATGGAATCCCGAACTAGGGATATGTAATTTTTCAATGACGGGTGACCTGGTAGATATGTCGTAATGAAAACTTGTAATACAATAATACCCAGGTTGAGGGACGTAAGGTATAATGAAATTCTTTATGCTATCACCAATCGGAGAGATGGATTTGACTTAAACTTGCCGAGTCCTAGGTGGTTTTCTCCTGAACCTCAGTCAGTGATGTGGACAAAGTTACAAACTGGTTTATGTTTAGATCATACTGAAACAGATTATTTTCCCGTTTTAGCACTAACAATATTAAATGCATATTCGGACGTGCTCTGTCTATATGATAACACACGTTTAACTTTTACATTAAACGCTACCAATTATATAAAATCTAAATTTAAACACGGTGCTTTCACAAGTGTGGGAAGAAATTTAGGCAGGTTTAAAAATTATAACGACATATTCCCTGTACCTAAATTTTATAAAATTTCGTATAAAAATGAAAAACAATTAATAGTTGAGACCGATACAGGTCGGAAATATATATCACCATATAGTAAATCTATACGTGGACTTGACTCAGTACTTCTTGTTGACTGGCATGATAGGTTACCTTTTGAGGGACCTATGCTTTTTGACGGAGACTGGAATGAAACCTCTACGATAGAAATAACCTACGTTCCTTACGGATTAAATTATAAAAACTGGATACAATATATAGAGACTAAAATGGATATTTTAGAACCGTTAAACAAATCAGGATTGTTAACACCCTACAGAGTTTCTGATTGTTATACGGAAAAACTTGCTATATTAATTGTAACACTAGCTTTATTAAATACATCCGTAAAAAACGATAGGTGATATGTCAGACGCAGAACTAAAAGAAGTAAAAGCCACTATAAGTGGTAAGGGTTCCGACAACTTTGAACCTAATGAAATTATAATGTCCGCTGCAGTTAACTCCCTACCGACTGTAACTATTAGAGGTGCAAGGGCAGACGGAACTGGAAAATTAGCTCGTGCAAGTAAAGGTGCAGTACAATTTTCACTAGAAGACACTGCAGAAAAACTATCAGATGACCAAAATGATATGTTTAAACAAGACGGTGAGAGAACAATAAAAATTACTGTAGAGTGCAACAGTCTTCATGGTGGAGGTACAAGCAGTAGTATAACTATGGACGGAATTAGCACGGCACCGGGTATGTCTGTGACAACTGGTAAGGTGTTAGAACAAAAGATGGTTATGCATAAGGACAAACGCCTGTCATCTCTAAATTTAGCGATTTATGAATTGTCAGATGAATATGGTAATTTGAGAAATAGACCAGAGTGTGACCCGAACGGAAATAAGCCTGTAGCAACAATGTTGGACGAGATGATAAATTGGACATTGAATACAGGAGAGATTGACGTACACGGAAAGGAGTATGGTATCTCTAAATATCTGGAAGATACTCACACCCAGAATAAAGAAATTTACAATAAGGTAGTATCTAAAATTTTAAAAAAATCCAGTAAAACAAGTTTAGGTTTGAATACGATCTTTGGTGAGGACGATTTCACCACCTCCATGATTAATGCACTACACGGTCATTCAGATTTTTTACAAACTTTGGTCGGGTCAATACTTCCGACATTTGTATTTCAGATGGTAACAAACTTTGATGATAAGGAAGGTGAGTCTGAAATAAGACATTCCCAGGTGAATGCAACTCCTTCGTCAACAGAGGAACTAGATGTAATAAGTTTACAGGCTTCGATGGGTGCAGCAGGAGAATTGCCATTAGGACAGATTATACTGTCTGGCACTAGAACTGTAGAAGTTGGAAATGCTACGAATGGTGGATCTTCAGAAAAAGCAGGTTCGATAGGACACTACCTTGCTGTACAAGCTAGTTGGCCTGTAACAAAGAAACCAAAGCATGGTCAGACCAGACATATTGTCGCACCCAAGTGGTTGGAATCAGCCTACACACCCGGCGATAATACTACGGTACCACCTGGTATTAATGGAGATGCTCAAGACAGGAATGCTGAACAAGATCACCAAGATGCTCTTAATAATCAAGAGGATACAAAAGAACATTTAAAGCCTAAAGACGGCGACACTGGTACTATACCCGACTGTCTAAAGTCTTGGGCACAAAAACACTACATACAGCAGGCATTACAGAATCATACAGCAGCTGTAGAGATACCTTTAGATTTAAACTGGGGAAAAAAAATTAAGCCTGTAGGCCAGACATATACAATAAAGGCCAGCAATAATAAAGATGGTGGAGGCGGTGTTATAGAACTTTTTAAAGGTTACTTAAACTCGGTAGTACACAGTATCGGTGTGGGTCAAAAACAAGGACGCGCAACAACTACATTAAGCTTTACACATGTTAAGGGTAAGCAGTGGAACAATACAAATATGGAGCCCGCATTTGGACATACATTAACCGATTGGGTTTCTTAACCTTGTATGGCAAGAGAAGAACATACAGCAGATGGTTTTCCTGATAAAAGCGAGTTTATACCACCCGCAAAAATTAGGAAAAAACCTGATTGCGACAGGAAAACATTAATTCCTGATCCGTGTGATCTTCGAGTAGATCGTAGAAAAAAGACTGAAGAAAACAACGATTGTAATACCGAACCTGTTGTACAGGTTTGTCCGGAAGATATAGGTAAGTTTAGAATACCTGAATTACCTACAATACCTACGGTATTTACACCAAAAAGATTTGAGCCCTTAATAGTACCTCGTCTACCAGACCCACCCCCGCCTGATTCTTTTTGTAACGATCCTATAACTGAAGATTGCCCTTCCGATGGTTGGCTAGATGCAGATTGGGTAGAGCAAAATATAAACACAAATGTAACTATAGAACGTGACGAGTTTGGCGGTGTAAAAAATATACAGGAACTAAATATTGACCCAGCTATCCTGCCAGATGATCCTAAAATATTTATACCTGTAGATCCAGAAAGAAAAGAATTTGGAGGCTCTGTTACAATTGATGAATGCTCTTTTGTTGCAGCCACTAAGGAAGAAGCAAATAAAAAAGCAAAGATATTTGCTATAGAATCGCTAAATTGCGAATTTTGTAGCCCTGAGGTAAAGGTTGATTGTGAAGATCTTCAAAGTTTGGCGTTACCTATAGGCGGTATTGGGTATACTATAGACAACACAGAACTTGTAATACAGGGTGACGGTGTAGGAGCTCAACTTTCACCACAGATAGACGAACAGGGAACTATCATTGGTGTTAATATCGATGAACCAGGAGAAGGCTATTCGACAATCAGCATTTCAGTAGAGGGCGATGGTGAAGGTGCGGTTGTTGGTAGAGTATTACTAGATAACGAGGACGGTTGTGGAGGAGCTATTTTAGAAGTCGAAATGGGTCAGACATTGCCTGATCCTAATTACGATCCTGAAATCGACCCACCTATTAAGAGTAAAACTACAGTATGTGTTCCTGCATGTACGTTTTCTTCTACTCTTAGTCAGGAGGATGCTGACGAACAAGCACGTACTGCTGCACTGGCTGCACTGGATTGTTATTACCAAAGTAAAGAATTAAATAAACCTTGTACACCACCGACTATACCCAAGAACGGTTATGACTTACCACTTGGAGCTTTTACAACAAGAATTGATAGAGGAACTCAGTTATCTGTTGATACTCAAGCACAGGAGATAATTGATGCACTTGAGTGTATAGAAATACCCTGCCCGGACGGCTTTCCAGGTGCTGTGGTTGATATAGATATAATAGACCCTAATGATAAGTGTAACAACAACAGTGGCGGTAATCCTTCAACTTTTGGAGCTACATTTGACGAAGCAAACTGTATGTACAAACTTGATGGTACTTTGGTATTACCTGAAATACCCTGTCCCTGTGGTTTTACAACAACATCGAGTGTTAGTCAGGGTGCTGGTGGAGACCAGTGTGACGCACCAGAATGGAACGCCACCGCAGTTTACACGTACGACTGTGGCTATGCAGATTGGTTAAGAACTAAAAGATATTATAGGGGAAACTTTGTTAAATATAAAGGTGATGTATATGTTGCCCTAAAAGAAGTAAGATACCAAGAACCTAACGACCCGAATAGCGATTGGGATTATGTATCTCAATGTTTACCAGATCCTTATAAGGTAACTTACAAGTATAAACTTTACCAAAATACAAGATGGTCTAGAGGAGATGTCCCCGGAGAGAGTGGATCTACATGGCGTTATTTAGGGCGTTGTGGTACTCCTCCTCCTGATGAGGAGGAAGAAGAGGAAGAAGAAGAATGTAATGCAAGTATCGACTTGGGTGTTATCGTGTCTGGAGGGGGTGCAGACTTTGATTTTGACTTAGAGACTTGTACGTTTGATTTCAATCTAGAACTACCGTCAGTACAACTGACTTGTGAGAGTATAGATTTTTCTGTATCTGGTGGAGAGTTTACAGCAAATGTAAATTCAGCTGATACGTTTGGTGCCAGCGTAGTAACTTCGGGGAATACTTGTGTTACGGGAGATGGTTGTGGTTTAGAGCTTGAACTTCCAGACATAGCACTTGAAATAAATGTTCCATGCCCAGAGGGTTTCTCTGCAACAAGTGACCTCTCTGTTGTGGGCGGTTCGGTTTCCGGTGGCGCCGGTTTAGATATTACTTCTAGTGATTGTGAGTCAAACATATCCATGAATATTGACGGGTGTAACATAGATCTCTCTGGAGAAATATGTATACCTGATATTAATATAGATTTAAACATACCCTGTCCAGACGGTATAAATGCTAGTAGTAGTTTTACCGTAACAGGACTAGGTTCTGCAAATGTTTCGGGAGCGTTAGAAGCAAGTTTTGAAAATTGTGAAATCTCACTTGATGGTGATCTAGTTATAGAAGTTCCTAATATTCCGTGTCCAGACGGGATTACTACAAGCAGTACTTTTACTGTAACGGGGACAAATAGTGCGACCGTTAGCGGCTCAGGACTAAGTACAAGCTTTGAAGATTGTGAACTTAGAATCGAGGGCGATATAGATATCGATGTACCCGAAATCCCCTGCCCGGAAGGTATGTCTGCAGCCAGTGGTGTAGAATTACTTGTAACGGGTGGTGGAGCTTCAGGTGGTGGTAGTATAACTGCAGAGGTCGTTGATTGTGAAATTATTTTGGATGGTATATTAGAAATTGATGTACCTGAGCTACCAGAGATACCTTGTCCACAGGGTATTATAATGAACAGTAGTATAACTATCTCAGGCGAAAATGCGGCTGCAAATACTACTGGAAATATAGAGATTATACAGAATAACTGTGTTATAAATTTAGTTGGTGACATAGTAGTTGATGTGCCAGAGGTAGAATGTGCAGATGGTATAAATGTAAGTGGATCGCCTAGTTTGACAGTAACCGGGGCTGCGAATGGTGGGGGGAACTTAACCTTCACTATGGATGGTTGCAACCTGCAGTGTGGGGGTGAATTCAATATTGACGTACCAGAGGTAGAAGTACCCTGCCCTAACGGTTTTTCTTCTAGCGGAAGTATAAGTTGTACGGTTACAAGTGACAGCAATGCTTCGGAACCCTCTGTAAATAACGATGTAGGACTAAACGTAGACGGTTGTAATTTAACCTTGGATGGATCTATCGATATTACTATACCGAAAGTAGATGTTCCATGTCCGGATGGTATAACTACTTGTGCAAGTACATACACAGACGAATACGGTACTTGGTATACATCAAATGGAGAAGCTGCAACTACATCTGCTGGTATAGAAATAATTACAGGTACGGGGTATGATGGCGATGGTTCCTCCAATGTAGAACTGAGTGTAGATAACTGTTCTATATGTTTATCAGGCAGTATACAATTACCGAATGTAGAGCTTCCAAACATTCCAAATATTGCATGTGCTAATGGAATAACTGCTAGTGGAGATGCAGAAATAACTGTAAGTGGAAATAGTGGAGCTACTAGTAATGGAAGTATATCACTTAGTGGTGAAGGTTGTAATATAACCCTGAATGGGTCTATTGAAATAGACATACCAGAAGTCAATATTCCAAATATCGCGTGCGCTAATGGTATAACCGCTTGTGCAAGTACATACACAGACGAATACGGTACTTGGTATACAGCAAATGGAGAAGCTGCACCTGCTGGAGCGGGTTCTGGTATAGAAATAATTACAGGTGCGGGGTACGAAGGTAATGCATCTTCAAATATAGAACTGAGTGTAGAGGACTGCTCTGTATGCCTATCGGGTAGTATACAGTTACCTAATGTAGATATTCCAAATATCCCAAACATTGCATGTGCTAATGGAATAACTGCTAGTGGAGATGCAACGGTCACTGTAACTGGAAACAGTGGAGCTACTAGTAATGGAAGTATATCACTTAGTGGTGAAGGTTGTAATATAACTTTGGACGGGTCTATTGATATAGAGATACCAGAAGTTAATGTTCCATGTTCTGAAGGATTCACTACAACAGGCGGAGCCACAGTTACAGCTAGCGGAATAGCAAATGGTGGGGGAACAATATCAGCTAGTCTTAATGACTGCGAACTAGAACTGACGGGAGATATAGACATTTATGTGCCAGACGGAGGGGGTGGTGCATGTGCTAATGGAATAACAGCTAGTGGTAGTGCTGGATTAACTGTTAGTGGTAGTGCTACTGGGGGTGGTAATATAACATTAGCAGTTTCAAATAATTGTGAAGTACAGTTGAGTGGAGATCTAGAAATAGACGTCCCGGAACCCAATGTAAATATCAGTTGTTCCGATATTGATGGAGCTTTGTGCGATGGTGACTACAGTACAATTACTCTATCAGTTTGTGATCCTTCAGGCTCAACTAGCAGTGTTACTGTATTGACACTTTCATAATAATTTTAAATAAAGACACTCATGAACGACAAAATTCAAACAATTCAAATTATAAATAATTTTTTTAGAGGGGTAGAAATGGATAACCCTATGCTAAAAGTATTACAAGAAAACTATAATAAAGAATTGAAAAGTGCTGCCGAACAACCCGGAGGTTGTTCTAAGTGTAAAAAAAATGCTATACGTAGGCGTTTTAAAAAATTAATTGTTAATCATTTAAACTCCAAAGACGGAGGTTCAAATGACTTAAACTTGTTGGTTTAGTAACTAATAAAAGTTTCATGGCAGAATATGTTTATGGTTGTACATTTGCAAATTGTGAATGCGATCCTTGCTGTTGTAATTCAAGTCCGAACTGTGATTCCGACAAGGGTGACGATTTAAAATTTTTTGAAGATGAAAGTTGTTGTTACGGTCCTTGGGACCTGTACGTTAGACAAAACAATACTTGGTTTCTGCACCACACTATATATTGTCTTACAGACATATACCCATACTTTAACGGAGGTCCTGGCACTAAATTTAAAAACTATATGGTCGTACTAGCAGGTAAGCCAGTAACATGGGATGCTATAGATGATCCAGATACTCCAGAGTGTTGGTTCGATTTAGACCCTTATTCTCCTTCTGGAAATTTTTAATTTTTTACTTGATTGCTTCTCCTAGTGTGTTTAGTACATTAAGTTATGGTTGATTTAATAGGGTACTATGTAGTAGGTTCCTTAATTGTTTGTGGGTTACAAACAATTTGGTTTTGTAGTAATCTGCCGGTCCATGTATTTAAAATCATAGGTCTCGTAAAAGAGTCTGATGACGTACACACTTGGGATGACTGGCAGTTATGGATTGTATTAAAAAGCAATTTCTTTGGAGAGTTGTTAACTTGTACAGTTTGTTCTAGTTTTTGGTTGTCTGTTATAACGGCATGTATACAACACTTTTATCTAGATATAGGGAGTATTTGGTACATAGTTGCAGCAGGTTTGTCATGGCCCGCAATAGCTTACTTGCAATATAAATTGTCAAATAATGAGTAGTCCTGTAGTTAAAGATATGTTTGACGACACTCAGGTTGACATGCCTGTGGATGTAGTTGTTCCGAGGGGGTTGAAACAAGAAGTTAAACAGGAAATTGTAAGTGAGAAAAAAGAAGAGCCTGCATTTACTGTGGTTAAAAAAAGTTCCTTAACTGAAACAGAATATGAGATCTTCAATACCAGTTTAGAAGCTGTTGATAGTTTTATTAAAAACTATAATAAAATGGATGAAAAGTTTACAAGAGACTGTCAGGATTTGAAGTTAGATTTACTAGATATTCTAGCAAATAAGTTTGGGTACAAGACAGCTACTGCTGCGAAGCAAGATGGCTTATCTTTCAAACTAAAAACAAATCACGAGGTAGAACTTTTAAAAGCAGGTGAGCAATAGACATACATTAGCAGCAAAGTACATAGATGATTTTTTTCGTCTAACTAAACCTTGCTCATTCATTGGTTGTGAAGAACTTAGAAAAGAATACATAACAGAACTGAGAACTTCACAAGTTGGGGGTGGTTGTGCAGCTTGTAGGCGGATGAGCTTAATGTCAAAGTACAAACAGATAGTTAAGAACCGAGTAGAATTTAAACAAAATAATTAATTATGATCAAAGTTGAAAGTAAAGACAAAGTGTTAGAGGTTGAAGACGCAGTTGTGGAAACAATAAAGGATGTACCAGACTCAGAGGAAGGTGCAGTCGAAGTAGCTACAGCCACAATTGAAAAAGAGGACTTAGAAGAAGCTATTAAAGAAAATGCTTCGAAGAGTGAATTAAATCCTCCTGAGTTTATGCCAATGACCGAACTTGAATATGCTTCTATTGCAAAAACTATGGCCACTATTCAGAAACTAAGAGAACTAAACCAGAGTGACGAAGCACAGACTCAGATAAACTTTTTAGAAATGTCAATCTGGGACGATCTGGTAAAGAGATTTGGATTCTCTTCTGTGGAGTCAGGACAAAGCGCTGGATTCACATTCGGATTGAAAAGAGTCTTTGGTATCGAGTGTAAGAAAAAGTAGAGCTTGCTTTGGTTCTTCAAGACCTATAATATCTGTAGGTAAATGAACCAAAAACAAACAGTAGATGATGCGTACAACATATATACAAATGAACCTACGCCTCAAAATCTATCTGCAGTTGTAAAATCTTTAAAACCCACAATAGATTATCAACTGGCATCGCTGGGATCTTCTACAGATCCTGTAATGCGAAACAAAGCACTTACATATACAGCACAAGCAATTAAAAAGTTTGATCCGGGTATGAGTAGTTTGCCTACTTATATATCCTCACAACTAAGGAGATTGTCCAGAGATCGAAGGGCTTCTTTAAGTCCTATAAAAGTACCTGAGCGAATACAACTCGAAGCCTATGACTTGTTCAAAAAAGAACAAGACTTCATAGATACGAATGGTAGAGAGCCTGATTTAGGAGAACTATCAGATTACTCAGGAATAGATATAAAGAAGATCAATCAATTGCGAAGTGCCATGATGCCAGTAAGTACAGAGGAAACTTTTGGGGAACAGTCAGAAAATTCTAAACCAGACTATTTATCAGAAGCTACAGATTACGTTTACGGTGAATCAGATCATATTGATAGAAAGATTTTAGAACTAAAAACGGGTTATGGAAATTCTAAAGGTAATCTAAAAGCTATTGATATTGCTAACAAATTAAAGATAAGTCCTTCACAAGTTAGTCGAAGATCTTTACGATTGTCTAAAAGAATAAACGAACTAAAAGAAGCTTTAGAATCATGAAAGAAGATGCAAAAAGTGGAAGTGTATATGTTAGAGAGACAACTAACGAACTAATTACTGATGACGTTTCTCAGGGGAAACAACAATTTCAGTTTATGTTAGAAACAAATCCACAAATAAAAGATGGGTTAACATGGTTTGAGTCACAAATTGTCCCTTGGGATATGGCTAGTGCGGGTGGAGTATACTCTAGGGAAAACAGGCTAGAGCATCAGGATGCATGGGCTTTACAAAGAGATGTAAACTACCTATACAGTGACAGAAAACGTTTAATGGAGATTGCCCATGACACACGTTATGAAAGTGCGTACCAAGCACAAATAAAATACTTACAAGCAGTTAAAACAAAAAAGTGAGAGGCATACGTTTAGATTTTACTTCAGCTAAAGGGGCTGTGTTTAATTTTACAAAACCAGTTGAGGGTTTTGATAACACTGTACAGAATATCCTGGTAGAAATAGGTCAAAAAACTAATACAGATGCGATCTATTCCGAAAAGGGGAATGACCTTCACAAAGACTCAACTTCGGGCGGCTTTGTAGATCCAGAATCTTTTGCTATAGGTTTGGCAGACTTAGCCAGTACTATACAAAACTTTATTAAAGATACTGAAGATCCTAATAATACTATAACCTTACAGAATTTAGAGTTAGATTTAGAAGTTTGGGATTCAGATGCAGCTAGGTTAAAAGTTATAGCGACAGGCAGTGATGGAAATACTGTAGGAACTGCTAGTACAAATCTATAGTTATGGAGATAAAAATTACAGACTACATACCTGCGATTGATGAACTGTCGCAAGAAACCCTACTAGACGTACGAGAAAGACTAGTAGCATATCTAAAAACAAGTGAAGAATTTTCAGATTTAGACGTAAGACCAAACTCTGTTGTTGGCGACTTAGTGATATCTCCGATAGCCCACATGCTAGCTTCTTTAGAGGTTGGTATGAATCGTATAATGTCCGATATTGATTTAGCAAATGTTTCACAAGGTACTATTTATAACTGTGACTTTGTAAAACAATATTTAAATAATTTTGGAGAAGGTCAAGTATACGAATATCCTTCAACGGGAGTTGTACAACTCACATATTCAGACCCGAGGACTAAATTGTTGGACTACGGTACTAAGTTTATATTTGCAGCAGATGGTGGGGACTACATTTATGAACTTATTGATGTTGATAATAACATTACTTTAAGAAGTCCGTTTGAAAAACTGGATCTAAATAACCCTAATGAAAAAAAATTGGTAAAGGTTGGGGAGAACAGGTTTGTAGTAAATGTAGCTGTAAGGGGACCAGCGGGTGTTGGGGTAAACGCGGATACCGTACCTAGTACTGATATACCGCATTCAAGTTTGATTGGAGCAAAAGCATTAGGTGATTTTGATAGAGGCACACTCCCTGAAAATGTTATGGAGTTAGCACTGAAGGTGCAAAAAACATACTACTCTTCGAGTTTGAATAACAGATCTGGAGCTGTTAGTTTTTTATTACAGACATTTCCTGAATTACGAGGTGTTTCCGCAGTTATAAACGGAGACATTGAGATGGAACGTAACAAAGCAAATATATTGGGTGTACAACAAGGAGCCCTAGATGTTTTTGTAAAATCTAGAAACAGATATCTTGTCACGGAACAAGATATAAAAATGGTATTTGATAACGAAAGAGATTTGTGGGTTGGATCCGTAGATGTAATAGAACCTATGTTGTGGTTGGACGGTATATATCGTGCAGGATCAACTGTTAAGTCAGAAGTTTTAAATACATATGGAAGATCTATTGATAGGGCCACATGCCCCGGGTTGACGGGGGCCTATTCTAAATATGAACGTCTAGGTTTTGAGATAAAAGAAAGTGTTACCGCAGATGATATAACACCTGAGAACTTAGTTAATAACGATAAGAATAGTTCACAAATCATAAATAATGTAAACATTCATCTACTCGGACAGTTTAACGGCAACTCATTTAATAGAGAATTCACACGTAACATGTCTCTGGTTTTCACAGAAGTGTTTACAGATAGTGTTGATGGTATACAAAAGCTTAAAGCTTTTTTACGGGATGATGATTATACGCACATCACTAGAGAAGTAATATTTAAACCAAATACGGATAGAACCACTCGGTCTGCGCTTGATAACCCTGAAGCATTGGCGGAAGAACTTAATGGTATAGATATAGTAATTGAAAATACAGCAGGTACCTTTGGTGGTATTATGCCTACCCTGGTAGGAACTTCGGCAAAATTAAAGGTAACCGGACGTGGGGGTTATTTCACTGCACGTTATCGATATGATCCGAACTATTCGCTGATAGATAAGACAGTTTCTAACAAAGATGTCCAGCCTGTAAACGTTAGTGTTTTGCCTCGAAACTTTTTAACATGTTATGTGTACGAACTACATGTGGACTATAAAAAGAAAACAGCACAGAACGTAGACTTAATAAAAGCTAAAGAAGAAATTGTAAATTACGTAAATAATTTAACATACCCACATACGTATGAAGAGTACACTATAGCTGAAATATTACTATACTACGGTGCTGAAGGAATTCACAAAGTAAGCCAGCGTGGACAATTTTTTAAGACACTGGCAAATAGATATTTAACTGGAGACAGTGTTTTCGATAGTTACACAATTGAAAACCCGTATACAACTACATTAGTACCTCCTGACAATACTGCCGGGATAGGTAACAGAAATGTTAATTTTATACTGGATGCCGAAAACGTGACGTTCAATGCTATCCAACTATGATAGTCTTTTAAGTAAGCGAATAAATGATTCGCTTCTACACGTAGGGTCGTTTTGGTCTGATCATGTACAAAACCGTAGCATCCCACAGGCCTTCGTCGGTCTGTGTAACAGAACACGGATGTTTGATCAATTTGAAACAATATTTAAAAAACTATTAAACGATCCTAACTACACAGTTACCAATGTCTACCACACATTTGATCCGGAAGATATAATCTTTACGGGTGACGATCAATTTAACAGATTAGGTAAAAAAACTTTTGACGCATCGACAGACCCAAACAGATTTGATCAAGGAAATTCTGTAAAGTGGATTGTCCCATTAAAAAAATTGGATATAGACACTGGATTAGACACAAACGTATATCAAGATGTGTTTCCTATACGCATCAAAGATGCTGTAGGGAACGATTTAGTAATTAATTCCGATTTCCAAGTAGTAAACAAAAACGTACTGTTTAATATGGATCCTAGGGATTTATTTAAAGATAATAAATTCCTAATAACCTACGGAGTAAGAGTATCAAAAAATATATACAGTTTTCCCGTGGGGCTCGAAACTTCGGGTAGTATTAATGCTGTTCAAAAGTTTGCAAAAATAAGTCAGTCTCCTGAAAATTTTAAATTAGCTTTAGCTGAGATATGTAATCTAAAAGTATTAAAAGAAACACAAAGATTAATACATATTGGTGGAGACAACGATAGTATAATTTACACATTTGAAAAAGAAATAATAAAAATTGATTACCCGCATGAAAAACTTACATTGAATAAAATTTATCCGAAGCACACTGTAGTAGGTGAGGGTATAGAATTATACACCCCCAGGCCCGGTGCTTGGTGGAAAGAAATAAATTTTAGAGGAGGTATATCATTAAGCCCAATAGTAGGACGGCCCGGAATTTTATTACCTGAAGGTAAGGTATTGGCGTATGCAGCAAATGCTCAAGAAGGTAGTATGGAGGGTAGTAAAGTAAACATAAGATTGGATCTCCCAGGAAATCCAGATGACGTAGATAGTTATTGGGAGAGTGTAGAGCAACGAGAGATAGAAAATGATATTTATTTAAACTCTATTGTAAAACTCGGACTAGGAGATGCTACATTTATTGACTCTAAATATCAGGGTATATTTTCAAGACTTTTAGATTTAACTAAAAGTATTAATGACAGAAATGTTGAATTAGGTATCTATAAAAAAGAATATCGAAATATAAAAAGATTAAAAGATAACGCTATAATAGATCCTAGTGACCCACTTACAGAACATACGAAAGGTTTAAAAACAGTAAATGCATTTGATGTATTCTTTGAAGGTATCTTAGCTCAGACAGCTTGTGTAATAATATTAGATAAAAAACAAGTAGGAACTAATATGAAAGTCGTAACAGACTTCATAAATAAAGAACAACCAGTAGGAATGTCTTGTATTCTAATAATTAGGTACGAGGATATGTCAGATACCGAGTCCGTAAATACACTTATATCAGACTCGGTTGTAACTAATGTAACTGAACAAAGTTCTGAAATATCCAATACGTCTTTGAACTCAATAATCGTTGACAGTTTTGTAACACGAATAGATACTTAATAACACCATGACTAGTTTAAAAAAGTTAATCGACACCGAAATAAAAATAAAGTCCATTGATAAAGATGGTAATGTCGTTAATGAAACTACAGAACATAACGAAATTATAAACGAAGGAGTTTCTGTTATTGCTAGACTTCTTGTTGATCCCTCAGGCGCTCGACCTTCACATCTTTATGCAAGATTTTCTGGAAATCAAACAAATGCACAAGGAACCTCGAACTTAGGAACCAACAATAGTTTGGTTAATGTCTTGGATTTCTTACCCATAGATAACGCTTCGGGATGTCTTAGAGAGCCTATATTTAGTACGGCAAAAGTAGAAGCAAATGGTAGTATCATAGACGGTAAAATAACATTTTTTTTCAGGATAACAGAAGAAAGTGAATTAACTGGATCATTTAATGCAAGCGCTTCTAAAATTTATTATTTAGGTTTGGCAGCAGCTAGAGATTTATCAGACTACAACCAAGATATGATGATATCATTATTAGAGCCAACAACACCTATAGAAATCCCAACCGGTGGACAGGTTGCTATAGATTACACTTTAACACTAGGGGCATAAGATTATGGATGACACTAGACCCATAAGACACGTTCAAAACTTAGATCCACTAGCTGCGGATATAGTATCAGCTCCGACTAAAGAATTAGAGGAGCGTATACGTATACTTGAAAATGCTTTAGCAAGTTTTGCACAACAGGGAAGTGTTTCCAACGTAATAATACAGGGTAGAAAAATAAAAAACGATGTTGCACTATACAACACAGTTTATTTCAACACAGCATCTGGGCTTTACGAAAAAGCTGTAGCTAAAGTAGAATTTGATGGAGCTACATTTAGGACGCTACCCACTAGTTTAGTTGTAGGTATAGTTGTAAAAATTGTAGGTAATACAGCAGATATTTTGGTTGATGGAAGCTGGCCTGCCGCAGTGTTTAAACAAGGAGCAACAAACTTGTTGGAACCAGGAGAGGGTTTTCAATCAGGTAAACCATATTATTTGAGTGCAGATTACCCCGGTCGTTTGACTTTTAGACCTCCTGCTCTAGCTACACAAGTGTTGATGACTACAGACGAATCTATACTTATGAATAAAGTATACGGAAGTCCTGAAGGGTTTGAAAAGTCTGCTAAATTTGAAATGGGGCTTAGGCCGATTGGGGGTATTAAAAGTATTGGTAATGAATCACGTATAGTTGGTTTTGACGGTTTAGAATCTCCTACTGGATCCACATGGACTAAGATTAGTGAAAATCCTGTATTCTCTGAATCAAATTACTTAGTGGCTGAAGGAGAAGCTCTTAGTGTAGTAAACGATGACTTGTGGGTAGAATTTTTAATCAACACGTCCGGACATATAGCTATAAGCACAGCTTCCAGCTTAGCTCAACTGTCTAATCCAGATATAAGAACGGAAACTTTTTCCGACCCATCTTCTAATGCACAGGATATTCCGGCTGCAGTAACTACCGTAAACTATAACGACGTAAGAACGTATGTCGTCAAAGATGCGAACAACGTTTCGGTTAATCGAATTAGTTTTAAATTTGTTTGTAACCATGGGGAAGTATTTGATCTGTCACAACAAAGATCTGTAATATTTAAACTCCCCGATTCATTTATGGGCTGGAAAGAGTTAAGTCCTACTGCGGTATACTCGGGTGAGGATGACTACAAATATCAAATACGTCCGTATTATCTAGATGGGTCTACTTCAGATTATCCGGATTATGAACATATACCTAACAATACAACTTTGTATTATGCTACAAAAGGAGATTTTGGTTTTGTACAAAACTGGCCAGCTGAACCTTTGACTAAGGCGATTGTGATGATAAACGGTGTAGAGATGTCTCCTTCAACAATCGTTGAATCCGGAATAACATCCTATTTTGAAGATCCAAAATTTGATATGGGTATATCAAGTAAGACTCTTTATTGGCCAACCTCTTATGTAGAAGCTTCGCCCTGGCCAGTAAACTACGAGCGTGTAGTTAGTATTTCCGATGATAGTGTAAACAATGAAGGTATTATAACACATAGGAGTCATGCTGATGGATCCACAAAGTGGTGTTGGATGGAGGATAGCTATGTATATGAACCATTTATAAATAAAGGTTGGGTATACACTAACAAATTAAGCATTTATAGTAAATCAACCAGAGTCCTCGGTGTAGGGGTAATGCCACCGTTACGTGTAAGAGACATGATAACAGGGTTAGAACCAGCTTACTCCGGGGAACCTATTGGTGGGAATTTGTTAGTTTGGTCTGAAGATACAGATAATATTATAAGTAAAGTACAGGATGTAGATCTTGGTAAATTTACAAGCCAAGTACTCTACACCAATGACACAAAATTTAACGTGGCCGTTAAAGATATAACGTTTATAGTCAGGTCCCAAAACAATTCACAGTTAAGTAACATTGATCTAGGACAAGTTTTTACAGAAAACGATTATGCTCAGGTAGATATTGGTACAGGTACTGAAGGGTCTTTGGTGTATAACATATTGTACAGAGAACCAGTTCAAGTATTGGAGTATAATACCAGCTGTGTAATAACGGTAAAAAGTAATGCAGCTATTGTACCTCCTAATGGTGTGGTTAGATTGTTAGTTTATAAACCATTTGACGTAGAGCAAAGTGTTTCGATTATATTCGCAGGCAGAACAGTATAATGGCAAAAGCTTCTATAAAATTAACAAAATATACTGCAGAGTATAACTACGATCCAGATCAACGAAAAGGTTGGTCTTTACTTGTTCGTGCTACAGATGCTGTAGATATGGATAGGGAAATATTTGTCTACCACAGGATGTCTGGAACTGATGCTTATACCGGTGATGTGTTTGAAGCAATCGCTTCAGCCAATCAGTATTTTGAATTGCCAAAAAATGCTCCAGTAATAATTAATGACAGAGAAAGTATACCTTATTACAGAAGAAACCAAATGGAGGTATATGCTAGAACAATTCAAGAACTGGAAGAAATTTGGAACTACGTACAGATTGACGTAGGTAGACTTGTTGCAGATTTAAACTCATCAAAAATACTAGCATCTACAACACAAGCACAAGTATCTGGAGATGGAGTAATAGCAAACTATGATGTTGGTAGTGAGTCGGTAGTACTGGAATTGAATTGGGAACCTGCAGGATCTTGGGACGGAAAAGAAATTAAAAATGTAGATCTTAATAAACCGGGCTGGCTTCCTGTGTCAGAGTTTGACAATTCTATTGCCGATCCTATTGATTCGATTCCTAAAGAAGCTGTATGGTTTTATAATAAAGCTAAAGATAAAGACTTTAAGATTTTCTACGACCGGTATATCAAAACACCGTACGAAGCGAATATATTAGAATTAAACGGACAGGAATTACTCTTCGGCGAAGGGGGAACTTACGAAGTTACTAAAGATACAATCTTTTGGTTAGAAAATAAAAACTACAAAATAGAAGAGATTCAAAAAAATCCGTGGGCAAACGATTACATAGACGGAGTACCTCTAAGTTACATCCCAACTATAAGAATTATAATGCCCTTTTAAGCTGGATCTCAGTTCCATTTATAAGGTCAACGCAGTTAAAATCTGGCATACTTAATAACGCTCTGTTGTAAGAAACTCCTTCTTGTATAAGAGCGTGAATAGTATCCGAAATTTTATGGAATCCTACACAGCCTGTAGATATTATATGCTTTATTAAATAAGGTATATAAAACTTTAAATAAGACGACAGCAGGTCAGGATCCTCCTCCTGTAAAAAATCTAAACCGCCGTCCTCTGAGAAATAAAACAAACCATTCTTATAAAATGGTTCAGGAGCATCAAAACCATTACAGTATACAACATACCCTGACAAACCAGTAATTTCTACTGTTCGTCTACGGGCGTTTGTATTTACCTCAATTAAACTTTTTTGCCCAAAAACACTTAAAGCTATTTTTATAAAACGTCTATTAGTGGGAGTGTCTTTTACTTCTATAGAGGGTACATCCCAACCCATGTAAGTCCTACATAAGACAGAAGTTAATAAACACATCAAAGTTTTAGAATCATTGCCTTTAACTAAATCCCCGGAACGTAAGATTTCAACATGTGAAAACTTTGAAAATGTATCTATCTCGTAGTGTAGTGGGTTCGCGTTTGGTAATATAACATCTCTTGTAACACACCAACCCGGAGCAAGGAATTCAGTACGATCTTCATTCCAACCAATATTAGCTGTGCCGAATGTTACCTTTGCAGATCCTGCTTCTTGTAGTAACGTAGCTGTTATATACTTTACATAGTTTTTTTCAAATGTAGCTGGAGCTCTTAGTTGTGCTGGATTTTGAGAAATGCATAATGTCAAATGCTTCAATAAGCTACTGTTGTTTTGTATGTAACGTTTGGGTACAATAATATCTAAACTTTGCCCCGCTATAAACAGTTTGCCTGAATAAAACACATCTGAGCTATTCTTGAACATAATACATGTTTTAAACAGAAGTATATAATTAGTTAAAGGTATAGCATCTCCGTCCTTCTCTAGAATATAGCCATTGTCAGTATAATTAACTACACAACCCAAAGCATTTGTAGACTTTCTTTTACCGAAGACCGAGTCATCAGACCAGGCTAGTAGATCTGAATTTCCAGTACAATTTATTTTATCTACGAGGACTGACTTTATAATAGAATCTTTGAATGCTAGAGATAAATACTTCGAAAGACTTTGTTCATCACCAGGATCTTTTTCAAACAATTTAAAAAAGCCAGAAACTATAGCCTGCCTACAGCACCCGGAAGACAGGAAGTTCTGGTAAAGTATATCTTTAGAATATCTAACATCCTCTGCATATTTAAAATATTCCATTATCTTATGCAACTGTTGTATCTTACCTATACTTACTATACCTCTAGGTAATTTCCTAGGAATTACCGGACCTCCCTGTTTTGTCCTACTACTTTTTCCGTGTATAGCACAATTATTCCTTACTAAAACTGTTCCGTATTTTGTGTAACCATGGTCTAAAACCCGTTTACGAATATGTGTTATATCCTCTATATCATCACATAATATTGCAGTATACACGTGCGGTGGTATTGTATGATAACCTAAATACCCATGGGTAAATGCTGACTCGTATAAAGTATCAAATCTGGATGTTTCTAAATTTTCTACGACAATCGCTGAAATAGTATGATAATCCACGTAGTATGGGTACAGTATAAATGTATTAGCTTTCAGTATGGGGTTATGTTTTGATGTAGCTACATTTAAATTTTTTCGTGAAGAAAATTCATTAGATACCAAATCGGAAAAGAGATCGTGTATGTCCGAACCCGTGCAGGTTATAACAAATTGTGAATCCCCAGCCCACATAAAACTTTTTGCCTCAAGGTACTGTCGGGCTGAGTCGAGTATCTTCTTGTTTTGTTGTAACTTCAACAAACGTTTATTTATAGTGTTTAGATCTTGTAAGTAATCTGCTATATCCTGCCTCACCCAACGCACACTAGACAACAAAGATTCACTTAATTTATCCTCATACTTTTCCAGTATAAAATCTACCGCCTCAATGTACGAGCCGCCTTTAGCGTAAACAATAAAGTCTATAATGTTACCATACTGGAAGTTAATATTAAAATTCTTTGACACAAACTCTCTGGTCAATATAGTTATCTGACAGTTGTTATGTGGATCTTTCACATAAGACATAGAATTTTTATCAATGAACATTTTAAATCCAAGGTCTTTGCAAACAATGTGTGGTGACACTGCATCAAAAAGCATGTTGACTTTAGCTCTCATTTAATCAAGTATAGTAAACATAAATCATGGACTTTATAACAGATAACAACCCTAAGTTTCTCAATTACGCTAAGACGATAATTGGTGATTTTCCTAACTATGTCAAGGAAGCTTCTGTAGGTGAAAGAACTGAATCTGTAAAGGAACTACATGATTCGGCATTTGCCCTACCTAACAGTCGTGAGTTTCCAATAGATACACCAGAAAATACATATCTAAGTTATGCATACGTAAAAGCTGCTAACATAAACGACCACAAGGTTTTAAAGAAATTATCTTCAGCTGTAAAACTTCACAACATCGAGGAAGACATAGACGATCTTAATTCGGCATTTTCAGATCTTATCAAAAAAGCATCTGCTGATGATATTTCTAAGCAATTTGCACTGTCAATTAACTACGGAGAAAGTACTGGTGTAAAGTACTATTACCCTATTAATGACGAAGATAACATAATGAAATCTGCTGTGGATTTATCAGAAGATTTTGAAAAGATGCCCCTCGAAGCATTTAGACATGCTGCAAAGAACTTAGTAAAAGCTGCAAACGAACAGCGTGTAGATATTTCTTTCCTTCCTGACAGAATACAGAACAACGGAGTAGACAGAGAGTTTAATCTTGCTGGAGCTAAAGTTGCTGTTAATCAAAGAAAAGAAAAATTAGGTAAAGATGCTGGTGCAATGTATGACGAGATACTCAAGTCTGCAGCAGTTGATGTTGAGAACATTGATGACTATGTAAACTTGTTCCTAGACGTTGATCGTATCAATCACATCAAATACAGCAGTAAGATGTTAAATCCTTACGAAGCATTCTTTTCAGGATATTCTAAGGATGGTCTTAAGAAGTTAGCAAATACCTACGTTGTAGTATCTGACGCTCCAATACCTTTGTCTCAATTTACTAAAGCTGCACGCAAAGCTATAGAAGAAAACTTCACACAAGACGATAGAGAAAAACTTATGGAAGTTGTAAAAGAAGCCGAAGAGAATGGTGGGATTGCAGCTAGTGAAAAGTTAATAAAGTTTCCAGAAAATTTACAAAAACAATTATTGGGGACTTTACTAAATGACTAACTCTGAACGGCTATTTCTAATAAAGGCTGCTGGTGCTAACCCACAGTTGCAGCCTATGTACGATCCTAACGACCAAGCAAGTATGTTAGAAGCGTACAAAAACAGGGGTCAACCCAACATGTCATTTACACCCGACGCCTCGACAGTACCAGGTAACTTCGGGTTTGGTAATGAACAAGATTTTAACCGTGCAAAAGGTTTAATTGGAAAATTTAGGAGCAACAGCTCGGCAGGTCTCTATGGTAGGGCCAGTGATTCTTGGCAAGGTGTTTCACCCCAAATGACACAAGGCGTAATGGATATGCGTAGAAGTATAGGTGGTACTACACAAGCGATAGGCCTATCGCAAAAAGATAAGGATAATTTAAAGTTCACAACACCTGAAACTCAAACCGGGTATAATACGAGACAACCTGGTGGTAGTAATTATTACCATGGACTCCACCATCTCGGTACAGACGAGTATGGAGATCACACGTTTTCATCTAAACCTAAATTAGGTGACGTACAATTTATGAACCAATCTGGAACTGGTTATAATCATGAAGCTTTCGACAAGGCAATGAAAGAGTACGAGGATGGTGTAGCTAACTACGAACAGTATGGTACCTTTAATCCTACAGAACAACAAACGGGTGGTGGGGGAGATTTACTTAGTAGACGTCTTGCGGAAAGAGGAAATAGAGAGTTGTTCCAAGGTGCAAGCAGTGGTCCTAGAGATCTGTTCCAAAGTGCGAGTAGTGGTGCTGGAGATTTACTTAGTAGACGTCTTGCAGAAAGGGGCATGGGTCCAGGTATGAACGTTGGTGGA
>MDSZ01075749.1_pt1 | contig 24630 bp, 22 predicted proteins | sample 811201 | NCBI WGS metagenome assembly MDSZ01 (sample SAMN05326647, study PRJNA326480) | marine metagenome | isolation source: seawater | place: Indian Ocean: North | collected 2010
CGTAGCTCCACCATTACTCAATTATCATTAAATCTTCAGCAATTTTTATTTGACCATCGTAAGTTAACTTAGTTTCCTTAATGATATCTTCTGGAGAAGAGCCCCAAAAAAGAATATGCGATAGAAGTAAAAGCTTTGGCTTTGCTCTGGAAGCTATTTCACCAACTTCAAAGGTAGATGTATGATGACCTTGATGATATCTTTGCCAATCTTTTGTTTTTTTTAAAAATCCAGCATGAGAGTAGACTTCATGGACTAAGATATCTGCCCCAGATGCAAATTTTTCTAGTTTTTTAGATGGACCAGTATCACCAGAGAAAACAATTACTTTGTCTTTAGTGGTGAATTTAAATCCATAGGCATCATCAAAGCCGCCATGCGGCACTTTAAAAGCTTCAACAGAAACATTTTTATCTTTATAAATTAGGCCTTCTGAAAGAACATTAAATTCATATTGATAACCTATTTTATTTGAGGGTTGAGTTCCATTAATTCGATAATTAATATCTTCTTTAAAGGCATTAAGAGTTGAGCGAGCCATTTGATCTAACCCCATTGGACCAAATAGTTTTAGTTTTTTATCTCTTCCCATTATCCATGGAGTCAACATTAGATCCGCTAAACCAGCCGAATGATCAGAGTGTATATGAGTTAAAAAAGCATGCTCCAAATTCTTTACTGACATTCCTTTGATGGAGCCCCCCCATTCTGGAGAAAGGCTAGCAGCACTTCTTACTACTCCTGGACCAAAATCTATTAAATAAGGTTTTTCATTCACAACAACAGCATATGCTGAACCAGTTCTTGCAGGATCAGGGTTGGGAGTACCAGAACCCAGCACGATTAACTTAGTTGAAGCATCTAGAATTAATGGAAATAGAATTAATGATAAAAATATTTTTTTCATATTTGATATAAAAGATTACAATTTACAAAATAAATAATACCTTTGATTTCTTATATTAATGTCAGAATATCTATCAATTTCAGAAATAATGCAATCTGCGGTCACACCTGTTTTTTTATTAACTGGAATAGGGGCATTGTTGAGTGTTATGACAGGAAGGCTTGGAAGAATAATTGATAGACTAAGATATCTTCAAACTTTTCTAGAAAGGGTCGATTCTAATGATCAAGATATAATTTTATTAAATCGTAAAAGATTAATCTTTCGAACTAGATTTATAAATACAGCAATTTTCTTTTGTACTCTTAGTGGCCTAATAGTTTGTATCGTCATAGGCGCATTATTTATTGGCGGTATTTATCAAATCTTATTAGATAGCTTTATTTCGCTTGCTTTTATTCTTTGTATGGTCTGCCTAATATTGTCTTTAATTTTTCTAATATGTGAAATTTTATTTGCCACAAGAGCTTCTCGAAAAAACCTTCTCGCAACTGAGTCAATAATCTCTAAATATACTAATATGCATGGAAAATAGACTCTTTAAAGATTCCATTTCACTTATAGGAATGGCGGGAGCTGGTAAATCATCAGTTGGGAAAGAGCTTGCAAAGGTTCTTGATTTTAAACTAATAGATAGCGATGTTCTTATTGAGAAGAAATATAATCAAAACCTGCAAAAAATCCTTGATGAACAGGGATACATTGGACTCAGAGAAGTTGAAAATCTAGTTATTAAAAATATTCATTTTGATAACATTATTTTATCTACAGGCGGAAGTGCAGTTTATAGTAATGAGGCAATGCAACATATTACACAAAACTCAATGGTAATTTTTTTAGAGGTTCCCTTTGAGCAAATTTTAGAGAGAGTGCCTAGTTTTTTGGATAGAGGTTTCGCAAAAGCCCCAAGTCAATCTATTGAAGATGCATTTGCAGAAAGGCAAGAGCTTTATAAAAAGTATTCTCAATACACTGTTTGTAATACCGAAGACATTAATTCTTGTATTGTTAAAATCTTAGAATTGCTTTAAGTATTGATTGCAAGAATGAACAATATAATTATAAATTTATCCTTGATGTTTTATTGCTTCAAGGACTCCAATGACATTCCCGTATTCTCGATTATCCCTATATTGGCTTTCTATACCGGCTAGCTCAAGCCTTTGATTTATTCCATTAACAATTTCTGACAAGTAAGATGTTCTTCCTGTGAAGCAAGCTCTGTCTGATCCTATTAAGAATGCATTTAGATAGGCAATTGTGCCAATGACCTCTCCAATCATATTGCATAATGCCGCTGCGGTATTTTCCATGGTATCAGCAGAAGTGTTAATTGCTTGACCAAAGTTGACAGCAGTAATTTCAGGAGAAAGGTTGCCTATTTTGTTCACTACATCGCCAATTAATAAATCCAGCTTATCTCTAGAACCTTTTGCCCCAAATTCATTTATTTCTAATCCTTTAGAATTATTAAATAACAAAAAGCCTAGGCCCTCTAGCATGCCGCCTCCAACCGCGATACCTCCCAAATGATTAAAATTACTTCCCTCAACTTGGACGCAAGCAGTTCCAGTTCCAGCACTAACCACAAGAGTAGATTCATTTTTGATGTCATATAATTTTTTTGCACCAAGGCCTATTGCTTCAATTTCATTAATTTTGATAATTTTAATTTTATCTAATGAATCATCAAGATCAGATGATTTTCCACCAGTAACACCAATTGTTTTTATATCAGAGATCCTAATATCAAATTTTTTTAACATCTCTTTAATGTAATTGGGGCTCATTTTAGAGGGTTGAGAGGGAGTGCTATAGAAAACAGTTTCGTATTTATCTGAAACAGCTATATCTGTATTAGATATTCCAAAATCTATTGCGACGAGCATATTTTTTTAATTATGAGATGTAATTTTTTTATTTCTTTTAAGCAAATCCTGCATTAAATTTTTTGGGTTGCTTCTAGATGCACGAGGTTTTAATCGGGCAGGAATTAATCTAGTGGGGTAGTAATTATTTTCAATATCTGTGTCACCTATTTCCCAGTAAGGATCTATTAAAGCTTGAGTAATTCTTATTTTAGAGCGTTTTAACCAACGAGCCTTATTAGGATTTTTTCTCCAAATTTCCACTGGTATTCTTATTAGTTCTTTTTTACCATCCTCATATGTTAGCTCAAGAGGTATTGGCATAATTAATCCGCCTTTATTTGAGAATTCAAAAATATAATAATCTTCCTCTTTTGCCAGAGCTTCAACCAAAGCTTTCTTTTTCCATTCAGGGTTGCTGTCGTTTTTATCATATAAGTCGTCTAGAATTTCCTCATAGTCTCTCATCTCCCTATTTGAAGGGGTGAATTCATCATATTCATCGTAAATATCTAATAATTCTGGTCTCGCAGTGACTCTTGTTTTAATTTCAGCAGCTTCATTTCTATTATCGTGAAGAATTTCTGGTTCGGTTTGAAAATCTATACGGTCTTTAGCTAAATCAATTTGAGGATTGAGAGTATCCAATGATGCAATATGTATATTATCTAAAGCTATATCAACATGATCTGTACTATAAAACCAACCTCTCCAGAACCAATCCAAATCAACACCAGAAGCCTCTTCCATGCTTCTGAAGAAATCATATGGAGTTGGTCTTTTAAATTTCCAACGTTGAGAATATTCTCTAAAAGCTTGATCAAATAATTCTCTTCCCAAGATTGTCTCGCGGAGAACAACTAACGCCGTAGCTGGTTTTGCATAGGCATTATTTCCAAATTGTAATAATGATTCTGAGTTAGTCATTATTGGAACTTGATAATTGCTTATCATATAGTCTGTTATCCATCGTGGCTCGCCTCTATCTGAGCGATAATTAATGTCCCATTCTTGTTCGGCTAGATATTGCAAAAAAGTATTTAGGCCTTCGTCCATCCATGTCCATTGCCTCTCATCAGAATTAACAATCATCGGAAAATAGATGTGCCCAATTTCATGAATTACTACCCCAATTAAAAATTCCTTTTCACTCCTAGAATATGTCCTTGTTCCATCGGCTTCTAATTCAGTTCGTGGACCATTAAAAGTAATCATAGGATATTCCATTCCACCAACTGGACCATTTACGCTTTGAGCAGTTGGGTATGGGTAATCAAATGAATATTTTGAATAAACCTCCATCGTATGCATAACCGCTTCGGTTGAATATTTTGACCACAAAGGCTCTCCTTCATTTGGATAAAAGGACATAGCCATGACAAGGGGGTTTTTGCTTGAATTTTGCTTAAAACCAGCTGCATCCCAAATAAATTTTCTAGAGCTTGCCCAGGCAAAATCTCTAACATTTTCTGCTTTAAATGACCAAGTTTTGTACGATGAGTTTTTTTCTAGTGAATTTTCATAGGCTTCTTTGGGAGTAACAATGAATATTGGTTTAGATGATTTTTTTGCTTTTGCCATTCTCTTTTTCTGAAGATTATTCATAACATCATCTTGATTTTGAAGAGTTCCAGTTGCAGCAACTATATGATCAGCTGGAACAGTAATATCAACTTCAAAATCTCCAAATTCAAGTGTAAATTCACCATTGCCTATAAACTCTTTGTTATGCCACCCTTCATAATCACTAAATACTGTTATCCGCGGATACCACTGAGCTAACAGAAAAATATCATTTCCATCTGCAAAAGTTTCATATCCATTTCTTGCTCTTACTGCATTCTCCTCCACTAAAGCATATGCCCAATCAATCATAAGTTCTGTTGAGTCTCCAGTCTCTAAAGGTTTATCAAGATTTATGCGTACATGTGTGCCAACAATATTTGTTTTTGAGGGCTTTCCATTCACTTTAATAGAGAGCTCCTGGAACCCGCCGTTAAAGTTATCCATAAAATTCTGTCTTCTCAATGTCGAGAAATCTATACTCTTACTTCCACCTCGCCAGGGACGAGTGAGGTTATTGATTGAGTCTTTTTCAAATATATTTTGGTCTAATTGCAACCAAACATAATTTAATTTAAGAGGTGAATTATTTGTGTATGTTATAACTTCTGAACCTTTAATGCTTCGCGTTACTTCATCAAGTTTAATTTTTATTTTATAGTCAGCTCTCTGTTGCCAATAAGTTGGCCCAGGCTCTCCCGTGGCAGGTCTGTTCAAATTCGGAGAAGGAAATACCTCATCTAATTGTCTAAATTTGTCTTCAAACGATCCTTTAGATTGATCTATCTGCGAAAGGGAGCCATTACTAAATGCCAGTGCAACTATAGCAATAAGAAATTTATTTTTTTGAATCACCATCGACTTCTTCAGCCTGACCTTCAATAATTTTTGAACCATCCCTGTTCTGTTGAACATTTGGTTTGCGATTTCTACCCCACTTTATGCGGTTTTCTCTATCCATCTGTTTTTTTGAAGCCTTAACTTTTCCAAGATTATGGAATACAAATAATGAAAAAACTGCAAGCAAGCTGAAGAGAATGGTGGTCATTTTATCTACTTCTAAGTTTCATAAGTAGGCGTAATATTTCTATATATAACCAAACCAAAGTAACCATAAGCGAGAAAGCTCCATACCATTCCATATATTTTGGAAGCCCCTGTTCAGCACCTTCTTCAATAAAATCAAAATCTAAAACGAGATTAAGGGCCGCTATGCCAACAACAAATACAGAAAAACCGATACCAAATAATCCATTGGAATGAATAAAGCCTATGCCAGAGCCGAAGAAAGACATAATAAAGCTGACTAAATATAATAGGAAAATACCCATAGTGGCTGAAAAAAGCATTAATCTAAAATTTTCAGTTGGTTTGATAATTCCACTTTTATAGCAGAATAATAAAGAGGCAAGAATTCCGAATGTTAGTCCAATAGCCTGAATGCCTATACCAGGATATTGCATTTCAGCAAACATTGTAATTCCTCCAAGAGCAATACCTTCAACTGCTGCATAAAATGGAGCTGTTGCTCCTGCTTTTGCAGGACTTCTAAAAATTGTTACAAAGCCAAGAATCATCCCAATGATAAGACTGGGTATTGTTAAGGCAGGGATATTCCAGCCCACAAATGCTCCACCAAAACATAAAGCTAGCAAGATTGATGTTTTATTCACAGCACCATCAAGCGTCATTCGTTCTGTGTGAGGTATAGCGCCGGCATTATCAAAATTTCTAGTAAAAGCCGGATTTCCAGACCTTCCAAAAGTATTTAAAGCAGAGTGTTTTGACATGAATAATCTCCTGTATAAAAAGCTATTATGAATTACTTATGGCCTTATAGACAAATTTAAAGTCTAGAGTTTGTCTATCCAATCTTCAATAAGTTTAATACCCACTTCGTCAGCTAATGCTCTACCAGATTCTGGCATCATGATACCAGGATCAAGCGATTTCATTCTAAAAAGTAAAATTGATTCATCAGCATGGCCTGGAACAATAGAATATTTTAAATTACCACTTGCTCGACCAGCAGCTACTGGTTTTTTATAAATTCCAAGTTGTTCTTTATCTCTTTCAGTATAGTTTAAATATAACCCAGTGGTATCAGCAGAACCTCCGGGTATGTGACAATGTCCACAATTAATATCTAGGTAGGCTCTGGATCTGTCTTCTAGCGAAGCATTTACATCCATGTAATTAGATATTGATGCAGTATCAATATTTTTATCAATCCAACCCAATGCTGCCCAATATAACAATTGATTCATCTCTCCAGATTCATATTCTATGAGTTTGTTCATATTTCTTGCTTTTGGGCCAATTGGTGTGATCGTCTTGTTTGCTTGATGGCATTCTTTACACTGGTTCTGATTAGGCGCTCGATATCGAACATCTATCATTTTTCCATCCGAGTTAATAAAGGTTGTAGGGATGGTGGCTCCAGCTATAGCTCTTGAAGCATCGGTTTGTTCTTTGTTCCATACATAGCTTATAGCTTGCCAGCCATCATTAGTATTAATTAAAAGACGAGTCTCAAGCAATTGCTGCTCTAAAGGACCATTTTTATTAAGATAAGCAAAGGTTTTAATAAGGGTTGACCCTACTGGAAAGATAAATACTTCATTATTTACATAACCTAATTTTTGTCCATCAGGAACATAAACAAAACGCAGTTTATCTGTTTCATCAGAAAATAATGGACTGATAAGAGAGTAGGGGTGAATACCCTCTGCAGGAATTTGATTTTGCATATCTTTAAAAAACCCAAATTCTGATAGAAATTCAGGCACTTTAGAAAAATTATTTAAATTATATTGATTGGTCTCTTTAGTATGTGATTCAAAAGATATTAAAAAGATAAGAAGAAAGAGAGATTTTTTAAAAGTTCTCATCAAACTCTACTTTTGCCAATGGCGAGATTGCTCCATCAAATTCATCTATATCTAGAACTGCAGGTTCTAAAAATGGAAGCATGTAACCGATTGGTTTAATTGCAAGCAAGGTAGCATCTCCATTATTACTTATAATCATTTTTTCATCTTCAGGCTGCCCAAAAATAAGTTGAGAAATGGGCATTAGACCATCCCAAAAAATATCTGGCATATTGCCCTTCGAAAGTTCGAATAATATTTGTGCTAACTCTCCCTTAGTTGTATCAGGATTATAACCGGTTGGGCCAAATTTATTTCCATGAATTTGAATAGATCTGGGGTGAGGATAGTATGCTTGATCATCTGTCTCATCGCTATAAGTTACCACTGCAATATTCACAGTATCATTATCACCAATCTGATTATTAAATACCTCTACATCTGAATTTGCTTGAATGATGATTCCAGTGCCTCTAGGAACTTCACCTACAATATTTCCCTCAGGTGCGAAATTATCAGTATTGTTTCCAATAGCTTGATTATTGAATACTCTTACATGATGACCACCTTGTTGGGGTAAGCCAGGTAAATCAAAAACCAATATTCCACCAGTATTATTAGTAGCAATATTATTATAAACATCTGCATAGTATGAGTTTTCAATCTCAATTCCAGCCACGTTATATTCAGCTCTGCTATTTCGAACAATAATATTCTTTGATTGGCCAACATATATCCCTGCATCTGATGCGCCAATAGCAACACAGGCATCAATTAGAACATTGGTTGATTCAACAGGATAAAATCCGTATGCTCCATTCTTTGGGCTTGGCCCATTCGTCCACTCAGTTTTAACTCTTAAGAATTTAATATTTGTAACGCCCTTAACCTTAATTGCATCACCTCTAGCATTTTGAATTGAAAAATCTTGAAGAGTTACATTATCTGAGGTAACACTAAGACCTTGGGCGCCACTTTGTTGATTGCTGAAGTTAAGAATAGTTTGATCCATTCCCTCACCCTCAATTTGAACCCCCGAAACATCCAGTGATAGAGAGTCCTGGAGATGAAATATGCCCGAAGTTAATCTAATTACATCACCAGGCTCAGCAAGTATTAATGCTTCTTGAATATCCTGATAAGCATTATCAGATGGTTGAATAATTTGAACAGCAGAATGCGTAGAGCAACTTAAAAAAAGCAGCCCAATTAAGGTTTTTTTAGATAGCTTTAGGAATTTCACCAAATTTTTCTAGAGGCTTTTTAAGTTCATCCCAATCACATTCAAAATCATCTGGAGCATTTTCATACTCAAGTAATCCTAATGCTTCAAATTTAGGACGAACATTATCAGTTAATAAACCTATTCTAGAGAGGTTCGGCATAATCCTTGAAAATAAGAAATTCCTAAATGTGGTATTTGCAGAAGTTGATAACGCAAATTCTCTAGCTTCATCTTCTGACATTTTTAAGTATTTTCGCATTGCTTTTGTATTAATGAGGCGTTCTCTAGAAATCACACATGCCTCATAAGCAAATTCTGCCCTATCTTCAATTTCCTCGGGGCTCAGTGTTTTAATAAAATCTTCTAAGTAGTTAATTCCAAATGTCACATGCCTTGCTTCATCTCTAATTACATAATGAAGAAGTTGCGATAAAAGAGGATCTTTAGAAAGGCCTTTTAACATTTGGAATGCAGCTAGCGCAAGCCCTTCAATAATAATTTGCATACCAATGAATTTAAGATCCCATCTTTCATCTGTAAGAATTTTGTCTAATAAGAGCTTAAGATTATTATTAATGGGGTAGTGGATACCTATTTTTTCTTGAAGATATTTATTGAATACTTCAACATGTCTAGCTTCATCAAAAGTTTGAGATGCAGCATAAAGTTTAGCGTTATATGTTGGAGCACATGAGGTCAATTGAGATGCAACCAGTAAAGCCCCTTGTTCTCCATGTAAGAATTGACTTAACAATTCAGCTGTATCATGTCGGTCAAACTCTATCTTTTCTTCTTCAGTTAGATTCTCATACGCTTCAAGAGTCTCATGAGGCAGTTCTTCATCTGCCTCTACTATTCTTTGATCTTGTGGATGATTATATTCCCAATTTAAGTCAATAGAGCCGTTCCAATTTAACTCTTTTCCAAGTTCATAAAGTTTTTTAATTCTATTGTCGGCAACCGTATAATCCCAGTTATATGCACCCGTTAAAGGCGTATTAAATATTTCGGCAACATCTTCAACTTGTTTTGGAGAAAGATTTAATTCATTCTCAAAAAATAAAAGATCTTCTGGTGGCCCATTAACTTTTTTGATCTTCATTTAATCCCCTTTATTTAATAATAAACATGTTTATACGCTAAACATTGTTAATTATATTCTTTTTTTAATTATTGAAAAGTTCGGTTAGCTTATCAAGCAATGCTTCTGCTAATTCTTCAGCTCTATTGATGGTAATTGATTTTTCATAATATTTTGTTACATCATGCCCAATACCTATAGCCAGAAGCTCGACATTGCTTTGAGTTTCAATCATATTGATAATTTGACGTAAGTGATTATCTAAAAAATTACTATGATTTGTAGAAAGGGTGCTATCGTCTACTGGCGCACCATCTGAAATTACAATTAATATCTTTCTCTCTTCATTACGCTTAATTAATCTTTGATGAGCCCAAGCTAAAGCTTCACCATCTACATTTTCCTTTAATAAACCTTCCCTCAACATTATCCCAAAGCTTTTTCTAGCTTTTCTAAAATTGTCATCAGCTGATTTAAAAATGATATGCCGCAAATCATTCAAGCGCCCAGGATTAGAAGGACTTCCTTCATTCACCCAAGCTTTTCTAGAGTCGCCACCCTTCCAATGCTTTGTAGTAAAGCCTAATAATTCTGTTTTTACATAACATCTTTCCAATGTACTTCCAATAATATCTCCACAAATTGCTGCTAGAGTCATTGATCGACCTCTCATGGAGCCTGAGCTGTCTATTAGTAGTGATACGACAGTATCTTTAAACTTACTCTCGGTTTCTTGTTTAAAGCTTAATGGATCCCCTGGGCGAGTTATAACCCTATGGAGCTGGGCTGTATCTAATAAACCCTCTTCAAGATTATAATTCCAGCTCCTATTTTGTTGAGCTTGAAGAAGTCTTTGTAACCTATTTGCTAATTTTCCAATGGTCGTTTGGTGAGGAGCGATCAGCTGATCTAGTTGTAATCTTAATCTTTTTGATTCTTCTGGCGTAGCCAATTCAATTGCATTTATGATTTCATCAAATTGAGTAGAAAATATTTTATAGTTTTCATACGCAGTGTGGTTAATGTCTGCATTAAAATTTCGGGTTAAGTCTATTTCTTCATCTATTGATGTTGAATCAATAGGAGCTTGAGCTTCTTCAAGGATTTCAGTTTCCTCATGAGACAGGCTTTCTGCTTTTGATTGAATTATTTGAGTCTCAGAGCTTTGCTCAGGCTCGCCTTGATTTTCGTTTATATCTTCCTGATCTTCTAATTTTGGTTCTTTATCAAGGGATTCTTCACTACCATGTGTTTGAGGCTCATGCATTAAACCCAAATCATTCATTAGTGTAATTGCTAGAGATTGGAACTCTTCTTGAGAGTGACGAGCTTTAATTAACTCTTTGCCTAAATTTTTGATGTTTTTAGGTATTGAAGATAAAAATGTATCAACAGTATTTTTACTATCCTCGGCCAACTCATCACCATTAAGTTTTTTCAACCAAAGGTTTGCTGCCAATGGGTTTATAGCTGAAACTTTCATGTCTATTCCTTTCTTTGCTTGCGCATTTAGATAAGCATTTATATTCATCCTTGAGCCAGGAAAAGCTTCTCCTCCAACTATTTCAACCCTTGATAGTTCTAGTTCTATAAAAAAATCTCTAGCAATTTTTGGCATTTTCGGGGTTTTATGTTCTTGATGGAATGCAAACCAAAAAGCCTGAAAGTCTGCTTCTCCTCTCCATGAATTAACTTTGGTAGAAGAGCGAGGCGGGTAATTTAATGAGATTTGTGATTGAGATAATGATGGGGGACGCGCAGGAGCTTGAGATGAACTTTCTAAATTTGGATTTTTTGATACGGCTCTTGCAGTTGAAAGGGTTGCTTCCTTGAATTCCTCTCGATCCTTAATCCAGCTCATTAATTATTTTTCAGGATTATGACTTTCCAACATATCTTCTCCAAAACATCTTTGGAAATACTCTGCAACGATAGGGCGTTCAGCTTCATCGCATTTATTAAGAAATGTTAATCTAAAGGAGTGTTGAAGATCTTTAAAAATAATATAATTTTGCGCCCAAGTTATTACTGTTCTTGGCGACATTAATGTAGAGATATCTTCATTAATAAAACCTTGCCTAGTTAAATCAGCAAGTTGAATCATATTTTTTATCATAGCTTTGTCTTTAGCAGATCTTAGTTCGGGAACTTTTGCACGCACAACATCTAGTTCATGAGAGTTTTCTAAGTAATTTAGAGTCGATAATATGTGCCATCGATCCATTTGACCCTGGTTGATTTGTTGAGTTCCATGGTAAAGACCTGTTATATCACCCATTCCAACGGTGTTAGTTGTAGCAAAAAGCCTAAAGCTTGAATGTGGAGAAATTATCTTGTTCTGATCCAGTAAAGTTAATTTTCCTTCTACTTCAAGTATTCTTTGAATTACAAACATAACATCTGGTCTTCCTGCATCATATTCATCAAAAACAATAGCAACAGGGTTTTGAATAGACCACGGAAGAATGCCTTCTTTGAATTCAGTAATTTGTTTTTCTTCTTTTAAAACAATTGCATCCTTTCCTAGCAAATCAATTCTGCTGATATGGCTATCGAGATTAATTCGAACACAAGGCCAATTTAGCCTTGCAGCAACTTGTTCAATATGTGTTGATTTACCTGTCCCGTGATACCCCTGGATCATCACCCTGCGATCATGTTCAAACCCAGCTAAAATTGCTAAGGTAGTATTTTTATCAAATATATAACTTGAATCAATTTCAGGGACCCATTGTGTTTTTTCTTTGAAACCACTAACCACAAGATCAGTTTCAAACCCAAAAGTTTTTTTTACATTTACTTTTTGATCGGGCTTATCTGGCAGGTTTATTCTTTCAGAATTTATCATTAATAATATTTTATTATCTATAGGAGGGACTATGCTAACTTTTGATGAGATAAAGTTCTAGTTTTAATTGAATCAATGTAAGATAATTTTTATTTAATAAATTTGCGTTATTTATGACTAATGCACTAAAAAACACACTAGAACTATTTAACTTAACTAGAATCGATAGGGATTTATACTCCTGGACTGGAAAAAGTGTAGGTTTTCAAAGAATATTTGGTGGCCAGATAATGGCGCAATGTTTAATTGCAGGTTATCAAACTGTAGAAACAACAAGAACGGTACATTCTTTTCATTCATATTTTCTTAGACCAGGCGATTTTAAACAAAATATTATATTCGAAGTCGATCGGATTAGAGATGGTAAAAGTTTTACTACTAGAAGGGTAAATGCTATTCAAAATGGGGAAGCTATTTTTAGCTGTTCTATTTCTTTTCAAAAAAAAGAAAAGGGGCTTACTCATCAAATCAAAATGCCTAATATTGAAGGCCCTGAAAACTTGAAAAGTGATGTCGAGCTTAGAAAAGATCTGAAGTCTAAAATACCGAAAGATTATTTACCAATGTGGTTAAGAGAGAGGGAGATTGAAACTAGACAGGTTGAGCCCGTTGATTTACTTAAGGCAGAAAAACTTCCACCCTATAGAAGCACTTGGATGAAACCAACTGGCAAATTGCCTGCCAATGAAAGGATCCATCAAGCATTGCTTTTGTATGTTTCTGATATGGGCTTGCTTGGAGCCGCAGTTAATCCCCATGAAGTTAACTTTATGTCAAAAAAATTTCAAAGTGCTAGCTTAGATCATGTGATGTGGTTTCACGGAAAAGTTAATTTTAATAATTGGGTGCTGCATCATATGCATAGCCCCATAGCTGGAAATGCAAGAGGTTTTTCTCGAGGGTCAATTTATACTAAAGCTGGTAAATTGATTGCGTCTACTGCTCAAGAGGGGCTAATGCGGATTTGGGATTAATTCCTTTGAGATGATATTTTTTAATAAATTTACTATTAAAATTTTTTTGGTTTCAATTTTTTTTCATGCCACACCTTTGGTTGCAATTGATAAAAATAACCTTGTTAAAATATTTATTGCCAAAGAAATTGTTACCTTAAATTCATTTAACGACTCTGTTGAGGCTGTTGCAGTTCAGGGATCAACAATCATCAATATTGGCTCCAAAGATGATTTAACATTAACTTATCCAAATGCTACATTAATTTCTAGCTATTCAGATGCCATCATTGTTCCTGGATTTATTGAACATCATATCCATCCATTTTTAGCTGCTGTAACAATGAACTCTGAAATTTTAGCGATCGAAGATTGGTATTTGCCAACAAAAACTTCAAAAGGGGTTCACAATAGATCAAGCTACTTATCAAGATTATCTTCTATTGAAGATAATCACCCAGAAAATAAGCCATTGATTTCTTGGGGATTTCATCATTATTTTCATGGCAGATTAACTAAACATGATCTAGATAAAATTTCTTCATCTAGACCCATTGTTGTTATTCATAGGTCGTTTCATGAATTTATTCTAAATACACCAGCAATGGAATTTTTTGGCATAAACAAGAATGCATTTACAGACCTTGATGTGGATGTGCATCTTGCAAATTTTGATGATGGTCATTTTTCTGAGCGAGGGGCAATTGTTGTTTTACCAAATTTGATGAAAGTGTTGGCTGACCCCAGAGAATTAATTAAAGGATTACAAGAAACAAAAAAATATTTACATAAAAATGGAATCACTGTTATTGGTAACCCGGGGTCAATGTATAACAAAGATCTTCAATTAGCTAAGAATATTACTTTTGGAAATATAGACTCTCCATTCGAGTCATATTTTTTTCCAAGTGCATTAAATTTATCTGAGCAATTTAAACCCAATCAAATCTTGGATGCTGCAAAACAACAAATAACTTGGGGAGCTGGAAAGTTAAATTATTTACCCAAGCATATAAAATTATTTGCTGATGGAGCCATGTACTCTCAGAATATGGTCATGCGAGATGGTTATCTAGACGATCATCAAGGAACTTGGTTAATGGACCTCCGGATCTATGAAGATTTATTTAAGATTTTTTGGGATGATGGATATCAAATTCATATTCATCAGAATGGAGATGCCGGTTTAGATAGATTGTTAAAAACCTTAGAAAAGAATCTAAAGAGCAACCCAAGAGTTGATCATCGAACCACTGTTGTTCATTTTGGATATTCAGCAAAAGACCAATTAAAGACGATGAAAGAATTGGGCGTAGTAATTAGTGCAAATCCTTACTATGTAACAGCGCTTTCTGATTTGTATAGCAGAAAAGGAGTAGGCTACGAGCGCTCTCAAGAGATGGTTAGATTGGGTGATGCAATAAAGGAAGGTATTAAAGTATCCCTTCATTCTGATATGCCTATGGCACCAGCCTCACCTTTGAAATTGATGCATGCAGCAGTTAATAGAGATAATTTTGCGGGTAAAGTTGCTGGACCAAATCAAAGAATTAGCGCTATTGAGGCATTAAGAGCAGTTACAATTAATTCAGCGTATGTTTTAAGATTAGAACAAATGTATGGATCAATTGAAGTAGGTAAGTATGCTAATTTTACTATTCTTGACAGCAATCCTCTTAGTGTTAGAGGCAATGAAATCAAGAATATTAAAATTTTGGGGACTGTTTTAAAAGGGAATCAACTGTTCATAAATTGATTATTTTTACTAATTAATTCAAGAACATTTTCATTGCACTACCCCTAGCTAAATCTGCAAAAAGCTTGTTATAGTTATTTTTTAAATTATCTATTTCAAAATGTTATCTATTTTTAAAAAAAAGTTGTTTATTGATACGGTAGGGAATGCAGAGGACATGCCACCCCATGTATCTGCGGTTTTATGTTTAATGATTGAAATCGCTCGAATGGATGGGAAAATAGATGAAAATGAAATAGAGGAGATTAAAAATTTTTACTTAGAGTTATACCCTAATGGCAACTTCTCAGAAGCATTTCAGGAGCTGAGTGATTGGACAAGTCACAAAGAGTCTTTCAACCCTTTTATTAATATTATTAATAGTAATTGCACTAAAAAAATGAAGATAGAAATTTTATCGAATATTTGGGATGTAATTTTGTCAGATGATAATGTGGATCAATACGAAAACTTACTTTTTATGCAGATAGGTGAAATGTTGCTTATCAGCAAAGATGAGCTTTTAAAAATACAAAGTTAGTTAGCAGTTTTGATTTAGGTGATCTAATAGAGCGCCTTCAAATTGAATAAGAATTTCAGGTTCTATCAGGTGTCTCATATTATCTATTATTTTTAATTTACTATGTGGTATCAATTTATGCATTCTATAAGCATTTTTCAGACTAATCATTGGGTCATCTCTTCCATGAATAATTAAAGTTGGCGCTTGAATTTTCCGAATCTTTTTAAGTCTATCTTTTGATGCAAGAATTGATAAGAGTTGTCTTGCATATCCAGATCCATCCTTGGCGCGATTTAGGTTTTGAATGATCTCTTCTCTGAACTCTGGAGTATCTACAACTCGACCTTCCATACCAATAAGTGAAACATATTTAATTTCTCTCTCAATAGCTTCTTGAATTGATACATTAGGATTTTTAGATCTTTCCATCATAAGATCTCGAACTGGCTTTGAGGGTGCATTGATTGGACTTGGAGTAGATGCAGTTGAGGCAATTAAGGTAAATGATTTTACCTTTTCTGGATATTGGGCACATATAATCTGAGCAATCATTCCACCCATTGAAGTTCCCAAAATATGAGCATTGTCTATGTTTAATGATTCCAGTACTTTGATGCCATCTTCTGCCATGTCATCAATCTTGTATTCAGATTTAATCGGTAACCGTAAAAAGTATTTGATGTAATCTAATATAAATGATGGGTTGTTAGAAAATTTTGATGACAATCCAATATCTCTATTATCGTAAGTTATTGGTCTGAAATTATTCGTTTGTAAGAAATTTATTAAATGAGGAGGCCAGTGAACTAGTTGAGCTCCAAGACCATGGACCATAAGCACAGGATCGCCATTAGCTGGACCATAGTCACGGTAAAATATTTCCACGCCATTATTCTCAGAAAACCCCTCTGCATATTGTTTGTCTGCATTCATAAAATTTGCACCACTTTTTTTGAGATTCATTTTTATACTAATGCACTCTTCAAATATTACCAACCGATCACAAGACTGCTATAGTCACTGAAGATTTATGAACACAAATTTAATATCTAATAAAGTCAGATCAGCTTATGGCATTGGAGATTATGCAATTTGTTTGTATTGGAGTGGAGTTGGCTTATACCTCCTTTATTTTTACACCGATGTAGTTGGTATTTCTCCTTTGCTTGCGGGATGGATCTATGCCCTTGGAATAGCTTGGGATGCTATCACTGATCCATTTATGGGCTATCTTGCAGAAAGAACTAGAACCAAAATGGGTAGTTATCGCCCCTATATTTTTTATGGAGCTATTCCACTAGCTTTTTCATTTGTATTACTTTTATGGGTTCCTCCGTTTGAGGGCACAATACTATTTATTTTTTTATTAAGTGTAAATTTAGTTCACAGAACATGTTTCACAATTGTAAGTGTTCCATATTCTTCTCTTACAGCAAGGATTACTGATGATAGTGATGAGCGGACAAAACTTACAACTGCACGAATGATTGGAGCCACTTTTGGTACTTTTACAGTTTCTGCACTAGGCTTTCCAATTGTGGCATGGTTTGGAAACGGTGATGAGTCGATAGGGTTTATTTTTCTAGGGATGATTTGCGGTCTTACAGCTGTTCTTGTTTTAAGCATCACAGTGCGATTTGTTAAAGAAAGAGAATTTAATTTTACTCCTGCAGAATTACCAAGTTTCTTAAAAGTAGCTAAATCTGTTGCTAAGAACTATCCATTCTGGATTGTCTTTGGGTCAATTTTAATTCTTGGGTCTACATCTATAATATTCAGCAACAATTTAATTTATTTTGTTAAGTATTCTCTTGATCTTCATGAATACCAGGGATTAATTTTAGGAGTAAGTAATGGCGCAGCTCTATTAGCTATTCCTTTTTGGGCATTTGCTGCATTGAAAATAGGTAAAAGAAACTCTTTGATGGCTGCAATGGCACTATTGCTTATAGGGTTCTTAATTTTTTATTTTTATCCAATTGCCTCTCTATATGAGCTACTTCTTATATTAGGATTTCTTGGGATTGGAAACGGTGCAACAGGAGTATTATTTTGGTCAATGCTCCCAGATACAATTGAATATGGAGAATGGAAAACAGGGATTCGAATAGAATCTTCTTTATATGGCTTTATGACTTTTGCTCAAAAGAGTGCCATAGCGATTGCTGCACTTTTACTTGGGATGGCGTTAACTCAGATTGGTTTTGAGCCTAATGAAATTCAGTCAGAACAAACTTTATCAGGACTAAAATTTATAATGACTTGGATACCTTTTGCGGGGATCTTTATTGGTATTGTATTGGTATCTTTTTATCCTATCGATAAGACATTTCATCAAAAATTAATCAGTGCAATTGAAGAAAAAAAGCCAAGAAATGTCGAAAATTAATTGGGGAGTAATTGGGCCAGGTTCTATTGCATCTGCATTTGCTCATTCTATCAGCGCTACAAAAAACTCTAAGTTAGTTGGTGTATTTGGTAGGAATCTTGATAGAACAAATAGTTTTGCTCATCAATTTCAAATTGATGCTTATCGAAATTTTATTGATTTTATATCATCCACTGAAATAGACGCTGTTTATATTGCAACTCCTCACAGTGAACATTTTACTTATACATTAGAAGCTATTAAAAATGGCAAGCATGTCCTATGTGAAAAACCATTTACCATGAATGCTTATGAAAGCATGGTTCTTTTAGACTTGGCTAACTTATCGAATGTTTTTTTAATGGAAGCATATATGTATAGGATCCATCCCCAGACAAAAAATATTTTAGATAACCTAGATTTTATTTTAGATGCTAAAGAAAAAGTATTAATTGAAGCTTCTTTTGGGTTCAAAGCAGATGTCAAGGAGGATCATAGGCTTAGAAATCCTGATTTGGGTGGAGGAGCGATCTTGGATATTGGATGCTACCCGTTAACAATGAGTAAACTTATAGCTGGTCATTTGCAGGGCTTATCGTTTGCAGATCCAATATATCTTTCTGCACAAGGTACACTGGATAGAACAGGCGTTGATCTTCAATCTCATGCAAATCTAACTTTTTCAGAGACCATTGAGGCAAAAATTAGTTGCGCAATTAATGAAGATTTTTCTAATGACCTTATTATATCAAGTGGCAAATATTCAATTATCGTTCCTGAGCCATGGCATTGTGGACAATTTCAAGAGGGAAGATCATCTATTTTTTTATCGGATGCAGATATGAAGCAAAAGGAAATTAAATGTTTAGATGAAAGGGGTTTGTTCACTGGAGAGATTGAGCATGCTGCAAACTGTATCCTTAAAAAGAAAACTGAATCAGAATTTATCTCTCACGCTGAGACTCAAAGTAATATGTTTTGGCTTGATAGGTGGAGGCAAGAAATGGAAATTGAGTGCCCAAAGAGTTCCATCCAATACTCACCCATAATCCAATCCCAAGCTTATTTATTTCAAAAACCTCAGCTTGAAAGTACTAAAGTTCAAGGTTTAAAAAAACTAGGCTCAAGATTAGCTTTTGGTTGTGATAATCAAACATCTGATCTTCATGCTTTTACAATGTTTGATCATTTTTTTGGATCAGGAGGTAGGATTTTTGATACTGCCCATATATATAATCATGGAAAGGGTGATAAATATCTCGGAAATTGGATAAATTCAAGACAACTTCATAAAGAGGTAATAGTGTTAGGCAAGGCGGCGCATACTCCAGAATGCGAACCTAAGTATATTCGCCCTCAAATACTTGAATCTTTAGAGCGTCTTCAGCTCCCAAAGTTAGACATTTTCTGCTTACATAGAGATAACCCAGATGTGCCAGTAGATGAATTTGTAGATGCTTTAGCTGAAATTCACGAGGAAGGCTTAATTAATTTAATTGGGGCGTCAAATTGGGAGTTAAGCAGATTTTCCGAGGCACGAGACTATGCAGTTAAAAAAAATGTAAAATCTTTTTCTGTCCTCAGTAATAATTTTAGCTTAGCAGAAATGATAGAGCCCGTATGGCCAGGCTGTGTTGGGGTCAATGATTCTTATCTAGAATACCTTATAGATGAGAACATAATGCTATTTCCATGGTCTTCTCAGGCAAGAGGATTTTTTATTAAGAAAAAAGAGACGGCGTCCAATGAACACTTTTCAAATCCCACTCTGGATGAAGAAATAAGAGTTTGGCATCATGAAAAAAATTTAAAAAGAAGAGTGAAATGTTTTGAATTGGCTAAACAGAAAAATGTAGAACCTATTCAAATTGCTCTTGCATATGTGTTGCAGAAATCTTCTTTAATTTTTCCACTGATTGGACCAAGAACTATTTTTGAGACAAATAGCTCAATTCAAGCTTCAAAAATTGAACTAACGCCTAAAGAACTTCTAACACTTGCTGAAGATTGATTGTGGCATTCAAATAAATATTTTCTGAGGAAGAGCCAATATATATTTGATAAGAACCCTCTCTAATTTTCCAGCTTTTTGTATCTACTGACCAATAAGAGAAGTTCCTTGGGAAAAGCTTTATTTCAAAATCCTTTGCTTCACTTGGTTTGATGTTTTTCTTAATAAAACCTTGTAAAGTTTTTAAGGGTTCCCCAGGAAGTGGATCTGAAAAGCCAACATAGCATTGAGCAGTTTCTAGCCCAGATATATCTCCCGAGTTTCGAACGACAAATTTACACGATACTTCCATATTTTGCTCTAGAGTTACATTAAGGTTTTCGTATACAAATTTTGTAAATGACAATCCATGACCAAAACAAAATAAAGGCTTTGTAGAATTCTTTTCGTACCATCTATAACCAACTAAGAGTTTCTCATCGTAATTCATTTGAAGATCGTTTCCAGGATATGTTTTATATGCTGGGGTATCTTCAATGTTTGATGGAAAAGATGTTGGCAATTTACCAGATGGATTAACTTTGCCAAATAAAATATCAAATAGCGCATTTCCAAATTCTTGCCCAGCAAACCAACTTTGTATGATTGCATTGGGTTTTTTTACCCAGGGCATATTAACTGGCGAACCTGTATTAATGACTAAGGTTGTATTTTGATTAATATCTAAAATTGCATCAATTAGTGAATTTTGTTGCGCAGGTAAATTAAAATCAGCTCTATCATTTCCCTCTGTCTCCCAATCAGAATTAGTTCCAACAATTAAAATAACTTCATCTGCATTTGATGCGGCATCTTTGGCCTCTTGAAATAGGTCAACCTCATCAGGAGCTTGGCAACCTATATATACCGCAGGAAAATTCCCATGAAAACAGTATTGTACTTCGATTCTATAAGTTCCACCTTTTTGAAAATCTACACAACCTTTCTTAGAGGAAGAACCAAAAGTAAAAAAAGCTTCTCCAGGTTCTATATTATTCCAATTATCAATCAGTTCATCACCGTTAATTAGTAATCGACATTGACCAATGCCAAAAATTTCAAACTCATGCTGGCCAGAAATGTTTGGAATATATTCACATGAAAACCTCACAGATATATCAGCCCTTTCTTCTTTTGAAATGATATCTTTTGCAAAACCTTCAAAAACCCAAAATTTATTTCCTATCAGTCGCTCTTCTAAGATTAAGTTTTTATTAAAATCATTTCCTTCATAGTATTCCACCAAGAAACCGTTTTGATCTGCCATTAGTTTTTCATTAAGCCTTGGTAAATATTTATGAGTATGACAACCCTTGGCGTATAAAATTTCTGTCTCAGACCCCAATCTTTCTCGCAGCGCTTCAAGAGGGTGAATTTGATAGTGAGGTTTTAAGCTTGCACTCCCGCCTCCAATAATCTGAGCTTCTTTAGCATTGGGCCCAATAACAGCTAATTTTTTAATATTTTTTTTAATGGGTAGCATTCCTTCATTCTTTAAAAGAACCATTCCATCTGCTGCAGCTTTTCTTAAAAGCTTTCTGTGAGCAGGTTGATTAAGAGCTTCTTCACTCTTAATTTCTGGTTTATCGAAACGTTTAGAAAATTCTGCAACAGATAAAATTCTTTTGACTTTATCATCAATCAAATCTTCAGAGACTTTTTTTGCTTTAACTGCATTTACTAGAGCTTTCCCCCAAACATTTCCTGGTCCTGGCATTTCAAGATCTAACCCGCTATTTGCATTTTCTTCAGTTTCAAGAGCTGCCCCCCAGTCACTAACAACATATCCATCAAAACCCCATTCCTTCTTCAAGATTTCAATTAATAATTCATGATGAGAACTACAATAGATATTATTTAATTTGTTATATGCGCTCATTACGACCTTAGCATTTCCTTCTTTTACACCCATTTCGAATGGAAGTAGATATATTTCCCTTAGAGTTTGCTCATCAATATTTGAGCTTATCGAATGTCTTTCATATTCAGTATCATTCCCAACAAAATGTTTTAAACACGCGGCAACATCATTAGATTGAACCCCCTTGACATAATTGGCTGCAATTTTCCCAGATAAAAATGGATCCTCAGAGAAACTTTCAAAATGCCTTCCTCCCAAGGGATGTCTGTGAATATTTATAGTTGGACCCAGCAGAACATCAACATCCTTTGCTTGAGCTTCCTCGCCTAAAGCAATTCCAATTTTATTAATTAGTTCTAGGTCCCATGTAGAGCTAATCGATATGGCGCATGGAAAACAAGCAGAAGATTTTCCTGAATTAGAGTCCCCCCGGACTCCATTTGGTCCATCAGACATTTTGATACTAGGAATATTTTTTTCTTCAATCTTATTGGTATACCATGAATTAAAACCACTCAAAAGAGAAACCTTCTCTTCTAAGGTTAGTTCATTAATAATTTGATCTATCTTTGTCATGAGTTAATCTTAATTCCTTTATAACGAAAAACACACTCCTAATATATGTCAATAGAGTTTATTATTTTTTTTGCAATACTTTCTTTTTTAACATCCTTGCTCACCTCTATTTTTAGTGTTGGTGGAGGAATAATCATGCTTGTTGCTTTAGCTCAATCTTTTGCGCCGGGAACTCTTATTCCTCTTCATGGGTCTATCCAACTGGCTAATAATTTATCAAGAACATTTGTATATAAAGATTTCTTTAAATGGAACCTTATTCAAAATATTTTAATTGCCAGCACATTTGGTGCTTTTATAGGAATTTTTCTATTTGGCTCTTTATCAGAGCAAATCCTATTGTGGTTGATAGCCGTAACTATAATTTTTTTTACATGGGCTCCTCTTGATAATTTTATTCTTTCAGTTATGCGAAATGATTGGTTTTGTGGATTCATTTCGGGTTTTGCAGGTATTTTTGTTGGCGCAAATGGACCATTGGTAACTGCTTATATGAGAACAAAGCAATTATCACCCGAAGTGCTTGTTGCAAATCATGGAGCAATTATGATTTTCCAACACGCAATTAAAATAGTTTTATTTACTTCTTTCTTTAGTTTCTCAGTGCAAGATTATTTATTCTTTATTTTTGTCTTGGCAGTCGCTGGATTCGCAGGAGCAAGCTTAGGCAAAAGATTAATATCTACAATTTCATATGAGAGCTTCAATATATTTTTAAAATTACTACTATCATTTTTAGCGTTAATGTTACTGATTTAAATTTTGATAACATTAATGAAAGTGCATTGGAGCAAAATTCTTCGTACAATAAATAAGACCTATGTAAAATCGGAGCGCGTTTATGAAATTAATAGCTGGATTATTTGGACTTCATAATTTTTTTGATGGTGATATTAATTCATATATAGAGATTTCTCAGTCTGCTGAAGAAATGGGTTTTCATGGTATCAGCCTTACGGATCATGTTGTAATGGGAAAGAATCTACATAAGTATCCTTTTGGAACTTTTCCTTTGCCCTCTGAAGCCCCATGGTATGAGCCATTGACAGTTTTAACAATGATTGCTTCTCACACTACTAAATTAAATTTAGGTACTGCGGTTTTAATTGCACCGTTAAGAAATCCAGCCTTATTAGCAAAAACAGCCGCAACTATAGATTCTATTTCAAAAGGAAGATTGGAATTAGGTGTTGGGATGGGCTGGCAAGAGGAGGAGTACCATACAGCAGGCGTTCCATTTGAAAAAAGATCTAAAATTTTCTGGGAGACATTAGAGATCTGCCAATTATTATGGGGAACAAGCCCAGCTTCTTTTGAGGGAGAAATTTATAAGTTTGATGATATTTGGTGCCAACCTCAGCCTTTTCAAGGGGCAGATTTACCATTATTGTTTGGTCTAAAAATGACTGAAAATACAGCTCAACAGATATCAAGAATAGGCCACGGATGGATTCCAATAAAAACTGATTTAGATTTTATTTCAAATGGAAAAGAATTATTATCTTCAGCGTTTCAAGAAAATAATAGAGCAGAACCCCCGAGGATTAGAGGACAATTACCAACGCAAATAGATGATTCTGGAGCTCCTAATCTAGAGCAAACCTTAAAGCAAGCTGAGAAGTCTATAGCAGCTGGACTAACTGAGATTGAGATTTTTCCAATTAATTTTGTTCGCTCTAAAGATGACATAGCTCCAGTTTTAAAAGCAATAAGTGATTTAAGTAAGCTGTAATTAAATGAATTATTAGAGGGCAAGAATGCAATGAGAAAAATATTTTTTTTGATCTTTTTTATCTCTATTTTTTTAGGAGCAAAGACTATGGAAATAAATAATGAAGCTAAAAAAGTTATACACCAATATGCAGAAATTATAGATTCAAGAAATTTTAATGAGTTAGATTCAATTATGTGGCCTGATTTTTCTATGACAGGTGGCTACGACCTCAAGGGTATAGAGGGCTTTATGGGAGCAATGGACTATTTGGTTGCAACTTATAGCAAGACCATGCATTTTATTGGCAACATTGATGGATCATGGGATGGAGATATTTATCAAGGAAAGACATATTGCATAGCAAGTCATATATTTGAAGATAATGGAACAATGAAGAAATTAGATATGGGGATTATTTACGAAGACACTCTTGAAAGAAGAGGAGGTATTGTTAAGTTTGTAAATAGAGATTTTAATTTGCAGTGGCAAAAAACAGAGACTATAGACTCCTTTGAATAAATTTAAAATATTTATTAATACATAGTAAA
>MDSZ01188299.1_pt1 | contig 24628 bp, 14 predicted proteins | sample 811201 | NCBI WGS metagenome assembly MDSZ01 (sample SAMN05326647, study PRJNA326480) | marine metagenome | isolation source: seawater | place: Indian Ocean: North | collected 2010
CGTCTTGTCCCATGTCTGCACGACCTGTCCTCCTGGTACGACGAATGCCGCAGGTGATGATGCATCGTCATTTTTAGAAGAAAGAAACTTATAAGGAGTTATAACTAAAAAAAAAAGTTCTCGAATCTTCAGTTATATATACTCACGGTGCGCGTTTGTGTATACACGCGAATTCGGTAATAATGTTTGGGCTACTCCCGCCGATTTCGTACTGGGGATGGACTCGTTACTTCCTCCCGTTCGATGAAACGGCGAACGCGTTTATTGTGATGACAATCGCTATTTGTCTCGGCCTTTTACAAAGTCATCCGGATGTGTTTTTACCTCCAACTTTACCTATGGAGCATAAAATTGAACTCTATTCGAACAAAGTCGTCACTCCGAACGGGGTTATTCCTGCTTTAGTGACTGTGTATCATGGGAGAATCCAAAGCATAGAGAGGATGGAGAAGAAACCGATGCGACGACTGGAAGAAAAACCGTCGCCGTCGTCAACGCATTCAACCAAAAACGACATTGACAACAACAAGAAGAAACTAGCACTAGACAAAGACAAGCATTTTTATGACTTTACCGATAAAGTCATCATGCCAGGACTTGTTGATTTGCACGTGCACTTGAACGAACCAGGCAGAACGGAATGGGAAGGCGTCGAGTCAGGGACGAGATCTGCCGCCGTTGGCGGAGTAACGACGGTTGTCGATATGCCATTGAACTCGATACCGTCGACGGTGGACGTGAAGTCGTTTGAAGCGAAATTGAGAGCTGTGCGCAAACCGAGAGGAAAAATATTTGTAGATATTGCGTTTTGGGGAGGACTCGTGCCTCAAAACGCACACAACGCGACGGTTTTGGAAGACTTATTGTCGAAAGGTGTCGTCGGCTTGAAGGCATTTATGTCGCCCGCCGGAACGGAGGATTTCGATCAAAGCTCTGTAAACGATATCAAGGCGGCCGCGGCGATTTTAACGAAATTCAACGCTCCGTTAATGGTTCACGCGGAATTACCTCCTCAGAACGATGTTTTATCCTCGAACGGTAAAGATCCAAGGAAATATAGCACGTACATGAACAGTAGACCGAGAAAATGGGAAAAGGTTTGTTTGTTTGTTTCATTTTTGTTCTCGCGTGAGAAAAAGAGAAGAATAATTACAAAGCATGATTAAAAAGAAAGCGGATGATGACGATTCATTGGGGCTAATCTTCTCACCAAAAGTTGCAATGGTTGCAGCTTGATGAAGAGAACAATTACCGATGTTATCCTTGCACTGACGTTTTTCTTGCGAAAATCATTTCTTCTTTTCTGTTCTCGGTGGTCTGGGTATTTTCTCTTGAAAATTTATTGATTTTGCTCTTTTCTATGTTTTATACTCACGTCCACTATTTTCTCTCATTACAATTAATCACTACAGGATGCGATAAAGGAGTTGATCGATGTTGCGAAAACGAAGAAGTTTCCTCACATTCACATAGCACACGTTTCGGATGCGGATACGTTATCTGCGATTAAGAGTGCGAAAGGTGATGGAGCAAGACTCACCGCAGAGACTTGCCCGCACTATTTATACTTCAGCGCGGAGTCTATTGGAGATGGAAGTACTTTGCATAAGTGCGCCCCTCCAATCCGCGAGGAGGAGAACCGCCTGCGTCTGTGGGATGGTTTGTTGAAAGACGAGGCATTAGATCTGATTTCTTCGGACCACTCGCCATCGCCGTTGGATTTGAAACATGTAGATTCTGGAGACTTCATCAAAGCATGGGGAGGTATTTCAGGTGTACAACTTAGTTTGCCGTTAACTTGGACGAAAGGAAAGGAAAGAGGGATGACGCTGAGTCAATTCGCCGGTGAGTAAACAAAATGAGCGTTTTGTTTTTCTTTTTGTTCTTTTTCTGCTTATTGTTTTTGCATCTCTGCGAGAAGGGACGGGAGACGAGGGATACGGTGATTGATACCCACCAGTAATCGGCTCTATCATTTTATATTTATATTCTCGCTACATCAAGGTTGTCCGGAGACATATCGGAGGCATAACCAACATAATATGGATTCTGCCTGTGAGCAATCTCCGGGACATTTTATTCTGGTTGTGTGATTTCTTTCGGACAAGGAATAATAGGCATGTTGCTCTTTTACTAAGCCTCTCATTGTTCTTTCTTTCACGCATTAATTACACACAGAATTATGGAGCACAACGCCAGCGCGTATTGCAGGTTTGGGATCAAAAGGCGCGATTTCCACGGGCAAAGACGCCGACTTTGTTGTTTTTGATCCGGAAGGCACGTTTGTTGTGAACGACGAGGCGAACCCTGTGTTTCACAAACACAACAAAACAGCCTACGACGGGCAAAAGTTAAGCGGCGTCATCCATGCGACATTCCTTCGAGGGCGCCAGATTTACGCGAGAGACGCCAAAGGCATTCGATGGCCGGCGTGGGGCCAAGTCCATTTGAAGAGTTAGTTAGTTTGCAGCGCCGACCTATTTATCTAGGTAAATCTACTTTCTATACTGGTATGGTACTGAAAAACTACATCTACTTCTCTACTGTTTTCTTTTCTTTTTCTTCTTTTTCTTCTTCGAATGTGACATCGTCGTCGTCATTCACTTTTACGGATTTAAAAAACCGTTCGGTTATGTCTAGATTCGCCGCCGATATCGGTTCCGCTGGCATTTTAGAATACGCCTTCCTCGGATCCCAATCGCGTTCTGGGATGACCCCACTTTTGAAATATGAAGCGGGTCCAACCGCAGGGTGCGTGCTGCTGCTACTCGAGCTGCCTTTCTCTTGTTGCGTTTTTAAATTTTTATGAAACTCTGGACTGTATCCGATGCTTTTATCGCACAATTGGCACACTCGATTGACTGAATCGAAATCCTCGATAGACATCGCGGTAAACCTGACTAAACCGTAATCTTCGATAATCTCCATGATGTTGTTCGTTAACTTATTGTACTCTTTAAACTTCGGGTCGCTGTTTAAATATTCTGCTAAATAACTCAGATCCTGCACTTCGGTATAAAAATCTAAATTAAACGCCAATTCGCCGTATTTGTCCATCAGATCCACTTTAGACAAAACGTTCACGTGCGGCGTTTCTAAATGCAACATAGTCGATAACGATAACATCAACGCGGCGACGTATTTCCACGGGTCCGCGCACAAATGTCCATCCACTAAATGTACCGTCACTACTCGATAGTGCCACTCGTTTTGCATGATGGCGATGATATTCTTCAGCGACTCGTGTAAGTTGAATAGCTCCACTTGTCCGGGTAAATCAAACACCAAATAACACTCCTTCTCGAGCGGTTCTAATTTCTCTTTCAACCAATCCAGGTTAGCCTCTAAATATTCTAAACAGTACATCATTGCTCCGTTAGGGCCTAAATTCAATTCCTCTTGAACGTTTTCTAGACACACTAAATCGTTAATATCTACCGCGCACTCGTAATTTTCGTTGTCGTGCACGTCGTTCCCTGGGTCGAGATTTATTATTTTATGCGGTCTTCCCAACAGAGTGAAATATTGCGACATTCCCGCGCAATACGTCGTTTTTCCACACCCGGGAGGGCCGATGACGATTTGACCAAACATTCTTTTACGACGCGTCCCGTCTCTTCGATTGTCTCTTTGTCAAAGAGGGTCGGTCGGCACGCGTTGCGAATGGAGAGAAGAAGTGCTTCTTCTTTTTCTTCTTTCGTTTTTGTTTTGTCGTCCTTTTCTTATTTTGACGCTTGACGACGACACCAAAAATGTGGAGTCCAACCAACTCCCTTTTGAGATTTGCCTAACCTCTTCTATGGTTCTCGAACTCATCACTCGCTTGAAGATTGACAGAACATCACGATCGAGCGATGGGGAAAAAGACAACACCATCAGTTTACGCATAAAAGAAGAGCGAGACTGCGACAACGTGCCGTTACGAACCGGTTTACGCGTCTGGTCGGCCAGTTTTATCTTTGGAGAGAATGTGTTTTTAGGTGAAATTGAGAATAAGAATGTCCTCGAGCTCGGGGCAGGCACGGGCGTGAATGGATTAATATGCGCGAAATTGAACGCATCCTCTGTGATATGTTCGGACGGAGATATAAAGTCGGTGAATTTGTGCGTGCAAAACGCGATGTTGAATAAACAGTTCGATGTGGTCTCTCGAATAATAGATTGGGGAGACGAGGCAAATACCTACTTCAAGGAAAGGAATACGTTCCCGGTGATTGTCGCTGTGGACGTCGTGTATTTAGAAGAGCACGCGACAGAGTTGGCAAATTGCGTCGCGCATCATTTATGTAAAGAAAATGGCACGTTTATATGTGTTTGCGGCGTGAGGAAGCGAGAAATTTTTGAAACCTTCCTTCGCGAACTCGTCAAGCGAGGCATGGAGGTTTACTTTGACACCGAGGGATTGATGCCTAAGAGTAATCGAGAGCAGGTGGAAGAGATACGTTCGAATCATAAACACGACGAAGAATTGTTGGAAGATGGTAAAGGATACAGAATGATTCGGGCGAGATATAGGAAAGAAGAAGAAGCAGCAGAGAGTAAAGATACAATAAAAACAGAAGGAGAATCTACGGAAGTAGCGTTGGCAGGCTTCTTGGATGATTTGGATGTTGTAGCCAATGACGATAATAATAGACAAATGAAAAAGCAGCAATCGTACGATATGTTGTCTTCTTCGGACGATGACGTACGAGATGGCAACGGAGAAACAGCAGACGACGTGCCGTTTCTCTGCACGACGATTGAAAGCTCTTCACATTCTCTCCTTCGAAACGGGTTTTGCGTTTACCGAGAAGAAGGTTTTATACAAACGCAAACAGAATTGCTCGAAAACGTGCACCATCATTGTACAAACTATTTAAACGACTTGCTCGAACGGTGTAAAACACATCACGGAATCAAATGCGAAAGAGATATATTCCGATTCAAGGAAATTTGTTCTCGGGCAATGAATGGGAAAAGATTCGATTTCCAAGCGACGAAGCTTTCAGATGTCAACACAAAAAATATACCGGAAAGCGGCAAGGCGTTTGCCGAAGCTCTACAAACGCTCGGAAACATCATAGAACAGAAATGCGAGAGAGCATTCGAATTAGTGTTGGGAGAAAAGAAGAAAGATGAGAAACAGATAACACTCGTGAATAGAGGATGCGTCACGTCGCTTCCGAAAGCGCCCGAGCAACATTTTCATGCCGACGGAAGGAAAGAGGGCATGTACAACTGTTTCGTGGCTTTGCACGACGTGCCAAAAATCCAAGGGCCGACGGAGTTTATTTTAGGAAGCCACAAGTTTGATCACGACGCGCCATACGTAAATACGAAAACGAGGAAGAAACAAGAAAAAGCGAAACGCATAGCGCCAGAGCTTCACAAAGGAGACATTTTGTTGTACGATTACCGCGTGCTACACAGAGGCGGTGAGAATAAACGGTGCCACGATCGAAGAGCTCTTTCGTACTTTCTTTTCGATACGAACGGTACTGGGGATACGTGGAACTTCGAGGACGCGTCCGTATGGGACGATTGATAAATGCAAAAAGTACCACTGGTACAAATGATTTTAGTTTATAATAGTCTAGTAGTAGAAAAAGAAATATCAATACAAGCTAATGAAAATTATTCAACCTCGCTCAAGTAGTCCGACACCTCTGCCGTGGTCAAAATGCGAAACTTTCTATCTTCCCCGACGATGCCGATTTCAATGTTGCTCGCCGCGATCTGACCATCGAATCCTTCTTTTAGTGTCAAAATCGCCGTGTGAATTGCATCTTCCAACTCCATATCCTCGCTATACCGTTTTTCTAAAAACGTTTTCGCGTTAACCATGTTTTTCCCGATCGCCGATGCTTTCCATCCAAAGTACGACCCACTCGGATCCACTTGGTACAGTTGCGGCCCGTTCGCGTCGTACCCAGCCATCAACAAAGACACGCCAAACGGCCTAACCCCACCTTGTTGCGTGAACTCTTGCATAGTCGTTGCCGTTTCTCGAACTAATTGTGAGCACGGGATACTTTCTTGATACGTTCTATAATACACTTGCGTGTCTTTGCGCGCCATTCGCGTTAAAACTCTAAAATCTGGACCCATGCCAGAATACGTGATCCCAATCTCGTCCGTTAACAATTGAATCTTCGATATGCTGGTTTCATCCACCAACGTCGACGGCATTTTCTTCTCGGTTGCTAACACGACCCCATTGGTGGCTTTAATCCCCAAAGAAGTCGCTCCAGCCGTAATCGCCGCGAGCGCGTGTTTGATTTGGACGAGTTCCCCAGATGGGGAAAACGTCGTCAACGAAAACGAGTACTTACTTCCACTCATTTTCTTTTATTAACGCGCGTGTTATAATATTTGGCAGATGCCTGTGTCCTTTTTGATTGGCAGCAGTAGTAACAGTAGCGATGCGTGGAGCGTATGAGACGTGTGGCTTGATCTTATAGTAAAAGTTATGCGGACTCCTCGTGAAAAACGTTTTGGTTTTTTGCAGGAAGTAAATTTCACCGCAGATCGCTTTTTTTTGTTTTTTTAACCGACGACGACTCTCGTTCTTTTTTGATTTCACGTGAGAGAGAGACACTTGTGGAAGAGAATGTGTTATATAAACCGTATGGTATGGCACCACGGTAGGATATATATATAGAATAGAATAGATTAGATTAATAGTACAGATATATAACAATAATACCAAGTCTTGCTCTGTCTCCCTTTTTCTTACTTTGTCTCTTTATAGGCACCAATGAGAGATTGTAACAAGCCGTGAGGATTATCCATGTTTGGTAACGATTTGAAATCGTTCTTCGCGATGGCATCCGCAAAGATTTTGCACGCGTTCTCAGCTCTCACGCACAAAGCTTCGGCGCCTTGAACGATCGCAGCCGCACCTTCAGCTTGTAACGCCAAGGCTCGGTGTGTTTCTAAGCACGCAGAAGCTAAAGTACCTCTGTGTTGCGTCGTCTTTAACACCTCGTCGTGTCTCTTCAACTCTTGTTGCAACAACGCCTTCGCCTCTTCGTCTTGGGTCGGTTTCGACGTCGATTCGAGCATATCGTCCCACCTTTTCGATTCGTTGTATAACTCCTCTCTTAATTTTCGTAAACTATCTTTTTTCTCTTCTATTTTCTGTTTGATTTGATGCGGTCCTTCGTCAAAGAGGATTTCGTCGTCAATCAAAGCTTCCTCGACTTTGACGCAAAACTCCTTCATCACTAACTCGATGATATCGCTTAGAAATATATGCTCCGCGCTGGAACCAAAATTCAGTCTCGCTTTGTTAACTTCTGCATCTGTAATTGCGGTGATAAGCTCGGACATGCGCTCGTCTTCCTTGACGTCGTTTCTCAGCGCCTCGTGGAATCGTTCCGGGTTCCCGAGCTTTTGGTGAATGCCTCCCGCATTGCCGACCGACAACGCCACTTGATGATGATGATTGTTGTTGTTATTGATATACTCCATATCAACCCCGTTGTTGTTGACATAGTTGTCGTTGATGTTGCCGTATAAGTATTGATGATTTGCTCCTGGATTTTCTATAAAACCACCCATGTAGTTCGTTTGTCTCGTCGTCGTTTGACGTCGGTTGTTCGTACCATCTTTGTTATTCATGCTATTATTAAAGTTCTGCGTCTTCCTCTTCTTAAACGCGAAACCGCCGAAGGAGTTCTTCACGGCCGTCGTCGGTTGCTTCTTCGTCGCCGTGTTCGCCGTGCATTTGTTATTCTTGATCGTCGTCGTTGGTGTTGGATCATTCTGTGTGTGCGGGGTTGAAAAATATTTGTTGTTGTTTTCTTTGTTGTCAGTTTTTTTGAAACTTGACACCCACGCACGACAGAGGGGGCATAGACACCACCTTTACAGTGTGACGAAGTGGGGAGGGGGTTCAAAATTTGAAAAATCAAGAGGTGAAGGTAAAGAAAAAAAAAAATCAACTTCGAAGAAGAACGCACCACGACGGAGTGTAAAGGCACTCGAGGGCCACCGGGTGTTTGGAACGCGATTGTCTGCGTCAGGTCTTCCCCTTCAATCGAGACTCCGGTGTTGCCGTTTCTGTTCGCGCGAGCACGAAGAGGGACTCCAGGGTCAGTCGCGAGAAAATATTAAAAATGGCTTTGTGGCGAACGATTCAAAAAAAAAAAAATGCGGGGAAAGAAACAAATGCACCCCACGATGTAAACGTACTCTCGAGGCGACGGCAAAGGCGTGGGACTCATGACCGCGGTTCGCGTTTCGTTCCCTTTTTTTCGCGTTCTCTCTTTTTTTGATGCGTGTTTTTTTGTGCGGCGTCACAAAAGAGCGCGCGCGCGAAAGAGTGAAGTGAAGTGAAGATTTTCTTCTTCTTCTTCTCTCTTTCTTTCTCTCCTTTTTGGGCTCTCGAAAGTAATAAAGTCGGCTTTCGTTTCGAAAAGAGACAACGACGACGACAAAAAAAGAGAAACGAGACAATGAAAAATTTTTGTGGGAATTTTTTGAAAAATCATCGATTTGGAAAAAATTCTTCGTCGAAAGAACCGAAAAGAAACGAAGAAGAAGAAGAAGAAGAAGAAGAAGAAATCCCTCGTTACGGTTTGCACTCGTACTCACTCGGTACCGACCATCACGCGCGCGCGATCGAGGGAGACCACGCGTCGGTGTCGTCGTCGTCGTCGTCGTCGTCTGCATCTTCCGTGCGCGCGTGTTTATTTATCGAAACGCTTTCGTCGACGATGTCGTCGCCGTCGAAAGAAGTGATGGGCGAAGAAGGTGAAAGAAAAAACTCATCGTCCTCTTCGCAACCAACGCCGTCGAAAGAAGAAGAAAAAGAAGGAGAACAACAACAAAAACAAAAAGCAAACGACGAACACGAACGTGATAGCAATGTTCAAATGCAGCGAGCCTTGCTCGATTTCAGACACAGATACGAACAGTTGAAACACAATCCGTGTTTCGTTTCCGAATTTGTCGTCAGAGGGAACAAAAAGACCAGAGAGAAATTGATTACAAACTGTTTCGAGAAACGAGTCGAGAACTGCGGAAATTTGGAAGAGATAAAAGACGAGCTGTTGAAAGGACGAGAAGAATTGGAGAAGTACAACATATTCAAAGGAATAAACGTGACTTTGGACGCCGGGAGCGAGGAGAATTACGTCCCCAATGGGGCGAAGATTATCGTAGATGTAGTGGAGAAAGACGCATTATCATTGAAAGCAGGGACGTTTGTTTCGCAAAGCGGCGAAGGGACGGTAGAGATAACCGGTGGGTTAAGAAACGCAGTTGGATCCGCGGAAAAAATAGACTTCGAGTTAATCAGAGGACACGAGAAATCAGCGAGTTACGCGTTGCACTGGGAACAACCGAGAGTGTTCCGATCGGACATCACGACGGCGTTGAGGATTTTTCAGCAACACACCTGTTCGGTGCGACACTCGTCGTTTCACGAAACCGGAAGAGGGTTATCGTTTCACTTGAGCTCACCAGATCGACCGGCGACGTTGGAGTATAACTTGGTGTGGAGAGAAATCACAGACCCGACGAGATTTGCCTCGAGAGCGGTGAGAAAAATGTGCGGGCACTCGTTGAAATCGTCCATCGTGCACACGCTCGGTGGCGAATCAGAAGAAGAAGATGAAGGTGAAGGGGAAGGCGTGAGAGCAGAAAAGAAAAGAAACTGGTGGTGGAACGTTCGAACAGAATTAGCTGGGTTAAATCCAGTTTTTGATTCGACGACGGAAGCGTTTGTGAAATCAGAGTATCACGCGAAATACAAGGGAGTGTTTCCCGAGCGCGTGAATGATTTCTTGCCGGAAAAAATGAAACACTCGTTGAGTTGGCAAGTTGGCGCGCGCGCTGGCGTTATTTTACCGTTACAAAAAGAGTTTTACCTGGCATCATCCTCTCCATCCAATTCTAGTGTTCGTGGATCAAACATTGCGGACCGCTTCTTCATGGGTGGCGTCGGCTCTTTGCGCATGTTTGAACCGCACGGCGCCGGACCTTGCGACGTGCGTCGGGAGAAAGATTCAACACTTTCCTCGCCGACCCGCACCCCAACGTCGCCGGGAGTTTCTGTCTCGGGTAATTTGACACCACCGCGATCGGTACAGTCGTGTTCGCCGTACGATTCTTTAGGAGGCGACGTCATTGTCAGCGGTACAGCCTCGATTCAGATGGACATTCCAGTTGAAAAGTTACGAAACATCGGCGTTCATGGACATATGTTCGTAAACGCTGGATGCATCATTCCGCACGACGAGAAAGTCAAAGACACGTTTAAAGTATCCAACTTTAGAGATTCTTTGCGAGCAAGTTGTGGCGCAGGTGTCGTGTGGCCATTACCCGTGGGGAACATTGAGTTGAATTTTGGTCGCGTGCTTTTGGCAAACTCCACTGATAGAGTCATCGGGGGTAAATTTCAAGCCGGCTTAGCGGCTTCTTTGAGCGCTTAAAAAAGTAAAGGAGGGACGTACTAGATATGTATCAATATTAAAAATAGGAGTAATCGTAACATTCAGTATAGGTACCGCGGTACCATACCACTGCTAGTAAAACATTCCCTTTATTATGCACATGTAATAAAATGAGAGACAACAGCCAAAATTTGCGTCATCTCAGAATTTTAAAACTCAAAAGAATTTTACTTCTCCGCGGCTGGCGCGTTTGCAAATTCGACGCCTTTCTCAATGCTCGCTTTCAACTCCGCGGTGGCGTTGGACACCTGCACTTTTTCAAACGAGTCCATCTCACCGCACCCTAATACCTTCTCAAGCCCATTCTCACCCAATTCACACTTAGAGGCGAAAAATGCCAACTCTGGAATAACGTCCGAGGCGACGTATGCGCACTCGACGATTCCTTTCTCGCCACTCATCGCTCTCAAACACGAGGTTGCCATATTTTCCGCAGCTAACGCCATGCTCAACGTCGCCGAACCCGCGCCTGCTTTTGCCTCGACGACTTCCGTCCCGGCGTTTTGGATTCTCGTCACCAAGGCCGTCAACTCTTCGCCTTCGAACGGTTTCGACAGTTTCGGCGTCACTTGCGACAACAAAGGAATGATAGTCGTACCTGCGTGTCCACCGACAACAGGCACATCGCACAAGGTGACGTCCTTAATATCATCCGGTCTTAACGCTGCGACGAAAGTTTTCGCTCTCATGACGTCTAACGTCGTTACGCCCAAAATTTTCTTCGGGTCGTAACACTCATTCTTCTTCATCACCTCCGCGGCGATTGGGACGGTGGAGTTCACCGGGTTGGAAATGATGTTCAAAACCGCGTTCGGGCAATATTTAGCCACGCTTTGGACTAATTCTCTCACAATCCCGGCGTTGATTTTAAACAAATCGTCTCTGGTCATTCCTGGTTTCCGCGGGATCCCGGCTGGGATGATCACTAAGTCGCATCCAGTCAAAGCCTCCTCGATTTGGTCGTTCCCACAGAAGCCTTTCACTTCAGCGATGGTGGAGATGTGCGAGAGGTCCACGCCCACACCGGTGACCATTGGGGAAATATCGTCTGTTCATGGTGTAACGAGAGATGCGTCGGTTTGATTGTCTTCGGTGAGTACGCGAGCGTGAGACGTTTAGATCGAGAAGAATAAAAGAACAAGAACAAGAAAAAATATCTCCGGCGAACAGTTACGAATCGTACTGGATTCAAAACAAAATTGGAGAGACAATCGGTGGTGACTCACACAAACGTAAGCTTTTGATGTATTTGCTCTGTTTCATCAGAAGAGATAGCGTTTGTCCAATTCCCCCAGCCGCGCCTAACACGGCAACGTTGTACTTCGCCTTGTGCGATTCAGATGATGGTCCGACACCCATGGTTTAAAATAGTAATAGAATGTTGCTGTTGTTGTTGTTGTTGTTGTTGTTGCGTGATGAATCTACTAATTTTGTGTGTCGCTTTTCGTCGCCGGCGCTTGCAAAATATCACATTTTTTACGATTCAAGTTTTCTTTAAAGTTCCTTTTTTTGTCTGTTTTTGTCTCTGTCATTTTTATCATTTTTATCATTTTTACCAACCGCCGCTTGATGCCAAAAAAGAATAAAAAAAAAAAGAGGAAAAAAAGTACACTTTCCTTTGCTTTTTTTGTCGAAATGTTCCGTACTTCTAAAAAAGCAAGAAAGATGACGACGACGACGACGACGACGACGACGACGACGACGACGATTCGTCGTCGTGGGAGGAGGAGGAGAAGGATATCCTCCTCCTTCTCCTCTTCCTCTCGTGCGCGTCTTCCTCATCTGCTCTTTTTTCTCCTCCTGTTCTTTTGTTCTTCGTACTCCGCGACTAAAATACGTCAAAGCGAAGGGAGGAAGTTGTTAAAGAGTGTCGATTACAAAATTGGAGAAGAGAGGAACCGACGGCGGCAAGGTGTCGCAACTACTACTCTTGATGAAGGAGGATTTAGAAGAAGAAGAAGAAGAAATATACTAGAAACGGCGATAACCCATAGTAACAATGAAACGATCGCATCGTATTCCTCCACAAACCCGATGGATTTGTTCGGTGCAGGAGCGACGTTTCCAGCGGTAGTGTATAAATCGTGTTCACGAGCGTACGCTTTAATTAAACCATCCATACGAGTGAGTTACCTAGATGTCGGTTCGGGGAAAGGAATCTGTAGAATTCTGAACGCAACTACAGAGTGCTCGGATAACGAAGAACCGTTAGAGGTAGACTTTGCGTGTTCGGATTCTTTAATCAGTGCGAGTCAGTATAGTCAGTTTCCAGACGTGCAGATGTATCCAGTCGTGGCCGGTGCGGTGACGCCGGTGTATAATTTGCCCGAGGTTGATAGCACGAGCGGTAAAAGTTCTTTAGTATTAACGAAGGAAACGTTGAGTTTAATTTACGCCGGGGTGATAACGAAATGGAACGACGATAGAATTAAGAGCGCAAACAAACCAAACATTCAGAATGTCCTTCCGGATGAGGATATATTAGTGTCGGTGAGGAAAGATTCGTCGGGGACGACGGAAGCGTGGACGAAAGCTTTGAGTCAATTTTCAGATGTATTCAAAGATAACATAGGCACGTCAAAGTTACCATCGTGGGAATTACACATAGATAATAGTGTTTTGAACGAGTTGGATACGGGCTACGGGCTTGCGAGTTTTATAAAAGCCAAAGCGTATTCCATCGGGTACGTTGTGTTATCAGATGCAATGAGTTTACAGTTGAGCATGATTGGTCTTTTGGAAGGTAATGAAAGCACGAGCAATCTGGTATACCCGGATTCTAATTCAATCACGTTAGCTATTTTACAAAAAGGATTACAGTTTGGAAACAACGAGGACGATCCGACGAGACTCACTGCAGATTTGATGGGCGCGGACGATCCTGGCGCGTGGCCGATTGCGACCTATTCGTATTTGATTCTTAGAACAGGAATGAATTCAATCACCAATACGGCTGTAGATCGTCTCAGAGCTGGTGCAACGTGTGATAACATGAGAGAAACGTTAGATTATTGGTCGTGGTTCTTAACTTCGCCGTTGACAAAAACGATTATGGAGACCAATTCTTTAGTCCAAGTTCCTGCAGTGGTAAGAAACTTTGTCTTGGCTCGAATGCAAGGAGATTTATTTTGCGGAAGTGATAGAATAGCAAGTATCTATGGTGACGAGCACAATTCGCTCGATAACGTTACGACGGTTAAAGTGTACAGACCCCAGGAGGTGGCAACAGTGTTAGATTCGATGGCGATTTTACTTACGGCGAGTAACTCGAGCATGGGTTTAGAAATGGATCCGCTCGGTGCTCAAAACGTTATGTTTACCGCCTTAGATGATAACCACGCGTCCGTGTTGGCTTTGAACTACGTCGAAGGCGACGTGAGTTCGAGTACTGATTCTGCTGCAGCAGTTAATTCAAATGTATTTAGCAATGCCGAAACGCCGATATACGCCTCGCCGTTGCCTTCAGATTTCCCAGAGTACATTTCGTTCCCGTTCGTCAAAATATCATCAGAAATGACCGTTCATCCGAGCGTTCTGACTTTAGGTGAAAATAGTACGAAGATAACGTTTGATGTTTATTCCATCGCGGCTATTTTATCCGGTAGTGCGACTACTTGGGGCCACGAAACTATCGTAAGATTGAACCCATGGCTGAATGGCGTCACGGAACCAATTATTTTAGTTGGATTAGACGATTGGATGGCATTTGAAACGTTCGAAAGTATCAAGAAAAAGATCCTATCATTCGTTCCCGGTTTTGCATTTTCGAATAGTCCGACGAAAAGAGCGACGACTTTGAATGAAGCTGGCGCTCTCATCGTCGCAAACGAATATGCCGCAGGACTGTTGCAGAAGACGGCGTACATGACGAGAAACCAAAATCTAATTTTACAGTATAGCATTGATGAAATCGGCACCGTTCCACTTTCAGTCACTTTGAGGAGACGATATGATGGCGCGCAATGTTCGAGAAATTCGGGCGCGTACGATAAAGTATATGCACAGCTGCGCTTCTGGGAATGGGTGTATACGGAAGATAATGTACCTGGTATGATTTCGAGTACTAATGCTGAACCAAATTTCGATGCTACGAGTTCTGTGGATATTTTGCGTGCCTTGAGATCCATTACGTGCGATGGCAATCCTATTTTAGTCGCACCGATACCGGAGAGTCGATCAACTCAAAACATTTTGATTATTGTCCTGACGTCCTCACTCTTTGCTCTTCTCTTCATCTTCCTCTGGTTGTTTCGATTTCACGAGGATGCGATGTTTGCAAAAGGTTTCTTTGAACGATATAAAAAGAGAAACGCGCCACCGTCTGAAGCGTGCACTATAGTCGTTACTGATATACAGTCATCTACGAAACTGTGGGAGATCGCTCCGGTGACGATGAACAAAGCACTGGCAGCACACGATTTGATTGTCAGACAAGAGATGCAAAAGTTTTATGGATACGAGGTTTTCTCCGAAGGTGATTCGTTCACGATGGCGTTTCATACGCCTGGTGATGCCTTGAAAGCGTGTGCGAATATACAGAGCCGATTACAAGCGAGCGTTTTGGATCGATCTTTGTTCCTCGCGTGCAGACATATCTACCGAATGGACGATGCTGAATCGCAGTCTGCCATTTCGAGAAGAGTTCCCACATTTCTCCGAGCACTTCTCGAAGAACGCGGGTTTCCGATGAAAAGTTCCGGCGATAGAGAAGGTGTACTCGAAAGTAATAACACAGAAAGACTGCGAGAAAGACTGGTGAAAAGTACTAATACCAATAGCAAAACCGGAAGAACAGAACCTCAATCCGAGCACAAGGTAGAGCAAGAAGAAATCATCAACGGTTTACGTGTTCGAATGGGTGTTCATACCGGAACAACACATAGATACGTACATCCAACAACTCGAAGGCAAGTCTACGAAGGTAAAGCTGTAGAATTGGCTCGATTGATGTGTCACGCGGCAAGTGGAGGTCAGATATTAATGTCTGGGGACGTTTTGGCGGCATTTGGTCCCGACAGTTTGCAAATTTCCCAAATGCTCCAACTCATGCACATGGGAAAACATCAATTGGATATGAGATATTTGAATAGGCACGGAAGTTTATCCGATAATCAATCATTGGGCGGAGAAGTCACAGGTTCTGGAGTGGACGGCTGTGATGACATGTTGAACACAAAAGATAGTTTATTCCCAAATGGCATCAATCTTAAGAACCCGATTTTCTTGGATTCAGATTCCGATACAGCCGATGGTTCGAGCGAATACGAACAGTGCAAAACCACGACGAGTGCAAAATTACACGCGCTTCGACGGATGATCACGTCGTATGACCATAAGATCATCTCGCAAGAAGTTATCCAAGCAATTCCGAAGAAATTCATGGAACGAATCACATTGTTTGCACCGATTAAAACCGTTCGACAACTCGAACCGTCCATTTTTGAAGCTCCGGTTGTTGAATCCGAAAATTTTACCGTCGTTTTCACGAGAATTGAAGGATGGGAAGAGCTTGGAAGAGAAGACGTGAAAATGCGCGATAAAGCCACGGCGCAGCACGATACTGTGATTCGGTCTACGCTTCTCTCCTTTCGCGGTTACGAGTGTCGAGGCGAAAACGGACGATTTTTCATCGCGTTTCATCACCCTGTCGATGCTTTTCGATGGTGTTTGGTTGTTCAAACAATTCTACTTCGAGTACCATGGGACGACAAGTTACTTCAACAACCACAAGCGTGTAACATGACCGCAGGTCACAAAGTAACATTCAAAGGTTTGCGCGTCACCATGGGCATTGTTTCCGGCGAGGCAACGTATATGAAACCTTGTCAACGAACCGGTCGAGCTGAATATTTTGGACAAGTTATCAATTTGTGCGCTCGAGTCGCAGGTCTCGCACATGGCGGACAAATCTTGTGCGATAAGAACTCGTGGAAAATAGCAGCAGCAGCTGGCTTCCCATATGAGCATTCCAGATATATTGGTCTTTACAGTTTACGAGGCATCATGGATCCAGTTGGTGTTGTGCAAGTCTCCGACGCGACCTTGAACATCCGTTCATTTGCCCCGGTTAAAGGTGCTCAAAAAGTAATCGACCCGACGGATAAGTTTAGACTGAGCGCGAGGGATTTAGAAACAGAACGCATAGATCGTCCATTGAGTTATATTGGGGACGTGGATCAAACATCAACTCTTAACAATTCTCTTAATGGATACACAAAGTCACGAAAGAGTAAGAATTCTTCGTCGAGAATCCTAAGCAATAGTGGTAATGGACAAAGTTCGCGCGCCAGCGACACATCATCCACAGGTGATGGAGAAATTCCGGCCGAAAGCTCTATTATTGTACCTAAGAAGAATATTTTAGTCGTTTCTTCGAGTGACGTTGCTCTGTATCGAATGGCTACGCTGGTACAAACAATCGCCGGTGACGATGAGCACGCGTTTATCTCGCGCTCGAATAATTCGACGGAAGTTTTGAAGAAGTTTTCATTGGATGTTGTCAGTGATAACGACGAACATCGAGACTCGAGAACGAACATTGTTGAGCCGGGCAATACTTGCCTGAGGGATTCAATACCGAACATAGTCATCATCGTTGGATCAATCGAATCCGGAATGTCCTTGCGAGACTTGGTGCAAAAGATTCGAAGACGAGTGCCGTTTACGCTTCAGCCTAAGATTGCGGTGTTGTTGACGGACGAATCAAGCGTCATCGACGGCGTCACGAGTTCCCCGGTTGAGTACGGCGCCGACATTGAACTCCCTCCTTTGTTATTCGTCGACGACGACGAAGAAATGACACCCTTAGTGGACGAATTAACTTTGATATTGAATGAAGTTACTGTTGAAACATATGGATCGGTACAAAGGTCGTCGTCAAATTCATACTTACGTCAGCAGCAGCAGCAGCAGCGGCAACAACGACAACGACAACAACAACACAAAACATCTAGGAACAGCAACAACAACAACGACAACGACGACGACGACGACGACGACAACCCTTCATCAACTTCCTCCGTGAGAGCACCCACCATCATCAATCCGTTATCCAATCTTTTGCGACGGGCTGAAAACGAATCGAAATATTTATCGAATTTTGCCTCGGCAAATTTAATGGTAGCTGGTTTAGAAGCCACTGGATTACCGATATTCGCAGTCGATATAGATGCGAGAGTTATTATGTGCACGAAGAAAGGCATCGCGAGAGGTATTGTTGGGACGATGATCTTCCCTCTCAGTTCGTTTTCTAAACGTATAAAAGATTCGGCGCGTATCGCAGAGAGAACCAATCCTCCGCCTCCGTGGACAGAAAAGTTGACCAAAAATTGGATACCGTTGGACGAAGACGAGAGTTATAATAAAAGTGCTTCGGTGCAACAGCAACAACAGCAACAACAACAAGAAGAAGAGACAATTACCGTAAGGTGTACCCCTTTGCGTTTATCGGATGACTTCGGATGTGTCATTGTCCTCATCAAAGACTAGTACGCGAGCGTGTATGTAAAAACACCAAAATATTTAAATAGATAACACACCTCTCATACCTACATACGTACTACTGTAGGTATGGTACTTTTTATTACTACTACATCACCATCGCGCGTTCGTTTTGTTGGCGCGACGTTTTTCTCTTCTATTATTATTATTGTCTCAAGTACTACAAAATCAATCAATCCCTTCTCTTTTTCTTCTTTATGCAAAAATAATCTTGCTCAAAAGCCACATGCCGATAAAAAACGCGAACAAGTAGCAGAAGTACCTCCCATTTTTCGTCTCTAAAACCTTCGAAAACTGTTGGACGGTTTGATTCAGCACCCCTTGGAATCCACTCATGTCGTCTCTCATCCCGTCTAAAATTCGGTGGTGCGAATCCGCTTCTTTGTGAATGTCCATGGTGATGTTTTTCAACATGGACACTCGGTCCCCCATCGTCTCTAAGTTTCTATCGTTTTCTCTCTCTAAGGATTCCGGGTCTCTGCGACTCATTTTGCTATGCCCTCGCGAGTGCCCTTTAGGAGACGGAATCTTGCTTATCTCTTCTTCTTCTTCTTCTTCTTCTTTTACGAGGACTCCTCCTCCTCCTCCTCCTCCTCCTTTAGTAGTAGTCTCGCGTTGTTGTTGGAATTTTTTTTGGGGGATTATTGATTTTTTGGGGGATTGAATAATCGAAATCGTATGATACTTTGAGAGGGAGTCGAAGAAGACGAAGAAGAGAAAAAAAAAAAAAGAGCCGCCAAAAAAAATAATAAAGGCAAAAATTCTCCTCTCTTTCTCTTCCCTTCTTGCACGTGTTTTGGTGGGAGTGTTCTTGCGGGGAGCATGTTTCAAATAGCGAGATTAAAAGACGCCGCGGTGACCATTAAACCGCAACATTTGGATAAGGACCCGTTAACGGCCATCGTCGCGGAACTGGAAGAATTGTACGTGGACAAAGTCATCGCGGATTTAGGCTTGGTCGTGACTTTATACGAAGTGAATTCTATCGAGGGAGGAATAATATACGCCGGAGACGGAGCGGCGCATTACGAGGTGGAGTTTCGGATGGTTGTATTTAGTCCGTTCGTGAATGAAATTTTAGTCGGGAAAGTGTACTCGATGACGGATGAAAATGCTATTCGCATGACGTTGGGATTTTTCAGCGATTTGATAGTTTTACCGAACGAAAACGGTATGGATTTAGAAAAGACGAAATGGGATCCCAACAAGAAATTGGGTTCCGAAGAAGGTCAACGGGGAGCGTGGTACATCGACGAGAGGGAATACACGGACGAATCAAAAGAGGAAGATGGAAGAGAAAAAAACGGAACATTTGTTCGCAAATACATAGAGATTGGGCAACAAATTCGAGTGCGCGTGACCCAAGTGACATACCCAGAAGAACCGAAGACACTAGAGGAGTTAAAGAAAAGACGGTTGGAGGAAGGAGGACGATTCGATGATTCGTTCGCGCCTATGGTAGTCATATGTTCAATTGGGGAATTGGAAGCGCTAGGACCGGTAGATGACGCCGACGATGAGAACGACGATGAGGAAGAGGAGGAGGAGGAGGAAGAAGAAGAGTAGTGAGCATATAGTAGAAACGAAAGGCATTAGAAGAGAGAGATTTTATTGGTAGCACGATTATCGTACGATAGTTCATTTAGATAATAGCGCACATTCTGAAATACGTATGTACAGGTATGTACCTTGTATGTAATAATAATAATAATATATAATACTATTAACCAATTAATTCTATCGACCGGAAAACTCGACGAGCGATTGGTAGGAGGAGTTTTCGTCCGCAGTATCGCCGACTTTCCTCGCCAGTGTCGTCGGCGCTTTCGATGACGCCAACATGTCAGGAACGACATTTTCTTCAGTTATCGTCTTCAAAGCATCTTTCTTCGCCGTCATTGTCCCCTGCTGCTTCGGGATTTCCAAACCGAGTTTCGCATAAATCGCGCGAATAGCCTCTTTCATCTCCGCGTTCATCGGCGCTTCCCAAAATCTCGCCGTTAACATTCGCATCGCTTCTTCTGTATTTGCATCCACGTCGTCTTCCGAGCTAAGCGCCATATGCAAAACCTCCGACGCAATCTGACGAACGCGCGGGAACTTATTACGCATCATCGCGAGTAAACCCAGACGCGCGCTCTCTTTCGCCTCGATACAATCCGTGCAAGAGGCCACGTGTGAAAGTGCATTAGCAGCCAATATGTACTTGGACACGTCCCGCGTTCCAGCGCACTCGAATCGTATTTTGTCTGACAATGCCGTCCTGTAGTCTTTTGATAGCCCATCCAAACTCGTCACCGTCAAATTTAAAAAATCAAATGCTCCGCCAGTAAAGAGAACGTCGACGCAACGAATAGCCGGGACAGTCACTCGGTCGATTTTTGAATGCGTATCAAACGTCTCGATCAAGTGCATGGCAACTTTTTCTTTCAAATCAACTTTGTCCTCGTCCTCAGAAAGCAACGAAAGTAAAGCAGTAGTAGCAGCTTTCGCTAAACTTTCCGTCACTGCTCCTGTAGACGCGACCCAACCGCTCAAAGCATAATCAGCGTACGGCGATACTTGAACTGCCTTTGTGAGGCAATTCGAAAAGACGCGTTGTAATCCAGCTTCGGATGAAATATCCTCAGCATCAAAAGGGACACATGCTTGAATCGATTCGAACTCGTTTGCTTTTGAAACTAACACGGAATTATCATCGTTATCAATACCACGTAATAGCGCATATAAATTCTCAAATGCAACGGTTCGAGTTCTGTCAATTTTTTCTCCGCACTGCTTCAACAAGACGCCTAAAATAGTTGTACACTTTGTTTCGTATTCATCCACAACAACACCACTATCATCGGTACTTTTGGAGATGGTTTGAAAACATCTCAGGACTTCAACAAAAGCACGCATAGACGCTTCGCGAACCCAACTTCCAACATTGCCACGTTTATCGACGGAATAATCTTCCACGCCTTTCAAAAACGCCTCTAAACATAACTCCGCTGCATCTTTCAAATCCGATATAGTAATGATATCTTTTTCACAGGCTAACGAATTAGAACATTTCGCATTTAGCTTACAGAGAATATTCTGCGAAGCAATTACGGCATCGACTCGAGTTTCCGCATCCCTTAGTTCTGGGTTCTCTTCTGGAACTGTCGCCTCGAGTAAACTCGTAAGAATAGCTCTCCAATTCGAACTGGTGATAAACACATCAGGAATGATACCCAAAGTATACGCGCTCCCACGTCTCGAGAACGAACTCGCTTCGTCCATGGTTTGTCGCATGATGCGCAATCGGTCGTTGACTAAATATTGCTCCACTAACGTGGCTTGAGTGATGTTTTCGTTTCCTTCGACGCACTGCGCGCTCGCAGTAGCGATGGAGACCAAAGCTTTTGCCGCCGCCTCGCGTATCCCCTTCTTCGGGTGGCGCAACGATTCCGAAGTTGCACTTTCGCATAGTTGTACGAAGAGTTGTTTACTCGGCTTGAACACATCCGACGGCGAAGTTGATGAAGATGATGGTAAAGTTGCCACGCGACCTAAACTTTCGATAACGTTGCACACGGCTCCACGCATAATCTCACCCCCTTTACCTCGATACAAACGTTTTGCCTCTATTTCATAGACGAGATTCCACGTGTTTTCGAGCGTTTTCACGTGACTCGCATCATTTCGCAAATAGTTGACGACATTTTTCGAAAGTAAAAGCTGAGCAACCCCAAGCGTCGCGCCGTGTCGCTTCGGTAAATCCATGTCGAGGCTCATCGCGAGAAGTTTCGGCAACGCGACAGTACTCGTCCATTCAACGTCTGTTTCTCCAAGCGTGCCGAGGGCTTCGACAGCTAACCGTCTCGTGGACTCCTCCCAGTGCTCAATTTTCACATCCAATATGTGAGTAAGCATGGCGCGACGAAAAGCTGGAAACGATTGAGAGATGAAGAAACCAACATCCAAATATGCGCGTTTCGCGGACCCAATCGTGAAATAATCGCACTTTTGAATGATATCAATACCCGTCACGTCACCTTTACCGGTTGTTTCCACAATACCACCACCACCTCCGAGACGACCGACGCATTCTTGAAAAGCCGCAGAAGCTGCGCGGCGAACATTAACTTCGCGGTCGAAACATGCAGTAACAAGTAACGGCGTCGCTAGAGATGCTAAAAATATTTCTTGAAAGTCTTCCTTGGAGTACGCGCGCGCAAACGACCAGCACACGTACGCCGCCGCGTCCCTGACGTGCGCGCCGACGCTGTGTGAACCTCTTCGAACGTCGTACAATAACGCCTCGGCTGTTTTCTTGGCGGCAAACGGTAGTCTCGACACGAGCAAAACGCCTCTTCGGGATAGTTCTGCTAAAGCCAAGCACGCACCGTGCCAAGTTGATTCAGATTCGGTCGCTTTGAAGCACAAGGTTAACAAATTCTCGATGACATCATCCGAAAATTGTTTTGGAAGACGTTGGCAAATGCGCCCGATGCCTTTTGCCGCCGACCAGCGAACGATTGTGTCTGTGTCTTTGAGCGCCTCGAGAAGAAGGTCAATCGCTTTTTCCAACTGTTCGAGACTCACTTCATCGGTTTCATCGTCAGATGTAAACCCATCGGCATCAGTACTGTCGGTAATATCGACTTTCTCTTCTTCTTCTTCTCCTTTACTCGTGCTGTTGTTCTCGTTGTTGAGAAGGTTCTCGGCTAAATTTCTACTCCCTCGCGAGTACCTCCACGATACAATTTTCGGCGCTAAAAGTGTCAACGCCACACGCGCGCTCAATTTGCATGCCAACTGTCGAGTGAGTGCATTTGAGGTTGTCGTTTGCAAAGTAGAAGACGATGGTGCTTTGGCATCGAAAACAGCCTGAGAGGCTTTCAAAGCACTCTCTCGGAAAGGTTTCAAAATGTCCCGACGACCAATCTTAAATATCGCAGCCATTGAACGCGTCGCTCCGACCGCGACGAAAGAGTCCTCGGATGCGGCAACTGCCGCGGCTATTTTATCTTTCACGCCTTCTTCATCTTTCTTTCTACCGAACACTCTCAAAAGTTCGCTCGAGGACCAATCGAGATATTCGCCCAAATTTAATTCCGCATCCGGCCGGGTCAATAATCGCGCCACGCAAATCGCCGCGCGGTCTCTGGCCACCTCCGAAGACGATATACACTGTCTACACATCCCTAATAAATCTTCTATCAACCCTTCTTTACTATTATTATTATTATTATTATTATTATCACTACTGTTACCGTTAGCGGTGTTGTTACTCGTCGTTTTAACAAACGTCTCCATATTGAATGGCATCAAAACTAATACAGAAATCCAAGACAGCAACGTCGCTCTCGTCTCCCAACTCGTTTCAAAAAAGCTCTCACTTGCAACTTCTTTCGTCAACGTTTCTCTCGTTTCTGGTCGATATCTATCCCAAAACCCCGCGACTTCGTATTTTGCTGCGGTCCCGTCGCGCTTCGGCATGAACCTTCTCAGCGTCTTAATAGCCGGTTCCAAATCTCTCGCGCTGTGTGGGAAGAATCGAGCGATTGTTTTTGCGCCTCTCACGGTAGCAAACGCGTGTAAAACTTTCGACGTTCGGTGCATGGCTAAAGCAGAGATGGCTGTCGCACTTGTTGTTGACGTATTTGTTTCCGCGGCCGCGGCGGCGGCGGTGGTGGTGGTGGTGGTGGTGGTGGTGGTGGTGGTGGTTTCATCATCATCATCATCATCATCATCATCATCATCATCATCATCATCGTTTTCCAATCGCAATTCATGACCACTTATTTTCACCGCGTGAAACCTTAAAACCTCCTCCGTTAAAGGCACGATCCATTTCTCCAAGTGTTCGTCCAGCATTTCGCACTTCTCTTGATATTTGTTCACTCTTTTTACGATCGCTTCGAACGCGTCTTCTTCTTTTTCCTCGTCGCGGAATTTTGAATTTTTCTCCTCCTCTCGACCCCCCCCCCCGACGACGACTCCGTTGACTTCCACAATCTTCCTCACGAACGCGTCGATCTCTTTCGCCTCTCTCGAGAAAACCTCCCCATCGGAAAACTCTCTTCTTTCGCAAAACGCGTTCTCTTCGTCGTCGTCGTCGTCGTCGTCGTCGCGAGAACTGCTCGTCGTGCTGCCTTTCATCGTCGCTTTTTTACTACTACTAAAAGTCGTCGTTTTTCGTCGTCGTCGTCGTCGTCTCAAAGTGAAGATGATGATGAAAAATACTCATGAAACAAAAAAGGAGTATTTTTAAGAATTTTTGAAGAAAACTTTTTCTTCTCCGTTTCGAGAGAACACAATTATTTTTTTATATACTTTTTGAAGAAGAAGAAGAAGAAGAAGACAAAGAGACTTTTTGAAGACGACGACTTTTCATCTAAAAACAAAAACAAAAACAAAAACAAACAACAAACCGTAAACACATAATGCCGAACAAATCGTAACGGTGGTAAAGTAAACCTACTCTTTTTTTTAACGCGACGCCGCACGAGAGGGAGACGACGACGACGAGGATGATGACGACGACGATGATTTCCATGCGAGAGGCGATCGAGAGAGTGACGAGAGTGACGGAAGAGATGATGAGAGCAGAAGCGACGATGTTTTGTGGTGACGATGATGATGATGATGATGATGATGATGAAGCAACTCCCTCTTCTTCTTCTTCTTCTTCTTATTGGAACAGTTCTTTGAAA
>MDSZ01057248.1_pt1 | contig 24607 bp, 29 predicted proteins | sample 811201 | NCBI WGS metagenome assembly MDSZ01 (sample SAMN05326647, study PRJNA326480) | marine metagenome | isolation source: seawater | place: Indian Ocean: North | collected 2010
AAAAGAAAAGCATACAAATGTAAATTAAAAACCAAATAATTTATGTATTCATTTTAGCTTTTAACTAATATATATTTCTAATATATATATATTAATTATGAATTTATCAATAACAACTTTAGCTTATTTGTTTTTACAACTTTCACCATTTATTATTATATCATACTTTTCCTTATCTTCTGTTTTTAACAGAGATGTAAAAGGTATTGTATTTTTATTTGGCCTTTTATTCAACTTATTTGGCTTTTTTATGGTTTCTTCTGCAGTAAAAGCAGTATCTGGAGAAGGTATTCCTTTTTTGGTTTCTTTTCAACCTGTTGAATGTGCCAGTTTTGATACTGGATTTAGTTCCATGTTCAATCAATCAACTAATACTTCAGTATTAAGCTTTACATTTTGGTATATAATGTTTACCCTTATTGAACTTGATATGAAAGAAATTGGAGTAAAACACGGAATGGAACCTGATAAAGCAAATAAACTATGGCAACAAAATTTTCCAACACCATTTATTAATGAAAACTGGCCTTCTATTACAATATTAATTTTATTATTAGTTGGAAATATATATATTAACTCAAAGGAATTTACACCCACAGGTTGCTTTAATTTACAACAACATATATTCCCACTTGCTGTTTCCGGCTGTTTAGGTATAGCCTGGGCTGCACTTATTCGTTCCACAAAATCACCTGAATTACAATACTTTACAAAATATAAAAATAATGAAAACTGCAAAAAAGCTTCTACCAAACAATTTCGTTGTGAAATTTATAAAAACGGAGTCAAAGTAGGAAGCACTTCTGATGATAATATTTTTACAATCAACGGTTAATTATATAACAAATACATTATATAATTAAACTTCAAAATGACAGGCGTTTTGTTTTAACCATTCTTCAACACTTCTTGCTACACGCTGTCTATGAAAGTTTTCTGAAATTAACTTTACTGAATGATACTGTTCTGTAAAAAAATACTGAAAATTTTGATACATATTTTTTATATTTGATTTTTTATAAATTTCTAGCTGCTCTACTGGATATAATGGATACCCTTTTCTTTTATTTACATCATTATGAAAAGTAAAAAAATATAAAACCAAATCCCTTTTACTTTGAATCTTATTCATATCCATTTTATTTAAATACTGATTTGCGTGATTAGAACAATCAGGACAGGGTAAATTTCCACATATAGATTTTAAATGATATATTAAACCTTCTTTTACAATATAAAAAGAACTATCTTTTAATTTTTCTAATAAACCATGAATAAACAACCATATGTGCTTTCCCCATAATTGTTTTTTGTCAGCTGTTGCTGGAACTACAGAAGATACTGGTTGATGTGTAACTGGTTGAAGTGATAAATAATTTGTATTTGTGCTACCATTAGCGTTACTAAAAGACATAGACATATTTCCTCTTACTGCCCGTGTATTTTTAAATTTCATTTATAAAATGAGGATAGATTAATTGTTCAATTTATTCGTATTGTAAATAATATAAAACATTTATATATAAATAAATATGAGTCATAAAGAACAATTAGTTGAAAATATTAAAAAATGGGTTAAAATTGATAATGAAATAAAAGAATTAAAAAGATTACAAAATGAAAGAAAAGAAGCACAAAAAGAATTATCTGAAAACCTTATGAAAACTATGAAAGAAAATGATATTGATATGTTTGATTTAAAACAAGGTTCACTTCATTATAAACAAAATAAAATTAAAAAGCCAATAACAAAAAAAATGCTCCAAGACGTATTACTAAAATATTATAATAATGATTTAGCTAAAGCAACTGATATAAATGAATTCATATTAAATAATAGAGAAGAAACTGTGAAAGAGACGCTGGTTCACAAGTTAAACAAATAAATCTTGAAGAATATATTTACCATCAATCAATTGATATTTGGTTATAATTTCTGGATTTCTCTCATTTTTCATAATATCTTCTGTTTTATACACATTTCCATAATTATCTAAATGATATACAATTCCTTCAATTTCTTTGGCAAAAACCTCTACCTTTTTTTCTTGGTCGCTTTCAAATAATTGATTTGAAATCAACCCGTGAGGAGTTCCCTTTGCATGAGTTCCACAAAAATCACAACCATCTTTTCGTCTTCTGGTGCACTGGTCTCCGTCTGCTCTTTTTGCACTGCATCTATTCAAACAAGGAATAGAATTCTTAATTCTTTTTCTCTTTATCAAATCTTCTTTACAAATTACTAAACGAGGATATTCATAAATATATTCAAGCATATCCACCATTTGCTTATTTTCCAGGTCTAACCCCATTAACTTATCACGAAGGTCATCCTTAAACTTGGTGACGTGTGTTTCAATCTTTTTACTAATACGCTTTTCCATCGCTTCTTTCAATAATATAGAAATATATATTTACTTCAATTTTTTAAATATATATTGAAAACATTTAAACACCGTTTTCTGTTTCTAAGTTTTCAGTAAGTTTTATACTCTGTGATTTTTGAGATTTACGAGAACCTGAAGGAGGCTCTATATGTAAATAACATTTGTCAGGGTCTACATCATTATATTGAACTTTACTTGTCAAATAAGCTGAATAAAATACATTCTTTTCTGTATTTACAACTGCATACGAATCACTAATTTTAAATGCTAAAAACATCACATTTGTTACATAAACTGTTATTGTTTTGTTATCTAAATAATGCATGAAAATAGGAACTCCACTATAAGCCGAATTTACTATAAAGAAAAACATACTTATATATCCAAGTGTTTGATATCTTGCATCCATTTTTAATAGAGCCTCTTTCTTATCACTTGGAAGCTTTAATAACATTTTTCCTACTTCATCGTTATCATTAGGAATATCATCATTTACTTCTAAATAATTAATCATTTTATTCTCTCTCTTTATTTCAACATAATAAAACCCACAAAATATTACGCAAGTTACTAAATTTAAAATAAAACCAGCATCTACTAACGCATCATTTTTTAATACATTTTCTCCGAACCCACAAATCTCTCCACCACATTTTTGTGGAACAAATACAATTAACATACAACCCATTAATACACGATAAAATTCTAAACCGAAACTAATTAACACATTCAACTTTTGCTTAGAGTCTTGTGAAAGTTCTTGGCTTTCGTCCATTATATATTCAATTTATATTATATTCGCCAACATTAATTATTTTATTTGTAATCTCTTCATTCACACTTTCATTTTCAACTTTAGTAAAATCATCTAATACACTATCAGGCTGGATATAAATATTTTTTTTGATTTCTTTCATAATGTTTTCATTATTTAATATTTCTTTAAACAATTCCTTTTCCTGATTGTAATTTCTTGACTTTACCTTGCCTTTTAAATGAAGCAATAAATATTTTTGAGAACCTAAATTGTCAACTACATTATTAATTTTTTGTTGATTTTCATTTATTAAACGTTCTATTACATAATCGGTTAATTTTGCACTAGCTGGGTTATAATTATGATAATATTTCACACTTAAAGCTAAATATAAATTACTAAAAATATCGGCCATTTCACCTGACAATATTTGTTCCTTTTTCAAAGCTCCTCCTTTTAACGCTACAAAGTTAGTTAATAAACTATAATGAGCGATTTGACTTGTTAAACTTCTTGACAAATAAAAACTATCTGCATAGTCACATACTAAATGAGATACCATTATCTCAAAATGCTTTCCAAATTGTTTTTCATTTTTATCTAATATTGACTCTAAAATAGAGTATATATGTGGATGACTTTTATTTAATCCTTGACCAAATATAATTAAACTTCTTGTTAACGTATTTGAACCTTCAACAGTTATTCCTATAGGAGCACTCTTATAAAATTTTTCTAAGAAGTTATTTCTTCCAACACAAATTGCAGAACCTGCGTGAATATCCATAGCTTCATTTAATACTATTCTTGCTCTTTCGGTTGTTTGTTGTTTCATAATTGCACTCAATACTGCGGGTGATTTTTTATTATCTAATATATCATTCATTAATTCTACTGATGATTGAATAATCCAGGTATGATACACCATATTTAAAAACTTTTCTTGAATTGCCTCCATTTCACTTAATTGTAATTTAAATTGTTTCCTTGTTTTCATATAATTTAACATTCCGTATACTGCCACTTTACTACTTGCATTAGCTGTTGCTGGTAAACTAACTCCTCTACCTGCAGATAGACATTCCATTAACATTTTCCATCCTTCACCAATATTCTTCTCACCACCAATTATATTTTCAACAGGAATTCTCAATTTTCCTTTTAAAGTTCCATTTGGAAAACCTACATTTAATGGATTATGATATGTATTTTGTTCTAATCCACAGGTTCCTTTTTCAACTAATGCCAAACTTATTCCTGATTTTCCATTTAATAAATTATGTGGGTCATTTAATCGGAAAGCAATTCCAACCAAATTTGCAACTGGTGCTAGTGTAATATAGCGCTTATTGATTTCAATTTCAATTACCTTTTTATCAAGGTCATTCATATCATAATTTACTACACCCTCATCTATATTTCCAGTTGCATCTGAACCATTATTTGGTCCTGTTAATCCAAAACAAGGAATAAATTCGCCTTTTGCTAACCTAGGCAAATAGTAATCTTGCTGTTGCTTTGTTCCATATTTTGCAATCAATTCTCCAGGTCCTAATGAATTAGGAACCATCGTTGCTACTCCTAATGCTGGGTCAACACTTGTTATCTTTGTTAATACACTTGATAATTCATTTACAGATAATTTTATCCCTCCGTATTTTTCTGAAATTATTAAACTAAAAAATCCCTCTTTTGCTAAATAATTAATCCATTTATTATTATTATCATTCGGATATAATTGAGTATTGTCAAAATTATTTAATAGTTCTTCCAGTTTAGTAGCTGGAAATTTTTTGGTGTAAACTGGCTTTTTAGGTAAAGTTACTTTACCTTGCAATATTTGTCTATCAATTGAAACATCACCGCTTCTTAATGCGATTAGTTCGGTATCAGAAATTCTTGGAATCTTGTTTTTCACAAAATTAAAAAATTGCCGATACATTTATATATTATACAAATTAAACTTTTTTATATTTCTATTTTATATAATGTTTTTAATTTTGAGCTCTGCTATTATTTTACTTATCCTTGACTTTATTTACTTATCTTCTTTCGGTCGCTATTTTACCAATCAAATTGAAAAAATTCAAAAAAGTCCTTTTGAAATTGATAATTTATCTACCATACTTACTTATATCATTTTGGTCCTAGGCTTATACTATTTCATTTTACGAGAAAATAGAGGTGTTGTTGATGCGTTTTTATTAGGATTAGTTGTCTATTTAGTTTTTGAATTAACAAACAAGGCTATCTTTAATAAATGGTCCTGGACTTCTGTTGCCATCGACGGACTTTGGGGTGGCATATTATTTGCTTTAACTACATTCTTAACTTACAAAATATATAAGCATTTTCATTAATTTCTAAAGTTATTTTATATGTATTTAAAAATTTCCAGAGATTTTCTAATCGGCGGAGTAATAGCTGGTATATTTTCCTATTTAACAAACCAATATGATAGAAATCCTGAATATACTAAAATAGCCGCTTATTTTTGGGGTATACCCGCACTTTTTTTCGTTTTACTTTATGTAGGATTTAGAAAAAGTGAGGAAGCAGCCTTAGCTATTTCTCAACACGCATTATTAGGTGTTGTTATTACATTATTTACTATGTTACTTACTATCGGATTTTTTAGTATGGGTGAAAAAAATTTAATGATATTAAATGTTTTTATTCTAATGCTAAGTATTTTTGTATATATGTTTTTCAAACTTTATAAACTTTAATCTTCTTCCTCTACTTCTTCCTCATCCATTTCCAGTTCTAAACTACTATTATCTGTGTATTCAAAAATTAGTTTATAAATATCATTTAAATGACTAACACGATTTCTGTATTTTTCATTATTTACCTCAATAAAATGGTCGGCAACTCGCAAAAACTCTACTAACTTGTTAGCATAATTTACTCTATCATTATCGTCCATCAGTTCATCATAACAATTCCAACACTTTCCTCCTCCGGGCATACTTTCTTTACAATAATATAAGTATTTTCCCTTATTAAACACGCTTATACTTGGATCTATTTTATTTACTAGGTTATCAATCTTTTCAATAAAATCAATACAATTTGTCTGAAACAATATAAATTCTATTTCATGTCTTATATCACTCCAAGCTATTTGTGATGGCCCTTCAAAATAATGAAGTAAATCTTTATTATAACTTGCTATTAAATTTACCATTTCCATAGGTAAACCGTCCATGAGTAAAGAAAATTTAAAATTTTCAAATTCGTCAATTTTATTTAAAATAACGGTGGGTAACTTAGATAATATTCCTATCATTTTTTTTTATAAATTAAACAATCTATAAAAAATATCAATTTTTTAAATTTTATGAAAATCTTCAAAATCTGTTTTTTTCCCACCATCATAAGGTATAGCATAATTATTAGTTAACATCCACTCATTCATATTTATATTATTTAAATAAACAGTGGCTAAAAGTCTGCCATACTTTTCAGTTTTCACATCTTTTAATAATACTATTTCTCCTAATATTTTTTCACGTAAAACATCTCTTGATATAATGGCTGCATTTTTTTCTTCTTGGGTTTTACCCTTTATTTCTGGAGCATCTATTCCATTTAAACGAACAGAAAATCTATATATTTTTTTACTACCAAGTATTTTTGACGCAACAGTAATGGTATCACCATCATAAACTTTTACTACTTTTCCTTTAGAAACGGGCGGAATAAAAGGTATAGTATTTTCATATGTTGTATTTTGTAAATAATCTTTTCCCAAAGAAAATAAAAAAGGGTTAAAAAAAGTTGGTATACAACAAGACATTTTTAATACTGGTTTTATTAGATACATATACATATATTATGATTTTATATCATTAAAATAGTGAATTAACCTTCTTTATTACTTCAACTATCTCTACTGCACTTTGTCCCAAATGTGTCATTACCATTTGCTTATCTGCATTTTCTTTATAAGCTACACGCAAAACACTTTCCTCGTCGTGAGGATGCATCTTTTTGAAACCAACAAACGTTAATACCTCTCCATAAAACTTATTATATAGATAAAATTCCAACAACTTACCGAGAGTATAATCACCTGTTTTAATTTTAACATCAAAACTATTTTCCATAGTTGTAACACTTGGAATAATTGGAACCAAATTGGAGTTTACATCTTTAACAAAATCTGTTACTTGCATAGTCAATATTTCACAAGCCTTTTTTACTAACTTAACGTTACTATAAATACCTATACTTTGTAAAACAAAATCAAAACTATTTTCTACAAAATGTTTATTTACATCTAATAAATAAAAGTTCTTTTTACGAAAAGCTATATCACTATCCATTAATTGCTCTCCGCGCAACTCCTTTTCAACTTCAGACCAAGCTTTGTTTGCTTTTTCCACATCTATTGTATTTCCATAAGAACATTTACAAACCACATTAAAAGCTCCATCTTCTTTAGCTGTATGAACCGAAAAATCTGCTGTCAATTTAATTTCTTCTCCTGGAACATTTCCCATCTTTGGGCGCAAACGAAGAATATCAATATACTGGCTAGTAATAGAGTTTGCAGGAAATATTTCATGCACTTTCTCTTCCTTTAAATATTGATTATTTTCTTTGTTTTTAATTTTAAAATGTTCTGTTGTTACAAACATCATATCATCGGTATTATTTTTTACATCCAATTCTAATACATACTTGTTAGGTAATAGAGAATTATCTGTAACGTGAACCGGAATATTACTAATTCTATGTTTAATTAATTCATTATGTAAACGCGAAGTATTAGACTGAATAGAACAATCATTATCTTTATAATTCTCTGTATATACACAAGTAATTGGTATTTCACTTAAAATAGTGCGACGCAAGGCATTTATTAAAGACACATCTACTCCACTTAGAGTAAACTTATACTGACTTTCTAGCTCGGAGATATTTGATATTTTTGGATCCATTATATTTACTAACTTTCTATATTTATATATTTTATATTATTATCAATTTTTTATAAGATTAATTCGTCTAATAATATGTAATCATTAATAAAACGAGTTCTCAATTCTGGACTCAAAGCGCCCCATATTTCTCTTACTTTTCTGTATGTTTCTCTTTCTTTTCCATACCTAGCACGTTTCGGTATTTCTCTTGACCTAAATAACATATGACAATAAACTTCAAAATCTAGATTTTTTAAATAAGCCAATTTATTAAAATAATTGCTATTTTTTTTGATTTTATTACAAAATTCACATAAATCAAAATGTAAAATGTAAATATTATAATGAATAAAATACATATCTTTTACTATGTCTAAATCTATTTTGAAACTTCTTATATCTCTTAAAAGTGCTTTTGATTGAAATTGATATGAATATGCTATAATTTTATGTTGCACTTCATTTGGTAAATATTTTATTTTGTTTTCCATTACTATACTACTAAATATTTTTATATATCATTAAAAATATTTAATTATAGTTTCATTACCATAGTTATCAGTAAAATGAAAAACATCAAATAAGGCAATAAAACTAAGAACCAAGAAAAGCTCTCAGCTCCTGACCTACAAAGTAGATTTAAAATCCAGGTCCAAAATAGAATATACACAATTTTCAATAAAAAAACCAAAGCAACACTTCCCACATTACATTCATAAACACCTAAACAATATGTGGTGCTTGACCCAAAATTTTGGATAAACATTATTAACACAGTAGCCATAGATAGAACTAAATAAACATAGGCAGGGGTGCATAAATTTTTAATACCAGCAATTGCCATTATATAGTATAAATATATTTTATGCAATAGGATTTTGCTGATTTTCTACCAAAGGCTGTTCGTAGGGTGCACTACTTAATATTGTTTTTCCATTTACTACATCCGTGGTTTGTTGCATACCTTTCATATCAGGCATATTTAAAAAATAGTTATCATAAGAACGAGGCATTCCCATTCCTCCTTTCATTTTTCTGGTTTTTCTGTTTTTCTTTTTACCACCTTTCAAACTGCTTGACTCAGGTAGGTTATATCCATTTTGGTCGTTTACACCATAATAATATTTCGTATCACCTAAATTATTACCACCTTTAAATATCTTTTCATACAACGTTTTGTCGCAACCACAATCACCTCCACCATTTTTTCTAGTCTTTTTTAATCTTCTTCGGGATTGTTTTTTATTATGTTTTTTCTTACATAATTGCTTTTTAGATTTACTGCACTTCATATATATATATTGCAAACAGATTATTCTATATCAACATGTGTCAACATATGTCTTCTACAACACATATTATGTAATCCTAAATTATCTAACACTTCACCTTCTACTGTTTTCTCAACACGGTCTTTAGTCAAATACACTACCTTTTCTACATCCATATTTTTCATAACTTTTACTCTACGCACCTCATTCTTATAATACCGATACTTATCGGCTAGCACATTTCCGCAACTAAAACACTTAATAGGAATTATCATTTTTTTTATTTCAAACTATATATTATATAGTATCAATTTTTTAAATATGAAACTTGTCAAAAAAATTATTATTATTGTTTCTATTTTTGTTATTCTTTTATTTTCTTATATTGGCTCAATTACCGAACCTGCTACCACCTTAGCACAATTATATAGTCAACAAGCTGAAACTGATGCCAAATCTGCTGGATTTTCTAAAGGGTTCGCTGGTTCAGGAGCAAATGTAAGTGATATGTCAGCAAATCCACTTACAAAATATAATCAAAATAAATATGATGTAGAATATCATGATCCACCTGAAGAAGTATTAAAAAATTCTAACTCTTTATTAGATTTTAACGAAGTCATGGTATTTGACCCCAGTTTAAATCGTATGGTCGTTTTACCTTATTCAGAACAGGCTGGTTCTCCTATTTATTATGAACCCAATTCCAAAAAATATGGTGCAAAAAACTATGTTCCCGATTATGAATCTAGTGTTTTATTAAGTCGTTCTAATAAAATTATACGTTAATTTATTTATAGTATATATATGGCTATTAATAAATATTATTCAGAATTTGTATACGGCGGTGTTGACGGTTTAATTACCACTTTTGCTATTATTGCTGGCTCTTTAGGCGGAGACCTCTCTACAAAAATTGTTATTGTTCTTGGATTAGCTTCTATTTTAGCAGATGGATTTAGTATGGGTGTTTCAAGTTACTTGGCTGAAAAATCAAGAATCAACGCTAATAATGCAGTAAAAGTTGGACTTATAACCTTTTTATCATTTATTTGTATCGGAATCTTTCCCTTACTTCCTTTCTTTTTTCATTTTGAAAGACCATTTGCAATTTCATCAGTTATACTTGGCTTCTTATTATTTTTACTTGGATTTTTAAAAGAATTTAAATTGATAGAAGGAATTGAAACATTATTAATTGGAGGAGCTGCAGCTGCTATTGCATATTATGTAGCAAAAGTTATATCAAAATACGAAGACAAACTTGAAGAAAAAGAAAAAGAAAAAACAGCTTAAAAATTTTCATATTATTATTACAATATGAAAAGTGAAACTGAATACATAGACCTTTATCTTCCTGACGACTTTCATCATCATTTACGTGATGGGGAACTTTTAACGAATGTTGTTAAATTTGCATCTCAATCTTTTGATAATGTTCTTGTTATGCCAAATATTAAACCTCCTGTTAAAAAAGTTCACGATGCAAATGAATATTTAAAAAGAATAAAAAAAGCATATATGCTAGAAGACATTAGCTCAGGAATTCATAATCAGATGCCAAATTTTTTAATGACATTATATTTAACAGATAATACAACTCCTGAAGATATACAAGAAGTCTATAAAAGTGAAAATGTCTTTGCTTTAAAACTTTATCCAGCTGGAGCAACCACAAATAGCGAATTTGGTGTAACTAATTATAAAAATATTGACCCTGTTTTAAAAGAAATGGCCTCTTTGGAAATCCCTCTCCTCGTGCACGGCGAAGTAACTGACCCTGATATTGATATATTTGATAGAGAACAAGTATTTATTGATAGTGTTTTAAAGCCTATTTTAATTAAACATCCTAATTTGAAAATAGTAATGGAACATATTACAACTAAACACGCAGTAGATTTTGTAATGTATCATTCTGGAAATAATCTTGCAGCTACTATTACCGCCCATCACCTACTTTATAATAGAAATGCTATTTTTGATGGAGGTATTTGTCCTCATATGTATTGTCTACCAATTCTAAAAAGAGAAGAACACCGAAAAGCACTTATAGAAGCTGCTGTAAGTGGCTCAGATAAATTCTTTTTAGGAACGGATAGTGCTCCACATACGGTTGATGCTAAGGAATCAGAATGCGGTTGTGCTGGAATATTTACAGGACACGCTGCTTTGGAATTATATGCTGAAGCTTTTTCAAAAGAGGGAAAATTACATATGCTTCCTAAATTTGCTAATGAAAATGGAAGAAAATTTTACGGAAAGATTTTAAATAAACTTCCATCTAATAGACCACGTGAAAAAATTCGCTTAACAAAACAAACTTGGAATGTTCCAGAAATATATAATTTTGGCGATAAATATGTAAAACCACTCAGAGCAGGAAAAAAAATTTTGTGGAAAATATCTCGCCTATTATAATTATTTAAATCTTAATACTTTGGCTCTTTTTTCTATAATTGCTTTTTTTCCACCGCACCTATGGGTTGTTTGAAATTCTTCAATACTTCTCTTTAATATTTCACCATTATGTCCAATATAAATGATATCTTTTATATTGAATTCTTGCATCGTCATAAAACAATCTATACAAGGTGCAGAACAAACAAGCTCTCCTGCTGATGTTATTCGTGCTACGTATAAATTTATTTTTTTTGTAAACCCCTTTTTATAAATCTTTCTCAATACATCTATTTCTGCGTGACAAGATAAAGACTCGCCAATTATACCATCTTTTGAATATGTTCTTGCATTATTACAACCTCTTGCCACTATCTTACCTGATGCCACCGCAACACAACCTACTCTATAGGTTGCAATTGACTTCTCTGCTTCTTCATATGCAAAAGAGAGATATCTACTATCCGAATTAGAATGTTCCATACTAAAAGTTCTCCATATTTGATATTAGAATATAGACTTTGTTATATCAATTTTTTATTCCCATAAACATTTGGATATATCCGTTGGTAAAAAATTGATATTAATGAATTTTAATACCACAATCATTAAAAAAATGACTAATAATACTGAATTCGTTAAAAAGAGTGTTTCTCTACATGAATATGCTATGCATAAATACATTCAATCATTAGAAATTGTAAATTTACCAAAAATTATTAGTTATGATTTACACAATAAAACGTTAACTATGGAAAAAATACCAAACGATTGCGTATCAAATGTATATGGTGAAAATGATGAAGATGTAGATGGAGAAATATATAACAAAATTAGAAAAGTAATTAAAAGATTATATGATAACGATATTGAGTATCCAGATATTACTGGATATAACTTTATTGAATATCAAAATAAACTATGGATTATTGATTTTGAACACACAAAATTTTGCGATACAACAAAAAAAGATAACAATCATACAAAATTTATAAAAAAGTTTATAAAAGGTCATAACGGTTGGAACCCTGAATTTCGTTAACAAGTTTACTTCATATTCGTTTCATTCTATTAACCCTTTCACAAGAGATTTCTCTTAATCTAACCAAAGACTGCTTCTTATTTCCCTTAAAAGTAACCAATACTTGATATGCAGTTGTATAATCTATTGATAAACATTCTTTTTTTACTTTTTTTAATAATGATAAGAAATTATCAATTTCATCATCATTTAATTTACATATAATACGATTTACTTCTTCCTTTTTACTTAGAGTCATTATTCAATTTTATTCAAGTTGATTTTCACATAGAGACAAGAATTTATCAATTTTTTAAAAATACAAGTAATCAGCAATTTTCTTTGCAATTTCTCCATCACTTGGATAATGAATTCCGGCTTTTACACGAACTTTATCACATCTTTCTGCTATACTTCTTAGCATTTGTTTCTTTTCAGGATATTTATTACCTAATACATTTGCTAAACAATAAGCTTGGAATGCGTGACCTGCTGGATAAGATGGCGTATTACCTGTCTTAGACTCAAGAGGTATAATATTTTCATTTATATCATATGGTCTTGCTCTATTAATAGAATATTTCAAATATAAAGTAAAAAACACTAAACTTGGTCTTTGAATAATATAATTTAAATCACTTTCACTTTCATCTACTACATCTTTGAATGCATGCACTACACTTGGATCAGTCAATTCAAAAAACTTCTTATCTTCGTATGTCCTTTGTTTTGTTAATTTTTCTACTTCTTTACTTTCCTCTTCATTATTTGGATATACAGGAAAAGTTGGTAAGAAAAAGTAATATCTTTTTGGAAGAACAAGTAATAATAGTGTATATAAAACTAATGCTGCAACAACATATTTCCACATTATATATTTTAAAAAGATAATTTAAAAATCTAATGATGTTCTTTTAGATGACAATCTTCACATAATACCATTAAGTTTGCTGCGTGATTCTTGTGAACTCCATTTACAAATCCATTTTTATCTGCATCTTTTTGCTGCAATATATGGTGTGTTTCAGTACTCATTTTCTTTTTACATTTTACACATTTTCCTCTTAATACATTTTTATTATATTTGCTCGGCTTATAAGATAAATATCCTTCATTTTCTGGATATTGCTTATTTCTTATTTGGTAAGCCCTATCTATAAAATCTCTTGGCAAATACAAAGATTTACATACTTCTAATCCATAAACCCTATCTCCAGAACCTTCTTTTAATTTTCTATCATATTCTAATTCTTCTTTTTCATAATTATATTTTACTGTCAAATGATAAAATACTAGTCTCTTGAGTGTATTTATTTCTTCTAAGTCTACAATTTCATGAAAATGTGTGGCAAATATAAATGAACTTTGTTTTTTATGCAAATGTTCCAAACCTGCTGCAACAATACCTAAAGCAGATTGCATCTCAGTTCCACTACATAATTCATCTCCTAAAACTAAACTATTTTGGTCCGCTTCATTTAAAATTACACGAAGTTCTGACATTTCTAATGCAAATGTAGAAAGTCCACGAAATAAATTATCACTATTCAATATACGACTATATAATGCTGTATACGGATAAAATACAAACGATTTACTAGGAACATACATACCTGCTTGTGCCATAATTACTGCTATTCCCAAAGCACGAATTAAACTTGTTTTACCAACTGCGTTCGTTCCATATAATAAAATACCATCTTTATTGGTTCCCAACTCAATATCATTACCAACATAGATTTCTTTTAATTGTATGTTCTCTATAAGACAGTGTCGTAATTCTTCTATTTTTACAAATGATTTTTCATTTTCTTCAATAATCGGTTGACAATAATTGTATTTTTCTGAAATAAATACCTTTGTCAATAATACATCTAATTTTGAAATGAACGTGCATAACAAAGTATTTAATGAACCTAATTTCTCTACTAGGTGTGGTATTGCTTGTTTATATATCAATCTTGTGCTATCAACCAATTTATTTTTCAAAGTAATTACATCTTTACATACATCATCATACTTTCCTGTAATTTTAACATTCGCACCTGCAGCCTTTTTAAATTCATATTCGTCTCTTATATCTTTATTTTGTAATCTCCAATCTTTACTGCGTTTTAGAGTTATTGTATAAAATAAATCATCTCTTTGTTCGTTTCTTTTTACAGAATATAAACCAAATAACTTTTCTATGTTTTCATTTAATGTGTCACGTTTACAGGTGTATTCTGAGTTAATCTTATCCAAACTTTCATTATACCCTTCTATGAAAATAGAATCATTTATTTCTGAAATTCTATTTATACTTCCACATTTTTCCATATCAAACGTTTTTGCTAACCAAAGTTCTCCTTCTTCAATTAAGTTCTCAAACTCATTAAAATATTCTTCATGTAATTCCTTGTCAAATGTATAAGCATATATTTCAGAGTGTTCTTTTTGAAAGTATTTGTTGATTCTTTTTATTGTGAGAACACTTTTATTGTATCTAAATATATCACTTGGATTAATGTTACCACAATTAGCTTTACGAAAAAATTTTTCAAGGTCAATTATATTACTTAATTCTTTTCTAAGTTCTCCTATTTTTTTCTCTTGATTACGAAATAATTCAATAAATTTGTATTCTTTTTTCATCCATTCTATATTTGTAGATGGATTGCATAATTGTTCTTGAAATAATCTTTTACCCATAGATGTTCTCGTTTTATTTAACATAGATAAGACAGAACCAAACTCACCTTGTCCTTCGCTTGTTGAAACAATATTTAATTGCATTAATGTATGATTTGCTAATTTCATTTTATTTTCCAAATCTTCAAATACAGGAAATTTTATATTTGATAAATGTCCACTATTATAAGAGTTAATAAAATCAAGCAAAAAACAAAAACTCTGCATAGCAATCAATTTTCTAAATTCAAAACATTTATCGTAACTATCTACACCAAATGTGTTCTCTATAATTGTTCTTTGATATGTTTGTTTTTCCACATTTTTTACAAGCTTATCCGAAAATGTATAATTATGATTATGTATATCTTGAATTCCACAAAACTGCATTATATCATCTATTTTGCTATTATCAAAATCAGAAATAAAAATTACTTCGTGTGGTTGATAAATTCGTAAACTATTTGCTAACTCATCAAAAGTTGTTGAATCAAATATATATTTCTTATCATATTCAAATAAATAAGAGTCAGAAGAATACATGTTCATAGCACTACCTGCTATTTTTAAATATTCACCGGTAGGCTTCTTGTATGTTTGAAACCAAATGCACATAATATAATTTGTATTTGAATTCAATTGAGTTAAACTACTGTTGACAAATGTTCCTGGTGAATAAGTATATTCACATACTCGTTCTAATACAGTCCCATTTTCGTCTTTTGTTTGATTAAAAACAGGAACTATAAAATTTGATTTCATTAATAATGACACATATTTATCTAATCCAATATGGTCTGGAAAACCTGCCATTACATATCTTTCCTTTTCATTTACCCTTTTTTTATTAGCAACAGAAAAATCACATATTTTTGAAATTTCATCTAATTCAGAATAAGATACATCAACTTCATTATTTTTTTCATAACCATAAATTTCATAAAAAGAACCAACTTGCATCAAAATTGCTACCTTAGAATTTGGATATTTTAATCTATATTCTTTTGTTAAACGAAAATAAGAATCTATAATAAGTTCGTCCTTCATATAGTAAAAAAAATTGATATATGTTTAAATTATTTAAATATATAAAAAATAATAATATAATGGAAGACGATTACGGCCAATTTACTTATTTAGATTATCAACAAGAAGCAAGACCAAGAAAAAATATTGAATATGTTGAAATTGAAGGCTTGCAGACCTCAATATCTATTGAAAGTTTAGATGATTGGTTTGAAAACACAAATTCAAATATAGATGAGATATCAAAGAAAATAAATGATTTAACTAAACAAAAAATGTTTATATTCACTAGATTAGCCTTATTATTTGGTTTAATTTTATTTTCTGGTGCTTGGGGGTTATACGCAATTTTTACTCTTTAGAATTCATAAAATTAAACAACAAGTTATCTGGATTATGATTTACTATTTCACCACAAACTAAAGTTGCTGTCTCATACATTTTTCTTAATACATCATTAGGTGTTGCACTTCCGACTTTAATAAATCCATGCTTAACTAAATATCTTTTTATATCTGGTATAGAATGTTGTTTTAATAATTGTTTTTGTGTTGATATTCTATTTCGTATTGTTTTATTTGAGATTAATACACCTATATTTGGTTTTGTTTTAGACCTACCTATTTTATATGTTCTTTTAATGGTTTTTTTTCTTTTTGTAGGTCTTTTTACCTTTTTGGGAATTAACATTTTATTCATTTCTTTTTGTTGATTTCTTAGTGATAAATCTCTAATCTGCTGTCTTGCTTCCTTTTCTTTGTCCCATATTCTATTTTCAATATTATTTTGTGTATTCTCTCCGCCCATATTTTTTACAGTTTTATTCATAAAATTTCTATAAGTTGGTAAACTTCCATTTTTTAAACAACCATACTGTGGTGCAGGCCTGTGTGATGACACCATAGGTTTTAATTGTAAAACAGATTGATTTTCTGCAGGAAATTCAATATTTACATTTTCTGCTTCAGGAAATACAGGCTGTCCGGTTGTTTGAATAGGAGCTTGAATGATAGGAGCAGTTGTTGTTGATGGTTTTTGTTTAATTGTTGCATTTTTGGCAGAATGATTAGAAGATATTTGATTTTTATTTTTTACTAAATCGTTCAAATAACTGGTTGCTTTTTGGAACTCATTATCAAAACTATTTTTTTCTTTAATTTTCGGTTTATCAAACATCGAATCATAATTTTTTTGCTGTTGCTCTCTTATCATTTTTAAAATAGAACGTTTTTTCAAGGTTTTATCTTTTGTTTTATCTTTTACAACAGAACTACTTTTAACTTTTATTTTATCATCACTTTCTTTTTTTTCTTTTTTTTTTCTTGTTTTATTATTTGAAAATGAAAATAATTCTGGATTTATATTTAATACTTTTTTTTCACTCATTATAATGTCTATATAATAACATTTTTAGAATAAAACTCATTAAAGTTCAAAAAAACCATTATGGACGTTAACAAAAAACCAAAAATATACCCCTATTACTGAAAATAAATTATAAAATAAAATTAAATAAAATAAAATTCTTAAAATACGCTTTATTTCTCGTTTTATTCTATCAAAATAAATATTTAAAAATACACTAATATCATTCCAAAAGATTGCCATACTAAACTCTGCATATATACGATGACTTGCTAAAGTAAAAGCTAACTCTGGTTTCAAAACTCCATCTACTAACACATTTACGGTGTTTAAATTACTACATATATCTGTTTTACAACACGGACAATTTATAAAATATTCTTCTACTAATTCTTCCACATTATACTTGAAACGCACATATTGATTTAAACACGATTTATGCATTTTACATCCTGTCAATTTTTTTATATTGCTTTCATTTAAATGTGAATATAGTGGTTCTTCAGGATTTATATTATAACATATAACACATCTATCTTCATTATTTTCATCTTTTTCATCATTCATAATATATATTACACATTCTCTTAATATATATTTTTAACTAACAATACATCGCATATAACGATTGACTCATTTCATTCTTTTTTTTTCTATTTATTAAATAATTTTCATATCCACTTTCTATGTCGTCTTTTGTAATTAATTTTTTTTCATTTTTACTACCATATATTCTTCTTCCGTGACAAATCTTAATATTTGTCAAAAATATTTCTATATCTCTTCCAAAATGTTTAAACTCATTTTTATATTTTTGAAACCAAGACTCTACTATTGCCTCTTTATCTAATTTCCAACCTTGATCCTCTACCATTTTTTGAAAAATTAATAATAATTCTTTTGAATCATAAGATTCTAATTTAAACCTCCATATAAATCGTGACTCCAAACCACGATTAGCTTTAAAAAATGTATTTTCTAACTCATCTTCATAACCTGCAATAATTACCATCAAATCGTTTTTATGGTCGCTTAAAGATTCACACAATACATCTATACATTCCTTTGAAAACGAGTCATTTTGATCTTTATTTATTAATGAATAAGCTTCATCTATAAATAACACACCACCAACACATTCACTTATTACTTTTTTTGTTTTTATTGCTGTTTGCCCCAAATAACCAGCAATTAAATCATTCCTGGTTACTTTTTTAAATATATTTGATTTTAACACTCCAATCTTTGAATACAATTTACCTATTATTTTGGCAATTTCTGTTTTACCTGTGCCAGGAGGTCCAAATAAAACTGTATGTTTATAATCGGTATTATTTTCTCCTATGTGTAAATTCTGAATAAAATAAAATAATTGGTTCAATACACTCTTTTTTAAATCGTCCAAACCAATCATATTATTTAACTCATACAACTCATCCTTTATTGAATGTAATTGTTGTAAATCAATATTATAATCTGTATTTTCATCATAAGGATTTTCGTCAATTAATTTTACAAGGTCGTTAAGATCCTTTATATTTGTATTTATTTCCTTGTATGATTTGTTCTTTTTTTTATTATCCTTTATTTTTAACTTTATATCTGTCATATGTCGCTTTTGCCATTCCATATAAGAACCCATATTTGAATCGTTTTTATTATAAAATAATTCATAATCACGAGATATTTCAAACACCAAATTTGCTACCTGTTCATAATTTATTTGTTCCTTTTCTTTATATTTATCCAAATATGCTATAAACTTTTTTGATTTATTAATTGCCATTACTTTGTATCATATTAATTCTTTTAATTCTTTTACACAAATATAATAATTTACAAACAATCTAAAAAATTGAAATTATAATTATAAGTTGGTTTAGTTAAAAAAAAATGGAATATCAACTAAAGTCTGCTGACTCTGTGTTTCCTGGTGAAATCCCCAAGCTGGTGGAAGAAACCATAGAAAAGCCTTTTAAAAACGATGATGGGTCGTATTTATTGGAACATTTGGGAAATTACATAGACGAACCTTTTAATTTAATTGAATCTTATTTTGAAGGTCAATACTTGGAAAGATTGGTTCGTCATCAAATTGAGTCTTATAATCATTTTATTAATTATCAAATTCAAAGAACTATTCAAATGTTTAACCCTGTTGTTATTCATTCCGAAAATGACTATGTTGCAGAAAAAGACAAATATTTTCTTGAAATTAATATTTCTTTTATTAACTTTAAACTTTATCCTCCTCAAATTTATGAAAATAATGGTGCTACTAAGATTATGCTCCCCCAAGAAGCTAAGCTTAGAAACTTTACCTACTCTTCTACGATGACACTTGATATTAAAATCCAATATGTTATCCGAAATACCGAAAACATGGACCAGCCTAAGATTATTGAAAAAGTGCTTTCAAAAATTAATATAGGTAAAATTCCAATTATGTTGAAGTCTTCTATATGCGTTTTGAATCAAACCAATCTACAAATTAACGGTTCTCAAAATGGTGAATGCTCCATGGACTGTGGAGGTTACTTTATTATTAAAGGTTCAGAAAAGACCGTTCTCGGTCAGGAAAGAGCGGCTGAAAATAGAATTTATTGCTTTGATGGAAAAAATACTACCAAATGGAGCTGGGTTGCTGAAATTAAATCTATTCCAGATTTCAAATGCATCTCACCCAAGCAAATTGAAATGATGATAGCAAGTAAAAATAACGGTTTTGGAAATGGACTATACATTAATATTCCCAGAATTAAACAACCTATTGAGTTATTTATTTTGTTCCGTGCTCTTGGCATAATTAGCGACAAAGAAATATGCAGACATATTCTACTTGATGTGGATGACCCAGAACAAGAAGACGTTTTACATAGCCTGCAAGCATCTATTATTGATGCCAATAAGTATCTAACTCAACAAGATGCTATTCAATATATAACCAGCTACGCTGCATTTACACCTCTTAATATGGATAAAGAAACTGGTGCAAGAAAAAAGAAAGAGTTTACAAAAGATGTCCTTGATAATGATTTATTCCCACACTGCAAAACAGTTACTCAAAAATTGTATTTAATTGGATATATGGCAAACAAACTTATTAAAACTAGTCTTGGAAAGTTACCCAAAGATGATAGAGACTCTTATGTAAATAAACGTATTGAACTTACCGGAACGTTATTAAATAATTTGTTTAGAAACTATTTTAATAAACTTGTCAAAGAAATGCAAAAACAAATTGTTAGAGAAATTAATACTGGTTCTTGGAGGTCTACAGAAGATTATGAAAATATTGTAAATATGACTAACATCTATAAAATTATGAAATCAGCTACTATTGAAAATGGAATTAATAGAGCTCTTTCTACTGGTGATTTCAGTATTAAACAATCAAACAGCACAAAAGTTGGTGTCGCACAGGTGCTTAGTAGATTAACTTATGTATCTAGCCTAAGTCATCTACGTAGAATTAACACTCCTCTTGAAAAAAGCGGTGAACTAATTGAACCTAGAAAACTACACGGAACTACTTGGGGATTTCTATGTCCTGCTGAAACCCCAGAGGGTCAGTCTATTGGTGTTGTAAAAAATATTAGCTATATGGCTCATATTACTATTCCCACAAATAGTAGTTCTTTGTATGAATATGTAAAACCACACATTATTCCGTTGGAAGACAACTATAAAGATATTAACGGAAAAGTAAAAGTATTTATTAACGGTTGTTGGGTTGGTATTTCTCTTGAACCAATTAAATTATATCAAAGCATGAAAGATAAAAAATACAAAGGTATTATTAATATTTACACATCTATTATATTTAATTACAAAGAGCTTGAAATTAGGATTTGTAATGATGGTGGTAGATTAACAAGACCCGTTCTGAAAGTTAAAAATAATAAAGTATTGATTACTAAAGAACAAATTGATAAACTTACTACAAAAGAATTATGCTGGAACGATCTTCTTACAAACTGTAAATTGGATGAGTCAGTTATTGAATATATTGACCCCGAAGAACAAAATTACAGTATGATTGCTATGAAATCAAAACAAGATTACCTACAACCTAAAAACTCATATTTCAATTATACACACAGCGAAATACATCAAAGCACTATATTTGGTGTTCTTGCATCTTGTATTCCTTATCCAGAACATAATCAAGCTCCTAGAAATATTTATCAGTGTGCTATGGGAAAACAAGCTCTTGGTGTTTATGCAACTAATTACGATAAACGAATGGATAAAACTGCATATGTATTAAATTATCCAACACGTCCTCTTGTTGATACACGAGTTATGAACTTTTTGAAATTGAATGAAATCCCCTCTGGAACACAAATTCACGTTGCTATTATGACACATACTGGTTACAATCAAGAGGATAGTGTGTTAATTAACAAAGCTGCTCTTGAAAGAGGATTATTTATGGCAACTATTTATCATACCGAAAAAGATGAAGATAAAAATATTATTCGTGATGAAATTATTCGTTGTAAACCTGACCCACTAAAAACAAAAGGTATTAAATTTGGTAATTACGATAAAATCAACGAGCAAGGATTTATACCTGAAAATACACTTGTTGAAAATAGAGATGTTATTATTGCAAAGACTGTTCCTATTAAAGAAAATAGAAACGACCCCACCAAAACCATCAAATATGAAGACCAAAGTAAAACATTCAGAACTACAGAAGAGACCTATATTGATAAAAATTATACTGGTAGAAACGGTGACGGTTATAATTTTGCGAAAGTAAGAGTTCGCACCCTCAGAAAACCTGTATTGGGTGATAAATTTTCAAGTCGTCACGGTCAAAAAGGCACTATCGGTAATATCATTCCTGAATGTGATATGCCCTTTACAAAAGACGGTATGAAACCTGACCTTATTATTAATCCTCATGCTATTCCTTCCAGAATGACTATCGCTCAACTCAAAGAAACTCTCCTCGGCAAAGTGTTACTTGAATTAGGATTATTTGGAGATGGAACTAGCTTTGGAAATTTAGATGTAAAAACAATTAGTGAAGAATTACAAAAACTGGGTTACGAAAGTTATGGAAACGAAATTATGTATAATGGATACACCGGAGAACAAATTGAAACAAGTATCTTCTTTGGTCCTGTGTTTTATCAAAGATTGAAACATATGGTGAATGATAAACAACATAGCCGTTCTATTGGTCCAATGGTCAATTTAACAAGACAACCTGCTGAAGGTAGAAGTAGAGATGGTGGTTTCAGAATTGGAGAGATGGAGAGAGATGTAATGATAGCACACGGTATGTCTCGCTTTTGTAGAGAAAGACTTTACGATGTTTCAGATAAATACAGCGTTCACGTTTGCAATAAATGTGGTATGATTGCTTGTTTCAATAATGGTGATAAAAATAAAAAGTATACAAATAACGACTTTCAAACCCACTACTGTAATACTTGTGACAATAGAAAAGACTTTTCAAAAGTTGAAGTCCCTTATTCATATAAATTATTATCTCAAGAACTGCAAACTATTAATGTTGTTCCGCGAATAATTACTGAAATAAAATAATACCTATAATATAATATGTTATGATACCAAAATTTATATTTATTGTCCCTTATAGAAATAGAGAAAAACAAAAAGATTTTTTTATTGAGAAAATGAAATATATATTAGAGGATATTGATTCTCAGGATTATTTGATTCTATTTATTCATCAGTGTGATGAAAGAGACTTTAATAGAGGAGCTATGAAAAATATTGGATTTTTATATGCAAAACATACATATCCAGATAATTACCAAGATATTACTCTTGTATTTAATGACGTGGATACCCTTCCAAAAAATAAAAATCAATTTGATTATATGACTACTCAAGGAACAATTAAACATTTCTATGGATGTAAGATTGCTTTAGGAGGAATATTTTCTATTAATGCAAAGGATTTTGAAAATATTAATGGTTTTCCTAATTTTTGGTCTTGGGGATATGAAGATAATTTATTACAAGAACGTGCTCTTTTTTACAAAATAAAAATTGACCGTTCTACTTTTGTTTCTTTAATGGAAGAACAAGTTCATCACGATTTTTCAGATGGTTATTTTAGAGATGTCAATAAAAATGATTATTTACTTTATTTGAAAAAAACTAATAATGGAATTCATAGTATACAAAATTTATCTTATGAATTTGATGAAAATAATCTTTTTGTTAATGTAAAACATTTTGATGTTCCAAATTTAAAATCAAAAACTGAAAAAATGGACCTAAGAGTTACAAATACTCCTTATGTATCAAGAAGAACCGATAGTTCTATGAAAATGAAATTTATTTAATAAAATAACCAGTCTTACTATCTATTTTGATTACCTTTCTTTGTATATGGTGTTCTTCTAAGTATTCATCTACTGCTCTCCTCTGTCCGTCCCAGTGAAAATAATCATCCAAAATAATGACTCCACCAAAAGATACACGGTCATACAATCTCTCTAATTCAAACTTTGACGACTCATACCAATCTGTATCTAATCTTAATACACTTATCTTTTCTGGTAAATTACTTTCTTCTAATAATGTTTCCATTACATCACCTTTAATAAAATGCAACTTATCCTGTGGATAATTTGTTTTATTTACGTTTTCTTTCACTTTTTCCAAACTACAACAACACCATTCACTTCTATTGTCGCCTGTTTTCTTACTAGTCCATTCATCTAATACCGCATTATTATTCATATGAAATATCGGATCACTTGTGGTATAATCATATTCTCCTGGTTTGG
>MDSZ01091788.1_pt1 | contig 24598 bp, 24 predicted proteins | sample 811201 | NCBI WGS metagenome assembly MDSZ01 (sample SAMN05326647, study PRJNA326480) | marine metagenome | isolation source: seawater | place: Indian Ocean: North | collected 2010
CCAGAAAGAATGCCGTTTAAAAACTACCTAAACGATGTGGCTGAATCATATTTCGTCTTATCCCCGAATGGAAACGGCATAGACTGTCACAAACACTGGGAAACCTTTCATATGCACGCTATACCCATTGTCACTGAGAGCGAAAACTTAAAATTTTATGAAGACCTTCCTTTCTTAGTCTTAAAAGATTGGTCTCAGTTTGAAGAGTTGAATTTGACGCCTGAATTATATCACAATATATGGACTGATTTTAACCCAGACGAACTATTATTTAATAATTTTGTAAAAAAATTAAAAATTGGTAGCTAAATGAAACCAACGTTAAGAGTTAATTTTGTAGATTTTTGGCCGGATTTTCAAAAAGAAAACAACTACTTTTTTCACCTACTCAACACGCAGTACGAAGTTAAAATAGACGAAGAACACCCTGAGCTTCTTTTTTTCTCAGTCGATTACGCGAAAAGAAGAGAGAGAGAAAAGTACTTAGACCACCCTAGTGCAAAAATCTTCTTCTCTGGAGAAAATGTCAGAGCTAACTATGACGAAACCTCCATAGATTCAGAGATGTACAGCATAGGTAAATGTAATTTTGCATTCACGTTTGATTTCTCTGATGACTCTAGACACTATCGCCTCCCATTGTGGGTTTTATACATAGATTGGTTTAATAAGCAAAGCTATGGTAATCCGCACTTTTTGTTACCAGTTAGTGAAATTTATGATAATGCAGCTATTTCTGCTAAAAAGAAAGAGTTTTGCGCGTTCATATTCAGTAATCCAGTACCTCTGCGAGTAGAAATGTTCAACAAGATGAGCAACTACAAACAAGTCCACGGATATGGCAAGCCCTTTAACAACTGGTCTTATGGAGAGCTGAATAAATATAATATTTTAGCTAACTATAAATTTTCTATATGTTTCGAGAACTCCATTTCACCTGTAGGTGGATACTATACAGAGAAATTATTCCATGCGAAAACCGCAGGCACCGTACCTATATACTGGTCAGATGAAAAATGTGAAAACGACTTTAATCCAAAAAGTTTTATTAACTTAAATGATTTTGATTCTATAGAAGCTTTAATAGATTATGTTAAAGAAGTTGACCAAAACAAGGAGCTGTATGAGTCCTACAGAGATGAGCCCCTCTTTAAAAACAACCAAATTAATAAAGAGTTTTTACCAGAATCTGTGTTAAGTTTTTTTACAGAAACGATTTTATCTTGAAAACTTACATGCCTCATTACGCGCCTCTCACGGAGAGAAAAGAGAGGGTCTCGTTAGCGCTATCAAATCAAGGGATAGACGCTACTTTTATCACTGATGAGCCTGACTCATTTTTTAATGAATGTTATTTCAAGAATGAATCTTTCTGGAATTTTAAAAATAGCTTCTTAGATTACGGAACTCATATACCCTTTAGAGACTTAAAAAAGTCAGATATATCGCTAATTTACAAGCATTGGAAAATTCTAAACCTAATATCATCTAGTAATGAAGAAGATGAATACTGTCTAGTTTTAGAGGATGATGTAATTCTTGACGATAATTTTTTAAATAAATGCACTTCAAACTTAAAATCTACCCCCGAAAATTGGGATTTAATTTTTATAGGTAGTGGATGCAATTTAAGAATTCACCCCAGCTACATAAGAGAAGGGCAAATTGCTTACCTCAAAGGGCATCCGGCGACTAAATGCACTGACTCTTTTTTTATTAAGAAAAAAGCCGCCTCACTGATTGCTGCAACTTTCTTACCCTATGTTCTACCAATCGACTTTGAGCTAAATTATCAACTCTATCTACACAAAATGAATGTTTATTGGTGGGAGCCGCCACTCGTTACACAAGGGTCTGAGACAGGTCTTTACAAATCAACAGCTAGATGTGATTTTTAACAAAAATGGGAACGCAATCAATAATAGAACAAGGTCACGACCACGGCATCATAGAAAATCCAGATGCCCCCTTTGACAAGCTAGTCCTCCAATACGGGCCTCCCCGCTCTGGTACTACCTTGGTTTACAACTCTTTAAATCGCATTTTTAAAAGAGTTGGCAAGACTCATCAGTACTTAAATTTCGAAGGTCTCTCTGGCTTCCCGGACCTTTGCGACAACGTAGTCGCAACTTACAGAGATTTTAGAGATATATGCGTCTCAATATGGCGAGTAGAAAATAACATAAAGCCTGAAGAACTTCTAAACGGCGGAAGGAAGATGACGAATCAGGAAATTTTAGACTTTACCTCAATAACTCACCATAGATGTCTAAACTTAAACAGATACATAGAAACTAAAGATGAGCATAATTTACTCTTGCTAAAATATGAGGATTTTTACAAAAACATTCCCGCTCTTATAAAAGAATACGAAAAGCATTTTGATATAGAAATCTCAGAAGAGCTTAAAGCTGAAATTGAAAGCAGCTGCTCGTTAAAAGCTCATAAAAAAATTGCAGACAGCCTAGATTCCTTCAAAGAGCACGAAGAAATTTCTTTGATTCATGGTTATCATATACTAAAAAATGGTGAACCCGGAATGTGGAAGCAACTAGTCGGACCAGACTCTCAAGAAATGATTACCGACCTATTACAACAATACTTAGAGCCTTTTGGGTATATTGAATGAAATGCTTGATAGTGGGAGCGGGGCTTTCCGGACTAACCGCCGCACAAATATTAAAATCAAGAGGTCATGACGTAGAGGTTTTCGAATCGAGAAAACACATCGGAGGCAACTGCTATGACAAAAAGATTAATGGCATACAGACCCACATGTATGGCCCCCACGGATTTCATACAAACAACAAATCAGTTTGGGACTTTCTAAAAAGGTATAGCTCTTTTAACAATGTTTGCTTAAAAGTAAAAGCTAACACTAGCGAAGGATTAATACCAATACCCTTCAATAAGGAGTCGGAAAGAAAAATAGGAGCAAAAACTCCTAATGAAATAATTAACTTAGTATTCAAAGACTATAGTGAAAAAATGTGGGGAGTTCCTTGGGAATCTTTACCAGCCTCGATAAGCCAAAGAGTACCCAAAGTAAGGCAGGACGATAACCCCTGCTATCATTTAGATAAATACCAAGGAATCCCAACCGAAGGGTATACGGAGATGTTTCTGGCTATGGCAGAGGGGGTTAGAATACATTACGGTACTACCCCTCGCGACTGGAGAAAATATAATTTTGACCTACTTGTCTACACGGGTAAAATAGATGAGTATTTTGACTCACGTTACGGAAATTTAGAGTATCGGTCGCTACTTATACAGTTTGAAACCGCTAAGCGAAGACCTGATGTATTCCAACTAAATGAATGTAACAAAAAAGCCCACACTCGCAGCGTGGACCACTCCCACTGGCACGAGCAAAAAGTAGAGGAAACTATAATTTCTAGAGAATATCCCTGTGAGCATGACGAAACAAATGTTCCTTTCTACCCTAAACCATTCGGTAATAACTTAGAAAAATATGCTTTGTACAAAAAGTTAAGCAAAGCTCAAAACAATGTTATATTTACCGGAAGATTAGCAACTTATAAGTATTTAGATATGGACGATGCGGTTGCCCAATGTTTTCGCAAGTTAAATTATGATTGTATGTAAATGTCCATTAAGAATTTCTCTAGCAGGTGGCTCCAGCGACCTAGAGGAATTCATAGAGGCTCATGGGTACGGGGCTGTGATAAGCTTTACCTCTAATCTCTACGTTTACACTACGCTTTTTTGTGATAAAAATGGCTATAATAAAAATTTAAATAATTACATTGTAAGCTATACGAAGGAAGAAAAGTCTAAGAACATTAAAAGCATAAATAACGATGTTGCTCGTGAGTGTTTGATTGAAATCCCGACTCCTCCCGTTAAAATTTCTTTTAATGCTGAAATATTTTCTAACGGCTCGGGGCTAGCAGCTTCTTCAGCCTATACTGCAGCGCTAATTAAATCGTTGAACTTGTTCAATAACAAAAATCTTTCAGATTTAGAAATTTGCGAAACAGCTTTGCGAGTAGAGCGAAAATTTAACCCCCTAACAGGAAGGCAAGACCCCTATGGCTGCGGAATTGCAGGTTTAAAGAAGCTTGAGTTTTTCTCTGACAACAATTTAGTTCATCCCCTACAGGATGATATTTTTAAAAATTTTAACATGCACCTCATCTATACCGGGGTAAAAAGAAAATCCACCAAAGTCCTTAAGAGCGTAGACTTAAAAAAAGTTGAAAAACTTTTAGATACCGTAGAACTTATGGAAAGCTGCATAAAATACAATAAAGTAGATGATTTCTTAAATCTAATAAATGAAGGTTGGCAGCACAAGAAACAAACATCTCCACTAGTTGTTGATGATTTATCTTTACGAGAACTAGACTCAAAGCTAGATAAAAATAAAAAAATTCTCACTCATAGGCTTTGTGGAGCAGGAGGGGGAGGCTATTTTTTATCTTTTTCCAGTAAAGAAGATGACCCCCTTGAAGTATTTGAAAATTTTGACAATCACATTATACCTATAAATATTGACTCAAGTGGAATATCTTACGCACACTTATGAAAATAGGAATCACAGCCAGCTGTTTTGACTTACTACACGCAGGGCATTGCTTAATGTTAAAAGACGCAAAAAACCAATGCGATAAGCTGATAGTAGCCCTACAACGAGACCCATCTATAGACAGGCCAGAAAAAAATAAGCCCATACAAAGTCTAGAAGAACGCCGCATTCAATTGGAGGCTGTCAAGTATGTCGACGAAATAGTTTTATATGATACCGAGGCTGACCTGCTTGATATACTTAATAAAATTAAACCAGATGTTCGCGTCTTAGGTACTGATTATATCAATAAAGATTTTACTGGAAAAAACTTAAATATAGAATTATTCTACCACGAAAGAAATCATCCGTGGTCATCATCCGAACTCAGAAAAAGAATTTTAAAAGCAAATGGGTAACAAAAGCAAGTGTCTGGTAACTGGAGGATGCGGCTTCATTGGCAGCAATCTAGTAAAAACTTTAATACACAAAGGCTATGAAGTTGTTTCGATAGACAACTTATCAGCTACTAGTCATGAAAAATTTCATTTTCACGACGAGTGCAAAAATTATGAAGTTGATATAAGAGACTCCGAAGCCGTATCGAAAATATTCTCAGAGTTTAAGCCTGATTATGTTTTCCACTGCGCGGCGCACTCCCGGATTCAGCCCACAATGAAAAACCCATCTGAGACTTGCGAAGTCAACGTAGTGGGAACATGCAACATCCTTCAAGCTTCCAGAGAAAATGGAGTCAAGAAAGTGGTGTACTCCGGTACTTCCTCGGCTTACGGCTTAGAGAATCAACCTCCTCTAATAGAGGAAATGGAAAGAGACTGCCTAAACCCTTACTCAGTTAGTAAAACAGCGGGTGAAGACCTATGTAAGATGTATTGGACTCTATTTGGACTACCCACTACAATTTTAAGATATTTTAATGTATATGGCCCAAATGAGCCAATTAAAGGAATTTATGCTCCTGTCGTTGGGCTTTTTATGAGACAAGCAAAATCTGGCGAAGCTATGACGGTTGTCGGAGATGGCCTCCAAAGTCGAGACTATACTCATGTCCAAGACGTAGTAGAAGCCAACATTGCTGCAGCCCTATCAGAAGAAGAGGTTTCCTATGGGCAAATCTTCAATGTAGGAAGCGGTGAGGCTCACACTGTGCTTGATGTTGTAAATATGATAGGAGGCCCACACGTACACATCGACGCTCGCCCCGGAGAAGCTCGACACACATTAGCCGACAACTCTAAGCTAAAAAATATTCTAGGCTGGCAACCAAAAGGAAATCTGAGAAACTACATAAACTCCTGTATGTAACGCGACCCAAACGATAATGCATAAAAAAATACTAGTTACAGGCATCTTGGGGCAAGATGGAGCCAATATGGCTGAGTTTCTGCTTAAAGACTCAAACCATAAAGTTTTTGGAATGATGAGGAGAAGTGCGAATCCCAATTTCGAAAATGCTTCTCTTTTTAAAGACCACCCAAACTTTTCTTTTGTTTATGGAGACCTCTCTGATGATGTAAGCATAGATAAAGCGGTAAGGGAAATAAACCCAGACTATTTTATAAATTTTGCAGCAAATTCTTTTGTCGGTTGTTCGTGGGATATGCCTGAACAAGTTTTTGATGTAAATGCAATTGGAGTTATACGATGCCTAGAGGCAATTAGGAAATTTAACCCAAAGTGCAGATTTTACAGCGCTGGTAGTAGTGAAGAATTTGGAGATGTAGACTACTCCCCTCAAGACATCAATCACCCTATCAAGCCACGTAGCCCTTATGGAGCATCGAAAGCTGCAGCTAGACATCTAATAAAAGTTTACAAAGAGTCTTATGACTTGTACGCCGTGCATGGCATCCTTTTTAATCATGAGGGAACCAAAAGAGGAGAAGAATTCGTAACTAGAAAAATTACGAAAGGTGTATCTAGACTGTACCACGAATTATACTCTGCCGACAAATGGAGAACTAGAGACATGCATGCTCTCCCAAAAGTCGCACCTATAGAACTTGGAAATCTCGATTCTAAAAGAGATTGGAGCGATAGCGAAGACTTTGTAGAAGGAGTCTGGATAATGTTAAACCAAGATGTCCCTAAAAACTATGTTCTATCCAGCAATGAAACACATTCTATAAGAGAATTTGTAGAACGAGCGTTTTATCATGCTGGCATGAAACAAGGAAAATGGGAGGGCGAAGGTGTTGACGAGAAGTATATGTGCCATTCTGGAGAACACGCATTTCCCTTGGTGAAAGTCAATCCGGAATTTTATAGACCAGCAGAAGTAGAATTACTACTAGGTGACTCAACACCAATTCGGTCTGAACTTGGATGGAAACCAAAAACTTCCTTTGACTCCTTGGTAAAAAAGATGGTAGAATTTGACCTTAATGAAAGAAAAGGTTGAGATTTCCAGACACATCCTAAATCACAGGGGTTATCCCCCCAAAATGATAACAAAGTTCCACGCTTTTATCTGGCAACTTCTAAAAGACCCAGAATCTTGTAACTGGGGAAATGAAATCAAGATAGCTAAAGAACTATACGCATCTTTTCCTGAAATTAAATTTTGGGCTTCTCTAAACTTAGGGTTTTACTTAAGAAGCTTGGCTTGGTTAAAAGGAGCAACAGGTCAGCGCTCGCTGCATGAAAAAATTCACAGCTGGAAATACGATAAAAAAGTAGACTTTAAAGACCCAGAAGTCATCAAGTATGATGAAAAAAGACACGGACAAGACACCTTTAAAAAACAAGATAATCCCATCTCAAATATGGACTTTTTAATAAATCATGGCAAAAAAACAAAATGAAGTAAAAATTTGCCTCTGGACTCATGTCCAAGACGAAGAGCATATAATAAAAGATATGCTGCAAAGCGCAGTAGATTACATAGATTATTGGGTTTTAATAGACAATGGCTCCAAAGACTCTACTCCGGAAATAATTGAGAAATTCTTCAAAGAACACAACGTAGAAGGAAAACTTTATCACAGCGAAATAGGCTGGAAAGGTCATGGTGTCAATAGACAGCATTCGTGGGATTTCTTAACTTCAACAAATCATGGATGCGATTACATTTTAAGAATCGATGCGGATGAAAAATTAGTCGTTGAAGATAATTTTAACTGGTCTGAGATTAAAGAAAAAGAAGCTTGGAATGTTTTGTATCGCACAGCTAACCATTGCGTAAGAAGACTGTGGCTCTGGGATGCGTCACTCCCTTGGTTTTGGAAAGATGATGTAGCCCACGAAACAATTCACCTACCTAATGACCGCACCCCCAACTCTGGTAACCTACCAGACGGACTCACTCACACCAACAACCCAAAACAAGGGCAAAGTTATCAAAACCCAATTAAATACTTGCAAGATGTTTTAAAGCTGGAAAACCAACTTCTCGAAAGGTTTAGAGATGGAGCCTCGTTACCAGAAGAAGAGTATCACCTCACCTATCTAGCTAAATCTTTTAACTACATAGGCATGAATGTGGAGGTCGAAAATAACTGGAAGTATTTCCCTTACGGCAAGGCTAATTTAGAAAATTTCTTACGCAGAGGCATCTTTTACTGGACTCAACATTTAGAGCAGTTCGGAGGTAATTGGTATTCCCACTGGCAAAGGGCACAGCTTTTTGTACTACTCAACGACCATTCTGAGGCTAAACAAGATTGGCTAACTAGTTATAAAAAAAACCCAACAAGGGCTGAACCTATTTTTAATCTATTTATGCACTGCTTTGAAAACCAAGAATGGGATGAAGCTTATAAATATGGAAATTTATTGATAAATATTAAATGTCCCTATCCACAAGATAGTTACTTTGTTGAGTTTGATAAGTATCATGAAAACAATTATAGAATTGCCGACAAACTGTCAATAGCTTGTCATCAGTTCGGAATGAAGTATAATATAGTAGACGCCGTGGTTTTTGCGAAACGATTAGTGAACACGGCTTTCTCGCTTCACGATATCCCGAACAGGGATAAAAGCAGGATGGAAGATAATATAAAATATTTCGATAAATATATAAATAAGTTCACAGATGAGAAAGAAAAAGAATAACGCAGAAGGAGTAGGCCCACTAGAACAGATACGCACTTACCTTGAGCAGCACAAGGAAGAGCACTACAACTTTGAAGAAGAAAGACTATACACAGTATCTAGCGGAAGTTTAATTTTAGATATTGAGATGGGCGGCGGAATAAAGCCGGGAATTATTCGTGCGTCAGGAGTAGCTGAAGGTGGGAAAACATCTTGCGCTCTTTCATTTGCCAGAAACTTCCAAAAAATGGAAAAGAGCATGGTTATTTACATCAAATCCGAAGGGCGCTTGTCTACGGAAATGGTGGAGAGAGCTGGCGTAGATACTTCTGAAGAAAAGTGGTTTGTCTTCAAAAGCAACATTTATGAGACTGTCATAGATTTCATACGTCAGCTAGTTAAAGACAATCCTACTGACGTAAGATACATGTTCATTATTGATTCAATGGACGCACTGGTGCCAAGAGGAGATATGGAAAAATCCTCTGATGAAGCCAACAAGGTAGCTGGAGGCTCCCTCCTAACTTCTGACTTTTTACGTAGAATGGCTCTAGGTCTCGCTACCAGAGGTCATGTTTGCTACATGATATCTCAAGTTAGAAGCAAGGTTAGTATAAACCCTTATGAAAAATCCGACCCAAGATTAACTAACGCATCCGGAGGCAATGCAATTCTCCACTATAGTGACTGGATTTTAGAATTTCAGCCACGATATGTTAAAGATTTAATTACCACTCAACCAAACGGAAAAGGAGAAATGCTTGGTCACTGGTGTAAAATAATATTCCGAAAAAGTTGTAATGAGAAAACTGGTACCGAGGTTAAATATCCAATTAGATACGGTAGGGTAGACGGCAAAAGCATATGGGTAGAATATGAAGTCGTTGACATGCTGCTCGCATTCGAATTAGCGACTGCCAAAGGAGCATGGGTTACTATTTGTGATGAGCTAATAGAAGAAGTTAAAACGGAGACTGGGTTAGAAATTAAAAAGCAACACCAAGGCATGGATAACCTTAGAAAGTTCTTCGAAGAGAATAAAGAAATCGGAAAATTTATTTTTAACAAGTTTAGAGAAACCCTTAAAAAATCATGAGATGGGACACAGTAGACCAATGGCAGGGCCGCTCTCATGCCCACAATGCGGTAAAGAATTTTTTATAGAAAAAAGAGAGTTGGCTCGAAAAAAAAGAGAAAACAAAGATAAGAAAAATGTTTTTTGCAGTCGCAGCTGTGCCGCTTCATCTAGGAAAGACTGGAGAAGCCCTTTTAGAAGGATTGTAAGCCGCGCCCGAAAATGCGCTAAAAACAAACAGATTAAATTCGATTTAAACCTTAATTATCTTACTGATTTATGGTTTAAGCAAAAAGGTAACTGTTCTTTATCTGGAGTGGCTATGATAATTCCAGAAGAAAGAGAGGAAACCCACCCCAACACAGGCTCTTTAGACAGAATAGACTCAAATAAAGGGTATGTGAAAGGAAATGTTCAGTGGATATGCCTTTCTTTAAACTATGCTAAATATAGATGGTCCGAAGAAGATTTTAAAAAATTTTTAACTTTAGTAAGTCTAAATATTACACGTAATGAAGTTGTACAATATAAACGGTAGGCTTCAATATAAGAACGTCAGGAAATACCTTATAGATTGGGATTCTAAATCTAGGTCTAAAATACAGTTTGAAGTTAAAAACTTTTTAAAAGAATACTGGAAATCGCACGTAGTATATGAAGAGTTTCCGGTTTACGGAACTCGGCTAAAAGTTGACATACTCAACGCTACGAAAAGAATCGCTGTAGAAGTCAACGGCAAGCAACACTCCACATACAATAAGTTTTTTCACAATAACTCTCGTTTGAATTTCTTAAAATCAATCAAAAGAGACTACGCCAAAAGCTCATGGCTGGAAAATAATGACTTTAAACTCATTGAAATAGAAGAGCATGAAGTTAAAATATTAACCCCAGCTTTCTTTCTAGAGAACTTTGACGTCTCACTTTAGTTCAAACTTGACTTTACTTTAAAAAATATTTATTATCGAAATAATGTCTGATATATTTTCGCTAGAATCCGAAACTCATGTGCTCTCTGGATTTTTGAAGTACCCTCGCAAGTTCTTTGAGCATAGTAGAGTCAGCGAAGAATGTTTTTTTCACGAGACTCATAGAACTGTATACTCAGTACTAAGGCAGTTTCATGACCGCAAAAAAGAAATTGACCTAATTGAACTTGGAGACCGCTGCAGAAAATGCGGAGTAAAAAGCCACGGTAAAATTGATATAAGTAAATACTTGATAGAGTTATCAAAAACTTTAGTCACTGAAGATGGAACAGATTACTTTGTGGCTGAACTTTTAAGATTTAAATACCTCAGAGACGTAGAAAGAAAAGGTATTGAGCTTCAGAAAATAGCTCAAAATAGCAGGGAAAAGGACATATCAGAAGTTATAGACGGAATAGATGATGTTTCTTCAAGAAATATTTCTAATTTTTTCTCTCCTCAAGAAGCGCCTAAGCGCGTAGGAGAAGATATAGACTGGATTGAAGAAAGAGGGGAAAACCCAATTGAGTTTGTCGGATACGAAACCCCATTCCCTCGATATAACGCTTATTACGGAGGGCTAAGAGACGGAGAAATATATCTATTCGCAGCTAGAGGAGGAATGGGGAAAAGCTCTCTAATTAACGGAATGTGTGTCGACACCGCCGCTAAATACAACATACCCTGCTTAATCTTAGACACAGAAATGAAACGTCAAACAAATCAAGCTCGACTTGTTGCTGGCGCTACCGCTGCTAAGCTAAGTGCAATTGAAACCGGAAAATGGAGAAGACGCAAAGAGTGGGTGGAACCCGTTAGAGAAGCGATTGAGAAAATCAAAAATTTACAATACTACCACATGTATACTGGTAATGCCAGCGCTCAAGAATTCAAGGGGATAATTCTGCAGTGGGTTAACTCGGTTGTTGGAAAAGGTAACCCATGCATTATTGGGTTAGACTATTTTAAACCAGATGTAGGCGCTAATCGTCAAGCGCACATATCAGAAACGGCAGCCTTAGGTGAAAAGATAGATATGATGAGTGACCTAATTGGGGAAATCAAATGTCCCTTAGTTACTGCCGTACAATCTAACCGGACTCATCAGTTTGAAAATCGCGCCGACAACAGAATTTACGATACCACCATGATTGCAGATTCGGACCGACTTCAACGCACGGCGGCTATGGTAGGTATATGGACTCCTAAAACTCCAGAAGACATAATCGAGGACGAAAACTTAGCCGACGCAGATGACGCGCAAGAACGGTTAGACCAAATAAACAGAGCTCGCACTGGTCAATTAAGGGAAGGTGAGTCTGTTGAAGGTTTCCAGTATGGAACTCACAAACTTATAATCCCCAAAGCTCGACACCAAGGAGATGAAGCTCCGGGGTCTCACGACATAGTAAGACGACCCACTAATGCTGATGGCTCGAATTTCAGGTTTGAAAGCAACTACTTAAATTTTGATGTTGATTCATTCACAATTAGAGAAAAAGGAGATTTAAGGGCTTGGGTAAGAGAACACGGAAGAAGAGCGGCTTTAACTAATGAAAATGCTGAAGACGGACAAGTTTTATAAAACAAATGGATTCTTCCCAAATCAAAGATTTGCTCCTAAAGCTCGGCTACTCCAAAATTAAAGACTTTGGAAAAGAGTATCGGATGCGCCCGATATACAGAGAATCAGATAATGACACCGTGCTATGCGTTTACAAAGACAGTGGAAAGTTTATAGATTTTAGCAGAAATATATCTGGCTCTTTCTATGAGTTAACTAGACTCTCTTTAGGACTCTCATCCATTGAGGATGCAAAAAAATGGCTCGGAGAAGGTGGCTTAAGACAAGAAGTCAAAAATCAATCTACAGAAGACCTTTCTCAACATTCAATCTTTAACAAAGATAATCTAAACCTACTTTCTGATAATCACGAATACTGGGCTTCTAGAAACGTACCTACTGAAGTCGTAAAAATTTTTAAAGGTGGCTTAGACAATGGCGTAGAAAGAGGTAAACTCAGGAATAGATATGTCTTTCCTATATTGAACTCCACAGAAGATATCGTCGGCTTTTCAGCCAGATTAATAAAAGATTCCAGCTCTACCATGAAATGGAAACATTTGGGCAAAAAATCTAAATGGGTATATCCTGCATTCTTTAATAAAGACATCCTAGTAAAAGAAAAGAACATTATCCTTGTTGAAAGTATAGGAGATATGCTATCTTTATGGAGTGGTGGAATCAAAAATACATTAGTTACTTTCGGTTTGGACGTAAGTGAATCGCTAATTTGTTTTTTACTACGGATAAACGCGCAAAAAATAACTGTTGCTCTTAATAATGATTCTAATAGTAGCGGCGCAGGTAACAAAGCTGCTCCAAAAATACGCAAAGAATTACTAAACTATTTTGACTCACACAAAGTCCACATTGCGTTCCCTTATAGGAATGATTTTGGTGAGATGAGCAAAGAGGAAGTTCAAAGCTGGGGGCAAAAACATGTCTAAAAATAAAGAAAAAGTTTTATCAGCTAGCAGAGTAAAAACTCTAGAATCCTGTTCTTGGACATACTGGAGTAACTACCACCTGAAAATCCCTCAAACTACAAACTCGGGAGCACTTAGGGGGACAATCTGCCACTTAGTGTTTGAGCTTTTACTTAATAAAAGACACAAGAAACACTTCACGACGCTTAAAAAGAAAAAATTTATTGCTTCTAGCCCCGCTATAGAAAGACTAGTTCGCAAACATTTAATCAAAGATAACATAAACGATGATGAGAATTACAGTTTGTGTGATGAAATGATTATTACTGGAATTGAAACAGATTTCTTTGGGAAAGGAGGAAGAGTCGGTAAACCAGAAGAAGAATTCTTATTAAAAAAGGAAGATGAACAAGGCAACATCCTTTACCAAATAATGGGGTATATAGATAAAAACATAAAATACTCCAAAGATAAAACGATAAAAATCGTCGATTATAAATCCAGCAAATCTAAATTTCAAGGGGAAGAACTAACAAGCAATGTCCAAGCTATGACTTATACTTTGGCAGCTCAAGACTTGTGGCCCAAATTTGAAAAGGTAATAGTTGAATTTCAGTTCTTAAGATTTCCCGACGAACCCTCACAGCGCTTAGAGTTCTCTAACGCACAACTAGACGGCTTTGAACATTACCTGCAGCACTTATACAATATAATTAACAACTTTAGCGAAAGTGATGCTAAATCTAATTTTGCAGCGCATCAATCAATGCCTCCAAAGGGAGGAGGCTTCAAAGGTCCATTAAACTGCGGCTTCGCAAAGCAAAAGGGGCAACTCAAAAAAGATGGAACACTCATGTGGCACTGCCCATACAAATTCGAATTAGATTATTACGCCCTAGTTGACGAGAATGGCGAAGTTAAGAGAACTGCATTTAAAAAATCTGACCTTAAAGAAAGCGAAGGTCTCTCAATTAAAGCTATGCACTACGATGGCTGTCCCGCTCATAAAAAACCTAGCGCCAAACACGACGACTTCGATTTTTAGCTTGACACTTTATTAAATAATAGCTATTATCAAAGGAATGGAAGAAGTCATCCCGCTTTTCAAGTCTCACTACAGTATTGGGAAATCTATTTTAACTCTGGAAGATTTGGGTGAAGGTATCAATGGGGGTCCAGACTCAATAATTGAGATATGCGCACAAAATAAACTAAAAGAATTTTATTTAGTAGATGATAGTATGAGTGGATTTCTTCAAGCTCATATTAATTCTAAAAAAAATAATTTAAAATTAATATTTGGACTGCGACTTACAGTGTGTCAGGATATGGAGGAAAAAACCCCAGAGTCCTTAAAAAATTGTCATAAATGCATCATCTTCATTAAAAATCAAGAAGGCTACGAAAAGCTTGTTAAGATATTTACAATAGCCAGCAAAGAGGGTTTTTATTACGAGCCCCGAATAGATTACGCTACCCTCACCGACTTATGGAGTAATGATTCGTTAAAGTTATGCATTCCGTTTTACGACTCTTTCTTGCATAAAAATTTCCTAGAGAATCATTCTTGCGTACCGCAACTAGACTTTTGTCCCTTAACATTCTTTATTGAAGATAACGACCTACCTTTTGATTATATCATAAAGCAAAAAGTTGATGACTATCTAAAATTAGACTCATCGTACGATTCTATGCGAGTTCAATCCATTTACTACAGAGATAAGAGTGACTTTAAATCTTATCTTACGTTTAGGTGCATTAATAATCGAAGTACGCTAGATAAACCTAACTTAGAGCATATGTGTAGTGAAAATTTTTGTTTCGAAAATTGGAGCAATAAAGTAGGTGTCGAGCCAGTAAAAAATAATACTAAAGTCGAGCTGAAGATAGAAGACAAAAAAGTCGAAAAAGAATTCGATTTCAGTGATTGTGACGACATTGCACAGCAAGGAATGTCTATCTTCAAAAAGTACTATGACCCCACTTTAGAAATTGAAGACATACAAGGCCAAAGTTATAGCGTAGGAGATTTTCGCATGAAAAAAGGCCCTCTAATAGGAAAAAGAGGAGAGCTAAAAGTAGAGACATATAGCTTTGAAGGCAATGGTAGACATAGCGAGGGGTTTTTTATCGAGCATACCTCCAGAACCAAGACTCGAAGAGTACCAAAAAAACCTAAACTGAACGGAGGCCCATATAGAGCAGTTAACGAAGGGTGCGCTAGATACGTTCACCTAATGCTACCAGACCGAACCGCTTATTGGTTTAACCCTAAAGAATTATGCCAGCGAGTAGAAGAATATGCCCGAAAGCATAAGCCAGAGTCCAAACCAGTAAAACAAAAAGATGGCTCCGGATATACATGGGGCTACGTTATTCCCAAAAAAATAGTATCTGACTTGATTACTCGCATGGAGAAAATAGCATGAAGATTTGCGTCACATTTCTGAAAACCCCAGAGATAGAGGATTACGCCCTTATAGCTGAGTCCAATAGAGCTGCATACTGCAAAAGAAATGGATATGATGCCAGAATCACTTCTGGCCCACTAGATGAAAAGCGAAGCCCACATTGGAGCACTATAATTAATGTCCTTCAAATCCTTGAAGAAGATAAATACGATTGGGTGTTCAAAACTGATGCAGACGCACTTATAAAAAACTTTGACATCAAAATAGAAAATCTTATTGACGAAAATTATGATTTTATCTTTACTAAAGACGCCTTTGGCGCAATAAACTCGGGTAATTACTTGGTTAAAAACTCCGATAGTGCCAAAAGCTTGCTACGGAAAACCCTTTCTTGTAAAGACTTTGAGGGTCACCCTTGGCACGAACAGTGCGGCTTTATAGAAACGCTTAAAAACTATCCTTCGGTAAAGTACGTACCACAAAGAGAATTTAACTCTTACCCCCCAGAGAGCGGCGACAGCGGCTTTATCGAAGGAAAAGGTTATGCATTTGTAGAGCTGGGTTTAACTGAAGGCTATCAATTTGACATCCTCAAGCAAAGGGAAGGGCTCTACCATGTAGGAGATTTCTTAATTCACATGGCGGGGATACCTCACGAAAAAAAGATAAAGTTAATGACTGCTTACGAAAGCATGCTAACATGAGCGACTTACTATTACGCTACGACAAGGAAAAAGAGTACGTTTTCATTGATTGCGAAACATTCAATCTGTGCCTGAATTCATGCCATAATCTACCTTGGCAGGTATCCATGATTAAAGCTAAAGGAGACAAGAAGCTAGAGGATAAAGACTTCTATATAAAGTGGGATACTCACCTAAAAATTAGTGCCGACGCAGCTAGAATTACCCGCTTCAGCCAAAACACCTTAGATAAGAAAGGCTTGAAACCAAAAGAAGTAATTCCCACAATTATTCATTGGCTAGATAATGCTGATTATATTGTTGGTCACAATATCCTAGGTTTTGATATTTACCTAATTAGAGACCTGTATCGCCACGTAGGTAAAGATTACACTCACTTAATATCAAAAATCATTGATACAAACGCAGTAGCTAGAGGGATAAAATATGAAATGCCATACTCAGAAGAAGATGACCTTACTGAGTATCAGTACAGAGTAATTTCGACACGAAAACGAGGCGTTAAAACAAACCTGCAACATCTAGGTAAAGAGTTCGAGATTGAACATGATTACGAAAAACTTCACAATGCCTTAGTTGACCTTGAGCTAAATCTTAAAGTTTGGAATAAGCTTAAATGGCAAATCGAGTTATAAATGAAGCTCGAAGATGAAAATTTGCACATCTGGTCAACCTCCTCTTATATGGGAGACCAAATGTTTTATCTTGCAGGTGCTCTGCATTTAATGAAAGAACGACAAAAAAATGGTGTTATTATCCATACGGGCAGGCAATCATGGTCTCCTCTTGTCGGACAGTGGCATCCTGCAGAAAGTCAAATCCTGAAACTGTGGAGTGCTTTAGATTTTGTTAAAGGGGTCATTTTTGACTTGGAACAAGTCCGCCCAATAGACACAGGCTGCCATGAAAGCTTGTACGATGTTAAAATCGCGACCCAGCTCATTGATTATAATGACCACATTTATAAAATAGGCGACCACTTGATGGATTTTCTTTTGCCACGATGTCCAATTACCCAAAGTAAAAACAGGAAGACTGCAGTGTTCCAGCCGCTATCACTAACAAACCGCTCTGAGAAACTAAAACCAGAGTATACACCTCACTGGGAAAAGTCGCTAGAACAGTTGTTGGAAAAAGGTTACGACGTATATATGATAGGTGGCCCAAATGACCAAAAAGATATCGAAGAAAACTATCCTCATTTCTCGAAACTACCTTTGATAAACTTGGTTAACAAAATTAGCCTACTAGAAGCCTTTATGATAATTATGAAGAAAGCCAGCTTTGTTTTGTCTTGCGACAGCTGGAGTGCTTGGGCAGCTATAGCTAATAGAGTTAAATGCGGTGTTGCCGCTGGGCCGACTTTTGAAAGTGGAACTGACGCAAGCCACCTTAAAATACTCGGCAATGCAGATTGTTACTGTTTAAACTGGTCAAAAGAGCAAAAAAATTGCGATAATAACTTAAGTCAATGGATTGAACAAAATGCCTAAATTTAGCGATAATTTTCAAGATGTAAAACTCGACTTACACGGAGTAAGGCTACCGTCCTTTCACATCGAAAAAAAATACAAAAGAGCTCTGGGAGTTGAAGAAGACATGGGTAACTATGACTTCCTTAGAAGTTTATGCCTTAAAAGATTTAAAGAGCTAAACCTAAGTAAAGACTCTGAAGATTATAAAAAATATACCGAAAGAGCCAAGTACGAACTAGAAACCCTAAAAGAACTAGGCTTTATTGATTATGTATTACTCGTTTGGGATGTAATTAATTTTTGCAAACAAAACGATATACCAACTGGCCCCGGAAGAGGAAGTGCTGCAGGTAGCTTAGTGTTATACCTAATAGGCGTCACAGAGATTGACCCAGTTAAAAACGAATTATTCTTCGAGAGATTTGTTTCTAAAATTAGAGCAAAGAAAACTGTCGTTGACGGTATAACCTACCTTGATGGCTCTCTAATGTGCGATGTTGATTTAGACATATGCTACTACAACCGCCAGAAAGTCATTGGGTTTTTAGAAGAAAAGTTCTCAGGTAAAACATCCAAGATACTGACACTTAATACCCTTAGCACCAAACTTCTAGTTAAAGAGTGCGGCAAAATAGTTGGGGAAAAAACTGAATCCGAAATGAATTCGGTATCAGCCCTTATACCAAAAGTGTTTGGTCAAGTAAAAGACCTTGGAGAATCTTATGAAGAAGTAGAAGATTTTAGGAATTGGTGTAATGAGAATAAAGAAATATTTGAAGTGGCTCTAAAACTTAGAGGGTTAGTTAAAAATAAAGGTGTTCACCCCTCTGCTATATCCATTTCCCACGCCCCAATGGAAAAATCTTGCCCAACAGAGCTTACTTCAGATAAGAAAAGCTTTGTTTCGTCTTACGACATGAATTGGGTGTCAATTTCCAATGTGAAGCTAGACATTTTGGGGTTGAGAGCTGTTTCTGTTGTAGATGACGTCTGCAAGCAAGTTGGGATAACGACTAGTGATATAGATTTATCAGACCCAATAATCTATGATAATTTGCAAGAACTACGTACTCCTCACGGACTATTCCAAATAGAAGCTGACACGAACTACAGAGTTTGCCAAAAAGTGAAGCCCAAAAATCTAGACCAGCTAAGCGCTGTTCTTGCCCTTGCTCGTCCGGGTGCTCTAACTTTTGCAGACCAGTACGCCGACTATGCTTTAAATGGAACATACGAGCCGATACACCCATTTTTTGATGATATTTTGTCGTCCACTGGAGGAGTTGCCTTATACCAAGAGCAACTCATGAAGATGGCTCACAAAATAGGATTTACTTTAGACGAATCTGAAATTTTAAGACGCATCGTTGGAAAAAAGAAAGTTTCCGAAGTTAGAAAATGGAAGAAAAAAATCAAAGACAAAGTTAAAGAAAGTAATTTAGAGACCGAAGTCGGAGATATTCTATGGAAAGTCTTAGAGGATTCTGCGAATTACTCCTTCAATAAGTCTCACTCTATTTCCTACGCTGCTTTGGCGGCTATGACGGTTTACTTAAAATTTAAACATCCGAAAGAGTTCTTTTTAAGCTTGCTTAAAATGACTCGACATGAACCAGACCCAATAAATGAAATTTCTAAAATCCACAAAGAAATGCACTGGTTTAACATTAAATTGTTACAACCTCATTTGATAAAATCGCAATTAGATTTCTCGGTGGAAGGTAAAGATATTAGGTTTGGTTTGTTGTCAATTAAAGGCATATCAGACAAGTCGATTGAAAAATTAAATAATTTTAAAAATAAATATTCCACCAAGTTTGAAGTGTTTGAAGCGGCTAGCGAAGCATCAATAGGTATAGGTATACTATCAGCACTAATTCAAGCAGGAGCTTTTGAGGGCTTTAAGCAGTCTCGCAGCAAAGTTGTTTACGAAGCTCAGCTATGGAACATATTAACAAAAAGAGAAAAGTCTCATATTTTAGAGCTTGGCGAAAAATATGATTTCGATTTAGTTGAAATTATATTTAAGCTTAAAGATGAACTTAATGAAAAAGGGAAGCCAATTATAAAAGAGTCTAGATTTGAAACTATCAAAAAGAAAAGCGCTCAATACAAGGAAATTTATCAAAAAAATAAAACTAGAGAAGATTTTACTAATTGGTATTACGAAAAAACATTGCTAGGCTACACCTATAATGTAACACTAATAGACATATTCTCTCGCCGCACACCCAATCTCGTGACTGTTAGAGACGCTATTGAAGCAGAGATGAGGGATAAAGTGTGCTTTATGGGTAGGATTGAAGACAAACCCTACAAGGGCGTTTCTCGCAACAATAGCCGTTATGTAAGAATGCTTGTGGGTGACGAAGGAGCATCTATTAAAGTTATGATATTTAATGACAAGATTGACGACGAAATCCGACCCCAAGGTTCTTCTCTAGCTGAAAATCAGATAGTCATGGTAAAGGGTACAAAGTTCGAGGATGTAATCTTCGCAGATTCTATTGATATCGAAGACTATAAGGTATATACTAAACTTTCTGAACTTAAAAATTCTTGACTTTTAATTTAAAAATATTTATCATTAGCTTATGATTGATTTTTACAAGCCTAACCCAAAGTCTACGGGAACTGCGTGCAGCTTTTACCTTAACCCGAAAGACAATTCTTTTTGGGGCACCATGATTAAACAAGCTTCTTGGGACGCCTCTCGCAAAAGAGGCAGCTTCAAATCCAACATGGAGAACCCTCAGAAAAATGTAAAAATTAAATTTAATGCCACTGAAATTGCTGGATTTGTAGATGCAATAGAAAGAAATTCAGAAGTCAGCGGTTACCACGGAAGCAATCAAGTGGTGCGATATAAATTTGGCCCCTATGTTGACAAGTCTGGAAAACAAATTGGATTCTCATACTCAGTGACTAAAGAGTCCAAGGAAGATTCTACCGACAAACAAAGCTATATAATCGGGTTTAAATACGAAGAAGCCAGATTAATGAAGGTTTGCTTCGAGCATTTGCTGACTCAATTCTTTAAAAATAAAATATCATCGTTTGAACCTAGGGCTGATAATACCGATGGTTCCACGGCTGGCGAAATAACAAATGAATCCGAAGGTTCTTGGGACTTTTGATGAATTTTGATTTCCGAAAAAAGAAAGTCCTTTTCCATAGTGACTTTTCTCTACTCAATACAGGCTTCGCGAGAAACGCGAAAAGCCTTCTAACATATCTGTACAGTACGGGCAAATATGAAATAGTCCATTATTGCGTTATGGTTAACGAGGGTGCTGAGGATTTACAACGCACCCCTTGGAAATCCATAGGGTGTATGCCTACTTGCCCCGAAAAAATTAAAGCCATTAAACAAGACCCAACCGTAGAAAGAATTGCATCCTATGGAGCTTTCAATATCGACGAAGTAATTGAAAAAGAACGGCCAGACATATACATAGGATGCCAAGACATTTGGGGTGTAGATTACAGCGTTAAAAAGCCTTGGTTCAATAAGATTAACTCTGTAATCTGGACAACGTTAGATTCTCTCCCAATCCTTCCTTCTGCTGTAGAAGCTGCTAAAGAAACACCGCATTTCTGGGTCTGGAGCAACTTTGCTCAAAAGTCCATGAACAAAATGGGGCTAACTCATGTAAGCACGGTTCACGGAGTGTTTGATGATAAACACTTCCACCCTTTAGATAAGGAGAAAAAGCTAGAACTTAGGAAAAAGAACAATATAAGTGAAGACGACTTTGTTATAGGATTTGTTTTTAGAAACCAATTAAGAAAGTCTGTACCAAACCTACTACAAGGGTACAAGATATTTAAAGACCAACATCCTAAAAGTAAATCAAAGCTTTTACTTCATACTAATTTTCACGAAGGTTGGGATATACGTAAGCTAGCGGCTGAGAATGGAGTTGCCCAAGAGGATATTATAACTACTCATATTTGTTCTAATTGTAGAAACTATTCAATTTCTCCTTGGATAGGCCCCGCGCAAGACTGTGAAAATTGTGGAGCAAAAAAAACAGTTAATACGACTGGTGTAGAGCTTGGAGTCACTGAAAAGCAGCTAAATGAAGTTTATAATTTAATGGATGTATACTGTCATCCATTCACTTCGGGCGGTCAAGAAATACCCATTCAAGAAGCTAAGCTCACAGAACTCATAACTTTGGTAACTAACTATAGTTGCGGTGAAGAAATGTGCGAGCCTGACGCCAGCTCCCTGCCCTTAGATTGGATGGAGTACAGAGAAATAAATACTGGCTTCATCAAAGCTAATACCTGTCCTAAATCCATAGCGTCTCAAATTTCTGCAGTATATAATATGCCACCAGAACAAAAAAGGGAAATGGAAGTCAAAGCCAGAAAATGGACTCTAGAGAACTATTCAGTAGAAGTAATCGGAGGAAAGATATCCGCCTTTATTGATAACTGTTCGCTTATACAAAAACAAGACTATCCAAAATTTGAACAAAAAGACCCTAACGCTAAGGTTCCTGAATGCAAGGATGATTCAGGGTGGGTTAAATCTCTTTATAGCCTTATATTAAAAACGCAAGTAACGGACGATGATGACGGATTAAAGTACTGGTTGGCTGAAATAAAAAACGGGGCAAATAGACCCGCTATTGAGAATTACTTCCGTCAAGTAGCTGCTAAAGATAATATAAAAAACAACAAAGTTACTCCATCTAAAAATTTAGATAAAGACGACAAAGGTAAGCGGATTTTGTATTGTGTTCCAGAGGGAGCTTTAGAGGTATACTTGTCTACGTCCATCTTTGAGTCTCTTAAAAATACTTACCCAGACCATAACATTTACGTTGCGACAAAGTCAGAATATTTTGATATTTTAGGAGGCAATCCATTTGTCCACAAATGTATAGAATATAACGAAAAAATGGCTGACGTACATAGTATGGAAAAAGACTTTTTCGAGTTAGCCTTTTACCCAGCTAAAGACCAATTTTCTCACATGCACAAATCGAAAGATAAGTTATCACTCCAAGTTAAGAACTAATGCACCTAGCCGAACATTATGCTTTGTCTTGCGGAGTCAAGATTGGAAAGCCCGAATCTATGGATTTGTTTTTCCCAATGCTTGATGAAAATTTTATAACAATTGATACCTCTCACAGTAACGATAAATGCATATATCATCACTGGCAGTCGCTGATTAAAACGATAACCCCAATTCTAAAATCGTCTGGCATCTCCGTTTACCAAATTGGAGACCCGCACTGCAGAAGCGTTGTTATAGGCGGTACAAACAACACTCTAGGAGCTGTAAACTACAATCAGATGTCTTTTATCTTAAAGAGAAGCTTATTACATATAAGCACAGGTTCTTTAACTACTCAAATGGCTGGTAACCTAGGAATTAAAAATCTGACTCTTTTACCTTTTTTTGCCAGAAAGAACTATAATCCAATTTGGGGTAAAAATAATTTAAATTTAGTAAGCGACTCTGATTCTATAAACGACATAAAGCCAGAGTTAGTCGCTAAAAAAATCGCAAAAACCCTTGGGTTAAAATTTGATTTTCCTTTCACAACTGTCTACACAGGCTCTAAGCACCACGATGGTGCAGAATTTGTTGAGAGCATACCCAATAATGTAGTTAATTTATCTTCTCTTGGAATAGATAACATTACATACAGGATGGACTTAGACTTTAACGAAGGAAATTTAAACCAACAACTAATAGTTGGAAAATGCTCCATCGTAACCGATAAACCTATAAGCAAACATCTATTATCTCACTTTAGAAACAAAATAACCGAAGTCGTCTACTTAATAAAAGAAAACGATAACCCAGATTTTTGCGAACAAGTTAAAAATCTAGGAGTTAAGTTAGTTATGGTCTCCGTTTTGGATGATTCGAAAACAAGAGGTAAAAAAATTAACTATATGTCAATCGGCAAAATCTTAAATAAGCCCACTTTAAAACTGTCTGACATAGAAGAAATTAAATCTTTAGACCCTTCCACTCTTTACTATCGAAGTAATAAGTTTACCCTGAGTGAAGGAAAAATTTATCCATCTGAAGCTGCTTGGAAAGAGGACAAACCACTTCAAGATAAATCTCAGATTTTTCCAATTATTAATAACTCTTTATTCTGGGAGAGCGTAGACAACTATCAAATCTTCCAGAAATAGGTTGACCTTTTCTTAAAAAATTTTTAATATTAATTTATGGGCAAACTAAAAAAAGTTACTCGGGACGATAACGGCTTAATTACTCAACCTAAAATCGATTATATCTTTAATGACGAAGGTATGATTGATTGGAGAAAAATGATTAAAACCGAGCATCTTGTTCCCAATAGAGACCGCACTACTGAAACTGATGTTACCAAGCTATCAGACTCTCAACTAATTATCTTACTTGGCGGAATCAAAGATTTAGCTCAAATTCGCGGCTACACGAATGTTTCTTACGATGTAGTGTCTCCTCACCCTGAATATGTAGTCGCAACATGCACAATCACTTGGACCCCCAACTACGAGACGGAAGGAAATGAAGTGACATTTTCTGCAATAGGAGACGCCTCACCTAACAATACCAAAAGCTTCGCTAAATACTTTCTCGGTCCCATAGCAGAGAATCGCGCCTTTGTAAGATGCGTCAGGAACTTTCTGAAAATTAACATTGTAGCGCAAGAAGAGCTTGGCAACGTTAAGTTAAATGACGAAGAACCTTCTGGAGCTAAAACTGACCCTGTATTCCTCCTCAAGGAAACCATGAAAGAGAAAGGCGTCAGCTTTGAAATCATTAAGAAAAAACTAGTCACTGAAGGATTAGAAGGCGCTGATAAATTTCAAGCAGTTAGCGATATCCCGAAGCCTAAAATTCTTGAGCTTATCGCTCGTTTA
>MDSZ01251268.1_pt1 | contig 24592 bp, 23 predicted proteins | sample 811201 | NCBI WGS metagenome assembly MDSZ01 (sample SAMN05326647, study PRJNA326480) | marine metagenome | isolation source: seawater | place: Indian Ocean: North | collected 2010
AAAGTTAATTTTTTACCATTAACTTCTATTTCTTCCTTATGAATTTTGAACATTATTTCCTTAAATTTAATTGTTTAATAACTTTTTGGTAGGACTCAGTATTTTTCTTTTTTAAATAAGCCAAAAGTTTTTTTCTCTTATTTACAGATTTGTTTAATCCTACTGTAGAATGTTTGTCTTTTTTTGATTTTTTAAAATGTTCTGACAATTTTGAAATTTTGTCAGTAAGCAAACCAATTTGTATTTCGGTTGAACCTACATCATTTTCGTGAGTGGCTAGTGATTTAATTATATCTTTTTTTTTCTTTATCATAATCTTTATTTTTCTTAATTATCCTCTCAATCTTTTCAGCATATTCAAAAGAGTTATCTTCAACAAATGTGAGTTTAGGAAGAAACTTAATGTCTAGCCTTTTAGACAGAGCTCTTCTAACAAGATGTGAGTATTCCGTCAAGATCCTAACTGTTTCTTTAGTATTTATACCTCCAAGGGGTATAACATAAACTCTCGCTGTCTTTAAATCTGGTGTCATCCTGACTTCTGTGACTGTTATTAGTTTTGAGTTAATAGACGGTATTTTAGCCTCATTTCTAATGAAGAGTTCACCTAAATTTTGTTTAACTAACTCTCCAACTCTTAACTGTCTTTGACTGAAAGGCCTTTGTGAAATTTGATCACCCATTATATTGACCTTTGGATTTTTTCAGCTAGATAGGACTCGATTACATCTTTTTCTTTAAAATCAATAAAATCTTTAATGCTTATTCCACATTCAAGACCGGTACCCACTTCCTTCACCTGATTTTTTTCTCTAAATATCGAGAGTATTTCACCACTATAAACTACTACTCCATCTCTAATAACTCTAGCTTTTGATTTACTTTTTATTTCACCACTTATCACTTTAGATCCTGCAATTTTTCCAGCGTTAGAAACTTTGAAAATTTTCTGGATTTCTGCACTTCCTAAAACAGTTTCCTTTATATCCGGTTCCAATAGGCCTGATAAAGATTTTTCAATATAATCTAGTGCCTCGTAGATAATATTAAAAAATTTTATATCAATTTTTTGCTCTTCTGCTAATTTTTTTGCTTCACGGTTTGGTTTTACATTAAAACCTATTAAAATAGCATTTGAGGCTTTTGCCAAGGATACGTCTGTCTCGTTTATCATGCCAATATCAGATAATATAATTTTCGCCTCAACTTCTTTATGGCTAATATTATTGATTGCCATTTTTAAAGCTTCACTCGATCCCTGAACATCAGACTTTATTACAATATTTAATTCCTCTTTATTTTTAGTATTTTCAAATAGAGTTGTTTTATCTTTAACAGTAACTTGTTTATTTTTAATTGTATTATTCTTTCTAAATTCAGCTAAACGTTTAGCCTCCTCCTCATTTTCAGTTACTATAAATTCTGCTCCTGCATAAGCAGAACTATTCATTCCTAAAATTTCTACTGGCATAGAAGGAAAGGCCTCGTTTATCACTTTTCCATCGTGGTTTATCATGGCTCTTACTTTTCCCCAAGTATCCCCACAAATGAAATGATCACCCCTCTTTAAATTGCCGTTATTAAGTAATATCGTTGAAACTGGTCCTTTGCCTTTGTCAATTTTTGACTCTATCACTACACCTTTGGCTTTATCAGTGTATGAAGCTTTCAAATCTAACATCTCCGCTTGAAGCAATATACTGTCTTTGAGTTTATCTAAATTCATTTTTTTTAAAGCAGATACTTCTACAAATAATGTATCACCACTTAAATCTTCCGAGATTAGCTCAAACTGCATCATTTCATTTTTAATTTTAGTAATATTTTTTTCTGGAAGGTCGCATTTATTTATTGCTACAATAATTGGAACTTTAGCTGCTTTCGCGTGTTTAATTGCTTCTATGGTTTGTGGTTTTATTCCATCATCAGCTGCTACTACCAAGACTACAATATCAGTTATTTTTGAGCCTCGAGCTCTCATTTCGGTAAAAGCAGCATGACCTGGCGTATCGATGAATGTTATTAATTTTTCTTTACTCGTAGTAACTTGGTAAGCACCAATATGTTGAGTTATACCTCCATGTTCTCCAGAAACAACGTTTGTCTCTCTAAGCGCATCAAGTAAAGAAGTTTTCCCATGATCCACATGTCCCATAATTGTTACTACCGGAGGTCTAACTTTTACTTCTCCGCTAAATTTTTCTTTAATTTTACTTGATGCTACTGACGGCTGATCCTCTAAAATAGGATTATGTCCAAACTCTTTAACAATATATTCCGCAGTATCTTTATCAATATTGTGATTAATTGTAGCTACAACCTTCATATTGAATAAAAATTTAATAATCTCACTAGATTTTTCTGCCATTCTATTTGATAGCTCTTGTATTGTTATCTGTTCAGGAATTTTCACTTCTCTAATAACTTTTTTAAATTCTTTTTTATCTTCTCCTTCAGGTTTATTTTTTTTCTGTTTCAATCTTGCTCTTTTAACTGATGCTAAGCTTCTTTGTTTTATCTCAATTTCTTCAACATTTAAGGCTCTAGACACTGTTAATTTAAAATCTCTTTTATCTACTGGAGTTTTTAATTTTAATTTACTTTTTCCGACAGGCTTATTATCTTTTTTAATGAAATCTTTAGTCGCTTGCTGCTCAATAAATTTTCTAGCAAAATTTTTTTTCCTATTTTCTTGAGTTATATCAGTATTATTTAATTGATTAGTCCTATTAAAGGATTTATTTGCTTTAAATGGTTTTTTTTTCTCGATTGAAAATGATTTTTTTCCTGATGATGATATTGAAGTAGTATCAATTTTTTTCTTTAAGCTGGATGAAATAGTAAGTGTCTTTTTTTTGTTTTTATCCATAACATTATTTGTAAACTATCTCTCTAGCTGACATAATCAACTCGTCAGCTTCTTTTCTAGATAGTGAAAACTCCTCTAAGTATCCGTTTATTCTAATTTTTTTGCCTTTAATTTCGTCAAAACCACCGATTAGTTCATCTGATGAAAGATCGGCAAAATCACTTAACTTCTTAATATTTTTTTGCCCTAATATTACAAGCATACCTTGAGTCATTCCTTTTAAATTTATTAATTTCTCTTCAACGCCTAATTCTTTAAGTTTTTGGGCAACTACTTCTTTTTCTTTAATTAAATTTTCTTTAGATCTATCAATTAATTCCTTTGCGGTCTCTTGATCTATAGCATCAATTTTTGAAATATCTTCAGGTTGAGATTGAGCTATTTCATCTATCGAAGTAAAACCCTCTGAAACTAGTAGTTGACCCAACGTTTCGTCAACTTCAAGATTTTTAATTAATGTTTCGGTTCTCTCTTTAAATTCTAACTGTCTTCGTTCAGAGTCTTCAGTGTCTGTTAAAATATCTATTTCAAAATTTGTTAATTTTGAAGCAAGTCTAACGTTCTGCCCTCTTCTTCCTATCGCTTTGCTTAAATTTTCCTCAGTTAAAATTATATCAATTCTTTTATTTTCTTGATCGATTAATACCTTTTGAATTTCAGCTGGCGACAAGGACTCCGAAATTAAAGTTGGAAGATCTTCAGTCCATTTAATAATATCTATCTTCTCTCCGCATAGTTCATTTACAATTGTCTGTACTCTGCTTCCTCTCATACCTACACAAGCACCTACTGGGTCGATTGAAGAGTCTTGTGAAAAAACACAAATTTTAGCTCTACTTCCAGGATCTCTTGCTACCGCTTTAATTTCAATAGTGCCCTCATATATCTCGGGAACCTCTTGAAAGAATAGTCTTGCTAAAAATTGAGGATGTGCTCTCGATAAAAAAATTTGGTGACCCTTAAGTTCTTTTTTGACTTCATAACAGTATGCTTTAACTCTATCGCCAGTTTTAAGTATTTCGCGGGGTATTAATTCGTCTTTTTTTATAACTCCTTCTGCTCTTCCTAAATCTATTATTACGTTTCCGTATTCCAACCTTTTTATAATTCCACTTAATATTTGACCTTGTTTATCAATAAAATCTTCATACTGTCTATTTTTTTCAGCCTCTCTGACTTTACTGCTTATTACCTGTTTAGCGCTTTGAGCGGCGATTCTTCCAAAATCTATTTGGGGTAATTCTTCATAAATTTTTTCACCTATTTTAATTTCCTTATTATCGGGTTTAATTTTTTTTGCATCATTCAAAGTAATTTCCCTAGCAGGATCTTCTATATTTTCAACTATTTCTAGTACTTTTTGTATTTTGATATCACCACTTTCCCTATCAATCAGAACTTCAATATTATTATCATTCCCAAATTTAGTTAAAGCAGCCTTTTGAATAGCACTTTCCATTGATCCAATTACTAATTCTTTATCTATAGATTTTTCGTTGGCAACTGCTTCTACTATTCTTAATAACTCTAGTTTATCTAAACCTCGATTTAACATTTTAATGCTCCTAAAAAAAAATGGGCTAGTGCCCATTTTGAATTATTTATTATTTAAGTACTTTTAGAAGAAAATTATGGTTTTTTCAAGATTACAATTTGAATAAGTCTACTTTATCAGTTTTTTCCCAAGAAAATTCACCTTTATTTGTTGGTTTTCTACCAAAGTGTCCGTATGCTGAAGTGATCTCATAGATAGGGTTGTTAAGGCTTAACAATTCTCTTATTCCCCTAGGTGACAAATCAAAATTATCGTTAATTATCTTTTTTATTTTTTCAACTTTGTTTTCATCACCCTCTGCTAATTTAATAAAAATTGATAAAGGTTTTGATACGCCAATCGCATAAGCTAATTGTATCAAACATTTTTCTGATGCACCTGATGAAACTATATTTTTTGCTAAGTATCTTGAAACGTATGCCGCTGATCTATCTACTTTCGTCGGATCTTTTCCTGAAAAAGCTCCTCCTCCATGAGGCGCTGCCCCACCGTATGTATCTACAATAATCTTTCTTCCGGTTAAGCCTGTATCTCCATCTGGACCTCCTATAATAAATTGTCCAGTTGGATTAATATAGATTTCTTTTGGATCTAAATCGCTTAGATATTTTTCAGGAATAGATTTTTTTATATATGGGATAATTAAACCTTTAACCTTTTCTTGATTAATATCCTTAGAGTGTTGAGTAGATATAACTATAGAAGTGACTTTGACTGGTTTATTATTCTCATATTTCATTGTTACTTGACTCTTTGAATCAGGTTCAATCTCTTTAAGTTTTCCATTTTTTCTATCTTCCGCCATTAGTCTTAATATTTTATGAGAAAAATAGATTGGAGCTGGCATAAGATCTTCGGTTTCTTTACAAGCATAACCAAACATTATTCCTTGATCTCCAGCACCTTCATCTTTGTTATCTTTCGAGTCAACACCCATCGCTATGTCTGCTGATTGTTCGTGAAGATAAGTCTCTATGTTAGCAGTTTTCCAACTAAACCCTGATTGATCATAGCCAATATCTTTTATACAGTTTCTTACTTTCTCTATAAGTTCTTCTTTTTCAATTTTTGGGCCTCTAGTTTCACCAGCAAGAACCACCTTGTTAGTTGTAGTCAATGTCTCACAAGCAACTCTTGAAAATGGATCTTTAGATAAATATGAGTCAACTACCATGTCAGATATTCTGTCGCAGACTTTATCAGGATGCCCTTCCGAAACTGACTCGCTTGTAAATAAATAATTATTAGCCATTATTTTTTTTGTTAAACTTAAAGATGAAAATATATGTAAATAAAAGAACAAAAAATATCAAATCATTTTTATTTTTATTTTTTCTTTTTATAAGTGGCACTTCTAGCTCTATATTGCCTGATTCATTTGGGTTTAGTTTTTTAATTATTTGCCCTTTATTACTTATTATAGCACTTATACCTTTATTAGCTGATCTAGCTAAAAAAGTATTTCGCTCAATCGCTCTATATATACTTTTTGCAAAGTGTTGATGGGGACCAATTGAATCTCCAAACCATCCATCTTCTGAGATATTAATAATCAAATTTGTTCCTTCACCAGAATTTTGAATTAATTTTGGAAAAATTATTTCATAGCAAATTAATGGTAAAATATTTAATTGATCTATTTCTAAATTTTTTTGCTTTTTGCCTACAAGAAATGACCCGTGACCCTCAGTAATTTTTTTTAACCCAAATTTATTAAATAATTTTTCGAATGGTAGGAATTCTCCAAAAGGAACTAACTTTTGTTTTTTATATTCTTGAATAATATCAAACTGGTTATTAACAATAATTAAACTATTGTAAATTCCTTCCTGCTCTTTATCTAATCTATTAACGCCAAATAAGATATAATGATCTTTACCAAAATTTCTTATAAATAATTTTTTTAGTTTTATTAACTCTCCGTAACTATATCCGCTAAAGACACCCTCTGGCCAAATAAAAAGTGTTTTAAGATTTTTTTTAGGGTCACTATATCTAATAAGCTTTTCTAATCTTGTTTCTATTTCAGTTTCTGTAAGACCGTATTTTAAATCGAAATTTGGGGAGATAACTTTTATATTAAACTTATCATTGAGTGAAATTATATCTTTTTGATTTTGATTGATAGAATAATTTCCATATAAATAAAAAAATATAAAAAATAGGATTAAACAAAAAGAATAAAGAATTTTCTTACCTAGTTTAATTTTGAACAAGCAAAATGCAGGAAGTGTAAATATTGAAATTATTATCAAATTGAAAGCGAACAACCCTGATTTATCAAGAATTTGAATTAACTCATTAAACCAAGAGAAACTATAAGCCCATAAATTCCAAGGGAAGCCAGTAAAGATTTTAGATCGAATATAGTCGAATAATCCAAGACTTCCTGAAAAAAGAAATATAGAAACAAAATTTAAATTAAGGAACGGGCCAACTAATAAAATAGGAATAGAAAAAAACAAACTCAAAAATAAAGGAATTACAATTAAACCAATCGGTATCAAAAATGTAAAGCTGTCATCAAAAGTTAATGAATTTGTTATCCAATAAATACCGCACAGGAAAAATCCAAATCCAAAAAATGTACCAAAAAGGAAAAAATTTTTTTTATAAGGCTTTTTTCTATAAACGCTCTTTGATTTTTTTTTTATATAAACGGTTAAATAAAATAGTAAGGGAAGAATTAAAAAATTTATAAATGTGTAATTAAATGGCTGAAAAGAGAATACTGTCAAACATCCAAGTATAAATGGAAAAAGGTATAAAGTTAAATAACGTTTATTTAAATACCTTTCAATCATCTAATTTAAAAATGATAGAAATTTTTTTTCGACATTAGTCATATTATAGAAATCTTTATCCTTTTTATGATCATAACCGAACAGATGAGCGAGCCCGTGTATCCAAAGTTTTATAAACTCAATTCTAAACTTCACTTTATTATTTTTATTTTTGATTTTATTTATATTAATGATTATATCTCCAAGGTAAACTTCTTTATCTTGTTTTATCTTTTTTTTAAATTCTACTTTATTATAAAATGGAAATGACAAAACATCTGTCGAATTATTTTTATTTCTAAATTTTTTATTTAATTTTTTAATTTCAGAATCACCAGAAAGCAATAGTGTTAAAAAAATAACGTTTTTTTTATATTTTTTAAATTTTTTATTAAAATTTATAATTTTTTTTTGTAAGAAATTATTTGGGTTTTTAATATATTTATACCAAACTTTATTATTAGAAATAATATTAACTTTTATCATCAGTGCTTTTTTTTTGATAAGCGCTAATAATTTTTGAGACTAACGGATGTCTGACCACATCCTTGTGATCAAATTCAATAATTTTAATTTCATTTAAATGTTTCAAAATATTTTTTGAGTTTACAAGACCAGACTGAGATTTATTTATCAAATCTATTTGTGTCGGATCTCCATTTACTACCAGTTTAGAGTTTTCTCCTATTCTAGTCAGAAACATTTTAATTTGAGTTTCAGTCGCGTTTTGTGCCTCATCTAATATAGCAAAACAATTTTTTAAAGTTCTACCTCTCATAAATGCTAAAGGTGCAATTTCGATTTCTCCTGACTCTATCTTTTTATCAATTTTATCCGCTCCAAAGAGCTCGTACAAAGCATCATATAAAGGTCTTAAATATGGATCCACTTTCTCTTTCATATCTCCTGGTAAAAATCCTAACTTTTCTCCAGCTTCAACTGCTGGTCTTGATAAAATAACTCTATCGATTTTTTTCTCCATCAGCATAGTTACTCCGACAGAGACCGCTAAAAAACTTTTTCCTGTTCCAGCAGGTCCAAGGGACATAATTATATCATTTTCTTTTAATGCCTTAATATAATCTGACTGTTTTTCAGATCTAGCTATTACTGACTTTCTAGGTGTTTTAATTAATTGTTTAAATGATTTAACGTTTGACTCTTCAAGTTCAGTATTTTTTTTCACTGATAAAATTATATCTTCTTTTTCAATAATTTTAGTTAATAAATATTTATTAGCTAAAAATTTAATAGCCTCACTAAATATGTTTATATTTTCTCCCTCACCTTTGCAAGTAATAGAGTTTCCCCTAAAAAAAATATTAGTTTTTGACAATTTTGCTAAATTTTTAATGTTTTGATCAAATTGACCTACTATAGACATTAACATTTCATTGTCAGCAATTTGTATGTTGAGTGTTTTATTATCAATTCTTTTTAAGATTAAGTTTTGATCTATTTTGCTTATTTCTGACATACGCTAGGCTGCAAAATCCTTTTTTTCTGAATTACTAATAATTTCACCAAATAAAGTATTTTGGTTTCCATTTGTAATAGTAACGTCTTTGATTTTTCCTTTTAAATTTTCATTACTTTTAACAATAACTGAATTTAGATATTCGTCTCTCCCAAAAAATTCATCTTTTTTCCTACTAGATCTATTTTCGAAAAGAATTGTAGATTTTTTATTGAAAAGTTTTTTTCTATATTTCATTTTAATTCTCTCAGCTTCTCTTTGAAAAATTTCTAATCGTTTCTTAGCAATTTTATTATCTATTTTCTTCATTTCAGCAGCTGGTGTGCCCAGTCTGGGACTAAAAATAAAAGAATAAGTATTTATATAGCCGACTTTTTTCAATAGTTCATATGAAGCATCAAAGTCTTTATCGGTTTCACCAGGGTAACCAATGATAAAATCACTTGAGAACTCAATTAATGGATTTGATTTTTTTAGCTCACTTATTAAATCAAGGTAATAATGAATGTCGTGCTTTCTGTTCATATTTCTCAATATATTGTCCGAACCACTTTGTACTGGTAAGTGGATTAAAGGCATCAGTTTTTTTGAAGTTCTATGAATATCAATTAAATCCTTTGAAAAATCAATAGGATGTGAAGTTGTGTATCTTATTCTTTTTAAATTTTCAATTTTTGAGATTTCGAAAATTAAATCTGAGAGTCTTTTCCCCTCATAGTTATAAGCATTCACATTTTGACCTAGTAAAGTAATTTCACTTGTCCCGTTTTCAACCAACTCTTTACACTCTTTAAAAAGCTCTTTTACTGATCTTGAAAATTCAGCACCTCTTGTATAAGGGACAACACAAAATTTACAAAATTTATCACAACCTTCTTGAATAGTTAAGTAAGAAGAAACACTACTGCTAGAATTTTTAAAGCGATTTAAATTATCAAATTTTTCAATAACATCAAACTCTGTAAAGTTTATTTTGTTAGATTCTTTCTCTAGTTTGAGTAATGTACTGTTAAACAAATGATAAGATTGTGGTCCAATCACTGCATCAATATATTTTTCTTTCTTTAATAAAATGTCTCCCTCGGCTTGCGCCACACAACCAGTTACTACTATGATTGGTTTTTTTTTATTTCTAAACTCTTTTTTTACTCTACCAATATCGTGATACACTTTCTCGGTAGCTTTTTCTCTGATATGGCATGTATTAAGTACATAACAATCCGCCTCAGATAAATTATTTGTTTTTTTATAATTTATATTCTTTGCTACATCATAAATACGATCGCTATCGTACTCATTCATTTGACACCCAAAGGTTTTTATGAATATTTTTTTTTCCAAACTATTTTTTTATTTTTGAACCATAAAGTTCTAATTTATGATCTACTAAGTTATAACCTAATTTTTTTGCGATTTTTTTCTGGAGTTCTTCAATATCTTTATCCACGAACTCAACAATTTCTCCGCTATTAATATCAATTAGATGATTATGATCATCATTAATTTCATATCTTGCTTTACCCGCTTTAAAATCATGTTTAACTAATATTCCAGCCTCCTCAAAAAGTTTTACCGTTCTGTAAACTGTCGCGATACTTATTTTATTATCTATCACAGCCACTCTTTTATGTAATTCATCTACATCTGGGTGATCTTTTGATCCGTAAACTTCTTTAGACTCAGAAAGAATTTTAGCTATAACCTTCCTTTGATCAGTAAGTCTCACACCTTTTTGTTTACATTTTTCTTCAATTATACTCATGTCTTAATTTAACTTAAATAGATGGGCTTAATCAATTTTTTTTCGATTAATTTTTTATTTAATAGTTTTTCAATATTTTCCTGATTAAATTCATGTAAATCCGAGTTTTTATAACCAAAAAGTTTAACTTTTTTTGATATTTCAAGACCTTTGGCTATCGCCAATGAAGTCCGAATTCCTGAAAAACTACCTGGGCCTTGATTTACTATAATACTAAAGTTCTCATCTAGTTCTACTTTGTATTTTTCGATGCAATTAAGAATTTCGGCAACGAGCTTTTCACTATTGTTTTTATTTTCGAATTTGTGAAAAAAAAAATCTTTATTTATTCTTAAACCTAATTTATCATCGTTACCGATGCATTTAATTATTAAGAAATCTTTGATCATAATTAATTTTCTGTTTATCATTGCGTTTTACCACCCAATGACATTTGCTGCAAATAATACTCATTTTGAAGATTATGGCCTTGTTTCGATAATGTATCATAGATTTAATGAAAGCAAGTATCCTTCTACTAACATACAATTAAACGTTTTTAAAAAACAACTTCAAGTAATAGAAGATGAAGGTATAAAGTTTATTCATCCCAAAAATTTTAAAAAAAGTCTTTCTGAAAATAAAAGCCAAAGAAAAATTCTTCTTACAATAGATGATGGTTTATCATCATTTTATGAAAATGCTTGGCCGATTTTAAAGGAAAAGGAAATACCTTTCATATTATTTGTAAATACTAGAGAAGTAGGAGCATTTAATTATATGAATTGGAGTCAAATTCTTGAGTTACACAAATCAGATAATGTAGAAATTGGTAATCATAGCCACTCTCATGAATATCTAGTGGATGAAGATCCGGAAATCATTAAAAAAGATATAGAAAAATCTATAAAAATATTTAAAGAAAAACTGGGAAATAATTCTGAATTTTTTTCATACCCTTTTGGTGAATACAGTCTTGAGTTTAAAAAGATTATTAAAGATTTAAAGTTCAAATATGCATTTGGTCAACATTCAGGTGTGATAGACGAAACTAAAGATTTATGGGAACTTCCAAGATTTCCAATTAATGAGAAATATGGAGAGATACAGAGATTTAAAACTTTAATGAAGACTTTGCCATTTAAATACAAAAAAATCACTCCAGAAGATAAATACTTATTACAATCCAAAAACCCTCCAGAAGTTAAGATTGAATTTTACGACAATATTAAAAATTTAAACCAAATAAATTGTTTTTCAAATGAAGGAAATAAATGGAGAAACTCTGAACTCAAATTTACTGATCTGAATATTTTAAAAGTGAAGATTAGCGAAAAATTTATTGGCGAACGTGGAAGAATAAATTGTTCACTTAGAGAAGAGCATGGATTCTGGAGATGGTTAGGAATTCAATATGTCGTGAGTGAAAAGTAACTAAGAATTTAATTCAACTTGTTTTACCGAATTAACTAATTTCACTAGTTCAAAATCAGTCAACCTATTTTGTGTGATGATCTGATTTAATATTTTTGTATACTCTGATCCTGTCTGGGCATAATTTTTAAGTGTGTCTGTCAAAGCTAAACCTGTAATCTTTTTATTTTTATTTCTTAATTGTTTTCTTTTTTCTCGAAACTTACTATAACTTTTATGAGTATTTAAATTATTCTTATATGCTTTTACTGATGCTCTAAGAATGGGAAATTTAAGTATTTTATGGTTTTTGTCACCATCTCTTTTTAAAGGAGCAATACCTTGACCATCCCAAGTCCATTGACCAAATATCGCGTTACCCTCTAATGCAAATCTTGATGTTCCCCAACCACTCTCTTTAGCAGCTTGCGCTAAAGCAATAGAAACTGGAATCGCGTCCATTCTGACGATCAGTTCGTTTAGATCACCCTTTTTAACTTTATATTCCAAAAGTTTTTGTCTTAACCATTGTTTCTCTAAATCAGACGTATATTTTTTTTGTGACAAATCCTTTAGTTTTTCTCTGTCATCTAAAATTTTTTCATTTTCTGCAACAACTAAAGGTAAAACTATTTTGATAAAGGTTTCTTTCTTGAGTTGAACGCTTTGTAAATCGTCAAGATCTCTCGGAAATTGAGTAAAGTAAATTGGCTTAACCAGTTTTTGATTTCTTACTTTACTTAAATCATAGTCAACATCTTTAAAGAGTTGTATTACAGTTTCAGTTTTTAAATTAAGATCTGGTAAAATTACTTCTGCAACGTTATTTCTTTTAACCTTAAGTTCAGGTTTTGCTACTTTTTTTTCAGTTTTTTCTTTTTTTTCAATTTTAGATTCTACTTTTTTCTCAGGTTTTTTAATTTTTGGCTCTACTTTTTTTTCAATCTTTTTCTCAATTTTTTTAGCCTCTTTATCTTTATCTTTTGAGAAATCATAATTTTTGTATGTGTTAAAACCCGCAACTAAAACTGTAGTAACGCCAACCACAACGAAAAAGCCAAGAATAACATTTCGTGCACTTTTTTGATCTATTTGTTGATTGTATATTGAGTTGAATACGTCTGTAAAAAGATTTCCAAAAAATTTTCCTACAGTAACTCCAAGTTTTGGAAGGATATTTAGAAAATTTATCCCAGCGTTACCTGCACCCTTCCATATATTAGAAAGACCATGATTAAATTTTCTTGAAGTATCGTGTTTATAATTTTCAACCCGTCTAATAAACCTATTTTTATCTCTAATTTTTTCTTCTTTGTAATCAATTATACTTGATTTTAATTTTGAAATTGGTTTAGTGAAATTATCTCTAAAAAAACTAGATTTAAAATCTTTTGGAATGATAATCTTATTTTTTTTTAGAATTAGTTCAATCTGACCTGTTGTTAAAGTTTTTCTACTCTTTGTGTAGTCTTGTATCTCTTTAACATTATAAATATAAGCTAGTTCAAGTAATTTATCTCTATAACTTAATTTTTTTTTCATAATTAGTTTGCCTCCACCGAATTAACTTCTTTGACATAGTGTTTCAAAAGATTTTGAACACCCTGTTTTAAAGTCATTAGAGAGCTAGGACAGCCAGAGCAACTTCCTTGAAGTTCAACTTTAACTACACCATTTTCAAATGATTTAAATTTTATATCTCCACCATCTCTGGCAACGGCTGGCCTAATCTTCGTGTCTAAAACATCTATTATTCTTTTTACTGTATCGTTCTCATCTTCAATTGAAAGTGAAGAACTGTTATTTTCTTTTAAAATTGGTCCATCGTTTTTCTCAAAATAATGATTTAAATGTGAAATCACCATTGGTTTTAAGTCGTTCCAAGAAACTTCATCCGTTTTTTTTACCGATAAAAAGTTTTTAGATAATAAAACTAATTCGACGCCCTTAAATGCTAAAAGTTCTTTAATAAAAGAGTTTTTTAAATCTTTAGAATTACTCCTTTGAAATTCCTCAGTTCCGATAGCTGAAATTACTTTCTCGGATAGAAATTTTAAAGAGTTAGGATTAGGAGTAGACTCTGTTTGTATCATGAAGAATTTATATTATATCAATCCTACTTTTTCACGTATATTTTTAAGGTTTTCCTCAGCTATAATATTGGCTTTTTCAGTGCCTTTTTTTAAAATTTGCTCTAGATGCGACTTATCTTCCATAAGTTTTTTAATTTCTTTACCTACAGGTGTAATTTCATCAATTAAAAGTTCAGCTAATTTAGTTTTCAAAAAAGAATATTCTTTACCACACATTTCGTTTAAAACTTTTTCAAGAGAAATTTTTGAAACTTCAGAATAAATATTAAGTAAATTTGATGCCTCTGGTTTTTGTACTAATTCTTTATGATTGTCAGGGATCTGATCAGAGTCTGATTTAGCTTTTTTTATCTTTTTTTTTATTTCATCGGCGCTATCTTTTAAATTTATTCTTGAGTAATCTGACTCTTCAGATTTACTCATCTTTTTTGTTCCGTCCCTTAGACTCATAACTCGTGAAATGTTTTTTGGGATAAGTGGTTCTGGTAAGGGAAAGAAATCTTTACAATTAAAATCATTATTAAATTTTTGTGCGATGTCTCTTGATAATTCTAAGTGTTGCTTTTGGTCAGCGCCAACAGGCACATGTGTAGCTTTATACAGAAGTATATCGGCAGCCATTAAGTTAGGATAAATATACAATCCTACACTTGCTTTTTCTCTATCTGATCCAGCTTTGTCTTTAAACTGTGTCATTCGATTTAACCATCCTATTCTTGAAACACAATTTAAAATCCATGCTAATTCAGTATGACCCGAGACTGAAGATTGATTGAATATTATACTTTTACTTGGATTAAGACCAGTTGCTATAAAACTAGCAACAGTCTCTAAAACATTTTTACGTAACTCGACAGGGTTCTGAAAAGTGGTTATCGCATGAAGGTCTACAACACAATAAATACAATTCATTTCTTTTTGTAATGAAACAAAGTTTTTTAAAGCTCCAAGATAATTTCCTAGATGTAAGTTTCCAGTAGGTTGAACTCCAGAAAATACCAATTTTTTTTTAATCATTTAGTTTGTTTTATAATTTTTAATTTTTAATAATCCCAATAAATAACAAGATAACAAATAAACAATCCCAACGAAACTTACAATAACTAATAAATAAATCGACTTAAAAGTAGATGTATATTGGAGATAGTTTGAATACTTTTCCAAAGCAAGTACAAGTGCACATGCCATAATGATAGATGAAATTAAAATTTTACAAAAATTATTTAATAATTTCTTTTGTAAAATTAGATAATTTCTCTGTTGAAGAAAATATAAAAACGTTAAAACACCTATCCATGTTGATATAGAAGTTGCGATAGGAATTATTAAGAAGCCAATTTGATTAAAAAAACTTAAACTAATTATTACATTTAAAAAAACTATTAATGATGAAATGTAAAACGGAGTTTTAGTATCATCTCTTGCAAAGAAAAAATTAGATAAGATTTTTACCAACGCAAATGCAACAATACCAAAACCAAAAAACATTAAAGCATCAGATGTTATTTCAACATCATTTTGAGTGAAAGAACCATATCCAAAAAGTCCATTAATTATTTCTTCCGAAGCAATTACTAAACCTAAACTAGCCGGTATTGATAATAATAAAGATAATTGTATAGAATCGTTTTGAATTTTTTCAACTTTCAAATAATTTTTTAATTTAAAAGCTTTAGATAGAACGGGCAATGAGACAGTTCCTACGGCTATTCCAGCAATAGCTAAATTAATCTGATAAACTCTGTCTGCGTAATATAAATATGAAACTGCCCCAGACTGAAAAGAAGCAATAATTGTTCCGACTAGGATATTAATTTGTGTTACACCAGAGGAAAAAACACTGGGCAGTAACTTTTTAAAAAAAAATTTTACATTGTTAGTGATCTTGAGCTTAAAATTTAAATTTGGTCTATAAAATTTTATTGTAAAATAAATTAAAAATATTAGTTGAATAATACCAGCTATAGTAACACCATAAGAAAGTTGTTTAGAGATATTTAAATTCTGAAAGTATGAAACTAAAATAGTAATTATTAAAATAACATTTAATATTATTGGTGCGGCAGCTGCAGCTGCGAACTTGTTATTAGAATTTAAGATACCTGAAAAAAAAGAGGACAAACTAACAAATAACAAAAAAGGAAATGTAATTCGCGTAAATTCAACAGCAAGATTGAATTTAATATCGTCTGTAATAAACCCAGGTGCAATCAAATAAACTAAATAGGGAGTAAATATTTCTGCTAAGGTTACAATTAAAAGTAAAATAAATAATAGTATACTAAAAACCTCATCAGCAAATTTTTTACCTTTTTTTTTATCTTTAAGTTTTGCTGAAGTGTAACTAGGTATAAAAGCTGCATTGAAAGTGCCTTCAGCAAATAGACGCCTAAATGTATTGGGTAGTCTAAAAGCAACAAAAAAAGCATCTGCAAAGATCGAGGCACCAAGAAAAATAGCTATTAAAATATCTCTCAAGTAGCCTAAAATTCTGCTGATTAGTGTAAAAAAACTAAATATTGAAGCTGAAGAAAGTAAGTTCATATTTGATCTAAATTAAGCCATAAATTTATAGTGAATTAAATTCCTTTATATTACATACTCATAAAAATAAATGCCAAAGAAAACAGAAATTGATCATTATTCAGACAAAGAAGCTCTGGATTTTCATATAAAGGGAAAGTCAGGCAAAATTGAGATTAATTCTAGCAAACCTCTAACCACAAAAAGAGATCTTTCTCTTGCATATTCTCCAGGAGTTGCTGCTCCAGTAAAAGAAATAGCAAAAAATCCAGATCTCGCTTACGATTATACAAGCAAAGGAAATTTAGTTGCAGTTATTAGTAATGGATCAGCAATATTAGGATTGGGTAATTTAGGATCTTTAGCTTCAAAACCTGTAATGGAAGGTAAGTCGGTTCTTTTTAAGAGATTTGCAGATATAGATTCTATAGATATAGAAATAAATAGTAATGACGCCAATTCGATAATTGAAACTATTAAAAATATTGGAGGAACATTTGGTGGTATTAATCTTGAAGATATAGCAGCTCCAGATTGTTTTTTAATTGAACAGAAATTAAAAGATCTTTTAGATATTCCTATTTTTCATGATGATCAACACGGGACCGCAATAATAACAACTGCAGCATTAATAAACGCTTTAGACATTTCTAAAAAAAAAATTGAAAATGTTAAAATTGTTGTTAACGGAGCAGGAGCCTCAGCTCAAGCCTGCGCTAATTTATTTAAAAGCTCTGGAGTTAAAAGTGAAAATATAGTTATGTGTGATAGCAAAGGAGTTATACATAAGGGAAGAACGAATATAGATCAGTTTAAATCCGCTCATGCAGTCGAAACAAAACTCAGAACTTTAAAAGAGGCAATGGTAGATGCTGATGTTTTTTTAGGATTATCTGCAAAAGATGTTGTTTCAAAAGAGATGGTAAAATCAATGGCAGACAATCCCATCATATTTGCATGCGCAAATCCAGACCCCGAAATAAAACCGGAATTAATCAAAGAGGCTAGATCTGATGCGATCATCGCTACTGGAAGATCCGACTATCCTAATCAGGTTAACAATCTAATTGGATTTCCTTATATTTTTAGAGGGGCCCTAGATGTAAGAGCAAAAGAAATTAATGAATCAATGAAGGTAGCGGCTGCAAAAGCGATTGCTTTATTGGCTAGAGAAAATGTTCCTGATGAGGTGGTGTCTGCTTATGGAGGGGATAGACCAAGATATGGGAAAGATTATATTATTCCATCAACTTTCGACCCAAGATTGATTAGTGTTATACCAGCTGCGGTTGCCGCTGCTGCTATGAAGAGTGGAGTAGCAAGAAAAAATATTTCCGATTTAGAAATTTATAAAGATCAATTAACAAACCGATTAGACCCTACGATGTCGCTAATGCAAGGAATAAACGCAAAGGTTAGAAAAAATCCTAAAAGAGTAATTTTTGCTGAAGGTGAAGATGAAAATATGCTTAAGGCAGCCATTGAATTCGGAAGAAATAAACTTGGAACTCCTATTTTAATTGGAGCAGAGAAAAGAATTAAAGAACAATTAAACAACATAGGCTTAGATGAAAATTATAAAATTGAAATTGTAAACTCAACTAATAAAGAAAAGAGAGAGAAATATGTAAAACACCTTTACAAGAGACTTCAAAGAGAAGGTCAATTAGAAAGAGATGTTGATCGTTTAGTCCGAAATGATCGTATTGCCTGGGGCGCTTCTATGATTGCATGTAATGACGCTGATGCGATGGTTACTGGTAACATAAGACACTATGCTGCTTCTATAGAAAAACTAAAAAGGGTTACTGATCCTCGTCCAGGTGAAGAAATATTTGGAATGACAATGATAACTTTGAAAGGAAAAACAATTCTTGTTGCCGATACCAACGTACAAGATTTTCCTTCCCCAGAAAGATTAGTGAAAGTCTCGAAATCTTGTGTACGAGTTGCTAGATTATTTGGATTTGATCCTAAAGTTGCCTTTTTATCCCATTCAACATTTGGAAAACCTATTTCAAAAAATACTAAGCACGTAAGAGATGCCATTGATTTACTTAAAAAAGAAAAAGTTGATTTTGATTTTGATGGTGAAATGCAGCCAGATGTAGCTCTTAACCCAATTTATCAAGAAATTTATCCATTTTCTAAAATTGTTGGAAATGCAAATATTTTAATAATGCCTGCTTTACACAGTGCGGCCATATCCACAAAATTGATGAAGGTTTTTGGTGGTGGTAAGCTTATTGGTCCTCTTTTAATAGGATTGGGCTCTCCAATTGAGGTAGCACCGTTAAGAGCTAGCACTTCAGAAATATTAAATTTGGCATCGATTGCTGCCTATTCATCTGACGTAATTGACTATTCAAATTAAAGTTTATTTCTACTTAACTCAGTTGCTAGATAAATTGAGGGATAAATTTCAAGCACATCATAAATTTTATTAGCTTCATTAATTACTTCTTTTTTTTCCTCATGATCCATGGCAATACCAAAAATGTAAATTTTTTTGTTAATTGTTTCTAAAGTATAATTTCTCGATTTTGTTTTTTTATTTATAATCAAAGCAGTTCTTAATTGACTAGTAATTAAGATATCTTTTGCTGTACTTTTAAAATTCGTTTGTCCTTTAATAGTAATAGCATTTTTTACTGAACGCACACCTTTTGTTTCCCAAGCCATTTTTGTAATTCTTATTTTTTCCTCTGGCTCATCTACTTTACCTGAAAGAAAAATTCTACCATCTAGTACCTCAGATTGAATACTTAAAAAATATTTTTTATCTAATAATGTTAGTCTAGTAGATAAATTTTTTTGCATGATTGTATCATCAATTTGCATTCCAATAGTTCTTGGATCAAAAGTTATATCTACTCCAGCACCAAATCTACCCATGCTGCTGCACGAAGTTAGAATGACTATAAGAAGTATATTAATTGCTGTTCTCATTTTTAATATTCAAACATAACTTATAAACTTCCTTTTTATTAACGCGCTCTTTTTCTAAAATCAATTGAACAGTGTCTTTAACGCTATACTTTTTTAAATATTTTTTCGCCATGTTGACTATTTTTTGCTTATCAATTTTTTCATTTTTTAAGTTTTTTTCTGAAATTACTAGGGTTATTTCACCTTTCAATGGACTTTTAAAAACCTTAAGACTATCTATATCTTGTCTATAGAAATCCTCATGAATTTTTGTTAATTCTCTTCCAATCATTATTTTTCGACCTTCATAATACCTTTGAATTTTTTTCAAATAAAAATTAATTTTGATTGATGGAACAAAAAAGACTTGGGTAAAGCTATATTTAGAGAGATTTTGAAATGTCTTATCTAAATCGTTCTCAGTTTTAGGTAAAAAACCATAAAAAAGAAATTTATCATCAAATCCGGAAACACTCATTGCTGCAGTTATAGATGAAACTCCCGGAATAGGAACTATTTGAATTTTATTTTTTAGACAATTATTAAGAAGTATCTTTCCAGGATCTGATAATAAAGGAGTTCCAGCATCTGATATTAAAGACAAAATTTTGCCCTTATTAATTTGTTCTATAATATTCATCAATTGTTTTTTTTCGTTGAACTTATGGTATGAGATCAATTTTTTTTTAATATTTAAATGATTTAGTAATTTGATAGAACGTCGCGTATCTTCACAAAGAATTATGTCTGATTTTTTTAATACATCAATTGCTCTCAAAGTTATATCATTAAGATTACCAATTGGTGTTGAAACAACATATAAAGTGTTATTAGATAATTTCATAATATGAAAAAAAAATTTATAATTATAGTATCTTATATAATTATATTTATTAATTATAATGTTTATAGCAATGAGAATAATTCAATTTTAAAAGTAGGATTATTGGCTCCACTGTCAGGCGAATATAAAGAATTAGGAAATTCCCTTTTATACTCACTTCAATTGGCTTTAGATGAAATAGGTAATAACAAAGTAATTATTGTACCCAGAGACTCTGGATTTAATAACAGTGAAAAACTTCAAAATGCAATACAAGATTTAAAATCTCAAGATGTAAAGGTTGTGATTGGGCCAATCAATAACGAAGAATTTAAGGATGTTAAAAAATATAATGATTTAATATTTATTTCTCCGTCTAATATTTCACCAGAATTCACTGATAATATAATTAGCATGGGTGTAAGTTTAGAGTCGCAACTTAAGTCTTTATTTAATTTTTTAAAAAAACAAAAAAGAAAAAAAACAATTATTATGTTTCCTAAAAATCAATACACTGAATTAATAGAAAAAAAACTTAAATCTTTTAATTTGGAGAACTTTCAAACTTTTAAGTATGATCCTAATCCTCAAATACTAACTGGTGAAATAGAGACTTTAACAAATTATTCGCAAAGAAAAAAAAATTTAGAATTGAGAAAGAAATTGCTTGAAGATAAGGATGACGATCAATCCATTAGAGAAATGGAAAAATTAGAACAACTTTATACTTTAGGAAAGGTGAATTTCGACTCTGTTATTATTATAGATTTTGGTAACAACCTGAAAAGTGTCCTTACTTCCTTAGTTTATACAGATGTAAATCAAAATGATGTTTTGTTTACAACTGTAAATCAATGGTTTGATGAAAGTATCTTTTATGAAAATACTATTAAAAATTTATATTACCCGTCCATAAATTATAAAGAGTTCAAGAAATATAACGAAAATTATTTTAAAAAATTTAAAATATATCCAAATGAAATTACTATTTTAGCCTACGATGCTTTAGGATTAATTTATTATGCATGGAAAAAAAATGGGAAAATAAGTTCAGTAAATGACTTCTCTTTTAAAAATAAAATTAAAGGCAAAATTGGAACTTTCAGCTTAAAAGACAAGAAAATAATACAAGAGCTAAGTATTTATAAAACAGATAAAAATAAATTTACTAAATTCTAATTTTTTTTTTCAATTTTTGAAAAGCTAAGAATCTATGATCCATTTTAATTTTTATTAGTTTTTTCATTTGCCCAAAAGTTATTTTTTTGTTTACAGGTATAAAAATTGGATCATAACCAAAACCATTTTTACCTATTATCACTTTTGAAATAGTTCCTTTAATTTTTCCTTCGACTGTTATTATTTTTCCTTTTGAAGATTTGTAAGTCAAGCTACACACAAACATTGCTGATCTATTTTTTTTTAATTTTAGTTTTTTTAGTATAAATTTCATAGCATTTAAAAAACTTCCATGTTTTTTCGCTAATCTTGCTGAATAAATCCCGGGTCTATTGTTTAAGGATTTAATGCATAGTCCTGAGTCATCTGAAATAACTGGGTATTTAACAAATCTAGAAAAAAAATTTGCTTTTAATTTAGAATTTGACTTAAAAGTTTTTCCGGTCTCTCTTGGGCTTGGTATTTTCATAGATAAGGGAGAGATTTTTTTGTATTTGTTTGAAACAAGATAAGCGATTTCTTTGAATTTTCCCTTATTATGAGTCCCAATTAAAATTTTTTTATATGGCATCTAGTAATTCTATAAATATTTACTATATAGCAATCAGATGACGGATAATAACGAAAAGGATCAGAGTCAAGATAAAGACTCCTCTAAAAATTCTGAAAAAACTCAGAATGATAGGGTCTCTGTCGAGGAAAAACTTAAAGAGACAGAGGACAAATTGCTTAGATCATTAGCTGAAATTGAAAATCAAAGACGAAGGTTTGAAAAAGAAATCAAGGATGCTTTTGAGTTTGGTTCGTTTAATTTTGCAAAAGAGAGTTTAGCAATTTTAGATAATCTTCAAAGAGCAAAAAATGCAATTAGAAATGACGATGTTTTAAAAGATAATAAAGATTTAGAAAAGTTTTTGGATAATATTTCTATTATTGAAAAAGATTTAACTTCTATTTTTGAAAAAAATAATATTAAAAAAATTGACACGAATAATAAAAAATTCGATCCAAATCTTCATCAGGCAATGACGGAAATCGAGGACTCTAAGGCTACTCCTGGTACTATTTTGCAAGAGATACAAGCAGGCTATATGTTGGGTGAGAGATTACTAAGACCTGCATTAGTGGGGGTTTCCAAAAAAATTAATCCTAAAAACCATGAAAAAAAAGAAAAAAAAGAGGAAAAATAACCTTGTAGATGCAAAAAAAACACCCATATAGATTTAACAAAAGGAATATTTAAATGAGTAAAGTAATTGGAATTGATTTAGGAACAACAAATTCTTGTGTAGCCATCATGGATGGTTCTCAAGCTAAAGTTTTAGAGAATGTAGAAGGAGCTAGAACCACTCCTTCTGTTGTAGCTTTTTTAGAAAATGAGGAAAAACTCGTAGGTCAACCAGCTAAAAGGCAAGCTGTAACAAATGCAGGTGATACCATTTTTGCTGTTAAAAGACTTATCGGTAGAAAATTTGATGGTCCTTCTGTTCAAAAAGATATTTCTAAGGTTCCTTACAAAATAGTAAAATCGGATAATGGAGATGCATGGGTTGAGGGTAAAGGAAAAAAATACTCTCCAGCACAAATTTCAGCTTTTGTTTTACAGAAAATGAAAGAAACAGCTGAGAAATATTTAGGTCAGGCCGTTACAAAAGCCGTAATTACTGTTCCAGCTTACTTCAATGACTCTCAAAGACAAGCTACTAAGGATGCAGGTAAAATCGCAGGCTTAGAAGTTTTAAGAATTATAAATGAGCCAACGGCAGCGTCACTGGCATATGGGCTTGACAAAAAAGGTGGTAAGAAGATTGCTGTATACGATTTAGGTGGTGGTACTTTTGATATATCTATTTTAGAAATTGGAGATGGAGTTTTTGAAGTTAAATCTACAAATGGAGATACCTTCTTAGGTGGAGAAGATTTTGATGATGCTATAGTAGAATATCTTGCTTCAGAGTTTAAAAAAGACAACGGTATAGATTTGAAAACAGATAAGTTGGCTCTTCAAAGATTAAAAGAGGCAGCAGAAAAAGCAAAAATTGAACTTTCATCTGCAGCTCAAACTGAAATCAATTTACCATTTATAACTGCTGATAAATCTGGTCCAAAGCATTTAAACTTAAAATTCACAAGAGCTAAACTAGAGGCTTTGGTTCAAAATTTAGTCGACAGAACCTTAGAGCCGTGTAAAACAGCTTTAAAAGACTCAGGCTTTTCTGCAGCCGAGATAAATGAGGTTGTTCTAGTTGGTGGGATGACTAGAATGCCTAAAATTATAGAGACAGTAAAAAATTTCTTCGGCAAAGAACCAAATAAAAGCGTAAATCCGGATGAGGTAGTTGCAATGGGCGCTGCCATACAAGGTGGAGTATTACAAGGTGATGTCAAAGATGTTTTGCTTTTAGATGTAACACCACTTTCTTTAGGAATCGAAACTCTAGGAGGCGTGTCAACAAAATTAATTGAAAAAAATACTACAATTCCAACAAAAAAAAGTCAGGTATTCTCAACAGCTGAAGACAATCAGCCTGCTGTTTCTATTAGAGTATTACAAGGTGAGAGGGAGATGGCCGCTGATAACAAAATCTTAGGAAATTTTGAATTAGTAGGAATACCTCCAGCACCAAGAGGAACTCCGCAAATCGAAGTAACTTTTGATATCGATGCCAACGGTATAGTGAGTGTATCGGCAAAAGACAAAGGAACAGGTAAAGAGCAAAAAATTCAAATACAAGCTTCAGGAGGTCTCTCTGATGAAGAAATTCAAAAAATGGTTAAAGATGCTGAAGCAAACAAAGAGGCAGATAAAAAGAAAAGAGAGACTGTTGATGCAAGAAACCAAGCCGATAGTTTAGTTTTTTCAACAGAAAAAAGTTTAAAAGAACATGGAGATAAAATTTCTGCAGAGGAAAAGAAAGCTATTGAGGATGGAATTGCGGATCTGAAAAAATCTTTAGAAGGAACAGACATTGAAGATATTAAGAAAAAAACTCAGAGTTTAATTCAAGTTTCTATGAAATTAGGAGAAGCTGTCTATAAGAGTCAACAAAAACCGGGCAACAATGACAAAGGGACTGGCGCTGGTGGTGGAAAAGACGCGAAACCTAATGATAAAGAAAATGTAGTAGATGCAGATTTTGAAGACGTAAAAGAAGATAAAGAAAAAAGCGCCTAAGATAATAAATAAGGAGACGTCCTGTGGCTAAAA
>MDSZ01139067.1_pt1 | contig 24591 bp, 28 predicted proteins | sample 811201 | NCBI WGS metagenome assembly MDSZ01 (sample SAMN05326647, study PRJNA326480) | marine metagenome | isolation source: seawater | place: Indian Ocean: North | collected 2010
ATAAATTGAACATTGGATTATAGGCAAGTTTATAAATATTGTCATCAAGTTAAATTGTTAAGCGCGCACTCTTTCATTGTTGGGATCATATAAAGAACCCTTGCCAACAATTTGAACAGTGACTGGATAAATTCCATCACCGTCTTCGTTGAAGTATTCAATTAGCAATTGTTTGCCTTGAATAGCTAATTCTTTTGGTAAATAACCCATAACAACAAATTTTTTAATAGAAGGACAGTAAGACATTCCTGTTGTATAAGATCTTCTTCCTTTGCTATCGACAGGCACTTCTCCTGAAGTAGGATCAATAATTGGAGAGATGCCGACAGGATACCTTGGAACACCTGATACGTTTAAATCATCTAATGTCATAGTGCATAGAATGGCACATGGATCCTCTTCACGATGAGATAAATGAGCAGATTTGCCATGGAAATCTGCTTCTTTTACAAGCGGTCTTTGAATGGCTGCCTCAATAGCATTATATTCTGTTTCAAGGTCAGCTCCTTGAAGTCTAAAGCTTTTTTCAAGACGTCTACTATTTGCATATGTTTCTATACCCACCGGGACTACTCCTACGCCAAGCAGCGAGTCATATAGCGCCAAACCATCTTCTTTATTGTTATTAAAGTAAATTTCCCATCCACTTTCGCCAACATAAGAAATTCTAGCAGCCCACACATCAATCTTTTTACCGCCGGATAGGTTAAGAGTTAAATTTTTTGCGGTAACAAAAGGAAAATTTTGAATATCAATTTCATTTGGGTCTATAAAATTTCCTAAAGCATTTACAGCTTTTGGTCCCCATAAACCTAAAGTTGCAATATCATGAGTTCTAATATTTATATCAGCATTCAAACCATTGTCATCTCTGTAATTACGCAGCGTAACCCAATCACGATTCCCGTCAGCGCCACCAGTTACAACTCTATAACTATCAGTTCCTAAACGAGAAATAGTAAGGTCAGCATGAACTCCGCCGTCTTCATCTAGAAAGTTAGTATAAATAACTTTACCTTCGGGAGTATTGCCTCCAACTTTTGCAACAGAAAGGTATTCCAACATGCGTTCTGCATCTGGACCTTTGATATCCATAATAGGGAAGTGAGATAAATTAATCATGCCGACTGAGTCACTCATAGCCAGGTGCTCAGCATTAGCAATATCATAGGGTACATGACGTGTATCCCATTCATTCTCTCTTAATGGTACTTCTTTTATATACTTATCAAGTTTTTCCCTGTTGCTTGTGTATGCTAGAGCTCTTTCCCAGCCTGCAACTTCATTTTCAAAATGGCCGCCAAGCTCTTTTTCTCTATCATAGAATGGACTTACAAACATTTCTCTTTGAGTAATATATGGTTCTCTAGGATGAACAGCAGGGGTATAGATAGTTTGAGAGTTTTCAAATGCTCTAGTTTTTACAAATTCTTTTTCTTTTTGATGTGGATAGAATCTTGATATGTCGAAAGAATGCATGTCCACTTGAGTTTTACCATTGACTATTGCTTCAGCACATAATCTAGCACAGCCTGGACCATCTTTTACCCAAACAGCTTCGCACAACCAAAATCCCCTAACTTCAGGACTTTCGCCAATTAAGGAACCAGCATCAGCTGTCACTGATAGAAGTCCATTAAAAGAACTTTTTTCATCCCAACCTAATTCACTAAGAATTGGTGTTGTTTCAAAGGCTTTCTCTAGAGGTTCTGCGATTTCTTCAAGTTCTAAATATCTCATTGAATCAGATAACATAGTTTTATCAGGATTTCCTATATCTTCAGGATCAACTAACCTGGGATTTTTATCCTCATAAAATCCCCATTCGAGCATGCCACCATGAAATTTTCCAGTATCTCTAACGTAGGCAGAGTTACCTTGATCTCGTAGGAGCGGATATACCAACATTTCTTCAGTATCTTGAATTTTTTCATATGGTCCAAAAAATAATAGTGGATGTTCCACAGGCATTAATGGAACACCAACTCCTGCCATATCACCCATTAAAGGTCCCCAGATTCCTGAAGCAATAACAACTTTATTTGTTTTAATAGTTCCTTTGTCAGTTTTAACAGCAACAATTTTTCCATTTTGTGTTTCAAAACCTGTAGCCGGAGTGTTTGTAAATGTTTTCAGCGCACCTTTTTCTTTTGCAGTTTCTACAGCAAAATTAACTACTTCTTGCGACCGTGGAACGACAAGACCTGCATCCGGATCCCACATTGCGCCAATCATAGAATCCTCTTCAAGCAAGGGAAACTTTTCAACTGCTTCTGCTGCTGATATTAATCTAACATTGGTGCCGAATGCTTTACCTGATGCAACTTTTCTTTTAAGTTCTTCCCATCTTTCCTCATCACCTTTACGGCAAATTTCAAGGCCACCTTTTTTAAGAAAGAACCCATTATCTTCATAAAATTTTCTACTATATGCGGTTGTCCAACACCCCAACTTGTCATGTGTTGTGTTATAGACAAAATCAGAAGCATGAGCGGTAGATGCTATATCCGAAGGAATAATTGTAGATTTCTCGAGACCAACAATGTTTTTTTGGCCAAGCTCAGTCAGCCAATATGCCAGCATTGATCCAACAATACCTCCAACGCCTACAATTACAATGTCAGCTTCATTAGGAAATTTAGAATTCGTATTATCGGTCATAGAGTCTAATTAAAATGTTTTTATAAATTAATCTTTATTTTCAGGCATTGTATACAATTAATCAATGGCTTTAAAACCTTCTGCCTTTGCATAATCTTCATTATTAAAAAATTTTTCCATTTGCAATAAAAGCCACTTTCTGTTTTCAGGATCAGACATATCTAGATGTTTTTCGTTAATAAGAGTTGTTTGATGAGATTTCCACATTTCCCAGGCTTTTTCAGATATTGTATTCATTAATTCTAATCCTTTTGGTCCAGGCATTGGTGGAGAAGTTAATGCCGGTAATTCTTCATTAAGTTTTTTGCATATGATCTTTTTCATAGTCTTCTATTATAGTCTTTATGGGTTTGGGTAAGCCATAATTATGAATTTCATTTTTTTGAACCCATTCGTATATCGCATTCGTTTTAATATCAAATTTATCCGCAAAATCCAAAATATCTACTTTAATTTTTAAATCAATATGAGATAAAGAATGATTTATTTCTTTAGAAGTTTTGTTTTTATGTTTTTTAAAAAAATCTTTTTCAGTTAGATAATTTTTTTCATACGGGATCCACAGACCATCCCAAAAACTCTTTTTAGTTCTTTTAAATAATAAGAAGCTGTTTTTTGAATGCGCTAATTTTAAGAATAATGTTTGTTTATTTTTTGGTTTCTTCTTTAAATTTTGTATTTTATTTGTTTGGTAAGCACTTTTACAATTTTTATTCAATGGACATTTTGGACAATCTTGAGATCGCGCTTTGCATATTGTTGCCCCTATATCCATAATAGCCTGGGTGTATTCAAAGATATTTTTATTTGGAGTAAATTTTAAAGAAATTTCCCAAAGTTCTGATTCATTGCAGTTATTACTAATATCTATATTTTCAAATTTTGCTATTACTCTTTTAACATTAGCATCAAGAATAGGATATGGTTTCTTGTAGGCAATAGACATTATTGCTCCTGCTGTTGATCTACCTATCCCAGGCAAAGAAATTATTTCTTCATATTTTGTTGGAAAAATATTAGAGTGTTTTTTTTTGATAATTTCTTTTGCTTTAAAAATATTTTTTGCTCTTCTGTAGAATCCTAATCCAGACCATAAAGCCAATATTTCATCTTCTTTAACATTTAATAGCGATTTTATGTTGGGGTATCTTTTTATAAATTTAAGGTAATACGGAATAACAGTTTTAACCTGTGTCTGCTGAAGCATTATTTCAGATATCCATATTTTGTATGGGTCTGAAGTTTTTCTCCATGGTAGATCCTTTCTTCCATTAGATAAATACCAATTGCATAGTTTCTTAGAGAATGTTGTTGAACGACTAGTCAAATTTATTTAATTAAGTTTTTTTTGTTTATAACAAGTCCTTCTGCATTGAACGTATAGTGAATAGGCGAGCCTGTCGGTATCTCAAGATGTGTAATATCTTTATCAGAAATACAATCTAAAGATTTAATCAATACTCTTAGAGAATTCCCATGAGCCGCAACCAACACGTTCATTCCATCTAACAATAAAGGAAGCATTTCATTTTCAAAATAGGGTATAACTCTTTCGCCAGTCTGTTTTAAGCTTTCTCCGCCTGGAGGGGCCATATCGTATGATCTTCGCCACATTTGCACTTTCTTATTACCCCATTTGTTCCTACAATCTTGTTTATTTAAGCCTTGTAAATTGCCGTAAAATCTTTCGTTTAATGCTTGGTCTTTTTTTATTGGAATATTAGCTTGCTCTATCGTATCCAATATGATTTCTCCGGTTATCTGAGCTCTCGCCAAAGCTGATGTGAACAAAAAATCAACCTTGATACCTAACTCCTTTATGAGTTTACCGGCACGCTCAGCTTCTAAATACCCTTCTTTAGTAAGGCCAGGATTTTCCCATCCTGTGAATAGATCCTTCGCGTTCCATTCACTTTGTCCATGACGAACTAATATTAAATTTCTTTTTTTCATTTATAATCTATATAAGTGTTCATACTATTTTAATAGATAATAACATTATGGAAATATTTAATTTTTTATTAGAACGATACTATCTGTCTATTCCGTTGCTGGTGGTTTTAATATTATTAATAATTTCAAACTCAAAAAAAGGTGGCAAAAAGATATCTTCTCAGATGTTAATTAGTCTTTCTAACCAGGATAAAGCTTATATTATTGATTTAAGAGACTCTGAATCATTTAATAAGGGACATATTACAGCCTCAATTAATATTCCTGCAAAAGATATAGCTAGACGGAGTAATGAAATTGATCCACGGGATAAATCAATAATTCTAGTTTGCGAAATGGGAAGCGCATCACCAGATGCTGGTGAAACTCTTATGAAAGAAGGATTTCAAGACATATTTATTCTAAAAGGAGGAATTAATCAATGGAATATGGACAATTTACCTTTAGTCTAGATTCCGTGTTCTTTCATTTTTTTAGAAAGAGTATTTCTGCCCCAGCCTAATATTTGAGCTGCATCATTTTTTTTACCATTTGATCTTTCTAGAGCAGTTTTAATAAGCATTTTTTCAATTTTTGAAATGGCAATCTCTGATAGACCTGAATCAATATTCATTGATACATTTTTTAACCAGTTTTGAAGCCCTTCTTCCCAAGATGAAGCAGGGAGGTCTGACGTTTCAAAATTTTTAACTTCATTTGGTAAATCTTGTACTTTAATATTTTGAGATGGGGACATAAGTGTTAGCCAATAGCAAACATTTTCAAGTTGCCTAACATTGCCTGGCCAATCATACTTTTCCATACTTTTTCTTGCTTCATCTGATATTACTCTTAAATCCTCATCCAGTGAGTCTGAAAAGTTTTTTAGAAAATGTTTTATAAGATCATAAATATCCTCTTTACGTTTTCTTAGAGGAGGTACTTCAATTTTTATAACATTCAGTCTATAAAAAAGATCTTCCCTAAATTTTTTCTGTGCGACAAGATTATTTATATTTTGATGAGTTGCTGCGATTATTCTTACATCAACTTTAATAGGTCTGTCTCCTCCAACTCTGTAGAACTCTTTGTTTGATAAAACTCTTAATAATCTTGTTTGAGAATCAAGAGGCATATCTCCAATCTCATCTAAAAAAAGAGTTCCTCCATTTGCTTGCTCAAAACGACCAATTCTTTTATCTACTGCTCCGGTAAATGATCCTTTCTCATGACCAAATAGTTCAGACTCTACTAGCTCTTTAGGTATATCAGCCATGTTTAAAGCAATAAAAGGCATGTCATTCCTTGGACTATTTTTATGAAGAGATTTTGCTATTAATTCTTTACCAGTACCTGACTCACCCTGAATTAAAACTGTGGCTATAGTATTTGATAGTTTCCCAATGCTTCTAAAAACTTCCTGCATTGCAGAGGACTCACCGATAATATCAAGTTTTGTATCTTTTTTAAGTCCTTTTGTTTTTGGTTTTTCTTCAAGAGCTCTTTCAATTACGCTTAATGCATCCTCTAAATCGAAAGGCTTTGGGATGTAATCAAAGGCACCTCCTCCGAAGGAGTCAATTGCAGCCTGCATGTCGGTGAAAGCAGTCATAACAATCACAGGTAAATTATCATAATTGTTATTTACATGTTTGAGTATGTCGTACCCCAACATTCCAGGCATTTGTACATCAGTGATTATTAAATCTGGACGAGTTTTCTCTAATTCAGAAACTAATTTTTCACCATTTTCAAAGCTCTTAGTTTCAAATCCAGAACTAGCTAGACTTTCTTCTAATATTAGCCTTATTGATTCGTCATCATCTGCAATCCAAATTTTACGCAATTCTTACCTCTTTATTTTCAATTCTAATTGGAACTCTAATAGAAAAAATAGTCTTACCAGGCTTTGATTGAAAAATGATTCCACCCCCATGAATTCTAATTATATCCTGAGATATAGTTAAACCTAGCCCAGAGCCATTTTCCTTTATAGAAACCATTGGAAAAAAAACTTGATCGTGAATATTTTCTGGAATTCCTGGACCGTTATCGATTATTTCAACACAACATACAGTCTGATGTATAACTCCATTAATTGGTTTACTATATTCGATCCTAGACTTAATTATAATTTCAGGAGCATCTATGCTACTTAGAGCTTGCTGGGCATTCATGACAATATTTAGTACAGCTTGCACAAATAAATTCTCATCCCCATTTATTTCAGGAATACTTGGATCATAATCTCTTATAAGATTTAATTTTTTGTCTTTATCAACTTCCGCGAGCGCATAAACTTTCTCCAAGGCAGAATGAATATTAAATAATTCAAGATTTGGTTTTGAGGGCGGAGTCAATATTTTAGTTACTATTGAATTCAATCTATCTGTTTCATTAATAATTATATTTATGAACTTTTTTGCATGCTTATCGTCAATTTTCTTATCTAATATTTGGGCACTACCTTTTATTCCTGAAAGGGGGTTTTTAACCTCATGGGCTAAAGTCCTTGCAAGATTTGCAGCAATTTTTTGTGTCGAAAATGTTTTTGTTGAGTCAATAATTTTGTGAAGATTATCAATGCATAAAACTTCTAGTATCAAACAATGAAACTCTTCACTCCATGAGGCCGTCATATCTATTATTCTTTTAGTATTAGCAGATGATATTAATTCAAAACCTCTTTTAGTGGTTGTAACACTTGATTTAATTACTTTATTTAAAATGCTAACAAGTGATGTATTTGTTTCATCTGAAAATTGATCAGTTATTATATTATTTTCTTTACTGGAATTAAGAACCCAACCTTTATTTAATGCAGAGTCATTGAGCCAAATTACTGAAAGGTTTTCATCTAAAAGTATTACTTCGGACGCAAGCTGATTTAAGAATGATAATTTTTCTTTGCTAATGTTCATTTTTATCTCTACCCTGTCAATGGACAAGGTAGAGCTATTTAAAAAATTATTTTGTTAATGTGCCAACTATATGAGATAAGATCTTATATGGGTCTGCATTTGATGCAGGTCTTCTATCTTCAAGGTAGCCATTCCAATCGTGCTCGACAGTGTATACAGGTATACGAATACTCGCACCCCTATCACTAACACCATATGAAAATTGATCAATGCTTTGAGTTTCATGAAGACCAGTTAATCGCATATCATTGTCAGATCCATAAGAAGCAATACCTTCTTCGTGAACTTCTCCAAGCTTATCGCACATTGAACTAAATAATTCTTCAGATCCTGAGGTTCTCATTGCTTCATTTGAAAAGTTGCAATGCATCCCTGATCCATTCCAATCACCAGTTTTTGGCTTAGGATGAATATTTACTCCAACACCAAAATCTTCAGCAATTTTATATAATAGATATCTACTAACCCATAAATCATCAGCAGCTTTTATACCCTTTCCAAAACATTGATACTCCCATTGACCTAATGCTACTTCAGCATTAGTTCCTGTTAACTCTATTCCTAAATCTAAACAGGCATAGAGATGAGCATCTGAAATTTCTCTTCCTATTACATTTCCAGAACCTACTGCACAATAATATGGACCTTGAGGACCAGGCTCACCATTTTCCCATCCTAACGGTTCACCAGTTTCAGGGTCAGTGAGAAAGTATTCCTGTTCAAATCCAAACCACCATTCGTCGGTAACAACTTCAGCAGCAGCAGCCCTGAAATTAGATGGATGAGTGGAATGATCTGCTGATTGAACTTGTGTCATCACCAAATCATGTCCGTTGGGATTTTCATATGTCTGAACCGGTAAAAGTAAGCAGTCTGAACTTCCACCTTCCGCTTGTTGTGTTGACGATCCATCAAAAGACCAGTTAGGAGGTGTTTCATCCTTTGTTGCCTTAACCTTGCTTCTCATTGATGATTCTGGCGTGTATCCATCAAGCCATATATATTCGTAAGTTTTCATTAATTTCTCCTAAAATTACTAATAAAAATAATAATTAGTGCGTGTAAATGTTAATTAACATACATACATTTGCACATATATTGATAATATTATGCCTTATTTTTGTGCAAAATAAAGTTTTTTGCTCTATTTTAGCTCAATTTAATTAGATTTTAAGAAAAGAACATATTTTATCTAACTTATCTTCAAATGTATCGTAAGAGTGAGAACCTCCAAAATTAATATCAATATAAGAACTTAAAAAATAATTCGTAGTTTCTATATAATTCAATACGTCATCACCAGACTCTAAAAGCACAAGTGTATTATCTGAATTTATATATTTTTGGAAGGAAATACTTCTAAGATATTCAATGTCTTGCTTATTAATATTAAATTTTTCTCCAGTTGAGTAATTTTCATTTTTGCCTAGATACACATCAAATCCATCAAGAGGCGGAATTGCTGGATTAATTAGAATAGCTTTTGAATTATTAATGCTGGCAAAATAAGCAGCATAATAACCTCCTAAAGAACTACCAATAAATGAAATTGGTTTAGGATTATTTTTAATTAAGTTCTCAATTTGTTCAATCGCTGTTTTAAAATGATTATCAAGATCAGGTATTAATAAGTTAACTTTTTTATATTTCTTTGCTATATATTTTTTTAGAAGTTTTGCTTTATTCGAGTCCGAAGACGAAGCAAAACCATGGAAATATAAAATTGAACTATCTTTCAAAATTAAAGTCTGAGCTAATGCCTTTTTGAAAGATATTTTCTAACCATTCAGTTAAGAATCTATTTTGTTGCATTCTTTCATCTTTTGATTGAATTTGAGATATCTTTAAAAAGCTAGGAATAGCTTTTTCTCCTTGATATGAAACGACTTCAGCAAGTTTAGCATCAATGCAAATATGAATTCTAATCGAGAAACAATTAAATCTTGAAAGATAATTTTTTTGTTTTGCTTCAACTATTAATGTATGTTTTGTTTTTTGAAGAACTGAAAACACTATGGAGTTTGTAGAGGCGTCATTATTGACAGTTTTAAAAAAATATTTATTTTCTGAAAAATTATTTAAAAGTTTTTTTAAGCGCAAGTAGTTTGCCTCACAAGTAGAAATTTGATGACTGGTTTTTGGCAAATTTTTTAACATTTTTAAATTCTATATTCTTTCTTGATGGGTGTATATCTCTTACATGCGGATAAATATTTCTCAATTTCTTGTTTTTCATTTTTGCAAAAGTCAAAAACGGCTTTATTGAAGTCTTTTTCTTTTATGTAATGATATGAATGCGTTCTAATTGGTTCGAAACCGCGTCTTATTTTGTGCTCTCCTTGCACCCCTGGATCGAAGCATTTAATTTTATTATTAATACAGTACTCAATTCCTTGGTAGTAGCAACATTCAAAATGAAGAGAGTCTATATTGAAGGCTCCTCCCCAATGTCTACCATATAAAGTCGTATCATTCCTAAAACACAATGACCCAGCTATTCTATTTCTTTCATGAACCGCAAAAAAGATTACAGGACTTACTTCTCTTTTGTATAAATCAATTTGTTTAAAAAATGCCTCATTAAGATATGGTCTTTGCAGTCTCTGACTGTATGTATTCTTATAAAAAAAATAAAAATCCTCCCAGTCTTTTTGTTTGATATTTTTTGACTCTATAACTTCAAAACTTATATTCATTTCAGCTATTTTTTTTCTCTCATTTTTGATATTTTTTCTTTGTCGGGACTTAAAAATATTTAGATAGTCATCAAAGTGATTATAGTTTTTGTTTTTCCATACAAATTTATAACCCATTCTCTCTATAAAATTACTTTTTAATAAATCTTTTGATAAATTTTTATCTGGAAACAAGACATGCCAAGTCTCAATATTTTTTTTGCCCATGTAATTAATTACCTGACTTAGCATTTCTTTATTATCAGTATTACCAATTATTTTTCTTGTTTCGCAAGGAGTAAATGGTATAGCTGTAACAAGTTTAGGGAAATAATTTCTACCAGTTCTATTGAGGGCGTAGGACCAAGAGTGATCAAAAACAAATTCTCCCTGACTGTTATACTTAAGATATATTGGTAAAAAACCTTTTAAAGCTTTATTGTCTATTGAAATAAGATGATTTGGCTGCCACCCGGTATCTCTGGAAACACAATGTGAGTTTTCTAAAGAAAAGAGATAACCATAATTAATAAATGGAGAGTCTGATACATTGACGAGTTTATCAAAATCAGTTTTTTGTATTGAATTGATTTCTTCAATAAATTTAAAATTTTGATTCACTTTAATTTAAATACACTATTTCAAAAAAGAAGCTAGTGACTGCAACAATTCCGACCCAATTATTAATTTTAAAAGCATTTAAGAATTTAGAATCTTTAATTAGACTATTTTGGTAAAAAAATAATATCGCTAACATTCCTAAAGTTATAAAAAAGTATGTTGAGAAATCACTTAAAACAGCCACAATAAATAAACATAAGTAAAAAAATAGATGAAGGATTTGAGCATACTTTATAGCTTTATTCCCCCATAAAATAGCAGTAGAATTTACATTAATTTTGAGATCATCTTCTTTATCTTCAAGAGCATAGAAAGTATCGAAACTGATTATCCATGCAACTATTCCTATGTATAGAAGGGCTAAGGACCATGAAAATGAACTGGATTGCAATGAGTAAGCAATTAAAGATCCAGAACCGAATGTTATGCCAAGAACAAATTGCGGTGCAGGGAAGAATCTTTTGGTTAATGGGTAAAAGATAATCAGACAAGCAAATAGTATTGATAATTTAATTGTAAAAGGATTAGTAAAAATTAATAGTGCAACAGACGCTGCCCCAAGCATTAGGAAGAAAATCCATGCCTCTATTAATGTAATTGAACCAATCGCTAGGGGTCTGCCTATCGTTCTTGTAACTAATTTATCAATTTTATAATCGGCTATATCATTAATTACGCAGCCACATGACCGAACCAATATGGAGCCGCTTATAACAATTAGTAAATTTTTAAGATTAATTTCAGATACAGTTCCAGCCAGAAGAAATCCTAGCATTGTTGGCCATAACAAAAGAAATATCCCAATTGGTTTATCTAATCTTGCTAATTGAGAAAACGATTTTATTTTATTTATCATTGAACATTTATTAAAAACACTTCCATGACTGAAAGAGGTAATTTATTGACTTCATACTTTGTTTTCCTTGCCCAATATAAGCTATCATTATCTTTAAATCTGCAGTAGACGGTTTGTTTTTTTGTAAAAAAATCCTTTTCAAAAAGAATATCGCCAAGAGGTTTATTGCCTAATTCACCAAGTTTTGAGAATCCTTCATTAATTGTAATTACAGGTATTAGGGATCTCGCAAAAACTTTTGGCTTATTGTTACCCATTAGAATTACTTCTCGAATTTTAATTTCGCTTTCAACAACTCCTAAAAAATCCTTTTCTTCAGAGCTGTAATGGTCAACTTCATCTTTTAAAACTATAAGATTAAATTTTTCGTCAAGCTGTATTCTTTTTGTAATAGGACCAGTTTCAAGAAGCCATGATTTTATAACTGCATCGTCAACTTGAGTTGACATAATATCGGATGTAATCCACTTTGAAATTTGTTCTAGCTTCATTAATTTAACCAATTAAATAAGATATTCTGATATTATAGCCTCGTTGTAATTACTTAATAACTTAATTTTTTATCACAATATGAAATTTAAAAAATGGGAATGTATTGTTTGCGGTCTTATTTACGATGAAGAGCTCGGTTGGCCTGAAGATGGAATAGAGCCAGGTACCGCATGGGATGATGTTCCTGAAGATTGGTTATGTCCTGAGTGTGGTGTTGGCAAAGAAGATTTTGATATGATAGAGATTACATGATAGAAACTCCAAAAAATTTAACCAGAAACATACTTCTTGGTATGCTTGCTGGATTTTTAATTGGAGCGCTTCTTTACTATTTTCAATATATACCTGAAGAATACCTCCCAAAATTTTTATTTAATGTCTTATATGTAATATCTGACTTTTTTTCCAAGTATATTTTTAATTTGGGCGGTGCAATATTTATCAATTTATTAAAAATGCTAATAATTCCGCTAGTCTTTTTTTCATTGGTTTCAGGGATTTCTTCTTTGACAAGTATGAAAAGTCTTGGGAACATAAGCATTAAAACCATTGGCTTATATCTTTCAACTACTGCAATTGCTGTTAGCTTATCTCTAATAATAGGAGCATTATTTAAACCAGGATCTGGTTATTCTAACTCAATAGAAGCCCCTGAAAAATTACCTCAAGGGCAAGGAATTTTTGACACTATTTTAGGAATTTTCCCTTCTAACATTATTGAAGCTATGTCTCAGAATCAAATGTTGGCTGTAGTATTTTTTAGCATTCTATTTGGAATCGCTTTAAATAAAACAAATCACTTAACTGGCAATTTTAGCACCGTATTTGAAAAACTAAATACAGTATTTATGCAATTAGTAATAATGATAATTTCTTTTGCTCCTATTGGGGTTTTTTGCCTAATTGGAAAATTTGTTATTGTTGATGGATTAAACATCTTTCAAGAAGCTTTCAAATACGTGATTTTGTTAATTTTTGTGCTTTTGCTTCATTTGTTTTTTACCTACTCATTAATTTTGAAACTTTTTACAAAGTTAAATATTTTTACTTTTTTTAAGAAGATGAAAGAAGTTGCAATTTTTGCTTTTTCAACCTCTTCTAGTGCAGCCACAATCCCGGTAACTTTAAAAACGGTAGAAAATGATCTGGGGGTCAACAAAAATGTGTCCTCTTTTGTGGTTCCAGTTGGAGCAACTATTAATATGGATGGAACAGCAATTATGCAAGGAATGGCAACAATTTTTATTGCTCAGATGTCAGGAATTGATCTCACTTTAATTCAATATGTCCAAGTTGTAATTTTAGCTGTTGTTACTTCAATTGGTACTGCAGCAGTACCTTCGGCAGGCACCATAACATTGGTAATAATTCTTCAGCAGTTTGGCTTGCCTCTTGAAGCAATTGGAATAATTTTAGCTGTGGATAGAATACTTGATATGATAAGAACATCTGTTAATGTTACAGGAGATGCAGCGGTTGCATGTATTGTTGCAAATTCAGAAGACATGCTTGATAAAAACATATTTAATAAATAGATTTAAAATAAAGGTTTTTTATAAATTATTTGATAGAATGCTTTTTTAAAATAAGGGGTTTTTTATGGATATAACAATAATTCCACCAGTTCTTGGGGTAATCGGAATGGCTGTTGCATTTTTAGTTTACATGTTAGTTATGAAATATTCCGATGGCGAAGATAATGTAAAAAAAATCGGTGATCAGATTCATACAGGGGCACTAACATTCATGAAGACAGAATATAAGTATTTATTTGTCTTTATTGCTGTTCTTGTTGTTTTAGTTTGGTGGCAATTAAATATATATTCTGCAATAGCAGTTATTGTTGGAGCAGCATGCTCTTCTTTGGCTGGTTTTATTGGAATGTATGCGGCTACAAAAGCAAATGTTAGAACGGCAACTGCAGCTCAAAAGGATGGACCTGCTGCCGCACTTTCTGTATCTTTTTATGGCGGTTCAATAATGGGTTTATGTGTTGCTGCGTTAGGGTTGATTGGGCTAGGAGCACTTTATTATTTCTTTGTGCCTAATACTGAGCTTTTTACTGAGACTGGAAAAGTAAAAGTTCATTCGCTAGAAGGTTTTGCAATGGGAGCTTCTGTTGTTGCTTTGTTTTCAAGGGTAGGCGGCGGAATCTTTACTAAAAGTGCAGATGTTGGAGCTGATTTAGTAGGAAAAATAGAAGCTGGTATTCCAGAAGATGATCCAAGGAACCCAGGAGTTATTGCTGATAACGTTGGAGATAACGTCGGAGATGTTGCTGGCATGGGCTCAGATATATTTGAGTCTTATTGTGGTTCAATGATAGCTTCAATAGCTATTGCATATACGATAAAAAATACAGACATGATGATGTTGCCGCTCGCATTAACTTCAGCTGGTTTATTGGCTTCAATAATTGGTATTTTTATCGTAAAACTTCAGTCTTCAAAAGCTCCTTCAAGAGCTTTAAGATCTGGAACATTATTGGCTCCTGTATTTTTTGTAATAATGGCTTATTTTATAGTTGATTATTTTCCAAAGGTTGAGTCGAATATATGGTGGTGCGTAATTGCTGGAGCTGTTGGCGGAGTTTTAATTGGATTGATAACAGAATATTATACAGGGGGTAAACCAGTCAAAAAGATCGCTGAGTCTGGGGAAACTGGCTCAGCAACAGTAATGATCTCTGGATTATCTGTTGGAATGCAATCAGTAGTAATTCCGATAGTAATTTTGGCAGGTATAGTATTTGTCGCTACAACTATATCTGAAGCCTCCCCAGTATATGGAGTAGGTATTGCAGCAGTTGGTATGCTAGCAACCGTTGGTATAACCATGGCAATTGATGCTTATGGTCCTGTTGCAGATAATGCTGGAGGCATTGCAGAAATGTCAGGCATGGGCGAAGAAGTAAGAGAAATAACTGATCTTTTAGATGAACAAGGAAATACAACAGCTGCTATTGGAAAAGGTTTTGCAATTGGTGCAGCTGCATTAGCCGCCTTGGCAATAATATTTGCCTTTTCTGAAGTAGTTAAAGAAAACAATGAAGGTTTTTCATTAGCATTAACAGATCCAATTGTTCTTATTGGAATGTTTATAGGAGTCTGTATACCTTTCTTAGTTTCATCAATAACTATGACAGCTGTAGGAGATGCAGCATTTGAAATGATTAATGAAATCAGAAGACAATTTAAAGACATACCTGGTTTGATGGAAGGAACGGCTGAACCAGATTCTGAAAAGTGTGTTGAGATTGCTACTAAAGCCGCTTTAAAGAAAATGATGTTGCCTGGTGTAATAGCAGTATCTATGCCAGCTATAGTTGGTTTTGGACTTGGTGCAGAAGCTTTAGGCGGAATGCTTGCTGGTGGATTGCTAGGCTGTGTTTCATTGGCGCTCATGATGGCAAATGCAGGTGGTGCTTGGGACAATGCAAAGAAATATGTTGAGAAGGGTAATTTAGGCGGTAAAGGATCTGATACTCATTCCGCTGCAGTTGTAGGAGATACAGTTGGAGATCCATTTAAGGATACCTCTGGCCCATCAATGAATATTCTAATCAATGTTATGGGAATAGTGAGTTTAGTTCTTGCACCACTTTTAAGTATCTAATCAGAATTTAAGATATACAAAATCCAGGGTTGCAACCCTGGATTTTTTTTGAGTAAATAACTTTAATGAAAAAAAATATTTTGATTATTGGTTTTGGAGATATAGCTTATAGACTAAGTAAGCTAGTTAATAAAAAAAAATATCGTATTTATGGAATCTCACGATCAAATAAATTTTTAGATAACAAAGATTACATTTATTGGGATTGGTTTTCTCAAGATTTACCGGAACTTAATAATTTAGAATTTGATACTATAATTTTTTTTCCAAAGCCAGTTTCCTTAGATAAAGAAGGTTATTTAAAGGGGTTTGTGGCATCAGCTGAAAATATATGTAAGTTAGTAAATGCGATTTCTTATAAAAGATTTATTTCTATTTCATCAACTAGGATTTACGGAAAAAAGGAAAATAAGTTATTTACTGAGTCAGATGAAGTAAAGCCAAATGAATATAGAGGAAAAACTATTAAAAAATATGAAGATCTCCAAATTAAAAATTTTAATGAAAAATTAATTATATTAAGGTTTTCAGGCTTATATTCTGTCTTTAAAAATAGATCCACCAACTTTCTTCATAGAAACAATGCAGCAGAAATTATTAAATTTTTTATTGAAAAAGATTTCGTATTCGATTCGTATCAGATATTTAATTGTTCTGAAGATTCAGATAGTTCAACAAATATCTCTAATAAAAAACTTAAAAAGGCCGGGTTTATTTTTACAACATTTAACTAGATCAAAATATGAATGCAAAATACAATAAATAGATGATAGTAAGCATGACAGGTTTTGGTGCCTCCAATCAAAGCATTAAAGAAAATAATATTTTTATTGAAATCAAGGGAGTGAATCATCGTTATCTAGATATATCTGTAAAGGGCTCTGAATTAAATATTAATTTGGAAGAATTTATAAAAGAAACTGTATCTAAAAAACTATCTAGGGGAAAAGTTGATATTTTTGTAAAGTTAAAACTTCCAAATTCTGCTGATTATTCAATAGATCGCAAACAACTTAAGAAATTAGAAAATATCATCAAACATAGTTTACCTAATAAAGATTTGCATTTTAGTGATATCAAAGATGTGCCGGGTATTTTTGAAATAAAAAAAAGTAAAAAGATTAATCTTGGTCACTTTAAAATGGCTTTTCGCGAAGCATTTGATGATTTTTTATTATCAAAGTCATCGGAAGGAAAAAAGATTAATAAAATCCTACTAAGGAAAATTAATAAAGTCACCCAGCTTAATAAGAAAATTCTGCAGACAGATAAAAAGAATATGAAAAAGAGGATTAATTTATATAAAGATAAGGTTAAAAAAATATCAAAAGCATCATTTAACGAGCAAAGGATCGAACAAGAGATTACAATTCTCGCATTAAAATTAGATGTTAAAGAAGAAATTGATAGAATATTTTTTCATATTAATTCTATTAAAAAAGAGTTAAATAAAAATAAAGGAAGCGGTAAAAAAATAGATTTTATTCTTCAAGAATTATTCAGAGAGTCAAATACTCTAACCGTTAAGCTAGATGAACCAATCTTAAAAGATATTGCTCTTGAAATTAAAATTTTGATAGAAGAAATGAGAGAACAAATACAAAATGTTGAATAAAAATTCAGAAGGCGACCTAATAATTTTTTCTGCTCCTTCAGGTGCAGGCAAATCTACAATTATTAAAAAAATCGTTGATTTGAGTGACGGCGCCATCGAATTGTCTATTTCTGCAACAACTAGAAAGCCAAGACATGGAGAAAAAGAGGGTATTGATTATTTTTTTATTTCAAATCAAGAATTCGATTCTCTTAAAGAAAGCAATGCTTTTCTTGAGAATGCGATTGTTCATGGAGAGCAATACGGAACATTAAAATCTTTTGTTGAAGAAAAAACTAAAAAGGGCAGTCATCTTATACTCGATATTGATGTTCAAGGCTTTGAGCAAATTAAAAATAAAATAAAATCTATAAAATCAATATTTATTATTCCTCCATCTTTTAGTGAATTAAAAGAGCGATTATTAGCTAGAGATTTAGATACTGCAGAGTCCATAGAGCGAAGATTATTAAATGCAAAAAAAGAATTAGAATATGCTCAACATTTTAGTTACTTAGTTTTAAATGAGGATTTTGATGAAGCTGTTGAGCAAATATTTAATATAATATTTAATGATGAATATAAATTTACTGATGATAGGATCTCAAATTTATTGAATGAATTGTTGGATTAATGGTTTAATTAGAATTAGAATAGTCGCCCAGGAGATAAATTATGGCAAGAATTACTGTTGAAGATTGTTTACAAAAAATACCAAGTAGGTTTGATTTAATACTAATGGCCTCAAAAAGGGCTAGACAGCTTGCCACAACAAGTCGAGAGCCTTTTGTTGAATGGGATAACGATAAACCAACTTTGGTTGCATTAAGAGAAATCGAAGAAGGCTTACTAGACAAGGAAACTCTTGATGAAATGTTAGAGCAAGATATCTTAAATGAAGGTTTTGCTGCAAGTCCACGCAACCAAGAAAACGAAACTAGTATATAAATGCATATAGGTAGGGGGCCATTTTGAGTGAACATGCGCTCTCCTCTATATTATTGAATAAATTTTCCGACGAAAGTTTATTAAAACTACCAAATAATCTTAATAAATCTCTTAGATTATATTTCAATTCAAAAGAAACTAAAGAAATTGAGAAAGCTTATACAGTTGCTTTTTATGCTCATGCAAACCAGAAAAGAAGGGATGGCTCAAAATACATCACTCATCCAGTAGAGGTTGCAAATATTCTTGCAGACCTAAAAATGGACAAAGATTCTATTTGTGCTGCTTTGATGCATGATGTTCTTGAAGATTGCGATATTACTAAAAACAATTTAAGGAGCTTGTTTGGTGAAGATGTTGCAGATATTGTTGATGGAGTTAGTAAATTAGGAAAATTAGATATTGCTAACAGGAAAGATAATGACGCAAATAATCTTCAAAAAATGATGCTTGCTATGTCAAAAGATGTAAGAGTTGTCTTGGTAAAAATTTGTGATCGTTTACATAATATGAGAACAATTGAGCACTTACCTAGGTCTAAACAAATAAGAAAATCTAAGGAAACTATTGAATTATATGGACCGCTTGCATTAAGAATTGGAATGCAGACTATAAGTTCAGAATTGGAAGATCTTGCATTTAGATGCATTCATCCATTAAGAGCATCAATGCTTGAAAGCGCAATTAAAAAATCTTCTGGTGGGCGAAAGCGAATTATTACTAAGATTAGAAGAGAATTAAAACGTCATCTAAAATCTAACGGCATAGAAAATGTAGGAGTTAAAGGAAGAGAGAAAAATATCTATAGTATATACAAAAAGATTAAATCCAAACATAAACCATTTTCAGAGATATTAGATGTATATGGTTTTAGAATATTAGTAAATTCTGTTGACGAGTGCTATAGGTCATTAGGCATAATTCATAATTATTATGCTCCAATTGAAAATAGGTTTAAGGATTATATTGCAATACCGAAAAGTAACGGTTATCAAGCTCTTCATACAAGTTTGCTAGCATTAAAAGCTTTTCCTATCGAAGTTCAAGTTCAAACGAGAAACATGGCAGAAATTGCAAGCTATGGAATAGCTGCTCATTGGCAATATAAAACAAAAGATCGAGAAACAAATCAGGAATTAAGAGCTACAAAATGGTTAAGCAGCCTCGTTGATTTAAATAAAAAATCTAATAATTCTCATGAATTTGCAAAATCAATAAAAACTGACCTAGCTTCAGATGAAGTTTATTTATTTTCTCCAAAAGGTGACGTATATGCTCTGAGAAGAGGATCTACACCAATTGATTTTGCCTATGAAGTTCACACAGATCTTGGTGATACCATAGTAGGTTGTAAAGTTAACAGACATGAAGTTCCTTTAAACATTGAGTTAGAAACAGGACAGACAGTTGAAATTATTTCATCAAAACATGATTACGAATTAGATCCATCATGGCTTAATTATGTTGTTACAAGTAAAGCTAGAAGTGCTATTAGAGCAAATTTGAGAAAACAAAAAAACTCAGATGCACGTAAAGCAGGTAAAGTAATGCTTGAACGTGAACTAAAAAGAGCTGGCTCTAGTTTATCGGAATATCGAGGAAGTTCCTTAAAAAAAGTACTCGACTCAATTGGAGTAACCTCTTTAAATAAACTATTAACTGAATTGGGTCTAGGAAAAAGAACTGGAAGTATTATTGCTGAAAGATTTTATTCTGGATTGCAGATACGAGAGGGAATACAAGAACCAAAGCCGGTATTAATATCAGATAACAAAATAGAAAGCGTTACAGTAAGATACGCAAAATGCTGCCATCCTATTTATGGCGATAATGTTATAGCACACTCTGATACTGAGAGAGGAATGGTCTTGCACCATAAAAGGTGCCAGCAAGTAAAACCTTTTCTTAAAAAGGATTCGCGATACATGCCTGCTATTTGGGGAGAGAATAGAATGGATAACTTATATAAAGCAAAAATCAATATTAATGTTGAAGATAAAATGGGCATATTAAGTGATTTAACTGCAGTATTCTCAAAAGCAGGAATTAATATTGGCGACTTAAATACAAAGAAAATTGATGGCAAGTTTCATTATTTCGATATTGAGATAGAGGTTAACAGTGTCAATGAATTAAAAAAAATCATGCAAAAAGTTAGAGCTTTTAAATACACAAAGAGCTGTACTAGAAATATTAATGAAAAATAGTAAAACATATTTATGATTTATGTGTACAATCCCATTATTTTATGGAATAAATTTTAAGGATTTTAGATTATGCCAAAAGAAATAATTTCTACTAAAAAAGCTCCAAAAGCAATTGGCCCATATTCACAAGCTGTTAAAACAGGAAATTTAATTTTTATCTCTGGACAAGTCCCGCTTAATCCATCCACTGGAAAATTAGTGTCCGGAACGATTGAGGAAGAGACTAATCAAGTAATAAAGAATATAGCTAATATATGTGATGCTGCTGACTGTAGTCTGGATGATATAGTGAAACTTACTATTTTTTTAACAAACTTAGAAAATTTTTCAATAGTAAATGAATCAATGATGAAGCATTTCTCAGAACCTTATCCAGCAAGAGCTACGGTAGAAGTATCTGCATTGCCGCTTAAAGTTAATGTTGAAATAGAGGCAATAGTTTTAAAAGATGCCTAAAAATTTATTATCAATTAACGATTTATCAAAAGATGAAATTATTGAGTTAATTGATTTTTCAAACAATTTTTTTGATGATACAGGAAATTTTAGAAAGGAAGATCTCTTTCCAGACAAAACAATTGCAAATGTATTTTGTGAACCAAGTACTAGAACTAAATCATCATTTGCAATCGCTGCTAATAATCTTGGGTGTTCGGTTATTGACTTTGATGTAGAAAACTCATCAGTGCAAAAAGGTGAATCTATTTTTGAAACTGTTGATGCACTTTACTTAATGGGAGTTGATTTATGTATTTTAAGACACCCTGATTCTATTATTAGAGAATTAGCTGACTTTTTGCCAAAGATGTCTTTCGTAAATGCTGGAGAAGGTTCCGTATCGCATCCTACACAAACTTTATTAGACTTAAAAACTATTATTGATCACAAAAAGTCTTTAGATGGATTAAAAATTGTAATTATAGGTGATCTTGATCACTCAAGAGTTACCTCATCTTTTGTAGAAGGAATATCAAATTTCCCAATTCATTCTTTAACTTTTTGTGGCCACCCTGCAATGTGTCAAAAGTATCAAAATCCGAAAATTGGTAAATATGACCCTAATATAGAAAATGCTCTTAAAGATGCAGATGTTGTTATGACGTTGAGAATTCAATACGAAAGATTTGAATCAGAACTCAATTTAGATTTAGAGGAATATAAAAGCAATTATCAATTGACATCGGAAAAACTTGAATACGCTAAAGGCGATGCAATTGTAATGCATCCTGGACCAGTTAATTATATTGAAATTACTGAATCAGTTTATGACTCCGATAACTCAGTAATTAGGGAACAAATTGCAAATGGGGTTGCCATAAGAATGGCGGTTTTATCAAGATTTCTGAGTAGCTAGAATATTTTCAACTGTTTTAACAATTGTCATTGTATTTTGATCAATTTCTATATTTACCAAATCCCCAATTTCAAGATTATCAAGATTGGTTATTTCTAATGTTTCTGGTATCAGGTGAACAATAAATGTTTCATCATTGGTTGCACCAATTGTAAGACTACAGCCATTAACTCCTAAATACCCTTTTTCAAAAATATATTTTTTATATTTATTAGGAAAGCTAATTGAAATGTCCTTTGTGTTTTCTTTTTTAATAATTGATATGACTTGACTACAAAAATGGACATGTCCAGACATTAGATGACCTCCTATTTCTGATGAGGCATTAATAGATCTCTCTAAATTAACTTCAGACCCTTTCATAAGGGATCCTAAATTAGTTCTGGAAAGTGTTTCTTCAATAACATCAAATTTTAAATTATTCTCACCTTCACAAAGTGATGTTAAACAAACTCCATTAACTGATACACTTGCACCTCTTTTTAAATTAAGTTTAAATTTTTCTGAAGCGCTTACTTCAATAGTTATATGGTCTTTTTTTGATTCTATATCTGATATTTTCCCAACTCCTTGAACTATTCCAGAAAACATTTACGCTCCCCAAGTTTCTCTATATTCATTAAGAGATGGAAGAAAGTTTTTAAAAGATATATTGCTTTCAACATATGAAATTAAGGTATCTAAATTAATAATAGAATTAACTTTTATATCAAATTCTTTTTCTATTTCTTTGCTTGATGATAAATCTGATTTACCTTTTTCTTGTCTATCCAGACCAACCAAAAATTCAGATGGTGATGCATCTAGGTTAAATATAGTATCAATAGCTTCTCTTCCTGCAGTTCCAGCTGATAAAACATCATCAATAATCAATACTTTTCCTTTTGGTTGTGCCCCTATAATACTCCCGCCCTCGCCATGATCTTTTTCTTCTTTTCTATTAAAAGAAAGTGGATAATTTTTTCCTTTTTCGCTCAAAATTGTAGCAACAATAGATCCCAGAAAAATGCCTTTATATGCTGGACCAAATATGCAATCAAATCTCATATCTTTCTCTTCAATAGCATCCACGTAACATTTTGCGAGTTGAAATATATTCCCGTCAATTAACATGTTTGCTGCATTAAAAAAGTATGGACTGACTCTTCCTGACTTTAGTGTAAATTCACCAAACTGAAGGGATTTTGATGAAATTGCTAAATTTAAGAATGATTCTTGATAATCTTTCACTTATTTATACATGTTTTTTGTTTATCTATAATTTCAGATATTGCCATACTCCCAATATTTAGCATATCAGTAAGCTTATTCGAAGAAAATGGTACTTCTTCTGCAGTACCTTGGATTTCAATTATCTCGTTTTCCTCATTCATAACTATATTAAGATCGGTATCAGCAGCACTATCTTCATCATAATCTAAATCTAGCAAGATATTATCATCTTTTATACCAAGAGAAACTGCAGCAATATATGATTTTATTGCTCTTTGATCATTATGATTGTTTTTAATTGCCATAAACAATGCTACACAACCTCCAGTTATTGATGCAGTTCTCGTTCCGCCATCTGCTTGGATGACATCGCAATCAATATTTATAGTTTTGCCTTTAAGATACTTTAAATTAACAGCCTGTCGTAGAGATCTTCCAATCAATCTTTGTATTTCTTGAGTCCTGCCGCTCTGTTTTCCTTTTGAGGCCTCTCTTTTCATTCTTTCATTGGTAGACCTGGGCAACATACCATACTCAGCAGTAATCCAGCCCTCATTAGAATTTTTCATCCATCTGGGAACATTATTTTCGATTGTTGCATTGCAAATCACCTTTGTATTTCCGAATGAAATTAAAGCAGAACCTTCTGCATGAATGTTTATGCCTGTTTCTATTTTTATTTCTCTAAGTTGATTAAATTTTCGATTTAGATTTCTTTTCATAATATAAACTTACCTATGCAAGTTCATCTTTGACTATCTTACTTACAATTCCCATATCTGCTGATCCTGCCAAGGAAGATTTCAAGACCCCCATGACTTTACCCATATCTGATATTGAAGTGGCTTTAGAATCAGCAATTGCCTCTTTTACTTTTATAGAAATTTCATCATCACTTAATTGCTTTGGTTTATATTTTGATAGGACCTCAACTTCTCTTTGCTCTTTAATTGCGAGATCATCTCTACCGCCACTTGTGAACTGCGAAATTGAGTCATTTCTTTGCTTGATCATTTTATTAATTATTTGCAAAGCTTTAGCATCATCAACTTCTTCTTTATTATCAATTTCGTATCTTTGAACTTCAGACAAAAACATTCTTATGGTATCTCTTACAACATGATTTTTTTCAAGCATTGCTTGTTTGAGATCTGATTTGATATTAGGAATTAGCGCCAAAACTATCTAGTTCTATGTCTAGAAAAAGTAAACTTTCTATTTGTTTTTCTAGCTCTTTTAACAGCTGCAGCCATCAAACGCTTCCTTTTCTCAGTAGGTTTTTCATAAAATTCTCTAGCTCTAATTTCAGGAACTATCGCTGCTTTTTCACAAGCACGTTTAAATTTACGCAAACCGATATCAAAATGTTCTGTATCTTTTATAATAATTGAAGGCATAATGTGTCGCGTAGTTTAGGCTTTTATTAACAATTTTGCAAAACTTTTTATGAAAACTTTAGGAATAGAAACATCCTGTGATGAAACGGCAATAGCTATTTATGAT
>MDSZ01234650.1_pt1 | contig 24563 bp, 15 predicted proteins | sample 811201 | NCBI WGS metagenome assembly MDSZ01 (sample SAMN05326647, study PRJNA326480) | marine metagenome | isolation source: seawater | place: Indian Ocean: North | collected 2010
ATAAAGTATCGTAAAACAGCTAAAACATATGGGTTCATTGAATTTGCTGATATAAATGCAGCCATGGAAGTGGCTTTGGGCTTACCTGTTTCCTTAAGTCTTTCGATTACATCATTGACAGAAAAGGTATCATTAGTGAAGTCATAAGCTATATCATTTAAAAATTCTGTTTTTGTATTAATATTTTGTATATCTGTAAGTAAAGTTTTTAAATTAGTGTATACACTAGTTTTAAAGTTTCTAGGCGTAAAACCTTTGTTAAATATATTAAAAAGTTCCTTTGTGTTTTTGCTACAAATTTTTCTAACATGCATTTGAATTTCTAATAATTTGCTTATTGATGTCTCTCTTAGCTCACTGTTTTCAATAATACTACTCAGTCTACTTAAAGATAAAGATCTAGGATCATCAGCACTTACAAATGTAAAAAGATGCTTAAACTCTGTCATGGCAATAATTTGCGGAAATTCTTCGCTAAATCCTTCAGAATTTAGTTTTTCTTTTAGAGTATAGTAAGTTGTATTTGCAGGATTATCAGAACCTGTATCAAAATCATCAAATGCATTAGGATGTGTATCGTATAAGACACTAACTTGTTTATCTTTCGTTTCTATAAAATTGTATAACCGCTCTACAGCTTCCTGTGCTTCTGTTGCGGGATCAGGAAGCTCGTAGTCAGGATTGTCATCAAAAATATTAGGATTAGTTTCACCTCCGTCATCGCCATTTTCATTATCGGTAGGAGGCTCATTTGATGTAGTAGGTACTTCGCGATCCGCTGCGGCTGGATCAGTTTGCTGATCAAGAAATTCATAATCTGCTAAAGTCGTCGAAGCCTGATCGCCATAAGAATTACCATCTTCAACTGAAATTATGTATTCTTGGTTGTGAAGTGATCCTTCACTCTCGCTAAATGTTTCGCCAACAGCATCTAATTTTTCTTGCTTATTTTTTACATCTTCATCGTAATCACGCTGCCTATCACTATCAGCACCTGCAACGATGAATTTTTTCTTACCATTAACTACTATATTCTGTTGTGTATTTAGTGGCATATATATCTCCTCTTACTTTACTTTCTTGTTTTTTAGTAGCATAGGGTTGTTAAACTTTTTAATTAAAACTGCTTCACCTATCTTGTGTCTTTGATCAGCAACTTCTCCTGACTCATAAACAGCTTGAGCATAGTACTCAATGTGCCCTAAATAGTCAGCATTTGTATAATCTAAAAAATTGTATGTAGAATCTGTTTTATCACAATGTGCAGATCCCACTGGGAAATAATCATCATCTTTTTTTGCGCTTATAATTATAAAATCAATATCATTTAAGTTACCTCTAACCTTAAATGTTAATACTACATTATGGTGAGGGGAAACATATGTCTCAACAGGAATAGCAGAAAATTTCTGGACTCTATTTGTGTCAAATTTTATATTTACAATATCTCCAGTATAGTCTAAGTCTATAAAATCTGACTTAACTGCTGAACTGGCTAATGCTAGTGTTCTGTCAGACGGTTCTATAACTCCTCTTTTTAACCTACGCTTACTAAAGAATTTTGTACGATCTTTTTTAAAATTTAAATTTTTACCTCGCGTTTTTTTAATAGACGCTAACGCAGAGCGCCTTATTGATGAAAACTTACCAACGCCTACTGAGTCTGGTGCTAAACTTTTTGGCTGCGAGAGTACCTTAGCTATCTTGTCGATTGTATCTCTCGTTGATGTTTCAAAAGGTTCTATCTTTAAAGAATATTCACAGTTTGGTCTTATATCTCCGTTGTTTATTTGCGCGGTTTTTGTAATTAAGGGTTGTCCCTCATTAAGATCACCTAAGTGAAATCTGTTACCATTTGTTTTATTTATTAATGTCACTGTAGCACCTCCTTGAACGTTGGAGGCATCTTTAATTTTCTTAAGATCATCTGTGAATACATCACCTTTTTTGGAAAGTGTATCAACTAAACCATCTGCTATTGTCTTTTGCTTATCAAATTTCAAAGTTGGTAAATTTATTTTTCTTGTTTCATTAGTCATAGATGAATATGCATCAACATCCATAAAAATCTTACTTATACCTTTAATGTTGATATTTGCATTTGCTTCTCCGCTATTTTGTGTTATATCATCTGACACACCAAGAAAAGGTGTAAGTATATCTAATCTTTCTTGAAATTTTTCTCTAATACAGTTTGTGCTCACATGCTTAGTACCTCTATCGAGAAGTATCTCAGCACGGTACTCATACGTGGTATTATCAACAACTCCGCGATCGACAAATGTTACCATTCTATTTAAGTCCGGTTTTTTAATTTGTATTCTACTGTCATTATTAGGATCTATGACATATTCCATTTTTTGCATCTTATTTGGTCTATTTACGTTGCTTACAGACTTTTTAAGAAGTTTAACACTATCTGTGTCAGGAGGTAAATTTCTTATCTCTACTGTTATGTGTTCTTCTTGTTCTGTATTGACAATGTCTGCTTCCAGTGTCACGTAACGTGAACTGTTTCCTGGGTGTGCCATAAGTGACATGTCATTAGAAAAATTTGAATACTTAATGCTGTCACTTTTTCCAACTATTTCGTAAGTCATTCTATATAAACAGTCTAAATTGTGATATTGATTAATTTTTTCTCTAACTGAAGATGTAGGTTTGACACTGCCTTCTAGCACTAATTTGTAATTTAATGATTGTATATTTTTTGAAGGTTCGAGAATTTTTCTATAGACTCTATATTTGATATTATTTGGAGACCCATTGAAAACTTCAACTCTTGCAAAATTTGAGTGTCTATTTTTACTAACTCTTAGAGAGGGTAATTTTTCAGGAATTGCAAGTTGTTTTTCAATTATTTCTAAAGCATCTAGATCGATGACTTTGTCCATTAACTTTAATCCTTTCTTATTGTAACATTTGACTACTAAATTAACCCTGCCATTAAATATATGATCATCTTCTAGAATGTAATTGACATAAATGAGGGACCTTCTATTAATTTCTTTTTGACTATAAACAAAAGGTTTCTTTTTTCTGTTTTTACTAATCTTATTATTAGTTATCTCAAATGATCCTTGCCCCTTAACTCCAGTTTTAACTCTTTTATTGCCATTTCCTACTATCTTATTTACCAAAGCTAGCTCAGGTTTTACTAAATTTTCTCTCAAAGCTTTTGCAGGATTAATCTTGTCAAGCACTGTTCCTTTCTTTCCAGTTCTTTTAACACCTAATTTAGGTCTTGTACCTTTTTCAATATTTTTAACTGATCTATGCGTTGGTACTCCCTCAAATATAACAGCGGGATCTTTCTTGCTAACATAATGTTTATTAATTAATTTTTCAGCTGATTGACTTTTTCTATTTTTATTTTTAACTTCAATTGTGTTATTACCTAAACTATTTGTTCCCTTGCTTAATACATTTGCGCCAACCTCAACATTACTAAAAAAAACTTGTGAAGACATATCCATACCCGGATTGTTTGGTTTACCTAACTTATAGCTTTTCGTATAACCAAATAGTTCATCATCAGTTTTTTTATTTTTTTTATTTTTAATCATCCTGACTTTTTTATTTGATATTTTGTTTGTATAGTCTACTCGTTTTTTCTTTATTGTTTTCGACTTATTAAAAAGAACAATATCACGTTGAACTTGTTGGCCTTCGTGGATATTATCTAGCATTATGCTCTTTTTAATACCGTACTTGACCCTGTCATTAGATTCATATTTTCCTTGATACTTTCTGTCTGATTTAGATCTAAAGGCATTATTACCCTGATTGCTATCTTTACCTGACGACTTATTAAAACCTTCAAGCCTTTCTAACTTTTCTCTTCTTTGTTTAATTCTACTGACTGTCTTAGAATTACTATTTAATTGTCCAGGCAACATTCCTAATTTATCAAGTTGTTCTGTTGTAGGTGCTAAAGAACTTTCTGATAGCATGATTGGTCTTTTAATTTTTATATCATTCTGTACTTCTAGATCAAAAGTTAAATCTTCCAAGATACATTCTTTTAAATCTACTCTTAATGGTATTAAAAATTCATATCTGTTATTTTTATTTAAAAAAACAACTGTGTGATCACTTGTTTCTTTTGGCGTTAATATGATATTTCTATTTTTACTATTTAATGTACTTTGACCGAATTTTACTCTAAGTGGCATTAGTATTCTCGCTAATCAAATATTAGTGTAAAGAGATTTATGAAAGTCGGTAAACCTCCGACACCCTCCCTGACTTTACCAACAAAATAAATTTGCTTATCAGGGCGTGTTTTATCAGATGGATCTCTGAAAACTCCAAAATCTATAACACTTAACTTTTCTAGGGAGTTTGAGTTATTGCTTGTGTTTACTTCAAAACATTGGGCAAACATATTATTTGACAATGTTGTGTCTAAAAATTTTACAACTTCTCTTGGCTTCCCTGTGTTTGGTGGTCGATTCTTTTTTGCAGCATTTACAAAAGAGTCTTCTAGCTTGCCAAACAAAGCTTCAATGTTTTTCTCTTGTTCTGTTTCTATATTTTCTGTAGGTATTTCCCCTATTTCGTCTATGAGATCATCAAATGTTTGTATTTCCGGATCATTTAAATCAACATACTCACTTATTTGTCTTCCATCGCGTCTAACGGGTGGTAAGTATTGAAATTGAGGCAGGTGACTAAGTTTTTTATCGTGCATAAAAGGCTGCATTGCACTTAATTCTAATGATACATCGTTAGGCAACCTTTCAAAAGGAGTAATATTATCAATAGTAAATTCAATACTTTCCCTAGACATGTCAAAGGAAAAATCATTATATTCATTAGGAACATGTGTGCCTAGCAGACTGTGTCTATTAAAGTTTGTAATTCCACCTGCAATCAATGTTTCAGACAGAGATGCAAAATTATTACTATCAGCAAGATTAAAGCTGCCATCATTACTACCACTAAATATACCTACGCCAACTGATGTCACCTTAGTGTCAGCACTTCCCAAAAGCCTTCCTGAATCATCATACTCCAGAAATATTTTATCTGCAGGTAAGCTTACTGCCTCAAAAAGAAATCTATCTGTTGCATCTGTAGATCCACTGACTGCATCTTTTTCATAAAAAGCTTGACCGTCTGTAAAAGAAGCAAACTCAGGGCGAAAATTACCGCGCCCTAACTGTCTACGACCCTCAGCTGTTATAATCGTATCCATGATTCTTGTTTTGCTATTTAGTATACCTGCCATGACCTAATAATTATACCTCTTAAAATTTTTATTGTGATTCAAATTAAAATATTCAATATTACTATCATGCATCTGTTCTTCCTTCACGCAAAACCAATTGTAGTGTAACATCAAAATTTACGCCTCCGTCTCTTAAGTGGCTTACTTGAAGTATGTCACCTTCATCAAAATTTAAATATGTTTCAGATCCACTACCAAGTGTTCCAGATAATACTTTTTTTGACTGATACCATACGTGGGCTCCTGCCCCATCGATATTAATTGCTTTTCTTGTAAAACTTCCTGAAAGAAATCTGTGCTCACAAAATTCTAAGTCACCGTGGGTGTGATTTTTGTGAAATTTCAACTCTATTGCAGTCATACCATTTAATGTAACAGAATTACTTTTTAATGTCAATGCAGCGTATTGCACATACCCGGCAAAAGGTGCAGTTAGCCATGATTTTGGATTACCATGAGCAGTACCTCCAACACCTAGTGCCATGGATCCAGGCCATGTAAAAAGAAGCTTACTCGTCTGTACTGTGTCTTGTGCCCTATATATCGCTGTGTTGGCATTAACTTTAAAATACGTCTCTGGGAATGAAGTTGTTGATAGCCCCACTCTTAAATCATCCCCATCAAAAGATAGCTTTGAATGAGCTTCCATTGCATCAGTACCTGTTGCAGTTATAACTCTATTGGCAATACCGTTTGACATAAAGTCTGAAACATCCACACTTATAGAATCAGCGGCAACATCTATACCTGTACCTGCACCAACGTTTAATGTTGCATCACCTGTGGTTGCTCCTCCTGTCAGACCATTTCCGGCAACTACTGATGATATATCTCCGGAGCCGTTTGCAGCTGCAGTAATTCTGCCGTTAGCGTCTATAGTGAGATCTGCATTAGTGTAAGAGCCGGCTGAGACAGCAGTTGCTGCCAAACCAATCGTGACGTAGTCTCCACTTACAGAGACAGTTGTCTCGTTTGCAGTGTTAACAAAGTTTAGTGTATCACCATTAGTAATCGAAGTAGTGTTTCCTGCGGGATCTTCAACTATAAAATTAGTCATTCCACCGCCGCCGCCACCACCCCCAGTAGAAGCAATTGTAATTGACCCATTTGACCCGGTCGTTATTGTTACATTAGTACCTGCGATTAAGTAAGATGAACCATCATTTAAGTGTGTTAGTGATCCACTAAAAGCTGAAGTTGTTATGTTGTCATTAACAGCTATTGCAACTGATCCATTCGATCCGGTTGTCAAAGTTACATTAGTACCTGCGATTAAGTAAGGTGTTCCATCACTTAATGTGTTTATATATCCTTTTATTTCTCCGCCTACATTGAGCGTACTAGGTAAATTAGAACCGGCGCCGATTTGAACATTATTAGGAAAAATTACTTTTTTTACGTTCTTTTGTGAATCACGCTCTATAATTTGATGCATTTTATTAAGAGCATCAACAGTATATGACTTTTTACTTTGTTCTGACATAGCAATCCTTAATTGTCAAACCCAACAATATCTATAATTCTATTTGTAAAAACTGTGCTACTATAACTTCTGTTTCTAGTTATATCATCATCAAAAAATGGTAATGATGAAGTTGCATAAATACTAACGTTTGATGATTCTGCAGTATTTAGCAGTATTTCTGTTTCATCTAATATTATATACTGATCATCTTCATCATCATCAGCCACAAATCTTATTCTAATCGGTCCTTCTGTTACAAAACTACTACCTACTAAAAACCTACTATCTAGTGCTTGCTCAAGCATATCAGCCCTCTGGCCAAATTTATCTCCCCTATAAATGTTTTTTGTAAATTGTGGGTTATAATTTAGAATACCGTATTTAAGCCCAACCGGTTGATGTAACCGTGTACTTGAACCTTCGGCAACAAAGGAACCGGTAGATTTTCCTGTTCCGAAAGAAAAAGCTGCTATATTTGTATTTTTAATTCTGCCTAAAATATTAGCTGCATCGACATGGTCTTGTCCTAAAAAACTAAAAGGCGCTCTTATTCCTACACCTTTGGTATTTGAATTTGTTGCATCGACATTAAAAAACATAAAAAATTGCGAAAGCTTGCGACTTGCACTGCTATATCTAGGTTCAAACGGAAATATTTTATACCAAAAATTATGAACAGCGCTTGCCACAGAACTATTAACGCCTGCTATTTTAACCCTAGGGTCTCCGGGGACACCTAAAGCTTCTAAGCCTATAGGAGATACTCCATCAATTACAAACATTTTTTCAATATCAGGCATAACAGAATCAAAGTATCTTTGTTGTTTATTGTTAAAGACTCTAAACCGCTGAATAGATGCACTCAATACATTTTCACCACTAGCGATAATACTTTTGGAAATAGATCCGACGCCTCCTGTAACATGTGTATCCATGTAACTGCCACTATACTCGCCTTCTGTGGCAATTAAAAACTGATCTAATACTGGGTTGTCATAATGAATTGCTTCATGTACAGCTTCAGAGGTAAGTGGTTGATTAAGTGTATCATGAAATTCTGATTTATTTTTTATTAAAGAGCCGATTAAAGTTAACTTTGCGCGACCATTGAAAGATTTTCTAAATAACCTGCTAGCGTTTGCACCGGGAGTTCCGTATCTAGAGTTGTCATAAATAGCTGGATATTGATATCCTAAAAATATTTCATCTTCAGGAAATAAAATGTAAGGCGAAATCTTATCTGATGAATCACTATCAGGTAGTAATACTGGTATTAAATCGTCTGTTACAGATCCTCCAGGTGTATGAACCTTACCGCCTCGTGCAAAGCTAGGTTGACCATTAGCTAAAGCTCTTGCAGATGACTCTAGACTGCCGTCAGAACGGCCACCTAAACTATCACCAAAGTGTATAAAAGTCGGCCCTAATGTCCCTCGTCGGACCCCAGAATCAGTTGCCGAATCTTCGAAATTTGTTTTAGTGTTAAGTGTTGTTTTGGAGATGAACTCTTTTGTTTTTGGTGTTATTCTAACAGGAGCTTCAATTTTTAAAGAGCTAGTAACGATCAAACCGTTAGCTAGAGAATAATTATCAAAAATTATATTAGCATCTCTACCTAATGATGAACCGGTAAGATCAGCTATCGACACTTTTGAGGACGGTGGTTTTCTTAATGTACCTGTCAAATGAAATAAAGTTGCCTGACTATAAGTTACCATTTCTCTATTGTCAGTAACGTTAAAATAATTTACACCATCTCTAGATATTCGATCGTGTGATCTAAAAGAAGCTGTCAACATTGAGTCTTCGAATATATCAACCTCTGGGTCTAAGTTGTTTCTTACCGGTAATCTTGTCTCAATAATTTCATTTTTTCCTTTAAACTGCCTCATTATGAAAAAAGTGTGGTGCTGATATGGCCCAGTATTGGACAATGTGACAAAATCAGATGGATGCCCTGGTCTATCTTTTGATCTGCACATTGGCCTGTGAGCTAGCTGCCCTTCAGAAGTGGAAGAGTCTGTACTATATCCTGGCATTTCAAATTCTGACTCATCAAATTCCCAAATAACTTTTTCTAATAAAAAAGGCTGATTAATGTAATCAGACATTTGATAAGTATGACTTGATGTGGCGTGATATTTTGCTGCATGTGGAAAACCAAATGTTTTTGTTGGTCGGCCAAATGTATTCAGAAAGTTGTCATTGAGAAGGGTTCCGTTGTGGACTTGTTGCTCACCCTCTGCAGCTTCAAAAACAATTCCCATGGGCGTAAACCCTAATGACGCGCTAGGCAAGAAGTCTCTTTTTTGAGCTCTGCCATCCGAAGCTGTTGCTGAATGTACTAGTGTACCCCACGGAGCGCCTCCAATACTTTCCCATCGACCTAAATCATGATTGTAATATGCCATCAGTGGTTGCTTTTGAACTGGATTTGGATTTGCAATATCGTGAGAATTATCTGAAGATTTTTTAATAAATCCAAAGTGTGATCTTTCTCTAGATGTTATATCTATTATTATGTGTGTTTTATCATGAAGTCTACTATTAAAACCAGGATAAACGTCTTCTGCTGTTCCTGTCATATAAAACGTACTTGTCCCTAAATTAATTCTACTATCATCAAAAAAACCTAAATTTTCTGGGTTTGACTCTTCTTCATGATTTCTGCTGGTTAATTCTTTGTAGTCGGTCATGTAAAAATTGTCAGAAATTCCTGAAATTACATTTCCTGTCCCAGTAATTGAACCTATTGGGTTATTAGGTGTTGCGTAAGGAAGTAGACTTCTCGTACTTCCTGATTCAAGCAGAGTGCCTAAAAGCAAATTACTTACGCCTTTCTTAAAAATTATAGTCTGTGTGTCGTCAAATTCAGGAATGCTTAAATTTCCACCTCGAGTTGCGTCACCTGTCCTTGCTATAGTCGGGTACATTCCTAAGCGGCTATCCATCTCTCTAATTCTGACTCTATTAGGAAGTGTGACGATGCCTGACCTATATCCGTTTGATCCTGAAACTGGCATTTTATCTCCTTGCTAATCCGCCAAATGCAATAGAGTCAGTACCTAATTTTGTACTACCTATTGTCGAAGCCTCGTAAGCATAACCAGCTGTTGCTGATATATATCTCGTTCCTATTTCACTCATTTTCGAATAAGGGCTTTCTACGTTGGCACCGTAAATCAAGTCAGCAATAGGCGCAATAGCTTGAGCGAAGTCATACTTGTTGCTCAAATACCTATCTGCCCTATTGTCATCATATGGTTTAAAAGTATATTCATATGTGCCATCATAATTAATATTTTTTAAATTGTTGTGCATAGGCGTCTTTTGATTCGAATCATTATACGGAGAATCATTAGACAAGTTTAACTCAATATTATCAATCAAATCTGTTATGATTATATTTGATCCTTGTTTTCTCATTGAGTGTGGTCCTAATATATCTACAGTTATTCCTGAAAAGAAATCTCTATACTTGTTATCTGCGCTATTTTTGAGCGTATTATTTCTAGGCTCACCAAATAGCTGATTTCTTATTGCTATAGGCTCTATTGTTGCATTTGTTTCAAATATATTTGAATATCTTGATCCGGATAAAATAGGGTACATTTTGCTCTTAGTTGTCGCACTCATATTCAAATAGTTCTTTTGATCATATTTCCCAGATAAATCATCAAAGACGACTAAAGTATCACTTTTTTTAATTTTTTCTTGCACGCCTAATTCAGAGAATTTCAGGAAAGGCGCAAATCTCTCGCTAGAATGGTTTGGGTATGGTGACATGTCACCAATGTAAACATAAGGTATGTAATCTCCTATAGTGTCTCCAAAGTTTTTAAGAGATATACCTTGGGAAGCTTTGGACTCTAACTTCAATAACGACTCCACGCTATTACTTCCTGTAATTAAAGTCTGATAATCATTATTCAAGAGAGAAGGAAAAAATACATGTCTTACACCTGATGCCTTTGCCACACTTGACTTAACGATATCAATTGATATTCCTATATCTGCACCTAGAGCTACTACATCGTCTTCATTGTATTCTATTAATGTTCTTGATACAGCTTTATTGTTGTGGGTTAATTTATTGGTAATTATTTTTTTACTTGTTGACATTTTATTCCTCTTTTATTAACCAAATATTGATTGAGAAGTTTGATTATTTCCATCTGTATCTTCTGAGATTAAATATTGCTTGTTAAAGTTATATCTTAATCTATTTCTTTCCAAATTATGTGATTCTATAACATAATTAACACCTAAAAAGACTGTCTCTAAAGGTAATAGTGAGTGAATTAAATCAGTAAAACTGTTGTCAAACCAAGTAAAAAAACTAACATTTGATTCTAAGTCTATCTTATGCAATAAATCACTAAAATAAACTTCTCTAATTTTTTCTAGTTCGATATAAGACTCTTCAAAAACATCTCTATGATCTCCTATTGTTTCATCAAATATTTCTAAACTATCAAACATCTTGATTATGTCTTCGTTTAAAGCTCTAACAGCGCTCATATCAATACTTATTCGCTTGTCAATATCAGGTTTTTGATCTTCTGGAATTTCATACACAGGTGCGTTTCTTGAATATAAATTTTTCTTTAAATTTTGTGCTAATTGATAACTTCTTACTCTAGCTTTATCCGTTGAAACTCTTTCATCAAAATTAGTTGATAAACGACTCAAAAATATTTGATCTGTTTTAACAACTTTCTTGTTGGGTTCAAACATTTTTGCTGAAAGATGAAAATTATTTTGTGAATTATCAAAAATTGTTATTTCGCCACTACTATTTGCCCCAGTTGCAACCTGCCTCGCTATAGGCGCATCTATCCTAACTCTACCAAAAGAATTGCTAACAACTAAGTTGTGATTGTAATTAGCTTTTGGATTTTTTGTTGCTATAGAGAAAGGATTTCTAATTTTTTCTCTAGACTCTTTTTCTGTCACACCGCGTGTATAAAATCTAATAAACCCTACTTGACCTGAAAAATCTGTCCATCTAGTAGCTTCAATTACATCACTGTCATTAAGCATTTTTCCGCTCGAGTGTTTTGTAATTGACTGTGAACCTATAATAATAAAAGAGCCTGAAGCATTAAGAGCATCATTTTTTGTAACAAAGTAGTCTGTTGTACCGCCTCCTAGCCTAGACTTGGTATTGTAAAAACTAGATGTTGTTAAATATATTTCTTTTTTAGACCCGTCAACTCTACCGCATCTTAAAAAGAAGCTTGATGAAGGTGTGGCCTTGATATTATCTGCTCCATAAAAAATAAAATCATCATTCCTAACTCTACCAAAACTAACATACCAGGGCTTGCCATCAAATATGCTGGCGCTCGGTATTGTCATGCTTAGTAAATCAGATGCATCAGATGTGCCATGGGTTCTAAGAAAAAATTTAATTTTAGAATTGTCATTTTCATTAATTGCAATTAAATTTGCCAATAGACCACCAGAAGTTGACGGTCCTTTAGTATCTGTTCCTGTTGTAACTAGTCTAGCTAAACTTTGTGTCTTATGATGTGATGCATTTGTTGGGAACCTATAAACACCTTCGTATGTAAATGATCCGGATGTAAATAAACCGTCTGCTTTTCCTTTTGACACACCATGAGGCGGATATACATCTTTTGTTGCGTTTTCAAAATTTCCTGCTATTACACCAGGATAACCGACTTCAACACGTGAAGCAGATAAAAATGGTGATGTAAGATAGGGAGCTGGTACTCTACCTGATGCACCTGCGCTAAAACCTTGAGCATTTAGATCAGTTTTATCAGCGTGTGTTCTTTTAGCTGCAGATCCGCTAAAATCTAGAAGCCTAATTAATTTTTTATCTTGTTCACGTAAATCTTCTAAATAATGTGCTCTAGGCCCACCGTATTCCTTAAAATCAAAGTACTTATTAAAGTCTAAACCAAACACATTCATTATTGACTTGAGTGACCTTTTAGTTCCTTTTTCTTTTTGTATACTTTTGATATTAATTAATATCCTTTTCCATATTTCATTTTGGAATTGGTTTAGCGAAAATAAGGAATTAGTATTTTTATTATTTATTCCTTCGTTTTCATTAAATTTAAGATAATCTACGTCTGTACTAATAATACTTGGAAGCCTGATTCCTCTATTTTCTGCGACAAGCTTGTAGAAATTAGGGCTGGAACCAACATAGTCATCATAAGATACGTGAAGTATATTAGATAAGTTATCCACATATAGTTTAAGTTCGTCAAAGTATTTTGCCCAAATAAGCAGAAAAGAAATTAAGAGTTGATTACTGCCTACTTTTCCAGTATTGGGTAGATTTCCTCCTGTATAAGCATTGCCCAGACTCCCTGTTAAGTTTGCAAATCCTTCATTCTGCTGACCTTCTAAAATATAATGTTGTGGTATAAGTCTAGTAATTAAATTAGGGTTATATTCGTCATAAAGAGACGCAGAAGTTAATAATTTTTTATTTAGCGATGTTGTTGCACCATAATTTGCAAACAATATATGACAATCTTTAATATTTTCTCTTGTTAATGGGCTATCACCTATAGAAGATGTAAGTCTTGTTGCACTAGTAAAATTAGTTATTTGTGAATGAAGATTGTTACCTGAGTAATCTAAAACTAGACTATTACCTGTGTAGCTACCGGGAGGTTCATTAAATTTAAAGTATGTTACAAGATCTAGATTAACTTCATCGTTTTGAAATGTAGATGAAAAATTACTCATTTTTATAGAGTCAATACTTTTGGCTCCATGGTAGTATCTAAAATCATCGATGGCTCCTGTAAGCGTAGTTATAGGATTAAAATAAAGAGAATTAGAACTATCTTGTAAGAATTGACTTCCTGAGCCAATTATCAAGTTTGTGTTTCTCATTTCTAAAGTTTTAAAGTCAACTACTGAAGATGTTATAGCAAGATTGGCATTTAAATATAACTTCATTTTATTTTTACTACTATCAAAAACTGATGTTATAAAGTTAAACTTATCTTTATAAATTGGTGTAGAAATTGTTTGTGACACACTTCCGCTTATCATTGTAAACATAACTTTGCATGTATTACCTGAGGAACCGCTTACAGATATTGCGTAACCCGAGCGTTCCGAATCAATGAGTTGTACTACAGACATTTCACTGTGCGTTTGATTAGGAATCCTGAGCCAAAATTCAACTGTTAATCCGGAATCATAAGGAGAAAAAACAGGAGTATTTGTTCTCTTTTCCGAGTCTGTACTGTATAAATACCCAGTCATATCCTTGACTGAGATGTAATGACTGGTATCACTAACAAAGTGCAAATAGCCTTTATTTTTAGGAAAAGATTTTAATACGTAGTCCTCGAAACCGGTTGAATTTTCTTTAAAGTTTTCTATGTCTTGACGCGTCTGATCGAATGGGAAGAGGTTTACAACTCTATCAAATGCTATATTAGTTTTTGAAACTGCAGAATCAAAAAATGTATGATTTTCAAATTTAGAGTAATCAATATTTAATTCTTTAGTACTGTACAATCTACCAAATTTTGGCGCGCTTCCTAAACTATTTTTTTGATTTTTACCTTTTTTTACTTCATATTTTAAATCTTCATTTGATTTAAAAGTAAAATTTGAATATGCTTCATCACCAATTAAAACACTTTCTCTCACAATGCTTGGCTCAAAGATGGAATTTTGAAGATTGAATATTTTCTTTTTCATTTTTTATCCTGAGAATATTGTCTTTCTTAGTTATTGATAATAAATTTTCCTGATGCATCACTTACAAAGAAATCATTGTCATAATCCTTAATTAAAAATTCAAACTTATAAGTTCTTCCTGGTGTTAAATTCTTCATACTTATGTTAAAGTACATGCCGTCAGAATCAGAGGAAAGCCTTGTAGAGTTTCCTGATGTGTCAAAGGGAATAATAACCTTACTTCTATCAACGTCAATAACACGATAATGCATATTTGTATAAATCTCAGATATATTTTCTATTGGCAACTTTTTAAAAACTATTTTTTCATCCCTATTTTCAACAAAAACTCTTATTTTTACTTCATCATTTTTTCTATACTTAGCCTTTAAATTTTTACATGTTACAAGAATTCTCTCAATAGTACCGTCAAATGCTGTTCTAAAAGGAGACTTAATTATTAAAGATCCCGTAAGGTACCCTACAGATAAATCATTTGAGGCCCAGATCTGCACAAAAGATGCTGAATTGGCTCTTTTGACTTCTTCTATTAAATTAGAGTGATATTCACTAACTGCAAAAGAAGTTGTGTACATTCCTGTCTGAAATACTTCTCCTACGCTATATTGAGAAACTGAATGCGTACTAGTATAAGACCCAGACTTCAATACAAGCTTCATGCAATCTGATCCTGTAATTTGTGTGGCGCTAGTCCCTGATAGAATATTGCTTTTAATGCCCCTGTGAAAATTGTTTAAGAATAATGATCCGGTAACGTTAAAGACAAAATTTCTATTTACGTCAAGTATGCTATCATCATATTTTATTACTAATTGTGGCCTATCAAAAACATTAGAAGCATTATTAGATCCAAATCTTTTAACAAAATAAGTTTTTTCATCTGTCTCATAAGATCCTGAGTAAGCAATTACGAACCCATGATTAGTCAATTGACCGGAAAGGGACGCTGATACTGCTTTTGTTACATTGATTTTTAAATCTTCCTTTCCAGTAGTAAAAGTTTGTTCACCTGTTAAGCTTTGAACGGAAGTCCCGCTCGGACCTGCCAGACTACCACTAATATAAACATCTAAATTACTTGCACCTAGACTTCCTGAAGCTAGAGCTCCTGGTAAATCCCAGCCTATTGCTGTACCATTATTAGAATAAGATGCAGTAACAAAATTGCTAGAACCAATATCAGCAAAATTAACAATATCACGCCCTTTTCCTTCATCAAAATTTTTCGCCAAAGGCATTGCAATAATTTTAAAATTTGCGGGTGTTGTTTGTCCACCATAGACATCTTTCATGTGAATTTCGGCTTTAAAACTATTACTATTAATATCAATCTTTCCTTGATTTAACAAATTTTCCGCATCTTTATAATCAAATTTTATAAGAATTCTAGATAATTCCACAGGCTTGTTTATCCCAGTCAAGCTAGATTCATTATAGAGCTTAAATAAATCTAGTGTCCCGGCCAAGCCAACATTTGCATCTGTAGCTCTAAATTTATTATTGATTATTCTATTAGTGATATATGTGTCTTTGCTTCCTGATATTATTCTGTACATTATAAAATTGCCCCTCTGATATCATTATTAGGATATTTTATTTCAAATATACCGCCACGGGTTGGAAAAACTTTTTGTTTTTTAGTATTTTCTGAAATACTAATTCTTACAGGTGAATATAACCTTCCTTCGAACATTCCTGTCTTATTAACTATTTTTATACCACTCAAAGAACTAACTCCTTCTATATTGATAATGATATTCATTAAGTCAGTTTTATTTATAGGTTTTCCTACTTGCATATTTTCTATTGCCAAATAAGTTTCGATTGCGTTATTGCATCTAGATATTACAGCATTACCGTTATAGCCTTTTTCAACTGAAACTATATATTCAACGCCTAAGTTAATTATTGCAGCGTCTACAATATCATAACTATCTGAGACTAGCCTGTACTCATTAATGTAAGTAGAAATATTATCTTTGAGCGTATCGCTAGAAATAACTAATGCTCCGTTCTTATCACGTGAAATAATATGCATTAAAACTGAATTTGCATTTAAACTTTTTGAAACACCTACTCTGAAAACTTTTCCAAACTTTGAAGGCATTGTATATACTCTATATAATAAGTCTTGGACGTTAACAACTCTAGATTGATTAGCTCTAGAGCTAAAAGTAATATTTCTTAATTCTTCGATGCCAGGTCTAGATTCACCGCCTTTTGCTTGCCTTGGATTGTTAACAGACAGTGAATTTGTTACATTGTTTTGAACTATACCTGATGTACCTGTATCAAAACTCATAATAACAGTCTTGACTGAATTAATAGCTCTTGCATTAACATTATGATTTAAACCTCCCCCATGTCTATAGCGAACTGTAAGCGTTGTTTCTTTAGGTGCTATTCCAAGTGTATTAGAGTTTAAAAGTATTGACGGATCAACAGCATCAATTTTAAAATTCTTACGTTCGCCAAAGAGAGGTAATGCATAATCTGAAGGATCGCTTATTATATCTTCTGTTTCATACTCTGTTATTCCAGATCCAAATCTAAGCTTACTTCGCCCGGTTTCAAAGTCACCTTCAACAATAAACCTTCTTGGGGCCGGTTCAAGAGATAAATTAAACGAAGCTTCATCTCTATCTTCGTCTTTATTGGGGATCGCTTCGAAGATGACATCGTGTGTTAAGCTTTCTACTTCGTAATATTTATTTAGATCACTATCAGTAACAGAGATAATGTTAGTAACATCAGAATTGTTAAGTGTTATTGTTCTAAAAGGTATAAAGCTTCCTATTGTAAAAGTTTCTGTCGATGTTTTCCCACTAGATACTGTTCCACTTCTTTTAACTAAAAATTTTCTTGGATTATTGTTAACGTCTACAAAATCTACAACTGTTTCTGCTTTAAGTGATCCTTGTGTATTTTTTTCAGAAAAATCGATATCTTCCATGAGTTCAAAGTCAACACCCTCAATAGAAGAAAAAACGCTACCTGCTTTCAAGGTCCCTAACTGACCATTTACCGGTCTATAATTTCCTTGATACAGTTCAGCATCGACTGATATGATTACTTCGACATCGCAAAAACTAGGACTGGCTGATCTAATTTTTACTCCAGCATCTCTAATATGTTGCACTATATTTGATTCTTCTGTAGCAGTTTCCAAACTTAGCTCACTAAACTGATGATCCAAGTAAAATGACATAACATCACCTACGTATGCAGCCATATCTAAAAAGACACCACCTAGTCCTGCTTCGCTAAAGTCATTGATAACTTCACCGTAATGTACACGTGCATATTCCAGCAAGTCGGATCTAAAACTATTAAAGTCTTTATTAAGATAACTTAAATTCCTTTCCTTCTTAAGATCTTTTTTTACATTTATCGCCATAAGATTAATCCTGTGTGTTTTTTATAACTATCCTGCAATGTATAATACAAGCATAATTTTTTGATTCTTTGCATTTAAAGCCGGTACGTCAAAATTTACTTCTAGTAGTAGTTTAGCAACCGGTCTATTAATTGTTGTTGTTTGTATTTCAATGTTTTCAGACGTAAGCGTTTTAAGTGCCACATAAGGCATATATCTTTGGACAGAATTTTGTACTAACTCCATAATCTTTGACTCAAAGTCTTTATTTTGTGATATCATTTCAAATGTAATGTTTCTTAATCCTGCGCCTAAATCATACCTGCCTAATCTTTCTCCTGGGGAAGTTAGTAGCAAGTTTTTTAAATTTTGACGAATTTGATCTAATTGATCAAAATTCATGGTATACAGTGTACTTTTACCATCACTAGCCAAACTAATAGGTGTTGCTATTCCTAGTGGAATTTTTCTTTCTTCAATTATTTTTTTTATATTACTACTTGATGAATTTGCATTACCAAATTTTCTTCCTGAGCTCTTAAATTTAAATTTATTCATTGTTGCATCCTATATAGAACCAAAAATTGTTTTTGATCTGCTTTTATTTAATGGGCCTTCAGGCGACTGTGTGATACGTGTATATTCTTCAACTGTTATGACAGGCTCGAGCGGAGGTACACCTTTTTGTGTAAAAAATTCATTTAACAGCTTTTTAGCTGCTTCACCTGCAAGTACACCTGCAGCAGGAGTAAGTGCAGCGGAAACTGCCCCTTCAACGACTGCTTCAACTGCTTCAACTACAGCAACCATTGTTACATTTAAAAGTTTAACATCTGATAAAAGAGCTTCAAGCATCTCTTTTAATGCACTGTGTATTACATAAGGTTCATTTGCTGCATTCATAATAATATTTCCACCTTGTATCGTTGTTCTTAATGAATTAACTTCAAATTTTTGAGTTGCACTAGCCTTAAATTCATTACTTCTTAATTTTATGCTTGACAACCCACCCTCAGCATTTATTTTTATTTCATTACTTTTTAAATTTATACTTCCTTCTTCTTTTATCATTAAGTATGAATTAGCTAATTCAATATTGTTATGTTGTAAATTTTTAACAAAGTTATTTACTTCAAGTTGTTCTAAATTTTCATTTGTGATAACATCTTCAGACTTATCTTCCTCCTCATATTCATAGATCTTAGCCTTTAAAGATCTATTGTTTCTGACAAGAGAACTTGGAATTATTGGTCGACCTGCTGCAATAGTTATTGTACCTGAATTTGATTCTCCAGAGTGTGTAAGTGCTATAACTGTGTTATTAGAACCTTGGAGTATTAGATCAGAGCATTTTTTATTATATCTTGGGACTGCTTGTCCGATAAAATCTTCATTATAGCTTTTTGAATTAATGACTATATCATCGTAATCTAAATCTTTCAAAGATGTTGAGTCTGGATCTACACTTGATAATGAATCAGAAAAATTAGTAAATATACTTTTCAACCTTTCACGTTTTTCTATTTGATTGGCATTTTTTGAATTGATTGTGTATATCGCTTCATTAATTCCATCATTTCTATCTGCATGCGTATAATTTACATCTTCAACAGGTAACAATGCAGTTTTTCTTGATATCCAATAACCTATTTTCTTTCCCCCTACATTGTCATAAAAACACCATACATGTTCACCTGGCTTAACAGGTAAGCATATGTGTGATGAAAAGAAAGGTAAGAACACTTCTGATGAACTACTTTTAATGTTACCTTTAGTAATATTGATTCCAATTATACTGTTTCTAGGCATTACACTTACTAAATCACTATTATCAACTTTTTCTGAGCTACTCTCTAGCGTGTAAGCTTCCAATCTAGATACCCGCTTAGTCACTGAATTATCTTTAGAATTAAATGTAGGTAAATTCCTATTAAATAAATTTTCTCTTCTCGTTGATTCTTTTAATTTATTGAAAAGATTTTTTCTATTATTTGCAATTTTATTTGTTTTTATATTTTCATTATTTAAATCAACAATTTCTATTTTTTCATTTAAAAAACTTATAGGATCAGATACAAAGTCAACAACAACAGCTGTTTCATAGACACTAGGCCGATTAAAGAAATCACCTTTGCTTTCAGTTGGATTGATTATATTGCTTCCGTGCCTAGCAAACCTTCTATCTTTATTGTATTGCACAATTTACTCCGTTATTTTATTAAATATATCATCAGGAGAAATTTCGTCTTTTTCTTGTTCTTTTGCAATTAATTCTGCTAATTTTAAAATTTGATCATTAGACTTTGACATTCTTTCTAAATATTTTGTCATAATTGAACCTAATGATGTATGGAGCGGAACACTTCCCTTTACTTGCATTAAAAGGTCTGTTAAGAGAATATTAGCATTTTCTCTATCATAAAGGGCGTTTTCATATGCTTCTTTCCAAAGCATCTTTTTTTTATCTTCTGTACCTTCTAATCCGTCTAATAAGTCACTAAATTGCTCAATTTTAGTTTTTTGTTTTTTTGCTTTTTTAATTTCCTTATCGATATTTTTTGACATGTGGACTCCTAGTTAAAAAAAAGTGAAAAATACTCAACATCAGTCTTCTTAATATCTCTGTATATCTTTCTTATGTTTGACATTGATACTGAAAGTTGCTTTGGTGTCAATCCGGATATTTCTCGCATATAAACAAATATTGCACGCTTATTAAGAAAATCCAGATCATCGATATGGTTGAACAGATGCTCAACAGCATTAATGCATGAAACATCGTTAGGATTATTAACTCTTTTTTTAATTTTACCAATTATCTCATCAAGAATTTGCTTATTTTCTTCTGATATAATTATATTGTCTTGTGAAGGAACATGATTGTGCGACTCAATTATTTCTTTGTCTTTGGCTTTAAAATCTTTAAAATTACTTAAGCTAATATTCCTTGTTACATTTTTAACTCTTTTTTTACTCTGAATGATTAACCAATTTTTAGCAACCACATTAAAATAAGAAAATGCCTTTGATCCTTTGCTACCATCAAACTTCTGTAAAGTTTCAAAAAGAAAAGATACACAGTCACCCTTTAATGCCTCATAACTGTGATGATTTTTTGCAAAACCATGAATAAATATTAGATTTTCTGCTAATTTAGAAAAACTTGGCTGAATTGAATTTGTATAGAGTTGTTTTTTAACATCCAAGCATTCACTTTGCTGATAATTTAGGATTGCTAAGTCTGTTTCTGGGCCGAAATATAGTCTTTTCTTTCTCTTTGTTTTTCTTTTTTTTGTGTTAAGAGTCTTCTTTTTCCCTTTCAAGTATGACAATTTGATCTCCTTCTTGTAGTTCTACTGTGTTATTGTCTTGACTATTTCCCAAGCTTGTCATTCTAGAAGCTATTTTAATTACCACGTTTCTAACATTTCTAATTTCTTGTATACACTGTCTAACTTCAACAGAGTCAAAAAATATAGGTTTTTCAAGAATATTGTTAACCCTTTTATAGCTTTCATCAAGTTCTTCTAGCGACTCATTGATAGCATCTTGTACTTCTAAAATAATTCTACCAAACTTAACTAAATAGTATCCTGTAACGCAACACAACAATAAAAAAAAGATATTTGAACATACTAGTGTTGTTATCATCTTTACCCTTTTAAACTTATTAATTATCTTTTAAATTCTAAACTATTAAAAAATTCATTATACTGATTAATAATCTGTTCTTTTGAATATTCATTTTTAACTTGGACTTTCAAAGATCTTGCAACTTTTTCATGATCTTCAATATTTTTATATATATCAATTATAGCATTTTTATAACTAGATTCAATAACTTCTGCCCACTTAGTATCATCAACAAAAACACGATTATCAATTCTAGATTGATCAATACTTTTTAAATTATAGTCTAATTTCACAAACTTGTCTTTAAGAAAGTCTAAATGTCCTGACCAATTAGTAGCTGCAACAGGTAGACCAGATGCTGCAGCTTCAACGAGAGGCAAACCATACCCTTCCCCTCTTGTTGGTGCAAGCAAGCATTTTATCCTACTGTGATTATAAAGACCGGCTACTTCTTTTTGTGTAAGGTTTCCATGAATTAAGGTTACTTTTGGAAACGATCCTTGTCTGACTTCTTTTAATACACTTTCTAACATATTTTGGGTTATTCTTCTATCTATAGATGTATTCTTACCATGTGATATTTTAAGGGCTAAACCTACTTTTTTATTATCTTTAAAAGTTTCACAAAACCACTTTATTCCGTATAGAATATTTTTTCTATCATCATTCGCGTTTCTAGATGTTACAGTACCCACCATTAAAAAATTAAACCTTTTAGAAAATTTAAAATCACTCTTTATATTTTTATCTATCTCTACGTTATACCATTCTGGTATAACATGTATAGGTGTAGTAACGTTACCTGAACTTTGAACGACGTTCTTAGTAAAATTTGACGGTACAATTACTGCATCCATTTTATTTGTACATTCAACCCATTTTTGAGAACACTTATTTGTCTCAACATAAGCAGAAATACCTATGTTGTATTTTCCAAGTTTAGTATCCCACTCATCAGGAAGCTGTACTTGTAATGTTACGTCATAAGGTGATGTTAGCTCTCTAGACTTAGACATTATTCTTCCAATTAAACCATCTTGTAAATCCGGATCGAGTAACCATGTGGTTGTACCCCACTGTAATATTTCTACTGTTAAATCTATACCGGGTAGTTTTTCTAACCATTCAAAGATTTGTCTAGAATGTACTCCGTATCCGGATTGTGTCAACAAAGGAGCTCTAAGTAATACTCTCATATTTTCCTCTAATATTCTTTAATTGTTATTCTTTGATAATTTTCTTTCCAATCTTTAATTTTTTTAATCATTGTTTCATGCCAGAGGTCAACTGTCTTTTGCATTGAAAACTCTTTTCTTGCATAATTTAAAACTTTTTCAGATAGCATATCTCTTTCACTGTCATTCATTTCAAATAACTTTAAAAATGCATCAGCAGCATCACTACATGACGCATAATCTTCATAAATGTAAGGAACAGACTGACTCCCTACAAGGGTCTTCATTTTAATGTCTAGCCCTACGCCATTCTCAGACTTGTCTTTGTAATTGACAACTTGTCGTGTAAGGCCTCCTGTCTTTGCAGCGATAATCGGTGTTCCTGTCATCATTGACTCTAGAGTAGAAAGTCCAAAACCTTCTGCATAAGACATATTAATACAACAATCAGAAATGTTATAAAGAACATTCATTTTTTCAAAATCAATCCTATCTGATGACATAAGAACATTATTTTGTATACCTAGATTTTCAGAAACAGCTAAAAGATTTGGTCCTTCTTGGTCAAATGGATCAGTGTGCATTATAAGCGTAGCTTTTTTGTGCCCATATTTCTCTTGAATCTTATTTAAAAATAAACTCCAGGAAGATAAAATATCACTAGGTCTCTTTCTTTTTGCATTTCTGTTAACCCATATAGCAACAAAATGGTCTTCCCTACCTACTCCAAGAATTTCTCTTTTGCTTATTTTCTTTTTATTGTCTTCTATAGGATAGAATAGTTGTTCTGGTAATGCGTGAGGTATAAAGTTTGTTTTATTTGGAAATTTTTCTTTTAACATTGTATAAGTCATATGAGAATGACAATTTATTAAATCTGTAGCCTCATAAAGCGAATTATTAAACTCTGGATAAGGATAATTGTCCCATACATGCCACCAAACAATGGGGCATAGTTGATGTATTTCGTCTTCCATTTCAAATAGCCAAATAAAAAATCTTGGATCTGTAAAAATAAAAATTAAGTCTGGCTTTTCTGTAGCAAGTGTAACTCTTATTAGCTCCGGGTTTCCAAATCCATCTATAGGCTTTATTATAAAATCTTCGTTAACCACAACAGTTCTGTAATCAGCATGTTTTAATGCAGCACCAAATTGTCTAAATGTCCAGCAATCTTTCTTAAGCAAACCCTCTACTAAATGTCGTGTCTGTGTGCCAACACCGCTTGTTGAGAGTGCATGATCTGATAGAATTACAACTTTAAATTTCTTATTATCTTCCATTAACTACCTCTTGTTAGAGATAATTTTACTCTATGCTCCTCTAAAGTAAATTTTTTATGTACAATGTTCTGTATTTAAAAAGGGACAAAACTTGCAACTATTTCTATTTTTTAAAAACATGCCTTTTCTGACTGTCTTTATCATGTTTCTCATTAACTTAATACCCTTAATATATGTCTTAGGTCCAACAGAAACTTTTACGATATCACACACTTTGCCTTGTTTAGCTCCTCTTTTTAAAAGTATGAAAGCACATCTAATATCTTTGAGTGGGATATTATGTTTCTTTGCCCAGAAATGCTTATAAAGGATAAGCTGTGCCGTCATCCCTAGGTCTTGTTTTTTCTCTCTCCGCCAACCCCACGCACCTGCTGTCTTCCAGTCAATAATCCAGTACTCGTAACCTTTACCTCTTTTCTTAGGAACTTTCAAAACACCGTCGATAAAACCCTTGAAAATAAGTGGTTTATCTAAATTATCAATAGGCTCATACAGTTGTTCTTCTGCTTTAAAACAAGTCCATCCCGGTAGCTCTTCGTCTAGGAATCCTATCACTTCATCCCACATAGAATTAGCCCAAGCCTCCCATGTCTCAACCGGTTCATGTTTGTACCAAGAAGGCTGCTTAGAATACCACTCTGGGTTCTCAAATCCAGCTTTCTGCCAACTTTCTTTCATTACCCCTATTATC
>MDSZ01147310.1_pt1 | contig 24556 bp, 22 predicted proteins | sample 811201 | NCBI WGS metagenome assembly MDSZ01 (sample SAMN05326647, study PRJNA326480) | marine metagenome | isolation source: seawater | place: Indian Ocean: North | collected 2010
CTTTCCCAAATTTAGAAATAGATGACTGAAGATTCTTTATGTCAGAAATGTATAAACATATTGAGAGGAAAAAAATGGTCACTATTGAGGAAGGTATAAAAGATATTATTTTACTTTTGGAATTTAAAAACTGCAGAGTCAATTCAATAAACTTGCTTATTAACCATATAGCGACCATGGCATGCACTGAAAAAAAGAATAAATAAATTAACCTGAATGAATATAATGAAAATAAGATTTTCGAAGAGTAAAAATAAAATGAAAAATAAAATAATAAGAAAAAAAGGATACTTAATCCTCCAATGAGCAGAAGAATCAGTTCACCTTTGCTCTTTTTTTTATCTTTACAAAACTTATACAAGAAAAAAGCATATATAAGTAAGTGTCCCAGCCAAGTTAAATAAGTTCTAAATCCCTGTGAAAGAAAATCTAAATAAGGAGCTCTTAAATAAATCCAACTCCATGTAAACTTCTCAATAGCCATTTCAGGGGGTCCCAAACCATTAAGGGCTATATACAAAGCGAAAAATCCTCCAGAAAAAAGATAGACAAGGATAAATCCTGATATTTCTTTTAATTTGTAAAAATTTAACTCTAATCTATAAAAAATATTTAATAAAATATAAGCTGAGAAAGTTAGAATGAACGTGAGAATGCCGTTAGACGGATGAAATAAGGTAGCTAAACCTGCAAATAAAGCAACCATGTAATAACGTTTAACAAAAAGCATGCTTATAGCTAAAAAGGTAAGAGGCACAGAAAGGGATCTTGGAGATAAGCCTGAGTCTATAGGAAAGTAAGGTCCGTAACCAAATTGAGGTGGTATTGCAATAAATGCCAAAGAATGAAGTAAAAAGAGCAGAAAGACGAAAGAAAAATTTTGGTTAAAAACTTTTGAAATACTTATAAAAGAAAAAATTAAGAACTGCAGAAATAAAATGAAAGTAAGGTCTTCCCATAGGTGCCTATCAAGTCCCAAAGAATTATAAAAAGATATCCACTTACCATAAAAAAAATGAACGCCGGAATTAAAATTACTATTTACGATCCAGTCATTTAAGAGATAAGAAGAGTCTATAATTCTATTGACTGAAGGATCATGAATAGCCCTGTCTGGCCCAATAGAAAGTGGCTTATGAAGAAAAATTAACAAATTTATGCCAATAAAAATAAAAGGCGTTGATAGACTATATTTTGTAAAAAAAAATTTCATTTTTTGAAAGTCCAAAATTTATGTCCTAAGAAATTTAAGATTACAACGGAGATAGTCCCAACTATCAAAGCAATAAGATCATTAATTTTGATTGTTGTAACAAGCACAAACATTATTGAAAAGTTTAAGCTTGCTGTTAAAGATATAATTAAAATATATTTAATTTTTTCTAACGCCCAACCAGCGTCAGATTTAAATACAAAGTATTTATATAGCATAAAATTATAAACAATTGCACAAACGATAGATATTGATCTAGATGTTAAATAATCCAATCCTATAAATCTTGTAAGTAAAGAGTAAATTATGAAATCAATTAAAAAAGTTGTACCACCACCAAAAATGTATCTCGTGATTTCATTATTAAAACTGAATTTAACAAAAACAATTATGGCTACAAAAAAATCTCTAATTCCAATTTTCTTACCTTCTTCTACAGTCCTTGGAAAAAAGTCTACAGGCACTTCTATGATTTCATAATTATTTTGAAATAACTTAACTGTTATCTCATGATCAGCCTCGAACCCTTTTGAATTAATTTCATTATTATCAAAAAAAGATTTTGGATAGATTTTATATCCTGTAAGCGTATCTGATATAAATCTTCCATATAAAATAAATACAAGTAATGACAAAAAAATATTCGCAATCCAAGATGTAAATGGCTGTTCTGGATGTTTTTTAATCCAAGAAATTATCTTAGGAGAAAAATCATTGATAGATTTCTTTCGCCTTCCATAGACAGAGATTCCCGATTTGTAATTTAGTATAGGTTCAAATAAGATTTTATAGTCATTTGGAGAATATTCTAAATCAGCATCTTGTATAAGGATAAAGTCTCCAGAAGAAATTTTTATCCCATTTTGTACAGCTTTTCCCTTTCCTTGATTGCTTTGATTTATTAAATAAACATCATCTATAGATGAAATAATTTCTGCAGTCTTGTCAGTGGAGCCGTCATTAACAACAATAATTTCAAGTTTAATTTCAGGCTGAATATCTGATTTTTTAATCTTTTCAATTAGACTTTTAACAGTAGATTCTTCGTTATAAGCAGGAATGATTACGGAAACTAGCAAAAGACTAATCTTTCTTGATTGATACTAATAAAAGTCTTTTCAGACATTTAAGGCCTTCAAAGAAATTCATCTTTTTTCCATCTTTCTTTGATCTTGCTTCATAGGTTACGGGAACTTCCAAAATAACTGCCTTTTTTTTGCAAAGTTTTGCAAGTATTTCTATCTCATAATCAAATCCATTTGAGTAAGCTTTTATTCCTTCAAGAGCCCTAATGTTAAAAGCTTTGAAGGAAGACAGTGGATCGCCCAGAAGTCTTCTATATCTTATAAGATATATAATGGTAAGTAACATCCCTCCGTATTTGCTTAAATAAAAATTTAAACTTTTTTTATCGTATATTCTTTTTAATCGGTTATTTAAATCTACTGTGTTGTATGCCCTACTTCCAATGACCATTGAAAATTCTTGATTTACTAGAGGATTGATAACTCTGGATATATCACTAACCTCATATTCGTCATCGCAAGGGTAAAAGACAACAATATCTCCATGGCAATGCTTTAATCCTTCTTTTAGTGCTGCTCCCCTGCCGTATTGAATAGATTTACAAAGTTTTATTTTATCTTTATGTTTATTTAATATTTGATAGGTATTATCTGTAGATCCGCCGTCTACACAAATAATCTCATACTGATAGTCTGTATTATCTTCGGTAAAGCTAAATATATCCTGCAGAGTTTTTGAAATAAACTTATCTTCATTTAAAGATGGGATTATTACTGATATTAATCTTGTTGAATAATTAATATATGACCCTCCAATGTTGAAACTTTTCAAAAGTTCTCTAGTTGTTCTTGCAAAAGAATGCTTTCCTTCTTCGAACTCAATATCTTTTTGAATAATGCTTATAGTACTTTCTAATGAATTACTTATCTTATTAGGATGGAAATCATAAAAAATATCATTTATTTTTTTTTCTCTAGGTTTATGTAAAAGAACTGTATCAACTACATCTTTAATATTTTCAAGGTCACCTTTGGTTAAGTAATTTAAAAATTTTAAGAACAGTGTTGTTTGCGTCTCATTTTTCGAATCAAAATCTCTTTGCACATTACCAATATAAATTTTTCTTGCTTTTGAATTACTTCTAATTTTATCTAAAACACCCCTAGTCATATAACTTGGATACAAAGAGGAATGTTGAGTCCCAGATCCATATATTATAAGGTCCGCTTCCTCTATTGATTTAGCAGCTTGGTCATTCATGTTGGGAGCAATGTGTTCCTTGCTCAGATATTCTTCTTTTAGAAGCGTTCCATTTAAATTAGCTACATTATTTACTATTTTCTCCTTCTTAGTGTCAGGAATAAGGAATAAACTTTTTATCTTTGAATCTGATTGTAGAGAAACTATTGAAGCTTCATCGGTTAAAAATTCTCCATTTTCTTTAATTGCAACTAAGGTTAAAGCCTCGCCCTGGGTAATGTTAAGAACTTTTGCAGAGATATTTGATATCTCTCTGAGACTTTCAATTGTCATATTAAAATCTCTGTTATTCAGCAAATAAGACCCTGAAAAAATAATATTACCTAAGCTCATGTCTCCAAAATCTAAGGGATGCGCAGACATATCGTTTTCGGTTACGTATTCTTTAAACAATCTGATTACTTTGGATAGCCAAGAAGTTTGAAGAAATGTTAAATTCTCTCTGTGAACGTTTAGTTCCTTTGAAGAAGCGCTTCTTGATTTAAAAGTAATATTTATAAAGTCATCACACACCTCAAAACCATCTTCACTAGAACAGTTGAGTGGAAACCTATGTTCTAGAATTTTTGCAAGAGATTTGCTTGATGAGTTTGAACTTAGAGAGGCAAACCTGGATATGTTTTTCCTTAAGTCCGATGGGCCAAGCATATCTCCAATGATTCGTCTGACTAGACCCGTTGAAAGTCCATCATCGTAACCATTTATTAACATAGTAAGTTCTATGTCTTTGTTATTGATGAGTCCCTGAACAAGACTATCAGTTCCTCTTCCCCCTGCAAAAACAACTACTTTTTTCATCAACTAATTATTGCTTTGAAGATAATTCTCAACAATTTTTGCTTCTTCTTGAGTATTAATACTTAAACATTCCAATTTAGAGGAAGTAAAAAAGTATCTTATGGACTCATCATTTTTTTCTAGAGTAGGCAGAAGTCTTATAAAGCTTTTCTCTTTTGTTATTCTTCCGGGTTCTAATAACTCAATCTTGGTAAAAATGTTTTCAAGAGCGTTTTTTTTAATAATAAAAAGTCCGCAATCTGAAAGACCAAAGTTAGGCATAATATCATTCTCCCTTTTTTCAAGAACTCCTGTAAGTAACCCCGAAGTATCAGTTTCATAATGCACATATGGATTAGAGGTTTTTAAAGCGGGAAATATCATTTGGCATTCTTTAATATCATCAAGACTTGAACTCATGAATTCAAGAGTATTTTTTGTGTAGCATGGCTGATCTCCCCAAACTATAAATATATTGTCCTTGGTATTTTTCTTAAGCCCAATCTTTATTGCATCTGCCATTCCTACTGGATTACCTTGAATTGCAACTTTAATATTTTTGTAACCCTTTTCATCTATGAAGGGAACCACTTTTTTTTTACCTTCTGGTGACAAGACAAGAATTATTTCTTCACAAATCTCAGAGCAGTAACCATAAATCCACTCAAGAATTGTTTTACCTGCCAAAGAATATAAAATCTTTGGCTTATTTGACTTTAACCTACTTCCTTTTCCAGCAGCAGCAATGATAATTGATGATTGATTATGCTTTACTAATTTTTGTGTAAAAGCAATCTCTCTCATTTTGATTTTTTTGCTAAAACTAAAGACTGTCCAATCCAATACGTGAAAGTAATGTTGTAAATAAATGCTAGGTTAAAGATAGGATTTAGAAATTTCAAAAAAGGGAAAATACCTAAGGCTTTTTTAAATACGTAACCCAACTTCAAGGATTGCCAGTGCCTTCCATAGCTAACGATCTCAAACCCAGACTGTTTAAGTAACTTTTCTAATGTTCTTTTAGAAAAATAGAGAAGATGAACGCTAAGATAAAATGGCCATTTTCTTCCCATTATCTTTGCAATGGAACTATCTATGTCTGGTATGTTTAAGATAAGAAAACCGTTATCATCAAGAATGGTTTTTATTATCTTAAGTTCTTCTTTTGGATTGCTCAGATGCTCAATAACATCCCACATGGAAACTAAATCATACTTTTTATTCAAATTTTGAATATTTTCAGAGAGAGTGCCTTGATATATTCTTAATCCATGTTCTGTGGAGCTGTAATTTGATAACCACTTAGATGGCTCAATGCCCTCACCACTGAAACCATTTTCTCTACACGATCGAAGAAACGTTCCGCTGCCACAACCAATATCAAGTACTTGATTATGAGATTTATTTGAAAAATTACCAATTTTCATCAAATGTTTGATGTTTCTATTTGACGTCAAGACTCTCATATCGTCTTGTGTTATAAAATCTTCATCATTTCCATCTACATATAATTGATGGATTAATTCATCTTTCAATCTTGGGCTGGTATAGACAAAGCTACAATCTGAACATTTAACAACTCTTTCATACAACACCACCTCGCTAGATGATGAATATACAGATGTTAAAAATTCTTTATTAATTATTTCAGGAAATTTTGATTCATATACAACTTTATATTTCCCTGAGTTACAAATGGCACAATGAACTTCTACAAGGTTTTCTGAATAGCTGGTCATAGATGGGGCCATTATAATATAAATTACTGATAGGTCCCGATACTATTGATTGACCAATTAATTGAGAGATGTATCTAAAACTACTGAATAACAAATGTTTTTGTCTTTTTCAAAAATTTATAAATTAGGCCTTCAAGTTTAGATTGAGCTTCAAAGAAATGGATTCTTTGGACTAATAAAAGAACCATAATTTGAATTATCCCAAAAAGTATTAGGTTTAAGAGATATAAGTCACCTGTAAGAAAATAATTTTTTGAAATAATGGCCACAAAGGTCAGTAAAACAACTCTCAATAAAAAACTAAAAAATAGTTTAGTGAAATAAAACCTCTTTAATTGCAGGAGTCTCCTTAGATAAACAATGGAAGATATTAGGAACATGAAACTTACCAGAACATAGGCTGTTATATAGGCTATCAACCCCAATTCTTCTGAAATAAAGAAATAGAATGTTATGAGAAGTGGGATAAATATAGAAAAGCACATTACCAGGAAGAAAATATTTCCCTTAGCTTTAATTACCTCTTGATTAATTTTTTGGAATGGCCTAATTAAAAAAAGAAATGCAAAGTAAGGCAGGAGATTAGACATAAATTCCCATTCGCTTCCTAATAAAAATAAAACTAAATCTTCTGAGAAGTAAAAAAAATATAAGAAAAATGGATACATTATTAAAAAAAGACCTTGATAGCTTTGCTTTAATGAAGACTCTAAAAAACTAGAAGAATTTTCTCTTGTGATAACGCTAAAGAAAACTGGATTGAAAGATCCAGTGATAAATCTTTGTATAGATTTCTGAAAAGCCTGCCCTCTAGAATATATTCCAAGAAGTAAATCACCAAACTCAGGCCCTATGAATAGTCTATCAGACTGCCTTTCAAAATGGTTCACAACTTTTATGTAAAAAAGTGAAGCTGTAAAAGAAAACACTAATCTTACATATTTCAAAGAAAAATAAATATAAACTCTTGTTTTAGAAAAATAATTAATGGTAATGCAGTAGATTAATGATTGGCTAATACTTAGAACAACTAGAGAATATACTCCTGCTCCATATAGAGCAGCAGAAATGGCTAGTATGGTAGAAAAAAATCTTGAATTAACGTCGCTTAGTGTAATTGATCTAAAGTTCTTTTGCCTCCTATAAATGCTAGTCGGAATAATACTTGCCATTTGGAAAAATATACTTATTGATAATAAAGGAATGATAGTTAGTAATTCGTCTCTTTGAAAATATTTTGTTACTACCGGGGTTAAAATTAATAGGAAGAGAAAAACTAAACAACATATAAGGAAGTTAAACCAAAAGAGAGAGGATAAGAATTTACTTGTTATATTTTTTGATTTAACTATTGCTTCTGTAGAGCCAAAATCAATAAAAATTTGGCTTAAACCGACAAGGATAAATGCCATTGCTATCAATCCAAAAGATTCGGGTCCTAAAAGTCTTGCTAAAATAATGGGAGCAATAACTGATGAGACTAATTTAGATAAATTGTTCAATGTGGACCAAAATAATGCTTTTGAATTATCAGCTTTCATGAATTTTTATAATAAATTTAAAATTTTTTTAAGGCCGTGAAGATTTTCAATAACGTTTGTTTTTTTATTAAAATTATTTTTTCCAACGCCTATGAAATGAATGCCTGTTTCTTTGGCTGCTTTCATATCTTGAAGAGAGTCCCCAACATAGACAACTTCTCCTTGATAATATTGCCTACTAGAAAGTAACTGATTTATATGGGTAATTTTATTTTCTGGGGAGCCCGAAATAGATTGAAAGTATTTAAAAATATTTTTCTTAATTACGATTTCTAACAACTCCTCATGAGGAGTTGCAGATGACAAGTGAATATCTAAAATTTCATGATTATTTTCCAGAAATTTTAAGGCTCCTTTTATAAATGGAGCATCAATAACATTTTGTTTAACAAGGCTTGAAAATTTATTTGAAAGATTTGTTAATGTGTCCTTCGAATAACTTGCTTTGATTATGTTTTTTTGAAAGTGATGAAATTTGTCTAATCTTGGCACTCCTAAATTTTCCCTGTGATATTTCTTCACCGTTTCCACAACTTTATTTCCATGATTCTTATACATTTGACCAAACGCCTCTTCCTTCACAGTCAAGGAATCGCACAAAGTTCCATCAAAATCAAAAATTATGGCTTTTAGCCCCATTTGAAAATTATTTTTTCTTAGAATGGTCTTCTAAAAATTCATATAAATCGTATATTGCTTCCTGGATACCTTGACCAATATCATAGTATGAATCTAACTGTATCTGCCTGGCTGATTTCGGCCTGAAAGAGAAAGGTGTGAGAGAATAATGGGCATCATAATGTTCCTTCTTTGAATATTGTATTTTTATACTTCCTCCAAATATCTCATTTATAGTTTCAAGAATTTCTTTAACTTTCATGGTTTGATTTCCTTTTATCATGACATATTCATTTTCATATTTCTTTTCTAAAATTTTGAAAACACACATTGCTGCATCTTTGACATGAATATAATCTCTCAGTTCGTTCCCAGTGCCCTTTCTTAATATTTTCTTTTTTGAAATTGCTGAATAAATAGAGTTCCTAATGAAATTAAATTCATTTGCTCTTGGGCCATAAAGTGATCCAAATCTTAGGATAGAAAAAGGTAAGGAATATTCCTCCTGAAAATTTTCTATTAACATTTCGCAAGACTGTTTGGATGACCTATAAAAGGATCCTAATTCACTATAAACATAGACCGAACTGGCAAAAATTATTCTTTTGATATTATTACTTTTAGACGACTCTAAAATATTTAATGTTCCCATAACATTATCTTTATAAGTCTCTCTTGGATTATTTTTTGCATATCCTATATCAGCAACTCCAGCAAAATGAAATACATAATCTTTACCTTTAATGGCTTTATTCAATAGAGAAGAATCGTGCAAATTACCTTCAATAAATTTTTGATTTTTTGATAAATAGTTTGATTTTTTGACATCAAATATAGTGACTTCATGCCCTTCTGTGCTTAAAACATCTGCAACATGACTTCCGAGAAAACCCGAACCGCCAAATATAATAGATTTTTTCTTATTTTTAATTTTTTATCTCCCTGATGAGATTTTCGACAGCCTCTAATTCAAGAGTGCTTCTAGTTTCCTCCGCATAAGCTCCGATATGTGGGGTCCCAAAAAAATTATCAAGTTCGAGGAGTTTATCAGATTTGTAGGGCTCTTCTCTAAATACATCCAAAAATACTGAAGAAATTTGACCACTTTCAAGAGCTTCTCTTAAATCATCTTCATTAATTAATTCTCCTCTAGATGTATTCACTACTATTGGTTTTTTTTTCATTTTTAAGAATGCATCTTTGTTAAGAATATTTTCTGTTTTATTACTCAAAGGTATGTTCAGAGATATGAAATCAGATTTTTCGAATAATTGGTCCAAGTTCACGTAATTAATTTTAAATTTTTTGGCAAAGTCTTCATCATGATATTCATCGTAAGCATAATAATTCAGACCAAATCCCTTAGATTGTTGTACGAGTTTTTTTCCTATTTTTCCAAGGCCTACTATTCCAAGATTTCTGTTAGAAATTAAATTTCCCATTCTCTTTTCCCATTTTTTGTCTTTCAAGCTATTCATCATTGGGGTCATATTTCTCGATAACATTATGAGGGCTGCAATGATGATTTCAGAGACTGATTCTACTGGCGAAGTTCCACAAGAGATAACTTTTATACCTTCTGATTCAGCTTTTTCTAGATCAATATTATCTGTACCCACTCCTAATCTTGAAATTACTTTTAATTTTGTACATTTTTCTAATAAATTTGAATTGTACTTCTCTGTTCCTGCAATTACTCCGTCACATTCAGTTAAATATTTTAAAATTTCATTTTCTGTAAGTGTCCTACCTTTTTCATTAAAAAAGTAATCTATTGAATTTTTTTTGAGTAAATCTGTGGGATGATTATTCAGATCTAAAAAAGAAGAAGTAGCAATAAAAATTCTACGTTTCATTATCAAACTTTAAACTGTCTACCATTCTTTTTAATCCATCCTTGAAAGAGACAAGATCCCATTCTCCCAAAATTTCTTTCATCTTCTTATTATCAGCTGTAATTCCAAAAATATCTCCTGGAGTTCCATCCAGGACATTTATAGATTTTGATTCAGGAAAAAAATGAGATAGCTCTTTTAAAATTTCTTTAACTGTAATTTTTTTAGAGGTTCCGACATTTATTATCTCTCCATAACTCTTTTTAGAATTAAGGCATCTTATAAAGGCCTCAGCAACATCATCTATATAAATCAGATCTCTAAACCTTGACAATGAACCTTTAACATCGATTTCTTGTGATTTGAGATATTGCGCAAGGTAGATACTTAGCATTCCTTGTTTTAAATTTTCCATATTTTGTCCTGGGCCATATACATTAAATAACCTTAAAGAGGTGCAATTGATGCCATAATTTTTAAAAATATTTAAATAGTATTCACTTGCAAGCTTTCCAACTGCATAAAAAGATTTTGGTTTGCACTGGTTACTTTCTTTAACTTTTAATTGCTTGTTGACCCCATAAACGGACATCGAACTTGCATAAATAAACCTTTCACATTTATTTTCTAAAGATAATTTGAGCAGCCTAAGAGTAGAGGATGTATTTGAATTTAGATCATTAATTGGATCTTCAAAACTAATTTCTCCCGACGATTGACCGGCTATATGAATTATTGCCTCAATATCTTTTGAAGACAACTTATTAATGATTCTTTCATCAGAACAATCCCCATGAATGAATTCTGCTTCTTTTGGTAAATTATATTCAAATCCTGTTGATAGATTATCTACGATTAAAACCTCATAGCCCCTTTCAATCAGTTTTTTTGCTACAACGGAACCAATAAATCCCGCCCCACCTGTGACAAGAATTTTTTTCATTGATCGTAATCTTTAATGAGTTCATCTTCTTTCATTAAAATTTCAACTCTCTCTAGATCTTTTTTTGTATCAACACTGTATATAGGACCTTTTATTTCAGCTAGCTTTACAACCTCTCCGTGCTCAATAACTCTCATCATATCTACAGATTCTTGCTGCTCAAGAGGAGTTGTATTTAATTTATTGAATTTTCTTAAAAATTTGGCATCAAATGGAATAATACAAACCTGTTTATACCAATCTACAAAACCTTCTTCTTTCTTTACTGAGGGGATAGGCTCTCTAGAAAAATAAATAGCATCATTATTTAAATTTTTCACGACTTTAACTTCATTTGGATCATTAAATTCTTTTTTATCGAAGATTTTAGTTATCAAATTGACTACTTTTACACCTCTAGAACTTTTAAAAGTCTTAATCGAAATATCAATCATTTCTGGAGTTACCATTGGTTCATCACCTTGAACCATGACGATAATTTCAAATTTTTTTTTTAATTCTTTTTCTATTTTTTCTATTGCCTCGGCTGTCCTTTCAGTACATCTTTCATGCAAGTCCGAGGTCATTACAACTTTCCCTCCAATGCTTTTAATGAAGGTAAATATTTCATCATCACAAGTTGCAACATACACTTCATCTAAAAGAGACGACATCTTAACTCTTTGGTATACATGCTCAATCATCGGTCTTCCTAAAATTTTTTCCAAAGGTTTGCCAGGAAATCTTGATGACCCCATTCTTGCCGGTATTATCGCGATGCTACTCATTTGAAATGCATGAATTCTTTAAGACCCTTATCAAAGATTTTAAAATCTAAGCTATATGCAATAAATCTATTTCCTGACTTTATTGCATTTCTAAGATCAGATATCTCAGGTTCTATTAGATGAACCCCACCAGGTTTTTTATATTTTTTAGCTATTAAATTAATTTCATTGATAGCTTTAATTAGCATTTTGTTTTTAAGATCTCCATGAATGCCCATAGAAGCAGAAAGGTCGTTTGGACCGATTATATAGCCATCTATATCCTGAATTTGAAAGATTTCATCTAAATTATTTAGAGCATCAATGTGCTCAATCTGAATTATTGTTACAAGTTCTTTTTCTATATTTTTTATATATCCGATTACATCTCTTCCATATTTTTGTGCTCTCGCAATGCCCAAGCTCCTTTTTCCCTTTGGAGCATAATAAACAGAGTTAAGGAGATTAATTACATCATCCCTATTATTAATCATAGGACATATTATTCCTTTTGCTCCAGAGTCTAGAGCTCTTTTAACTTGGTTGGGATCATTTGAAGTGAGACGCACCATTGGAAAAGTGTTATTTGTATCAATGATTCTTATAATGTTTTGTAAACTTTCTAGATCGACTGCAGAATGTTCAAGATCAATAGCCAACCAGTCAAAGTTACTATTTGACATCATTTCAGCCACGTTCAAATCAGGCAAAGTTATCCAAGACCCTAAAGATAGTTCTTGCTTTTTAAGCTTTTTCTTTAAATTGATCATTTATTTTTTTCTTATTAAAAATTTTAGGTAGTCTACATATTTATATTCATTGTCTTTGTTTTTAAAGGAATCCTCAAATAGTTTTATAAACCAATGATATTGATAATTTTTAATTTTTGTATACGAAACAACTTCCCATAAGTTTTGATCCAAAAAAATTTTTTCATAATCAGGAATTAAGTATCTATTAACTTCAGGATATGGATCGCCATTTGTAATTGGCTCATTTGTATATCTATTTACCTTGTCATTTATTTTTAAAAAATCATAAAAAAATTCAAACGCGATATCTTCATCAAAGATATTTTGTATATGAGGAACTCCTGAAAACTTTTTTCTATGTATGGCATAAGGTGAATTGAAAGCAGCAAATTCTGCATAAAGATAACCGCCCGGTTTAAGAGATTTATAACATTTAAATAAAACTTCTTTTGGATCATGAAAATGCTCAAATGCACTGAAGGAAGTAATTACGTCAAAATCTTTTATTCCTAGGTCTTCATTAACTAAGTCAAGTGTTTTGAACTCTATAAATTGAAAAACATCATTTCTCAAATCATTTTTGTGAGGTAAAAAATCTTTATCAGAAAAGTCTAAACCCACAGCTCTTGATAAATTATATTCTTTACATAAAAATAAATTTTCTCCATGTCCTGCACCAAAATCAGCAAGATTAGCTCCTTTCAGATTCAGTCCATTTTTTTCAAGAAAGTTGTATCTGTTCTTTGCGGATAGTAATAAATTTTCAAATTTATAATTTTCCTTCAAATCAATTTTCTTAAAATATTTATGTAATTCTTTCAGTAAATTTAAGTTTCTATTTATTGGAACTTTGGAATTGCTTATAAGCTCGGATATATTTTTTGAATCTTTATTTCTATAAAAAAACCTATGTCTTAATGATAATAAGTTTCTGATGTTGTCGACTATTCTTGGAGAAAAAAATCTGTAAATCAGAAATTTAATTTTACTTCTTAGATTGCTTGCTTGTTTCATTTAAATTTTCTAGATTTTCAATTAGTTTGTTTACATGATGTTCCCAAGTATGAAAATTTATTACATCTTTTCTCCCTTGGCTTCCTAATGATTCTCTTAAAGTTTTTGATTGAGACAAGGTCACAATTTTATTTACAAAATCTTCAATATCTCCTTCACTAATAAGAAATCCATTATGGTTATCTTTGATCGCAAAATTTACCTCCCCTGCGTTTGTTGCTACCACTGGTTTGGCTACTGAAAGATATTCTAAGTGTTTAATTGAGCATATGTGAGGCCATTTACCCTTAAAATTAAATGGAGAAATCAGAATGTCACAACTATTAAGTTCTTTTGGCATATCTTTCAAATTAAGTTGGAATTTTAGTTCAATGTTTTCACTTAGATTTTTATCAGAAACCATTTCTTTGACAAAAATTCTTTTTGAGATGTCCCCTATGAATAATTTGAAGTAGATTTCAGGATTTCTTGAGATCGTTTTTGATGCTATTTGAAGAAGCTCCTCTAAATCGTTATACCATCTAAATGACGATGCCATTCCAACAATGACTGGATTTTTTTTATCCTCTTTTTTTGATGATGGTTTAAATAGATTCTCATCTACTCCATTGTGGATAACAAACATTTTGCTTTTAAACTTGCAATCTACAAAGTCATGAATCCACTTTGCTCGAAGCGAGCTATCAATTGAAATCATAGTTGCATCTTCATATTGTTTTATTTCAGACTTATTTTTTTTTACCTGTTCACCTTGAGCTGGAAAAATAATTTCTTCATTGCCGTTATTGAATTTTTGCATACTCAGGGGTTTATTAACTTCAATAATCAATCTCTTATCATTATTTCTAACTATTTTTGAAATTATGTGGCCAAAAGGTGAAGCTCGAAAATAAACAAAATCATAATTATTTTTTCTCAATGCAATAGACAGATCCTTTTTTAAGGTTCTTGAAAAGAAAAATTTTTCAATTCTCAATCCAATTGAATTTGGCAAAATTGAAATTAATGAATTTATAATTAATCTAATTTTTTTATTTGAGTAAGCTGTGTATTTTATAGCTTGATCAGCTTTAACAGTTGGCACCTCATCATCAGAAACTATCTCAACCTTATATCCCTTTTTAGCTAGTGCTTTTATAACTCCTGCACCGGAGCTGATGCTTCCACCTACAGGATTTTTTTTGTAATAGAATGGGTTTGAAATTACGTAAAGTATCTTTCCCTTGTTCATATTAGGTTATTCAAAGTAGTTTATGGTATTCAGATTCAAAAAATTTGTTTTGCTCGTCTGTTAAAAAAGATTTCCAACCATTAATTTTGCCGCCCCTAAACGTAGTTGAATTACCAAAAGCCTTATTGGAGATTTCTAATATCTCTTCTTCATTAAATTCAAGGCCTAAGAAGTTAGAAAGATCATATATTGAGTTAATTTGACTCTCGAGGTTTCCTCCTCCTTGTGGACCTATTATCTCCTCAAATTTTAATATTTTTGATTTAGGAAATTTTTCCCATTCTAATATTGATTCATACATTTTTTTTATCCCGCACATGTAACCAAATTCATTTTGATAACCTTTACAAATCTGATTGAATCTTTCCTGATCATTGTCTAATTCTTTGAATAAATATCTATGTGCGTGATGCTGACTTCTATCCTTTATATGTCTTATCATAGAGAGAACCATATCTCTTGGATCTCTCGTTATTGATATAACTCTATCTATGTTTTTTTCATTTAAATCAGAGGCTTTTTTTGAAAAAGGGACATGGCCAATTATGAACTCCTGATTATTAAGATTTTTAAATAGACTTTTATAAGTAGATTGTGTGATATTCCTCGGGCTACTAACACTGACAGGAATTTCTTTTGGTTTGTTTGATAAAACATTTTGTAATAAATAAGCAGACCTCCAATTAATTCCTCTTTTTTGATTTTTTCTGAAAAAAGGTTTAATTGCATAAAAAGAGTAGTTGAATGTTGCATGTTTAAAACCAAAAGCTTCCAATATAGAGACTATGAAATGTGTACCTGAATGAGGAATCGTATTAATAAAAACTTTCATATTTTTATTTTAGTAATTGAGATTATCACTACTAATTTCATCAAAATATTTTTGAATGACATCAAATTTTTCATTGCCCCCATACATTATTTCGTTTAAAAGTCTTTCTTTACCAGGAGGTGGTGGAACTTCTTCCTTGTTTTTAATTTTATTAATCAATTCAAAAGCTTCATTTTCTGAACTCACACAATGAACGGCATTATATTTCTCATAAAGTGTTTCATTTGTATTTAAAAACGATGGATAAATTACCTTTTTTCCTTGAATTAAAGCCTCTATTCCTATGGAGCCACCAATAACAATCACAAGATCACTCCAATCGATCAATGCAGGCGAATGGATTTCGTTTCCAACCCAGTCTGCGAAACTTGGTCCTAATGTTTCCCTAGATTTTTTTGAATCATAAAAAGATTTTCCTTCTCTGGTTGCATCCTTTACAACTATGGACAATCCATCTAAGTGAGTTAAATTAGATAAAAAATTAAATATCTCTGTATTTTTTAAGTTATATTCTTTTTGAAATTGCATAAAAACAATCTTAAGTTTTTCACCGCAATCATCTTTTACATAATCGCCGCAAATATTTTTATTTATTTCAGACCACTCTGGATTAAACCTTAAACTCCCCCATACTTGTGTTTTTTCCGGAATGAAACCCCATTTAATCCATCCATCTCTTCTTGTAGGATTCTGAAAAACATAATAATCAAAATGCGAAGTGTCTTTCTGATCAATTTGATGACCTTTCTGCAGTTTTTTTCTATATCCCTCTGTGACATCACTATTAACAAAAATATTACATCCATGAGGTAAAGCAAAAGTTGTTATACCTATAGCCTTAGCAGCAAAAAAATATTTTTCTATTTTATCGCCTCTTGCATACGGCGTGGACCACTCAAAAATACAAGCATTAATATTTCTCATTCTTAAAAAATTCATTTGGTCAGATATATTAAAAAAAAACTTTCTATAGATTTTTCCAAGGAAAGAATCGGGATTTCTATAAGATTGATAAATTTTTCTTAAAGCTTTTGTTAAAAGATTTTTTGAATTAAAAAAATATTCAAAAATTTCATCTTCATCGTAAATGACTTCTAAATTTTTTAGCCCTATATAATTTATTCGATAATCATTTTCTATTTTTAATCGAGTAGTAATTAAAAGTATAGGTTTTTGACCTTCTTTGACACACTTCCATATCAACGGAGAAAAATGATCTAGATCGTTATAAGCTCTTATAAAGAAAACATTATTTTTCATATCTTTGAATAATACTCCTTATACCAATCAACAAAGTTTGATATGCCCTCCTTGAATTCTATGGTGGGACGGTAATTTAGGTCAGTATGTAGGTCACTGACATCAGCAAAGGTTTTTTCTACATCACCTGGTTGCATACCAACCATTCTTTTTTTTATTTTTAACTCTAACTTCTTTTCGAGCTCCTCGATAAAATCTAAAAGATTTATTGGATTACTATTACCTATATTATAAATTCTAAAAGGTGCGCTCGAGCTATTAGATTTACTTCCATCCTTTTTCCAATCAATATTTTCCTCTGCTGGATTTTCTATAACTTTTAAGACACCCTTAACGATGTCATCAATATATGTAAAATCTCGAATCATCTTGCCATTGTTATATATCTCTATTTCTTCATTGTTGAGCGCTGCCTTTACAAACTTGAATAGAGCCATATCTGGTCTGCCCCATGGACCATAAACAGTAAAAAATCTTAAACCGGTCGATTTGATCCCATATAAATGAGAGTAAGTATGAGCCATTAACTCATTGCTTTTTTTTGTTGATGCATAAAGACTGATTGGGTGGTCGGTATTACCATCAGTTCTTAGAGGATATTTATCATTCAAGCCATATACTGATGAGCTAGAAGCAAAAGAGAGGTTTTTAATTTTATGAATTTTGCAATTTTCAAGAATGTTCAAGAAACCTGTGATATTTGAATTTATGTATGAGTAGGGATCTTCTAGTGAGTACCTAACACCGGCCTGTGCAGCTAAATTACATACTGAATCAAGATCAGTATTCTTAAAAAAATTATTAACATCTTCCGTATTAGATAGATCTATTTTAAAAAATTTAAAATTACTAAACTTGTCAGAGTTGAAATATTTCTTGTTTGATTTTTTTTTTAAGTCTATCCCCAGCTGTTTTAATCTTGCAATTTTAAGATTAACATCATAATAAGCATTTAAAGAATCTAAACCTATAACTTGATATCCCCTTTCGATAAGAGCTTTGGAAACGTGAAATCCTATGAAACCGGCAGATCCAGTTAATAATACTTTCATTAAAGATAACCCTCTTCAAAAATCATTTATTTTAATTATTTCTGATGATAGTTAGAAAGGTTCTTATTCTCTCTCTATTCAGATCAAAGATGAGAAAAAATAGAGAGGAAACTATGAAACCAAGCAATGTTATGGTTATACATAAAGTTGATCTAGCTGGAGCTATTTTTAATTCCGGAAGATGAGGTTTATCAATTATTTTTAGTGCGTACTCGTCAGAAATCTCTGAAAACATTAAAGATCTTATTGTTTGCTCCATTATCCGTGAAAGGATATTTTTTACCTCGATAAGATTAGATTTGGATATTTGATCCTCTAAATAATTTATAGATGCATTCAGATCGTCAACTTCCATAGATTTAATTGTTTCATTCAAAAGATTGATGACTTTACTTAGATGAGCTCTTGCTATTATTGGCGATTCACTTTGCATTGAGGCCTCAATAAATCCTGACTCAATATTTTTCTTAATGGAAAATTTGTCTAGAAATTTTATTTGTGCGTCTAAAAAAGAGGGTTTTTTAGAACCAGTGATTGAAGAACTATCAGGCAACCAACTCATGGTTTTTACATCAAAAACTTCATCATCAAGTTTTATTTTTTCATTTGGTCTATATCTCTTTATTGCAACCATTTCAGCTATAAATTGGTCGTCTTGATATAAAAGGAGGAAAAATTCTTTTGATTTTGAAACTTGAATTGCTAAATTTGACTTATCTGATCCATCTAAGTTCAGATTAATGCCTGCAATTGCTGATAAATTGCCCAAAGTACCCATGCTTGATGAAAGGTTATTTTCAGAGTGCTTAGCGGGAACTAAAATAGAGTCGGATTTATAAATATTACTTAAACTTAAGGCATAAATGACTGAATAAATAGCAAAAGCTAAGGTAATTAAAAAAATATAATATTTTCTCTTCAAAGAAAGTATCAAGAGTTCTCTCAGATCAAAATGCATAATGATTTACTTTGGTACCCGGGGCCGGACTTGAACCGGCACGAAGTTGCCTTCGAGGGATTTTAAGTCCCTTGTGTCTACCAATTCCACCACCCGGGCAACTTAATTAGTTTCATCTCCTACTATGGCTCTTCCTTTTAATTCTTCCCAATCTTTTTCGGGTCGAACTTTTAAATTTGTGTTCCATGCTCCCTTGAGAACACTTAAATTTACACCGATTTTATCACCAAAATTGATGAGTGCTTGTATATCTTTTGGGAAACAACTACCTCCAAAACCTTTTTTGCCATCTGGGCCAGGAACCTGAGTATGCGAGTGACCGATTCTCCCATCTCTAACAAAACCCTCTATAACTGTAGGCCAATCTGCATCTATTTCATCTGAAAGTAATTTCATTTCATTTAAAAAAGAAACTTTTGTTGCAAAATAGCAATTACAAACATATTTGATTAATTCTGCAGTTTCAAAATTTGTTCTAATGACAGAGATAGAATTACCAAACCTTGACTTATATAGATCTTCGACTTTTTTTGTTAATTTATCATTACCGCCTAAAATGAATCTTGTCTGACTTATAAAATCAAAATTTGCTGACCTCTCAGTCAAAAACTCTGGATTGAATACTATATTTAATTTTGGAAATTTCTTTTGAATTTCTCTTGACGTGCCAGGAGTTATTGTTGATCTTAATAAATAAATACAATCAAAATTTGAGGACTTCACAGCTTCTTCATTAATTTCATTAATACAGTTATGCAATACATCCAAGTTTATAGACCCATCAGCATTGGAGGGTGTTGGAACTGAAATAAATGCATACTCACAATTTATTACAATATCTCTCAAGTTATGCGTAGACCTTTCAGGATTTTTATCGTGTATGAGAATATCTGCATCATATCCTGTAGACTGACCAAATCCATTTGCTACAGCCGAGCCAACAAAGCCCTTACCGATGATCCCTATTGAGGTTTTATTTGTCATGAAATAATTTTTTTTAGTTAATCAAGAAGATTTTTTTCTTTCAAATAGTTCAAAATTTTTCTAACTGATTTTTCGACGCTGATTCTATCATTTTTTATAGTTATTTCAGGAGTTTTAGGAGCTTCATATACACTATCAATTCCAGTAAAATTTTTAATTAAACCTTTTCTAGCTTTTTTATATAAACCTTTAGGATCTCTTTTTTCTGCTGTTTTTAGATCAACATTTACAAAAACTTCAATAAATTCATCGTCTTGAAACAACTCTCTTATCATTTCTCTATCAGACCTAAAAGGGGATATAAATGAGCAAATTACAAAAATTCCTGCATCGACCATTAGCTTTGAAACCTCGCCTGCTCTTCTTATATTTTCGACTCTGTCTATATCGCTAAAACCTAAGTCTTTATTCAAGCCGTGACGTAGATTATCTCCATCGAGAATATAGGTTCTTAAACCTCTTTTATGGAGTTCTTTTTCAAGAAAGTTAGCTATTGTTGATTTACCTGATCCGCTTATACCAGTCAGCCATATTGCTCTGCTACTATGATTATTTAAAATATTTCTATCAATTTTTGAAACATTTAGCTTCTGCCAACTAACATTTTTAGATCTTCTAAGAGCGAAATTAATCGTACCTGCAGCAACTGTTAAGTTTGAGATCTTATCTATTAAAATAAATGATCCTAAAACATTATTTTTTAAAAAATTTTCATAAAAAATTTCTTTATCCAAACTTATCTCTGCTTCGGCAATATCATTTAATTCCAAAATGTTTAATTTGGAATCCTGATCTCTATTAAATCTTATCTTCTTTTTGATTCTAAGAATCTTTGCATTAATTTCGTTATTTGTTGTTTTGAGCAAATAATCCCTTTTTTCAAATCCTTTTGAAATATCCATCCAAAATAAATTTACATTGAAAAATCTTGAACTATCCAATTCTTTTTTTTCATTTGTAACGAAATCTCCTCGAGAAATATCTATATCTTTTTGTATATTGAATAAGATTGAGTCTCCCCTTGAAGCCTTTAAAACACTTTTATTTCCTAAATAAATTTTAGTAACTTTTGACTTTGTGTGATCATATCCAGATTTAATAATGTCTCCTACTTCAATCTTTCCAGAACTAATTCTTCCTCCATAACCTCTAAATTTTGAGCTTGGCCTCATGACGAGCTGAATTGGTATAGAGAAGTTACTTTTATATTCCCTAATTTTAGAAATATTTAAATTCTCTAAATGGCTAAGAAGACACTTTCCCTTATACCAAGACATTTTTTTTGATGCAGTTGTCACATTCTGTCCTTTTAATCCAGAAGCAGGGATAAAAAACATTTTTTCAAAATTTCTGTTCTCTCCTAAATGACTTAATGCATTCACAAGTTTCTTATATTTATTTTCAGAATATTTAACTAAATCCATTTTATTTATGACAAAAGTAATTGTCTTCAGATTCACTAAATTACAAATCTCAATGTGTCTTTGAGTTTGATGACTAATTCCTTTTTTTGCATCAACTAAGATTAGGGCCGTATCTGCATTTGATGCGGCAGTAACCATATTTCTAGTATATTGCTCATGACCGGGAGAATCTCCAACAATAAAGTTTCTATTTTCTGTATAAAAGTATTGATAAGAGACATCTATGGTTATTTTTTGTTCTCTCTCAGCTTCTAAACCATCTAAAAGAAGAGAATAATCAAGATCAATATTTTTAGCCGATTTTTTTTGAAGTTTCTTTAAACTTTCTTCTTGATCTTCTTTGATGTTGCCAGTTTCAAAGAGAAGTCTTCCAAGTAAAGTGCTTTTGCCATCATCCACACTTCCGCAAGTAATAAATTTAAGGGTATCTTTTTTCCTCATATGGCTTCAATTAAGATAAAAAATTATTAGAAATAGCCCTCTTTCTTCTTTGACTCCATTGAAGAATTCGAATCAGAGTCAATTAGTCTGCCTTGCCTTTCACTAAATCTTGAAGATTTTAATTCTTTAATAATCTCATTTAAATTCCTAGCTTTTGACTCTATTGCACCTGTAAGGGGATAACAACCTAAGGTACGAAATCTAACTTCAAGTATTTTAATTTCTTCATGTTTTTTAAGTTTCAATCTCTCATCATCCAACATTATTAAGGTTCCTTCCCTTTTGATAACCTTTCTTGGTTTTGAAAAATAAAGTGGAACTACATCGATACCTTCTGACTTTATATATTCCCAGATATCTAGTTCCGTCCAATTTGATAATGGAAAAACCCTAATGGTTTGATCTTCTTTTTTTCTTGCATTAAAAATGTTCCAAAGTTCTGGGCGTTGATTTTTTGGATCCCATATGTGATTTGAAGATCTGAAAGAAAAGATTCTTTCCTTGGCTCTACTTTTTTCTTCGTCTCTTCTAGCACCTCCAAATGCTAAGTCAAACTCAAAGGAATCAAGAGCTAATTTCAAAGCTTCGGTTTTCATTATTCTTGTATGAGTTTCTGAGCCATGTTTTAAAGGACTTATGTCCCTTTTTATCCCGATTGGATTTATGTATTTAATTAGATTTAGCTTGTATTTTTTTTTAACCTTATCTCTGAATTTATACATTTCTTTGAATTTCCATCTCGTATCAATATGCAGAACTGGAAATGGAATAGGCCCCGGAAAAAATGCCTTCATGGCTAAATGTAATAAAACAGAGCTGTCTTTACCTAGGGAATATAACATTACGGGATTGTTAGATTCGGAAAATGCTTCTCTTAAGATAAATATACTTTCGGACTCTAAATTTTTCAGATGAGCTTTATTCATTTTCTAAACAAATGGAGGCTGAGGTCGGAATCGAACCGGCGTACACGGATTTGCAGTCCGCTGCATAACCACTCTGCCACTCAGCCCTTTAATTTGAAAATGATTGTATAGCATTAACCACATATTCTGTATCTTTTAAGCTCAAATGAGGGCCAATGGGAAGACTCAAAATAGTTCTGCATGCGAATTCAGTATTTTTTGTATAAATTTCATTGGATAGGTTTAAATTACTAAAAGCTTTCATCTTGCTTAATGGTTTTGGATAATAAATTCCACAGTTAATACCTTTGCTCTTTAAAAAAAACATCAATGATTTCCTATGTTTAGATAAAACAGGAAATTGATGAAAGACTGAAGATTGAGAGGGAGATAATTTAGGTATTTGAATATTAGATGATTTTAAAGAATTCGTTAGATAGTGAGCTTGCTCAATTCGAGACTCATTACTCTTCTTGAGGTATTTAATTTTTAAGTTAAGAACTAGTGCTTGAAATGCATCTAATCTTGAATTCCTGCCTGCAATAACATGATCATAAGTATCTACTCTTCCGTGATTAGCTATTTTCTGTGCCTTTTTAAAAATAGTTTTTTTATTAGTTACTAACGCTCCAGAATCTCCAAAAGCACCTAGATTTTTTGTAGGGTAAAAGCTAAATGTTCCTACATCACCAAAATTTCCAACATTTTTTCCATTAAATTTTGCACCATGGGACTGAGAGCAGTCTTCTATGATCTTTATGTCATGTTTGCCAGTAATTTTTTGGATTTCAGTCATATTGCAAGGATTTCCAAATAAATGTACGACTATTAGAGCGCTTGTTCTTTTTGTCACAAGTTTTTTAAGAGATTCTATTGATATAGTGAAATCATTAAGATTAATATCTGCCAAAACTAATTTATAACCTGCTCTAACTACAGCTTCAGCTGGGGATAAAAAGGTAAAATTAGGAACAATAATCTCCGAATTTTTAGGTAAATCTAAACTTTCTAAAGCTATCTCTAAGGCATCTGTCCCATTTGCAACACCAAGACAATATTTACTATCATTGAATTTTGAAAAATTATCCTCAAATTTTCTTACTTCGTCCCCGCCGATAAAATTTTTTTTAGCGATAAGTTTTGAAATGCCGTTCAAAGTTTTATCAAAGTCTGGTTTTTTTAGACTTAAATCTATAAAAGAAATATTTCTAGCTTTTGCCATAAGAGTAATTATAAAGAGACAACCAAGAAATGATGGCTGTACTAGTAATTAAAAATTCTACAAATGAATCATATCTAGTATCTAAAAGGATAATTGCTATCCCTATAGAGGTAATTTGAAAAAAAGTTTTAAATTTTCCTAAAAAATTAACTTTAGCTTTGTGTTCTTCACCGCTCTCTAGAAAGTATTGGCGAATGCTTCCAATCGAAAGCTCTCTACTAACAATCAAAATTGTCATTAATAAGAAAATAAAATTATCAAAATGAAAAGAGATAAAAATCAATAAACTACATACAAAAATTTTGTCTGCCAAAAGATCTAGGTTTGCCCCTAAAATGGATTCCTGCTTTAAATATCTTGCCAAATAACCATCTAAAAAATCAGTAAAGCCTGCTAATAAAAAAAATATTAGAGCTAAAAATGTATTATTCATCTGCAATAGAAAAATAATAGGAAATATTAGAATTATTCTGCATAGGGAAATTAGATTAGGGATCATGAAAATTCTTTGTCAATAATGGAGCAAATTTCATGCCCTACAATGGTGTGCAATTCCTGAATTATTGCAGTCTCAGTTGAAGGCGCTTTAAAAGTAAAAAAAGACTTTTGAGATGCACTAGATTCTTTTATTCCTGTAAAAGAGATTGTTTTTATATTCATAGAATTAGCATATTCAATTGCATTTAGAATATTTTTACTTTCACCTGAAGTTGAATATGATACGAAACAATCATTTTCTTTTCCAAGCGCCTGTAACTGTCTTCTAAAAATATCTTCGTATCC
>MDSZ01224252.1_pt1 | contig 24553 bp, 40 predicted proteins | sample 811201 | NCBI WGS metagenome assembly MDSZ01 (sample SAMN05326647, study PRJNA326480) | marine metagenome | isolation source: seawater | place: Indian Ocean: North | collected 2010
CTAATTTCCATTAATTTCAAAGCATCATTAAAAGTACCCATTTTAAGATGTTCATCCCCGTCTATTACGTACCATTTGAATGCTGTTCTTATATCTTTCATCTTCGTATTTTTTCCCTCCCCTAAGTTGATCTTTTATATCTTGAATAATCTTTTTAGCATTAACCTGGTGTTGTGACATAGTATTTATTTTTATTTCCATAATACTTGAATACATACTATAGCAGCAGCTAAAAATAATGTGACTATGGTCTTTATATTTAAAGTTTCATTTAAATGAAGATAAGTTAAAATAGCAAATGAAATCATCCCCATTGAAAAGCCAATTAATCGTTGAGGCCATAAATCTCCATTAAATGCTGCTACCGTGTATTGAGTAGCATAAATATAAACATAGCTAATAGGAACCCCAAGTAACGACATTACTATAGGTCTTTCTTTAATCCAAGTACTAATAAATTGTCCATTAATTTGATACCAAACTAGAGTTTGACCTAATAGAAATAAAAATGCTCCTAAAATTAATGATCTAAAATTCATAAATCTTTATGTTTTGTTTTACGGGTATACTTGGTTTTGTCCTTTTTTACCTGTGTGATCATTTTGCGACGAATTTTTTGAGCTAGATTTCTTTCTTCCTTGTTTTCTCTTTTGTTCGGTATCTTCTTTCCACTCATCATTCCAAAATATAAAATTTAAGTTCGCCATTTACCTTGTTTTCTATAAGCTTCTCTAGGATCAATTCCATCTTTAAATTGGACTTTATCTTTAGAATAATCTTTAACTACTTGGTTAGTGCCAAATAAATATACGGGTCCATTATACTCCTCATAAAAAACATCTAACGCATTATCTACGTTTAAAATACGCCGATTTCCACCAAAACTCCTAAACTCACGTGGTGTAGTTCTTACCCATTTACCCGGAGAATATTCAATCTCACAACAGCGAGCTGAATTAAAATCGTATTGGAGTTTAACTGTATTTCCTCGTTTTTCACTCATATTATAGTAATAAACCATTGTTTTCTAGTCCATACCATGCTCTTTCAAGCCAAATACCAATCCGAACATCTTCGATTTTATCATCAACATCAGCACCTTCTAAACGTTGATTAGCTACAGTAACGATCATAAAATCAAATAGGTCACGAGCAGTTTCTCCGTCTCCTAATTTAACTGCTTCTCTTGCTTTTGCGAATGCTCGGTGTAGTACACCATTTTTCTTATTTATCATAACTTTTTTAATAACTGCCTGGCGGGGATGCCTAATTTTTCAAGGTTAACTTACTCCCCTTTTTGTTCGATCATACCAGGACTTAATTTTTTATTTTTATTTACTCTGTAAATATACGAAACTATTTTCGGGTAACCAAATCTTTAATGGGGAATCTTAAAACAGCTCCTTGTGCAACACCCTTTTTACTAAGTTGGACTGCATAAGCAATTTCAGATGTTTTATGAATTACTTCCCAAGTTTTATTTTCGTGTGTAAAAAATTCGTTTGGGAGTTTATGTTTAAAACCTTGATATTTTCGCTTTCGCATATATTAATTAAGTAATTGCTTTTTTTCTAATGGAGCTAATTCTAAAGTAAGAGAAATACACATTGCATTAACGTAATAAGGATCATTTTCTAACATATAGTTAAAATCCTCATCTGTCATCATCTGTAGTAGTTGATAAGTTGTATACTTACTTATCATATTCTACAAATCGGGGCATTGCTCTAGACTTTCTTTTTTTATTTTTTAAACTTGGAAATCTAGCTTTAGCCCATTCTAACCATTCTTGAGTTGCTTGATAGTTTTGTTTTGATGAATTTTGACTCATTTTCCTTGTTTTTTATATAACTTTTTGTAATTTTTACTTTGTTTTAGACTAGAGGTGTTATTTTTAGAGTGAATACCTGGGCGTTTTTTTCTATTAGTTTTAGTGTGGGTTCCACCTGTAATTTTAGCCATTTGCTTTTATTTCTTTTATAGCGTTAGCGATTCGAGCACAACCTTCATAATCTTCATTGCGCTCATGAATTTCTAAATTTTGTTCCAATGTACTAAGCATATCTTGCCTATCCAAGGTAATATCAAAAACACTTTCATCTTCTTCAATCCTAATTTCTAAAATAGGAATAAATCGTTTTTTACTATTAAGATTTTTTAATGCAATATCTACAATAGCTTTAGATATTTTTAAATCTTGTTCCTGAAGCATTATTTCAAATTCTTCTTGTGTTTTAACACTAATTCTCTTTACCATTTAAAATAAGTCTAAAAATCTTCCATCTGTTTTTTTCTCACGTAATTTATCCATCTTCTCTTGATCCTCTAACATTTTATCTGCTAGTTTTTCTAAATGTTTAGACTTTTGATTAGCGTAATCATTAACCAATTTATTGTGTTTACGTTGTTTACGTGCTAATTTACTTTTACGTGGCTTTTTCATCACGTATAAATATAAAAAGTAAAATTAAATAAATCAAATTATTTTCTAGATACTAGGCTATAAGGATCATCATCTTCATTTTTATCACCTAAACCTAATTCTTCTAAACGTTTTTGAGTATACTCATCCATCTCCCATTTAACTTCACTTTGATAAGTTGGGACATGATCTTCTATTCCTTTAACTTGTTTTTCTGTAAAAATATCCCCTATTTGGAGATAATAATGGTTATAACAAAGTAATTCTATATTTTCTTTACGGTAGTTATTTTTATTTTTGTCCTTAAAATTAAGAAGTAATGGGATTTTATAATCGTTCACTCTACGTTCATGGAACCCACATACAGCACATTCTTCCTTTAAATACCCCTCAGTAATTAATCTATATTTTATTTTATCTGGGGTAAATGAAGAAGCATCTATTCTACCTTCAATTATGTCTAATAATGCTGGTTCTTTACCTTGTCCTCTTAAAAATTTAGGAATACCCTTACCTGCTTGATTTAAATGTTGATCAAATAAATTTGAATATCCTTCTTCAGTTGCATCATATGTTTTAGCCCATTTTTTATAATGGGTATAAGATACATGCAAGTAACGAGCAGCTGCTTTATTACTTAATGTTTGTGACATTGCTGCTAGTATTTGTTCCTTTAAGAGGGGTTTTGCTGAGGGCATTATTCGTTGTCTATAAATACTATATCATTATATGTATTATCTCCAGTTCCAAATTGAGCATTAATAGCTTTTTTAGGTTTTTCAGTTGAACAATCTATACAACTTTTATATCCATATTCAGTATATCTTAATTCAGGCATCGGATCATTACATATAGAACAACTTATGTAAGTTATTTTTTTCATTTTGATATGTTTTGATTACACAATACATATCACATTTTTTTTAAAAACTTCCAAAGATCTTTAGATGTAGTTAAAGTATAACTTTTCCCGTCTTCAGTTTCTAAATCTATAATTTCACCTTTACTATCAAATCTTTCTAATACCCACCACCAAATTACATCAGCCTTTTCATAACCGTATTTAGCTATAATTAAATTCTCAATAGCATGATAATAATATTGAGAGAATGAAGTTAAATCAATCCCATAATCTTCTCCTAATTCCTGTTCTGAATTCCAAAGATGGGTTAAAGTATCTATTGTATCTAAAAATAAAGATTCTTCACGTTCGGCTTCGGTTTTAGGGGATAATTTTAAATCTAAACCCTTACCAAATTTATTTTGTAGAGATTTCCTCACTTATATAATCCTCTATATTCCTAGTTGGGGAATAATTTAATATTTCTATAGCTTTTTTAAAATCAGCTAATGTAGTTTTAGCTTCTCCAGGTCTTTTAGCAATATACTTTTTATTACTATTATACATGCTAGCTATTTCATTTATTGAATAATTAATTCCTCTTCCTAATTCAAAAAATTCTCCTTTTAATTCAGGATGATCTAAACATGATATAAGAGCATCACATATATCTAATACATGAGTAAAATCTCTTCGTTGTTCTCCATCCCCAGTTATAGTAAGAGGTTTATTACTTTTATATTGTTCATTAAAAATTTGGATTACTGTAGAGTATGCAGAATTACCAGGAATCATATAATCCCCGTAAACATTATAAAATCTAGTTATAATAGTAGGTACATCATATACTTTAGAATACATTTTACATAATTCTTCTCCTACCCATTTAGAAAACGTATATGGATTTTTATAAACTCCACCATGAGTAGAACTAGAACCAGCATATATTACTGGGGTTTTGTTTACACGAGCATATTCTAATACTCTTTGGGTACCCATCATGTTTGAATCAAATGTAGGAGTAGGATACTTAAAAGAAGGTTGGATTCTGGCTAATGCAGCTAAATGATAAATAGTATCTGGGTTAATATTTTCTATTTGTTTAGTTGCTTCTGGGGTTTCAATATTAATATTGTAGTAATTTACATTTTTTTGATGATTATCCTTATATCCAGTAGAATAATTATCTATCACAAATATTTCTGCTTCACTTTTACTTGCAAGTAAGGATTTTATTAAATTTGTTCCTACAAAGCCTGCTCCACCTGTAATTAGTATTTTCATTTTATATGTATTAGTTTATTTTGATGCTCATTTAATTGAACAATTGTAATCTTTAAATTGCCTAATTCAAATTCTCCTATTTCACCACTATCTTGTATAATTTCGGATAATTGATGGATTATATTAAAGTCTGAATTAGTGATAGTATTACCATCTATTTCAACTAAAATCTCATTATTTTTTTCATTGTCATATGGTTTTATTCTTTCATATAAATTAAAACTTGTATTTGGGGATTCTAATGTTATATAATTATCAATCATTGAACGAATATTTCCTTCATCTACGTAAATATTATTACACCATGGTTCTAAAGTTGCTAATAATTGATCATTACAATTTTTAACTATAAAACCAATATCATATTTAGGAGGTATAATTGGTTTCATTAAAGCATCATGTTTACAAAAATGTCCCCATTTACGTAAAAATTCTCGAGTTGATTTTTGATTTTGTTTTAACCATTCATCCGTTTCTCTATTTTTCATAAATACTTCCCCATTAGGATTTCGTTTTGCCCCATCAGCAAATCTACTACCCCTACAAGTCATATGGTAAACACAACCCTCCCAAGTTTGAATAAATTTAATTCCATTTAATTGGAAGCGATTAAATATATCTGTATCTTCTTTTGATTGCGGGGCAAATATTGCATCATGACCCCCTATTTCTTGGAAATCCTTTTTCCAAAACGCCCAAGGTGCAAATATACCTTCTGTTACTTTTACTTCTCGTTCACTATCTGTAGCTTGTAAATAGGCAAATAATCCATCTTCATTAAACTCCTCTGGTTCAATTCCAAAATCTTGTAATATTTTTTCTGGTCCTGGAGGGTGTAATGGGGGTTCGATTCTAGTAAGTGATACTATTGTTTTTTCTTTTAGGTGTTTTTCAACGGAATTTAGCGCCTCAGGACATAAGTACATATCAGCATGGTAAATCATACAAATATCGTTTGTAGCCACGTCATTCACTAAAGTATCATATAAAATAGTATGACCTAAACGTGTAGGACCTTCATTTCGAATTGCTTTAAATAATGGATCTTTACCCATCATTTCTAAACACCAATCCCACGTACCATCATTAGAAAAATCATCTGCTACACAAATTTCTACTTCATGGTCACCTTGATTTTTTCTAATTGAATCATAAGACCATATTAAGTACTTAAGATTATTTCTACCTGGTTGTATTAATGATATTTTCATATTTATTTTTTTAGAGCATCTAATACATCTTCTCTACTATAAGCAGGACCTAAATATGAAGATGTATTATCTTCCCACTTAATACGAGGATTATTTAGAATATGGTGATATAAATACCTAGAAGCACCTAAACATAAACCCCCATCATAAGGAATAGGATCAGTATAAAAATTAATTTCTGACCACCAATCTAACATTTTTCCTGTCATTAGACAATTTAAAGATACTCCTCCTGATAGACAAATATTTTTAGGGTTATATTGGGTAATGTACTTATCCATGAATTCTTTAGTTATAACTTCTGTTGCTTTTTGGAGAGAAGCAGCAATATCAAATTTATCTTGTTCACTACTATTTGCTATAGGATTGTATTTTTTACAATTATCTTTAGTTTTAGGATTATGACCACCACCCCCAACTATAAATCCTTCATAAAAATCGTCAAAATATTTATCGGGATTACCTACACAAGCCATAGCCATAACAGTTCCTGATTGGTTGCCTTTTGGGTATCCTGAAGATAGACCAAATATTTCTTTAGTATATAAACGCCAAGGAGAACCTAAATTAAGAGTAGTAATAGGAATTATATCAATAGGTTTAATTTTATTATCTTCACCTAACCATACTGTAAGTGATGTTGAGGTTCCATCTTCTTCTATCCCACCCCCATCTAAAGTAAATATTAAAGCCTCTTTAAAATTGCTTGAAAAGAAAGCATTGGCGGCATGTGATTTATGATGACCAATAGTTAAATGTGATTTTCCTTGATTTACTAATTCTTGTAGTTTAATAGTAGTTTCTGGATCTGGTTGTATATTTTGAAAACCAGGATTACCATTTACAAAATAATCTATTTCATCAGTTTCTCCTATTCTTTCAAAGTACATTTTTAAACCATCACCAGATGGTTCTTTTACTCTTATAAGACGTTCTAACTCTTCATGTATTAATGGGATTCCATTTTCTAATACACAATAAGCAACATCATGTCTACCAGTTTGATAACCTACTATTTTCATATTTTATAATTTAGTCTTTAAGAATGTCTTCTAAAAATTTAAACTTTGACTCATGGTAATGTTCTTCATACATCATAAGAGTCATATCTGAGCATAATGTATAAAACTCTTGATCATTATGCAACCTATAAATAAGATTTCTTGCAGTGTCCAGATCTCCATCTGCAACACATAATTCGGGATGGAGTATTCTTTGGGTATCTAAACCATCATAACCAATACAAGGAATACCTAGATAAGAACAATTTAAAGCAAAAGTACCTGCAGCATGAGTTCTCATCATATGAATTCCTATTTTTCTTTTACTTAATTCTGAAATCCATTCATCCCAGTTTACATAAGGTAATTGGGTAATTCCTAATTGTTCTTCCCCCTCGGTTCTTCTTCCCATTTGAGGAGAGTATATTTCATCAGTTACAGATTTAGCTAACATAAAAGAATCAAATCCCCCATACCAACTTTTAAAATTACCCCCTATCATTATTCCACTACGTTCTTCTGGTGGGGTTATATTTTTAATAGGATCCTCTATCATTAAAGAACGTAATACTTTTACATTAGGGTGGAAAGTAAGACCCTGATAATATTTCTTATCTGATTCATTATGAGCTAAAATAATATCGGATTGTTGAAGATTATTATAGTAGTGAATTTGTTTAGCTAGTTCAAAATCTTGGAATAACCAGAAAGGTCCTTCTTGCATTATAGCAATTTTTTTACACTTTGTTCTATAACGAGGTATATCTACTATATGAGAGTATTTTTTAGAATTAATAATAATTCCTAGATCATATTCTTCATCAGGTGTAGATGCAATATTATAGTGGTCGGCATTTAAAGCTACCATCCATGCAAACTCAGTTCTCATGTTCCTATTTTCTCTAGGACATTTAATTTTATCACCTTCTATTTCGGTAAAAAAAGCTATTTTCATTTATATAATTCTTTATAGGTTCTTTCCATCCAATAACTTACATGCCTATTATTTTGTGGAATAGCATTAAAATGGTACACCCATCCTGCTTCTAAAAACCTTAATTCATCTGAGAAATATGAATGTCCCGGAATATGGAGTAAATTTTTTCTAAATAAATCTTGTAAGTTATAGGCTTCAGGCATATATAAAGGACTAATAGAATTTTGCTGGGTGAGATAGTTTATAATAGTTTGATCAGTTCCTGCTTTGATTCTTTCTCCTAATTGATTAATAAGTTCAATATTTGATGTGTAATATTCTTGAACTTTAGTATAAAAGGGAATGTGTTTTTTACTTGTTATTTGAAACCCACCATTGAAATATTTCCAAGGTTTTATTTTAGGCTCATCTTTAAATAGAGAATCACCCCACTGTTTAATACTTCTAGTAGTCCATTCATAACATCCATTATTAAGTACTACACTAAATTCATTATTAGTTTTCTTAAAAAAATTAGGACAATTAGGATGAATAATAGTATCAGCATCAACTACTAATACCTGTTCATATTTAATATTATTATGTTTTAATATATCATGAACCCAGTAACGTTGTAAAGTTATTTTAAATTGTTCTGGGTCCATTATAGGATCTGTCCATTCTATAACTTCAATATCATCATATTGTTCTGACCATTTTTTCCAACTTGATATTGAATAATGATAAGGTGTACTACGATTATTTCCTAAATTAATATTAGGTATAAAAACTATATTCATATTTTTCCTTTATGTTTTCCGGTATGAAGAAAATATTTATTGTCTCTAGAGTCTCCATTAAAATATGTAAAAGGAGTTTTAGTAAACCACATTGAATAATTAAAACTTAACTGGTCTCTTTTACTATTATATTTTATTTCTTCCCACCACTTTTCCATAGCTTTAATACAATCATTTTCATTATGTCTTCTTAATAATTGCATAGTTACAGCTAAACTATTATTTGTAGGGTATTGTTCACTAATATATCTCTCCATTTGAGATTTTATAATATTAGGATCGTCTTTATAACTTCCATTTTTCTGCCCAAAATAAAAAATTGCATTAGCTTCTTTGTAAATACAATCCCTAGGATCTAAAATATTTTGATTATGATCATGAACTGCTAAATTTGTTTTAGATAAATAAATATTAATAAGTTCATTCACATCTTCTCTTACTAAAATATTTCCATCTATCCATAAACTGTAATCATACTCTGGGAACCATCTATGAGGTAATACTTTATATTTTCTAGCATTTCTAGTTGAATCTTCATATATAGCGGGTACTTTTCTAATATCCCAGATATTAGATTTAATATTACTATCTGTAAAGCAAATAAAATCCCATCCTTTAGGTTTACATTGAGGGTCAGGGAGTTGATCATATCCTCCAAATATAGCTGTATAAATTACTTTTTTAGGCATTAGTAAAGGTTTTTATATATTTTAAAGCATTTTGGAATTTAAGAGAATTACTTAATTGTATTAAACATATATTTTCATAAAAGACTGGTTCTGTAAATTGTACTTTAGGTATTTTACCATATTTTTTTTTATTTTCTATTTCACAGTCAATAGGAGCATCAAAGGGGACAATACTACTATATTCAGAATTAAAAATTCTATTCCATGAAGTACATATACTATTTTTAATATTTAATTCCTTTAAAATTTGGTTCATATCATTAATAGTTAAATGACAAGTATGGCCACTCATTTTTGAAAAAAATTGGGTTATACCTAAACTTTCAAGATATTTTTCTGAATCAAAGGAGGGCCAGGTAAAATAAACAAAATCTTTAGCAGTATTAATTGACATTTCAACTACTTTTTTTACTTGGGTTATATCAGGTAAATGTTCTATAGTGTGGGTACTTATAACAAAATCAACACATTTAGAAGGAAATGATAAATTAGTTATATCAGCTTGTATACATGGAATGTTATTTAACTCCATATCTTTTATATATTTTTCTTCAATTTCTATATGTAAACCATTTTTACCATTAAAATTTTGATTAGCAAATTTTCTCATTTTACCTTGTTTAGCTCCTAAATCTATAAAATCAAAATATTCCATATAATCTTTAGGTACTGAAATGAGGGTAGAATTCCACCAATTACCATTTACAAATATTTTCTTATCATTCATAACTTAATAAGTTTAAGTTGTCTGCTTCTCTAATTTCTCTCCATCCACCTTGTTTAATATGATGGAGATAACACGTACCTACTACTATAGAATGTTTTACACGAGTTTGAAGTTCTTTATCTTGATGTCCCCATTTATCTTCGTCTCTAGTACTAAAAATATTTTCTTTATCATCAAAATAATTAGATTTTATAGTTTCTTTAGTCATAGCTAAACAAAAACCATTTAACTCATTACCAGGTGTTCCATTAATTTCAAATATTTTATTATTAGGAGAAAATCCATGTTGGTAGTGATTATTAGAATTATTAGATAAGGGGCCAAAAACTGCATTATTTTTTAAAGGATGATTTAGTATATCTTTAATAAAATTATTTATGCTTTTATCAAAAATTTGATCATCAGATGTTATAATATATAAATCATAATCTTCTTTTATACCTTGTTTTATTCCTTCATTCCAAGTATAAGTTAATCCACCTTTATATTGATTTTCAATATAAGTTATTTGTAGATTATCTGGATTATTTTCTATTTCAAATTGGTCTTGGGAAGCATTATCAAATGCAAATAATTTAAACTCGTATTCACAATTTAAATAAAGAGATTCTAAATAATCATTGAATAAACTAAATCCATTAGGTCTATGTTTTTGACTTTGGTGGGTAGTACATATAAATGCTATTTTATTCATTATATTTCTTTTTTTAGTTTAGATAAGTCCATACTAGTATTAGATGGAATATAACTAGGTTTTAGGGTAGGAACAACGTATTTATTAGTTAATTTAGCTAAATCATACATAGTCTTTAAATCCGTTCCTATATTATATATACCTTTACATTTTTTATTTATTAATTGTATTATTAAACTTGATATTTTATCTACATAATCAAAATTTCCAACTTGATCTACCCAAGCACTACTATAAGGAAAAGGTGTATACTTATGGGTGCATCTTATAAGTAAATAATTATTACTTTTTAATTGTACGTAACCATCTCCTAATAATTTTGTATAACCATACCAATTATTGCAATGTACAGGAACTGTGTTTTCAGTAGCATTTGGATCGGAATTAGAATATACATAATCTGTAGATATATGGATTAACTTAACGTTCCATTTATTACAAAAATCAACTAGGTTTGAAAGACCTTTATAATTTACATCCCAATGTTTTTCTTTATCATTACTATAAGTATCAGTGTTAGCTATACAATTAAGTATAATGTCATAAGAACAAGTTTGAGTATGATTAAATTTAATATTTAATAATTTATTAAAGGTTTTAATTTTAGTTATATCAAAGTTATCTTTAGACCTAGATACATAATCCCAATTAGTTTGGTTTATTATCTCTTTTCCTAGTAACCCATCACCTAAAACTAATACTTTCATTTATAAAATTCTTTTATCTTATTACAAACATAATCTACATCTTTAGTTGTCATTCCATGATGTGCCCCTAGTAAAAAACCATTTTTCATAATAATATCAGAATTTTTAAATTCTTGAAGATATTCTCGGTAAACTGGGTGTCTGGTAACATTTCCTGCAAATGTAACTCTAGTTTGTATATTATTTTCTTCTAAAAATGAAAGTAACTCAAATCTATTTTCTGTTTGTAGGGGAATAGCTAACCAATTTGGTTTAATACTATCATCTGGTAGGATTAAATCTCCTACTCCTTGTAGGTTTTCTAGATATCTTTCAAAATTTTGCCTACGGATTTGAGAAAATTTTTCAAAACGTTTTAATTGAACTAAACCAAAAGCAGCATTCATTTCACATGCTTTCATATGGTAACCTAATACACTATATAAAAACTTATGATCATAGGGAATACCATCAACACTATGATTAAAACGATCATCTAGGATTTCTGAGTCATTTCCTAGGCGACCCCAATCACGATATTGTAGACATTTTGTAACGTGTTTTTGGTCATTGAACATAACCATACCCCCTACACCCCCTGCTGTAATAACGTGTGAAGCATAAAAGCTAGTTGTTGCAACATCAGTTTCAGGAGTTTTAGTAATTGTGTCAGCTGAATCTTCAATTAGATAAATATCTTCTCTTCCTAGTAATTTAAGTTCTTGTTTAATAAAAGCCCAATCGGGTTTATTACCAATTAAATTAGGTAACATTAATGCTTTTACTTGTGGAGTAATGGCGTTAATAATTTGTGATATATTTGCTTGATAAGTAGTTAAATCTACATCTACAAATACAGGTTTATATCCTAATTGAATAATAGGAGCTAAAGTTGTAGCAAATGTACAGGCCGGAGTAATAATTTTACTATTTTTTGGTAAATTTAAAGCTGCAATAGCTAATAAACAAGCTGATGAGCCTGAGTTTACAAATACACCATGTTTTTTTCCAAATCTTTTAGCAATAGCTTTTTCAAATTCTACAGATTTAGGACCTTGACCTCCTAACCATCCTGATCTTAAAGCTTGTTCTACTGCTTTGATTTCTTCTTCCCCATAAGATTCAAATTTATAGGGGGCATACCAGATTTTACTCATAATTAATTTAATTTGAAAGTTTTGTAAGACTCTTTATTTCTTTTATTTTCTATAAGCCAACCAGCAGCCTTTATAGTATCCATATCAACCCATTCTTGAATTTTTTTATTTGGGTAATTATTATATTTTAGATAAATTTGACAATCTCCTTCTTTCATGTCTATAAAGGTATCAGCATATTTCCATTTAGGAGTGCCAGTTTTAGAGCCTGGGGTATGGTGGTGTGTATAGTTTAATTCTGTTCTCCAGTTCTCATAATTTAATTCTAACATTTGTAAATTTAAATCAGCATTAGGAACTGTCATCATATGTTCATCATATTTAATATTATGTTTTCTTATAATATCACCTTTAACTAAAGTTATACCATCAGTCCAATATACTTCAAATGTATTTTTATCTTTAATTTTTAAACTTTCTATAGTATACTCAGTTTGGGGATTATATTTTCGTTGCATTCCATGTAATCTAGTTCCAAAAACCCCACAATTAGGGATAGATTTATATAAATTAATTATTTTGGAAAGCCATAAATCATCATGAATTATAAGGTCATCTTCTTGGTACAAAAACCAATCTTCATTTGTAAAATATTCTAAACCTTTATTCATTGCTTTAGAAATATGACCCCCTGGGGTAGAATGGGTTTTGATAATATTAGGGTGTTTAAAATCATAGCTTAAAAATTCATCATCAGGGTATACCCCATTTTTTACTATAATAGTTTTAATATTAAAATCGCTATTGGAATAAACTGAATCTAATACTTGTTGAAGAATATTTAATCTACTAGCTGTGGTAGGGATAACTACTAATATTGTTTCTTTCATCAGATTTTATTTTTTACTTATTAATATCCCATATTCATAAAAATATAAATAGTCTATATTAGTTCCCTTAAAACATTTAACAGCATCTTCAGGAGTTTCCACAATAGGTTCTCTATCATTAAAACTTGTATTTAATAGAATAGGTACTCCTGTTTCATCTCTAAATTTAGATATAAAATTGTAGTACCATTTATTATCGTTTTTTGTAACTGTTTGTAATCTTCCACTACCATCAAAATGAACTACAGCAGGTACTTTATCTCTAACTTCTTCTTTAAATTTTACTACGAAACTCATGTAGGGACTGTCAATATCCTTTTCAAACCAATTTTTCACCTCTTCTCTTAAAATTGAAGGGGCAAATGGTCTAAACCACTGCCTATGTTTTACTTTTTCATTAATCAGGTCTTTCATCTCTTTACTTCTTGGATCGGCAAGTATACTTCTATTACCAAGAGCTCTTCTTCCAGATTCTGACCCCCCTCCAAAAACACAAACTATATTTTGGTTACATAATAGTTTTATAACGTCTTCATCTTTTATATTCTCTTCTATATTTAAATTTTCGTTCATTATGTTATTTTTTATATGTCTTTAACCAACTATCAATCATTTCATCCATTAGATCATTAAAACTGTATTCAGGTTCCCACCCTAATTCTGTTCGGATTTTAGTAGAATCTCCTTTTAAATATGGTAATTCTTCGGGTCTTATAAATTTTGGGTTTTGGATTATATAATCCTGGTAGTCCATATTTAGTTTTGAAAAAACATAATCACACATTTGCCTTACAGAATGTGTTTGGCCAGTAGCTACTACCCAGTCATCTGGTTTATCTTGTTGTAACATCAGGTGCATAGCCCTAACATAATCTTTAGAATGACCCCAATCCCTATAAGAATCCATATTACCTAATTCAAGTTTATCTTGGAGTCCTAAAGATATTCTAACAGCTCCTTTAACTACTTTATTAGTAACAAAATTACTTCCTCTTCTTGGGGATTCATGGTTAAATAATATACCATTAGTAGCATGCAACCCGTAGGCACGTCTATAATTTCTAACTATATTATAACCAAATACCTTAGAACAACCATAGGGCGAAACCGGGTTCATAGGTGTAGTTTCTCGTTGTGCGTTATCTTCATCTACAGATAACCCAAACATTTCTGAACTACTTGCTTGATAAAATTTAGCATTAGGGCATGCTCTCCTATATGCTTCTAACACATTAAGTACACCTAGAGCATTTGTTTGTACTGTAAATTGTGGGATATCAAAACTAATTCTAACGTGTGATTGTGCTGCTATATTATATATTTCATCAGGTTGAATATCATCTAATAATCTTTCTAACCCCCCTTGGTCTAGTAAATCTCCATAATAAGTGTGAATTTTATTTTCTAAATGGTCAACTCTACTTTCTTGATGTTCAGGAGTAGAGTTTCTTCTTATAATCCCATGAACTTCATACCCAAGTTCTAAAAGGTATTCAGATAAATAACTTCCATCTTGTCCTGCTATTCCTGTAATGAATGCTTTTTTACTCATTAGTTATAGTTTTAAATGTTAAATCGGGATAAACAAATACTTTATCTAAAGACAATTTAGAATCATAATTTGAATCTAAATTTTGACACGCTGCTCTTCCATAGTAAAGAAATGTAATATCAGATAAGTCTTTTGAAAAATTATTTCCAAGTATATTCTTAAATTTTCTTATTAAGTAATCATCTTCGCTAGTAGCAGTTCGGGTCCATGTAGAATCATGTTGAATATATTCTGCAGGTTTCCATCCACCAACCTGTTCTAAAATTTCTTTAGTATGACCTATACACTGCATATCATTATTATGTACTTTACCTCCTTCTAATTTATAATTAGAACTAAGTTCTAATACACGTTTTATACTTCCACTACCTTTTGGTAAACCTATTTCGTATAGATTAGTTCTAACAATAGGAGACCCTTTAGATAATTCATTATACATAATTTCTAAATGATTAGGTAGCATTATGTTATCATCATCACAATAAACTATATAATTAGTGGAAGAATTAGATATTCCAATATTTTTACCACTAGCTCCTGCATTCCATATATGTGGGGAGGGTGTTTTAAAATATTTAATTCTTTTATCTTCTTTAAATAAATTACATACTTTTTCAGCCCAATCACAATGATCTCCTACTATTAAATGTTCATATTCTTTAAAAGTAGAAGATTGAATATTTCTAATACACTGATATAATAGATCTGGTCTTCTTCTAGTAGCTGTAATTATTGATATTTTAGGATTCATAATTATCTAGTTTGTAGATAGGGATCAATATTATTATCTAAACAATACTGATCTAATTCATTAGATTTACTAAATACTTCCATTTTAGATAAATCAGGCCAATCTGTATAAATCCATTGGTTAGGGGGTGTTTCAATAGCCTTAGGTAATTTATCTAGCCCTAATTTTGCAGTTTCTGGTGTCATATAATAATGGTAGCCCATAGAGGTTATATTTTGGTTTCTCCATGGAATGCCCGGTAGCCTCCCGTCATAAGACATTTTTTTCAATTCTAATGCTATTTTCTTATTATCCGTTAATATAATACCTCCTCTTCCAAGAGACAAATGTTTTTGATATTGGAATGAAATTCCCATAAAAGTATTTGGTATGTAAGAATTTGCTTTCCATAAAACAGCAGCATCAATAATATTATTAGTTAGATAATAATAATTTTTCCATTCTGTACTATTCCATTTTAAATTGATTCCTAATTTATCTGCTAAGAAAGGGATAGAAATGTATGTTCTTTTAGGAACATTAATTTCAGTTACATTAAAATAACGAAGACAAACTTCTATACCGTGTGTACAACTATCAAAAGCAACAGCATAAGGTGAACCAAAAAATTTTGCTATTTGATTTTCAAATTTTTTTACTATTTCAAAACTCATTTTTATTCTTTAATAAAATATTACCGAAATTACCCTGGAAATTATAAATTCCTAATTCCTTGAAAAATTCTAATTTTTTTCTAAGTTTATCCAGTGTTAAACAATCCTTATATAAAGTTTTATCTTTAATTCCATTAAATTCTATGTAAAGATATTTTACTTTATTTTTTAAAGTTTCTATAGCTCCGTCTATAAATTCTTTTTCACCTCCATTAACATCTACCCACATAATATCAATTTTATCAATATGGGGATTTAATTTAATCCAAGTATCTAGTTTTATAGACTTAACTTTTTTTTCCTCTAAAAAAGAAATATCTTTAAAAATATTTAAATGATTATCTGGTTTTTTTAATGAACTTGAAGCTGACCAACTATTTTGGAAATCATAATGACGTCTTGTTTCACTATCACTAGCATACCAACTAATTAATCCATCTACATCTGCTAGGGCTGTTTCAATAAGATGGATATTGGAGGTGTTTTTGACTATTTTTTTAAATAGTTTTATAGATCTTTTATCTGCTTCAAAAGAATATATTTTTGAATTTGGGAATAGTTTATTAAACTCTAAACTATCTTTTCCATCATAGGTACCTACATCTAAAATATTTAAAGAATCCTTAGAAGAAAATATATCTTTAAAAAAACTTTTATTTATGTCTTTATCCATTATATTATACTAAAATTTGATTTTGCCTGTTCTACAACCCATGAAGGTAATCTTATATCTTCTTCAGTTCTATCTTTATATTGGGGCCCCCACCATTTAGAAGGAACTATAATTGTTCCTTGTTTTTTAGTAAGATAGGCACCCCACCAACTATATGTACTACATGCCATAATAAGATTATCACAATGAGTCATACAACATAAATCTAAATATTCGGGTCTAGGGGATTTATCTTCGTAGGTTGAATATTTTGAGTAGACTACATCAGAACTATCTAGATTTTCTTGGCACCATTGGATATCATCACTAAAAATTATAAATAAATTATCAGGAGATCTAAACCTACTCATAGCCCCAAGGTAATAATCTTGATTTAAAAGAACTAATCGAGATCCGTTTTCATTTTTTACATCACCATGTCTAACATGAATTCCAGTAATATTAGTTACATTAAATTTATTTTTTAGTGAATTAAAATAATTTACTGTTAAACTTTCTATATTATCTTTAAATGTAAATTCTTTTTTAATATCTTTTTTAATATTATCAAAATATTTATAAGACTGAAAATAGCCTTTAATATTAGTATTATCAGGGATATCAAAAATTTCAGGGTGAAATTTAGCGTAATCTCTTCCCTGATTATAATTATTATTATATATTAATTTAGATTTAGGTAAAAATTTAGCAGTAATATTAAAACATTCTGGGAGGTAAAGGTGCATTGACTCTTGTTTATTAATAATAGGATTAAAGCTTGAGTCTACTTCATTATATAAATTATCTTCAGGTAAAGCAAAATCATAACCCTTATGTTTAGCTACAGAAAAAAGTACACTATATTGAAACATTTGGTTAGCTAATCTCCCTAGATTTCCAATTTTTTCAAATGTTATCATTATAATAGATGTTTAAATTGATGATAATAAAATTTCCCATGGAATCCAAAAGATTCTAAAGTTTTCTTTTTTCCTTGTTCTATACTAAATTTGAGTGCTATATCTTTTGGTGCCCATTTACACCCATTTTTTTCATATAAATGTTTATTTTTCACACATATCCACGCATCTTCATGCCAATATTTTCCTTCTCGGGGTTCCCATGGTATATTTAATTCATTAGCTAATTTTAAAAGTTTTCTACTTCTTAAACTAAAACCACCATTCCCTACTAAAGATTCATTGTTACTAGCATCATAAAAGTTATGTTCATGGGTCCATAAAGCCCCTATATAATCATAATTCAAATAATTACTATCCCATTGTTCAGGATTTAGAATAAATCCATCCCAGTTAATTATTAAAGCGAATTCAGTAGTAAGATGTTTATAAAGATGATAAATAATATATTCACTATATTTTTTATAATCTAACTTAGGACATTTTTCAACTATAATGTTTTCTAGACTTATATCTTCATGAGTAATAAATTTAACTTCTTTAAAATTAAAAAATTTCATGCAATGTTCTAGGGCTAAAATAGACTCTTTAATTTTAACCGAAGATACACATACTAAAGTAATATTATCTAGATTAGTTTTACTCATTCAATAAATTTTTTATCTAATGCTTGTCCTTCGTAGGGTCCTGTTTTGTATTCATATACTAAAGTATTATCTTCTAGAATAGTATAAGTATGACCACCTTCTAAAGTAAATGAAGCATCACCTGGGTTAAGGATGGGTTCACTTATAATTTGGTCATTTATATCGTAAAAGGTGCAGCGTACACTACCTTGAATTACGATCCAACTTTCTTGGGCTATAACATTACGGGTTCTATTTTTAAAAATATGTTTATGGGGTTTGAATGTTTTACCTTCTTCCATATTAAGAAGAGCACATTGGATAAAGTGATCTTCAGGAACAACTTCTACGCGTCCTGGGATTAGATCTTCTTTCCTTACAATAATATGTAATAATTTATCTGGGTTTATTTTAGAGTATATTTTTTCCATTGGTTTATACATTTATTACTGCTCTTCCTTTTTGATTTTCCCAGTCGCGGTTATTTCTTACCTCGTTATTTTTAGTATCTGTTGCTTGTAACATTCTTGGAGTGCAACCTAAATCCCATGCTAATGATTTTAATGCTTTAACATCTTTAGGAAAACAATGCCCCCCATATCCAAAATCACCATCTGGTCCTGGGACATTCCAATGGGAGTATCCTAGTCTTTCATCATGCATAGCATATTCTATTATTTTATCGTAATCAATTTTTAAACTATTACAAATTTCATACATTTCATTTGCAAATGATACTTTAGTTGCTAAAAACGCATTTGTTATGTATTTAACCATTTCAGCATATGTTGAATCAGTTTTTATAATTTTAACTTTAGGGAATGCTTTCACAAATATCCTACGTACTTTAGATGCTGCTTTTTTAGGACCTCCTATAATAATTCTATTTTGGTTTTTAAAATCATTTACAGCATTTGCTTCAGTTAAAAATTCAGGATTAAATACTATATCAATGTTTTCAAATTCATTATTCCAACTTGATGTAGTTCCAGGGGGTATTGTAGATTTTACAATAATAGTATTACATTTATTTATATTATTAATTTCTTTTAACACATCCTCCACTATATTTATATAACAACTTCCGTCATTTTTCATAGGTGTAGGTAAACAAACAAAAGTAACATCACTCTTACTACATATTTCTTCAATTGAGTTGCATGTGCTTTTTTTATTTATATCAAAGGTTTCTATATCAAAAAAATTTTTTAACCCCTCATAAACGGCTGTCCCTACAAATCCTTGTCCTATTATTCCTATTTTCATTTTAATGATTTTCTATTACTTGTTTATTTATCCATTCAAATGTTTTTTTCATACCCACTTTAAGAGGTTGAGTAGGTTCCCATCCCATTTTTTCTTTATAAAGTTTATTATCAGAATTTCTCCCTCTAACTCCTAAAGGACCCTCTACATTTTTAATATATGATCTTTCTTTCTTACCAGCAATTTCAAGTGCTATTTTTGCTAATTGATTAATAGTTACCATTTCTTCAGAACCAATATTTACGGGACCTATAAATTCTTTTTGACGCATAAAACGTAAAATAGCCTCTATACAATCATCAATGTATAAGAATGAACGAGTTTGTTGTCCATCACCCCATACTTCAATATATTCATCTACCCCTACTTCAGCTGCTTTTCTACACATAGCTGCCGGGGCTTTTTCTTTTCCACCTTTCCAAGTTCCCATAGGACCGAAAATATTATGAAAGCGGGCTATACGAACATTAAGATTATAATTACGATTAAATGCTAAGAATAAACGTTCACTAAATAATTTTTCCCATCCATACTCTGAATCTGGGTTTGCTGGGTAAGCTGATGATTCTTTACAGTTAGGGTTATCTGGGTCTAATTGGTTATGTTCCGGGTACATGCAAGCTGAAGAACTATAGAATATACGTTTAATAGATTTTTTAGAAGCTTCATGAGCTATATTTAGGTTAATTAAAGCTGAGTTATGCATTACATTAGCATCATTATCTCCTGTAAAAATATATCCCGCTCCCCCCATATCTGCTGCTAATTGGTACACTTCATCAAATGAATTTTCTTTATCATTTTCTGATTGTTGGTTAGGAGCAAACATTACTTTAGACACTGCTAATGGATCTCTTAAATCAGCACAAATATACTCATGACATATTTCATTTACGGGCCAAAATTCATGTTTAGTTTTAATATCAACAATACGAACCCAAAATCCTTCATCTTTAAGTCGTTTAGCTAAGTGACCCCCAATAAAGCCACCACCACCTAGTACTAATGCTGTTTTCATAGTTTTAACTTTAAATAATTATTTAACTCGTTTTTTACTTTTTCACTTAATTCTTCATCTTCATTAACAAATCTAAAATCAAAAGATTCATTAACTTTACCTCTTCTAATAGCTTCGGCATGTCTAATAGCTACTTTATTTTTACACCCTATAAGGTGGGAATTATCATTACCTTTTTGTCTTTCAAATTCCCAAGGAGTTAAATTTCCTTGGAGGTATTTTAAAAAGTAATCTTTTTTCCATAGGGACCATTCACAAGTAATTCTAAAAGAAGAAGACTGAGTATATTCTATAATATTATATTTATCTATTGTTGTAAAATCTTGATGATTTTTACCCATATGGGTTTGGAAAATAGAATTAGTTAAACATGCTCTTCCTATAGATTTATTTTCCTGAAGAAGATTAGATAGAGTATTTATAACTTCTAGATTTACAAAATCTAAAATAAACTGGTCTTCCATAGTATAAATAAAGTGATGGTCATCTATAGATTGGAAAAAGGTACGTAAATCTTTAGAATAATACTTAGGTCCTCTTTGTACTCCTAATGATTTGAAACTAAAATTAGGAGGTAATTCAAAATTAGGTTCATCATATCCTAAAATAACTACTTCTTGTTGGTCTGACCAGAATTTATTAAATAGAAATGCAAATGGTAATAAGCATCTATGGTAATCATTACTAGTTGATACAAAAATTTTATAACTATTCATTTATTTTATTTAAAATATATTCAACTCTTTTTTTAGAAGTATGGTATTGAATTAAATGTTTATAACCCTTATTTCCTATTTCAAGACATTTATCTTTATTATTTAAATAATATCTTAACTTATTTTCCAATTCTTCACTAGTACTATATTTTACAATATTTTTACCATCTGTAAAATCATTAGGGAATTCAATATTATATTTTTGGGTAAAAGCACATGATTTATTTGCTAATATCTCCCATAATCTAGCACAACAATCTCCACCTCCCCAGGCATCAATGCAAATATAAGAAGATAGCAAATAATTTTTATAAGTTTCAAAACTAAGATTAGATTGAGTAACTACTTTATACCCTTCAGATTTTAATTTATTACAAATTTGAACTGCTTCTGATCTTAATCCATCATTAGTTTGTCCAAAAGAACAAAAAATATCTATAGTTTTATCTTCTAATAATTCATAATCGTTAAAGTTCTTATCAACACCCCCAAATAGCAAAGGAATTATACCTTTATTTTTATCTTCAGGATAACATTCTCTTTTAAAGTACCATTTACAATAAGAATGCATTTCTTCATTTATCCAAGGAGTTCCTCTTCTTAATTTTGGATTTGTTTTTGAAAGTGAAACTTGATTTAAATAGGTTTGAGCATGGCAGTTCCATTCACTACCATCTATATAAACAGTTTTACTTGGGAAGTTTAATTGTTTTACTAAGTTATAATCAATACCAGGATATTGGTTTTTCTTTTTACCCCAAATAGCAAATATATAATCAGAATTTTTAGCATATTCTATAAACTTATCTGGGGATAATATATCTTTATCTTTAGCTCCATTCCCAGGGTTAGAACATTTTAATTCAATATTGTTTTTATAAATGCCCTCTATGATGGTTTCTGCTAAATAATCTGGTTTTAAGTAAGGGGTTATGGCTGCTATTTTCATAAATAAATTTCTCCTTTTACGAAATTATGAGCTAAAGGAAATTGTCTTTGAGACTCATATACAGTAGAATATCTTACAGCCATATGATTAGTTCCACATTGATTTCCTACATTTAATTTAGCTTTAGATTTTATATAAAGTTGTACTCTAAGATTAATATGTCTTAAATTTAGGGCTTTATCTATATAATTAAAAGGTGTATCTTTTAGGGGTTTATAAGACCAATAAAAATAAGGGATAGGATTTTCTTGTAAAATTTTAGAAATATTTTTAGTATCTCTATCATATGATTCAACATCAAATTTTCCGCGTTGAGTTCCAAATCTATTTGAAATTAATAAACAACCAAAATCTCCTTTACAATGATTATTTATAATGTAATCTCCTAATTTTTGTTCTTCTTTAGACCAATATAATTCGGGTTGAGAATCTTGGTATTCATTTTTTTTAAATTGCCAAAATTTTAATATTTGTTCTAGTAAAGGTATATTAGGGTTATTTTTATTATATATTCTATACTGGTCATGGAAAATCTCTCCTTTTATTTTATCTTTATAACCATCTATAAAAGGGTTATTATCAAAAATATCATGTACTACATTAGTTTCTATACTAAATAATTCTTTTACTAGCTTTTTAGATGGAAGATATACTTTACAATTTGGGTATTTTTGTTTCAAAAGCCTAGGCATAGCTGAAATTATACCCCAATCTCCTATACCCCAAGCTGTTCTTAAAATTGTAAATTCTTGCTGAGATAAATACTCATCAGGTATTCTAAGTCCTTCTGATTCTTCAAATCCTAATTGATTTACTTCTTGAATTTGATATTTTATATTATCTAATACTCTCCAAAAAATCATAATGTATCATAATATTCATTTTGTTTTTCTTGACGTTCAATAGTTTTGAAATGTTGTAATGCAAAATCTTCTTCTAAAGGTAGAAGAGAATGAGTAGCATGACCAATAATTTTTTCATGTACCTTACCATGCCATCTAATACGTGGGTCATTTCTGTAAATCCTCCACTGCATATCAGGCCAATTTACTCTACCTCTACTATCAACTACCCATCCCCATTTTTGAACGTGTTCTGGGGTTAATCCTGTTACCTTATTTACACGGGCTATTCTATATAAATCAACCTGAGGATTTAGTTGGATCATTTGGGGTAAGATATCAATGAGAAATTCAGTAACCATCTCATCAGCATCAATTTGGAATATATAATCTCCGCTACATATTCCATTTAATCGATTTTTCATTGCGGCAAAATCACCTTTAAATGAGTATGAAGCCCACTTAAATCTAGTTTTATCAACATTCATTTTACGGAGATATTGTTCTACTTCAGGGTCCCCATTATTTGAATCATACAATACTACAATTTGATCTTTATCACGTTTATGTTCTAGCAAAAATGGTATGAGTTTTTGTATTTCTACAAATTCATTACAAACTGGTATTGCGTAACTAATTGTCATAGTATATCTTATTCAGGTAATACACCAATATACGAAAGTGCCTCCATAAAATCACGTTCTTCAAAGTGTTTTATTGTGGTCATATCCATTTTAAAATCAAAATCTTTACCTTTTTCTTTAAATTTAGATTTTTCTTCTTCATCCATTTTAACAGCCTTAACACCTGCCCATTTCCAATTTGAAGCATTAGAACCATCAGCAAATACCATTCCTTTATTAGGAACATTCACCGTATTAGGCATCCAAACCATGCCTGTATCCTCATCTTCTCCCATTAGCTCTCTATATAAATCAGGTAAGGTTTCTATTTGTTCTTCTAAAAATCGAGAATCTCTAGTCATTACAGTATTAGTAATAAAACCACAACCATAACACATATAGTTTTTAATTTCATTATTTACTTCTTGAACATAGCAGGCATCGCTGCCACATCTATCACATATAATTAAATTATCCATTTACTTTTTTTAATTTAGGAAGTTTCAATTTTGGTAATTCAGGAGTTTGTTCTCCTACTTTTTTAAGTTTAGGTAATTGAAGTTTTGGTAACTTTTGTTCTCCTACTTTTTTAAGTTTAGGTAATTGTAATTGAACCTGTTGTGCAATCTTTGGAATATTAGATTCAAATAATTCTCCTAATTTATCTCTCATTTGTTCCCAACTAAAATTATTTTTAGAGAAATATGCTTGACGTTTACCTCCATCA
>MDSZ01181372.1_pt1 | contig 24551 bp, 27 predicted proteins | sample 811201 | NCBI WGS metagenome assembly MDSZ01 (sample SAMN05326647, study PRJNA326480) | marine metagenome | isolation source: seawater | place: Indian Ocean: North | collected 2010
AGCATTCTATAAAAAGATATTGCAGATGATGAAAGCGTGCTCCATTTAACAAATATTGGTGCGAACCCAATTAATATAGCCCCAAATGTTAAAATAAGAAAAAAATTTGTTCGCTGAAAATTAGTTTTCATAAAGCTATACTTTAAACATGAAAGATAACATTGTAGTTCAGAATGATGAAATTATCTCAGTAGGTGAATTAAATAAATCAGCAAAATATTTATTAGAGAATAATTTCAGTAACATCTCTGTTGTTGGTGAAATATCAAACTTATCAAGACCAAGTTCAGGTCATATTTACTTTACGCTTAAAGATGAAGACGGCGCAATTAGATGTGCTATGTTTAAAAATCAAAATATAAAACTAAATTTTTCGCCAGAAAATGGAGACCAATGTGTTCTTAAAGGTCAGGTGAGTATTTATGCACCGCGTGGAGACTATCAATTAATAGTAAAAAATATTGAACCAGCAGGTGCAGGTAACTTAATGCAGAAATTTGAAGCACTTAAAAATAAACTAGAAATTGAAGGATTATTTGATCCAGATAAAAAATTATCCATCCCCTCTTCACCTAAACATATTGGGATAGTAACCTCTTCATCAACTGCTGCTTTTCAAGATATTATTTCAACAGTCCAAAGAAGGTCTCCTAGTTCTCAAGTATCTTTAAGCGAAGCAATTGTCCAGGGAGATAATGCGCATGTCAGCATTATTAATGCACTAAATAGAATAGTCTTATTTAATGAAATCAATCCAGAAAATAAAATTGATGTTGTCATCCTATCTAGAGGTGGAGGTTCAATAGAAGATCTTTGGTGCTTCAATAACGAAGATTTAGCTAGAGAAATTTTTTCTTTTCCTATTCCAATAATTTCAGGCGTAGGTCATGAAATTGACTTTACCGTGTGTGATTTTGTTAGTGACATCAGAGTACCTACTCCTACTGCTTCAGCTGAATTAGTTACGGAATTCAATTTTAGGCTTCAAGACAAATTTAATGAATTTAAATCAGATATTTATAAAAATATTAATAGACTATTTTCTGATTTAAATCAAAAAATTGAAATGAATCAATCTAAATTAAAAAGCCCATTGGCATTATTGAGAGAAAAAAATCAAAATCTTGATAATTTGGATTTAAGAATTCAGCAACAACAAGAATTTATATTGTCGAAAAAAAGAAATAAGATTGAAAAAATTGCTTCTGAGATAAACTACAACAATCCTCTCGCAAAGTTAAATCTAATTTCTAATAAAATAAATTTGTTGCTAAAAAACCTAAAAAGATCGACGAAAGATAAAATAAATAACAATCATAATACACTTGATAAGTTGCTTAAAAATATTGAAATACTTAGTCCGTTAGCAATTTTAGATAGAGGCTATGCAATAGTTCTTAATGATAAAGGTAAAGCAATAAAGTCTTCCAAAGAAGTAAGTACAGGAGACCTGTTAAATACTCGGCTTAGCAAAGGCATAATTAGTGTTGAAGTAAAAAAAAATGAAAAATAACTATATAACTTGTTTTTTATTTTTATCTATATTTTACTCATTAAATATCTTTGCAGATATATCTGGAAATCCTGGTGAAATTATTGCGCTAAAAGCTTCTAATTCTGATAAAGAAAATAATCTTACAGTACGAATTGAAGGTTCTTTGTATAAATTAATACCACTGCCATATGAAAAACAGGACAGTTCAATAAATATTGATAGTCAAAGTATTTTTATTAAAAAGAAGGATTTTGGAGAATCTAGAATAACCATTAAAAATAATTCAATGGTTAATCTTAATAAAAAAGACTCTGAAAGAGCCTATAAAGAGTCGCAAATAATTCGAGAAGCATTAAATGTATATTCTAAGTCACTTGAACCAAATCTAGATTTCATATCACCGGTGAATGGAATCATTTCAAGTAAATATGGCAAAAAAAGATTCATTAACGATCAACCCAGATCACCTCACCTTGCTTTAGATATAGCAGCATCTGAAGGTACTAAAGTAATCTCTCCATCTAAGGGTAAAATTATTTTGATTGGTGATTTTTTTTATGCTGGAAATTTTATAATTATTGATCATGGTTATGGCCTACTATCTTCATATAGTCATCTATCAAAAGTATCTGTTAAAGAAAATGAAATTGTAAACAAGGGCCAAAAAATTGGTGAGGTTGGATCTACAGGACGAGTAACAGGACCTCATCTTCATTGGACAGTTTATTTAAATAAGGTACGAATAAATCCAGAATTGTTAATTCAAGAAAACTACTTAAAAAGTCTTTTGTAAATCAAACAAAATTTTATTTAGCTCATCTTTTGTTTGTGGTCTGAACAATGAAAGGACTAACTCTCCATTTGGATTTATAAAAAATGTTGCAGGAACTGCGGGTGGAGTTTGTATGCCCCATATATCTCTTGGGTGTGTTATTAACGATGGAACTTTTATATTAAATCTATTTGCTACTGGTTTAAGATCATCTTCATCAAGTTGATCAAAATTGAAAGTAAAAACTAATAATTCTTTATTTTCTTCTGCAAATTCATTTAGTTCAGGTATTTCTTTGATACATGGTGCGCACCAATCAGCCCAGTAATTTATAACTATCCAATTACCATTAAGTTTATCGAGACTAGTATCAGAGCCATTGAATATTTCGATGTCATTCCTCTGACAACTTATAAGTATTAAAAGACAGAAAAGTTGTATAATTTTATGCTTCATCGCGTACATAATATAATTAATAGTTTAAAAGTAAACATGGAAAAGAATTTTTTATTAGTCTTATTTTACTCTGCATCTGGATCTGTAAAAAATCTTGCTCATGCAATTGCTGACGGAATTGAAGAGACCGAGATGAGCGTTAGAATCAGAACAGTTCCAAAGGTTTCAGCAAAAAGTGAAAAAGTTGAATCTACTGTTCCTGATTCTGGAGAGATTTATTGCACTAAAGACGATCTTATTAATTGCAGTGGTTTGGCAATAGGCTCTCCAACAAGATTTGGTTCCATAGCTTCCTCGATGAAATATTTTCTTGATTCTACAGGTGATCTTTGGGCTACAAATTCACTTGAAAATAAACCTGGAATTGCTTTTACCTCTACTAGCTCGATGCACGGTGGTCAAGAGACTACATTAAATAGCTTAATCACCTTTATGCTTCATCACGGTATGATTGTGTCAGGAACTCCATATTCAATTGAAGAATTAAATAAAACTAAATCTGGTGGAACACCGTATGGACCATCTCATGTAGAAAATTTCAATTTATCAAATGATTTAACAAAGGATGAGTATGAAATTGCTAGAAAAACAGGAAAACGTTTATCTGAAATAGCAATAAAAATTAATGCTTAGAATACAAAATTATAAAAAATTAACTCATATTATTTTTTTGAGTCTTATATTCATAAAATTTTTAAATGTTCTGCAAGGCAGAATTGATATAGGCCTATTCTTGATATGGATTACTCCTATGGCAATATTTTATTATTTTATAAATAAACTAATGATCAAAGCGTATCAATGGTTTTGTTTTATTCTTTTGATATATTTTCTATCCTCATCTTTAAGAGTATTTGGTACTGATTCATACTCACTTGATATTATAGAATTAATATTAATTAGTTCATTATTTACGCATATTATGTTTGGGCCAAAAACAATTAAAAATATGAACTAAAATGCATTTACTAAGTCATATTAATAACATATCATCAAGTCCTTTTTGGAGAATTAAATGAGTAAAGCGCAATCACTATGGTCAAAAGCAGATAAATTTTTATCCTTATCAAGAAAAATAATTATTAATTTAGTTACAGCTGTCTTGTTGGTTGTGGTTACATTCTCCATCATTGGAGTAATAAGCTCTGCATTTAGTAAAGAAGAAGGTGTATCAGCACAAGATAAAATCCTTTGGTTTAAGCCTGTTGGAGTTGTTGTTGATAAATCATCAAATTCCTCACCTACTCTCGACTCCCTTATTATTGGCTCGATAGATGTACAACAACACGAACTTGATGATCTTATTGATGTTTTAAATAATGCAGCTAATGATGATGATCTTGCTGCCGTTTATGTAAATGTCTCTGAGCTGGGAATGTATTATGCATCTGCTTTTGAAATTGCAAATGCAGTAAAAAAAATTAAAGATAACGGTAAAAGAGTAATAGCATATGGTGAGAACTTTGGAAATAATGCTTACTTAATAAGTTCGCAAGCTAATGAAATAATTCTAAATAAATATGGTCAAATATCATCTTTTGGTTTTTCTAGAAAAAGAGAGTATGTGAAAGATTTGTATGAAAATATAAAGCTAAATCAACATGTTTTTGTGGCAGGAGAATGGAAAACTGGTCCAGAAAATTTTACAAGAAATAATATGTCTGAAGAGGATAAGGAATCATGGAATGATTTTGCGAAGCCATTATGGAACAAAATGACTGCCTTAATTGAAAATGGAAGAAACCTCCCCCTTGGTTCTATTCAAAATTATGGTGATTCATTTTGGCAATTAGCACAAGACGAATATTATGCTTCTCAGATAGCACTTAATAACGGTCTTGTTGATAAAGTTTTTACTGTTGAAGAATTAAGGCATTGGTTTTTTGAAGAATTTCCAAATCAAGATGATGATAAAAATAAGTTACCTGATTCAATATCGATTTATGATTATTTATCAATAATTGATACTGAAGAGAATAAATCTAAAAATAAAATTGCTGTCATACATGTTGAAGGAACTATAACTACTGGTGAGTCAGCATATGGAGTTGCCGGATCAGATACTATTGTTAAAAATATAAGAAAAGCTATAAAAGATGATTCTGTCAAAGCGCTGGTATTAAGGGTAAATAGTCCTGGGGGTGGTGTTTATGCAAGTGAACTAATCACAAATTCATTAAATGAATTTAAAGAGACTGGTCGCCCAATTGTTAGTTCTATGGGAGATATTGCTGCATCTGGTGGAGTATGGGTTACGACTCTGTCTGATGAAATATGGGCAAAAAATGAAACATTAACAGGATCTATTGGGGTTTATGGACTAATACAAACTCTTGAAAACTTATATGATTGGGCTGGTGTTCAGGTTGATGGAGTGAGCCTAACTAATGCTGCAGATTGGGATCAAAGATCATCAATGCCAGATAATGTTACAAATGCGATTCAAAAATCAGTTGATGGTATTTATGATGAATTTGTGAATAAAGTCGCAAATAATAGAGAAATGAGATATGAAGAAGTTCATGCAGTTGCAAAAGGAAGAATATGGTCTGGTGAAAAAGCGCTTCAATTAGGTCTAGTAGATAAAATAGGCGGTCTTGAAGATGCGCTAACCTCTGCATCAAAACTTGCAGAAATTGATGATTACGAAGTTGTAAGCTATTTTAAAGAAATGGATCCTTTTGAAATTTTTATTTCAGAACTTATAGATAATTTGGATATGAAAATTGGTTTGGGTAGAAATTCTAAAAAAGTTTTTAATTTAATTAATAGCGGTTACAAATTTATCGATGAAGATAAAGAAATCAATATGATTTCTTACTGCTTTGATTGTGAATATTTTTTTCCTAAATAATTTCCTTTATTAAGGGCACTGTAATTTTTCTTTTAAGCTGCATAGATAGATTGTCTAGCTTATTAATAATATCTATTAGATCTGCCATATTTCTTTTTGAGTAAGTTATTAGATAATTAATTTCTCTATCGCCAAGATTGATAGACCTTAAATTACAAATAAAATTTATAGCATCTAGAAGATTGTCTTCACTTACAGGAAGCAGTTCAACATGATCTATTTTTTTTATTCTTGAAACAAGGTCTTTCAGTTTAAACTCAATTGATGAAGGATTTAGAACTGAAGAAAAAATTAATCTACATTCTGAAATTAGACAATCATTGATAAGATTAAATATTGCGACTTCCCATTCTAGATCAGAATGAATTAAATCAATATCATCTATACAAACAACATCTAGATCATCTAATGAGTCAATAAAGTTTGTTCCATATTTTTTAACTTCCGATATTGGCACGTATAAAGAAGATTTGTTTTTGGAGGCAAATAAATTACATACAGCTTGAAGTAAAAATGATTTTCCACTTTCTTTAATGCCATACAAAAAAAGGTCGTCATCTCCTTCTAACAAATTCTTTTTTAGTTCAAGATTTTTTTGATCAAAGTAAAAGTGATCAAAGGAAGACTTGTTGGGCTTACTCCAAGGAAAGGTTAGCTGTTTTGGGTTATTCATTATGATAAGTTCTTAAATCAATAATCCAATTATATGCATACACGATTAAGCTTGATATTGTGATTACCAATATGAATATATCTAAGCCAAATAAGGCAAAGTCTATATTAAATATTTCTTTAAGAAAAATGGTTGCTATATAGATGATCTGCATTGTGGTTGTAAATTTACCAAGAAAATTTGGCATTGGTGTATCTGACTCGATTAATGTCATTTGGACCGCAGCCCCCAATAAAATTGCTATATCTCTGCTAATAAAAATAACAAAAATATAAAATGGAATGAATTGATTCATCCATAGTATAAATATTGTTCCAGATAAAAGAAGCTTATCCGCAACTGGGTCTAGCATAGTTCCAAGAGTGGTCTGCCAATCCATCTTTCTTGCCAAAAAACCATCCAATCCATCAGTTATTGAAGCAATTACAAAATAAATAATACTAATTTCAAAATTACCCAAATAAATATTATTAAGTATTGGATATATCAAACCTATTCTTATTAGAGACAATAAATTAGGAATAAAAATAAAATACTTACTCATTTTTGAAAACTTAAATGTATGCTTGAAGATTCATCATAAACATCAACAACTTCAAGAAAGTTATTCTCGGAGATCTCTTTTAGTAGAGAATTAAAATTACCATATATAGATAACTGATAGTGAATTGTATCTAAATTAAACTTATTGATACTAATATCCTTAGCTCCAACTAGATTTTGAATAACTTCTCTTGATTTTTTGTAATCTTGCAATGTATTTACATTATCAATAGAAATGTTAATTAGCGCCCGTTCAGAGACATTAATGCGACTTTTATTTAATAAATTATCAATCGATTGATTTGTATAATTAATAAATTCCTTCATAAAAATATCAACAAAATTTTGATTATCAATATTCAATTCAAAACTGCCATTTACTGACCATTCGCTGATTCCTATTTTTGAAATGCTGATTGAAATAAGGTCATCTGAAATATATTTATCATTAAAAAATTTATTAGAATTAATAAGTTTTCCATAGTTATTTAATTCATTGATATCTATAAGATCTAGTTCAGGAAGTTCAAGAAAAATTCCTCTTTGAGAAGACATTTCTTTTAAATAATTCTTTATTTGAATATCGACCTCAGATTTTGATTGGTTATTTGTTAAAAAATATGGCTCTTCCAACCCTGAATCTATATTAATTAGAAATAAAATTACAGGTCTAGAATTTCCAATTAAGGGAATTGATAGTTTATTAAATTGTGAAATTAATAAATCTTTATCAAAGTTAACCTCCAAATAGCTTTTATTTTCAAAATTTTTGATTGAGTAGCTACTAATAAAATCTTTTCTAGAATTTCCTGCATTTATTATTTTCCATATATTTGAAGGAGAATTATTCCCACTAAGTCTATAAATCATGGTGTTAAAAGAATTGTTTATAGATTTTTCAATTTGTGATGAGCTTTCTATTGGTTCATAAACTACAAAAAGTTTATCAAACTCCTTTCCAAAGCATGTATTAGAAAAGATAATAAGGCAGAATATGGTATGTTTGATGTATCTCATTTTATTTTTAGTCGTATAGGGTATTTTAAATGACAAAAGAAATTATAGAAAATGATCCATATAAATCAGCTGGTGTTGATATTGAAGCTGGTAATGATTTAATTGATAAAATTAAAAAAGACGTTGCTGCAACTCACAATCAAAATGTTTTAGAAAACATCGGTGGTTTTGCTGGCATGTATAAATTAGGCAATGATTTTGAGAACCCAATTTTGGTAGCTTGCACTGATGGGGTTGGAACAAAAGTTTCTCTTGCACAAGAATATAATGATTTATCTGGTATTGGACAAGATCTCGTCGCAATGTGTGTAAATGATCTGATAGTCTGTGGTGCTAAACCCCTTTTCTTTCTTGATTATTATGCTTCATCAAAACTAGATGTTGATGAAGCAGCTCTTGTAATTAAAAGCATTACCAATGCATGTATAGGTTCTGGTTGTGCGCTTTTGGGTGGAGAGACTGCTGAAATGCCAGGTCATTATATTGGTAATAATTTTGATTTGGCTGGGTTTTCAGTTGGATGTGTTGATGAGAAAAAGATTTTAAACAATGAGAATGTAAAAATCGGAAATGTTCTTCTAGGAATTGAGTCTAGCGGTCCTCATTCAAATGGATTCTCTTTGATCAGAAAAATTATTAATGACTCTAAAGCTCCAAAGAATGAAATTAAAGAGATGGTTAATAAAGCTCTAATGCCAACTATCTTATACCCAAGTTTAATAATGGACTTAATAAAGAATTTCAGTATTAATTCAATATCGCATATAACAGGTGGAGGCTTATTAGAAAATCTTCCAAGGTCTATCCCAAAAAATCTTTCGATAGAGATTAATACTAATTCATGGAAAATGCCAAAGATATTTCGATGGCTCCAAGATGAAGGAAATGTGCCTCAGGATGAAATGTATAGAATTTTTAATTGTGGTATTGGTATGGTTCTTTTTGTAGATGAAAAAGATTCATCAGAAATAAGGGATAAAATTTTAGAAAAAAATTATAAATGTTTTGAAATTGGAAAGGTTTGTAAAAATAAGAGTGATAATCTAATAGAATTTATCTAAACATGAAAAAGATAGCGGTCTTGATATCAGGAAGTGGTTCTAATTCAGAAGCAATCATTAGGGCTTGTAATGAAAAATTAATAAATGGAATAGTTGTTAACGTAATCTCAAATAATCCGGATGCCTTTGGCTTAATTCGTGCAAGAGAACTTGGTATAAAAACAAAAATTATTGATCATAGGAAATTTATTTCAAGAATTGAATTTGAGGATGAACTTACAAAATATTTAGATCAATTGGATGTTGATTTAATTGTTTTAGCAGGATTTATGAGAATATTAGGAAAAAAAATTACAGAAAAATTTTCATCAAAGATGATTAATCTTCATCCATCTCTATTGCCATTATACCCAGGTCTCGATACGCATAACAAAGTACTAGAGAATAATGATGCAGTCCATGGAATCTCAATACATTTCGTATCTTCTGAATTAGATGCTGGGCCCTTAATAGCACAGGGCATAATTAAAATTAATAAAAATGAAACATTTGAATCATTAGTCTATAGAATACATAAAATTGAACATCAATTACTCCCTCAAATAATAAATGAAATATGTAATAAAAATATTTATCTAGATGATGGTGAAGTTAAATACAATAATATTGATTTAGATAATAAAAAAATATATACAAAAAATTATGAAATTTAAAAAACTATTTTTATTAATACTTCCTATAAATTACTTATTAGCAGAAATACCTCCTTATTCAGCTAAATATAATTTTGAATCAGATGAAATTTCAATAACTGGGATTAGACAGTTTAAAAAAGATGATATGGACGAGATAAGATTTGAGGCATCTAATCTCTTTGCTAGCTTATTCTTTTCGTCTAAATTTAAAACTAACAAAAATAATCTTATTCCAAACACATATGATATTAAGATCAGGCCAAAATTTCTTAATAGAGATCAATCAATTGCGTTTAATTACCAAAACAATGAAATTAATTCCAAGGGTGTAAACGAATGGAGCTCGTCTATAGATGAAAAGAATACTTTATATGACCCGTTAAACGTTCAAATTATGATAAGAACATCTGTCAAACAAGGGCTTACAAATTTTGATTTAAAAATTATTGATATGAAAAAAGGCGGTTATAAGACCTATACATATAATTTCCTAAATAATGAAGAGTGCTATTTTGATAGCCTAAAATATAATTGTTATGTATATGAACGAACTCAAGAAAATAGCAAAAGAAAAGTTACCTATTATATGGTTAAAGAATTAGAATTTATGTTCTTGAGGATAATAGATGTGAGCCCTGAAAGAGTGAACAAGCTTGAGCTTAAAGAAATATTAAGTCTTGGGTAATGTTACTCCGGTTTGTCCTTGATATTTACCTCCACGATCTTTATAACTTGTTTCACATTCTTCATCAGATTCAAAGAAAAGCATTTGTGCAACGCCTTCACCAGCATAAATTTTTGCAGGTAAATTAGTAGTATTTGAAAACTCTAATGTGACATGCCCTTCCCATTCAGGTTCAAGAGGAGTTACATTTACGATGATGCCGCATCTAGCATATGTTGATTTGCCTAAGCACACAGTAAGAACATTTCTTGGGATTCTAAAATATTCTATTGTTCTTGCAAGAGCAAATGAATTTGGAGGTATTACACAAACATCTGAATCAATATCAACAAAACTTTTTTCATCAAAAGACTTTGGGTCAACTATAGCTGAATGTATGTTTGTAAAAACTTTAAATTCATTAGAGCATCTAACGTCATATCCATAGCTTGAAACTCCATATGAAATTAATTTATTTCCATCGTCATCGACTCTCACTTGGTTTTTTGAAAAAGGCTCTATCATGCCATGATTTTGAGACATTTCTTGAATCCATTTATCAGACTTAATCGACATTAATTTCAACTCTCCCTTCTATTGCTCGAGCAATAGTTGTTCCATCAACATACTCTAACTCTCCTCCAATTGGAATTCCATAAGAAATTCTTGAAACTTTTGCATTTTTTACATGGTCTTTAATAAATATTGCTGTGGCATCTCCCTCAACAGTACTGCTTGTAGCTAAAATTACTTCCTTTATTTCATTAGTACTTGTAATTTTTAATAAATCGTCAATCCCTAGATCCTCAGGTCCAATATTGTCTATAGGAGAGAGTCTTCCAAGTAGAACAAAATATTTACCTCGAAAACCTCCAGTTGATTCAATTGCAAGTACATCAGATGGACTTTCAACCACACATATACTTTTTGAATCTCTTGAAGGATCTGAACATACATTGCATATAGAATTAGAAGTCAACATTCTGCATGTTGTACACCTTTGTATATTTTCAACAGCTTGATTAAGGGTATTTGCTAATATACTTGCCCCATCTTTATTTCTGTCTAATAGATACAAAGCCATTCTCTGAGCTGACTTTTTTCCAACACCTGGAAGGATAGTTAAGGCATTAATAAGTTCTGTGACTAGATCTTGGCTCATTTTATTGGTTTTATGCTGTCAGGCTTTATCTTTCCATCAAATTTATTTATAAAATTTTGAATGTCTTTATCTTTATTGATGTTTGTTTCGGCAACATTTTGATTAATTTTTTGATTAGTATGTTCTACATCTATTGGGGAATCTATTACATTGCCAACCTCAATTTTAATACTAATATTATCAGAGTACTTATTATTAAGAAGTGATTTAAACTCAGACATTATATTTTCTGGCACATCGTTGATTTCAGAACTAGCAGTCAATGTTAATAAACAATCATTAAATGAAGAAAATGACATATTTCCAAAATAATTTCTTGCAAAAGGACTCATATCAATTGAATTAAATAAATTTAACCAACCTTGATTGTCTTTGATTGATAACTCTTTATTTGTATCTTTTGGAGTTAGTTTTTCTATATTTCTATTGTTATCAACTTTTTTTAAAGTTTTTTTTTCAGAATTATTTGCGTCATTTTCAGTACCATTATTAGAGATTTTATGAAGAGGGTTAAAGGTTAACATCCTTAGTAAGCATATCTCTAGAGCTTCTTTAGGATTTGGGTGTACTGAAAATTTTGAAAAAGAGTTCATAGCAATTTCATATAATAATTGATTGAATTCTTCATCAATGATACTTGCTAAGTTTTTTATTCTTTCATCATCAGAATTCTTTAAGACTTGTTCCAAAGAAATTTGGTGAATTATTGAAATCATATCTCTTAAAATAATGTCATACTCTGGGTATAATTCTTCGATTTTTGATAAGAGATTAAAAACATTAACGCCATCTCCATCAATAACAGATTTGATTAATTCAATTAATAAAGAATCGTCTATTGTTCCCAATAATGCCTTTACCTCATCTTGAGAAAGTTTTCCATTTCCATGTGCAATAGCTTGATCAAGTAATGTCAACCCATCTCTTATTGATCCATTAGCTGAATTTGCAATCAAGACAAGACTTTCATCATCAGATTCGATATTTTCTTGTTTAAGAATTTTTTTAAAATGACTAAAAAGAAGTTCTTCATTAACTGTTTTTAAATTGAGTTGTAAGCATCTGGATTGAACAGTCTTAGGAATCTTTTCAGGATTAGTAGTTGCAAAAATAAAAATTACGTGAGCTGGTGGTTCTTCTAGTGTCTTTAAAAGAGCATTAAAACTTGCAGCAGATAACATATGAACTTCGTCAATAAGATAAATTTTGAATCTACCCTTGGCTGGTTTATATTCTACAGTTTCAATTAATTCTCTAATCTTATCGACTTGAGTGTTTGAAGCTGCATCAATTTCTAGAAAATCGACACTTCTTCCAGCAGTAATTTCCATAGTATTCGAGCATTTGTTGCATGGTTTTGAGGTTGGCTTTGAACTACTATCACAGTTCAAACATTTGGCTAGAATTCTAGCAATTGTTGTTTTGCCTACCCCTCTTGTACCAGAGAAAATATATGCTTGATGAATTTTTTCTTGATCAATACTATTAACCAATGCTTTTACAACATGGTCTTGCCCAACAACTTCTTCAAAGTTAATTGGCCTATACTTGCGTGCTAAAACCTCATAAGACATAGCAAAGAATCATAACATGTCATTAATAAAAACTGATTCAATTTCTTTAAAACCAAAGCCTCTGTTTTGAAGAAAATTTTTTTGTTTTAATTTTTCTTTTGTTTCAATGCTTGAAACATCTTTATACTTTTTTTTGAAAGCAGATCTTGCTGCCTCTACCCAACCTCCCTCGATTTCAACAACCTCATTTGCAATTGACTCTGTAATGCCTTTAGAGATTAATTCAAAAATAATTTTCTTTGGCCCAAACCCTTTTCTCTTTCTGTTTATTACATAAGCTTCAGCAAATCTAGAATCATTAATTAAATTATTGCTAACTAATTTCTCAAGAACGATATCTATCTGCACATTATTTTCATACCTTAATAAGAGTTTCTCTTTAATTTCTTTTCTAGAGTGCTCTCTTCTTGATAGAAGATCTAAAGATTTGTTGTAGATAATATTAAATTGATCATCAGACATTATTCAAATGGTATTACTCTTGATTTGCCATTTCTTTTTATGATTCTAACTTTCTGACCTTTTACATATGAAAAATCGCTGACTTCTTGAATTATAGAAATAAAATTTCCAGAATCTGTTTCAATAAGAAGTTCTACTCCTTCTTTTTTTGTGACAGCTGAGCCAATTTCAGATCCAATTGCAGAACCAACCAATCCTCCAACAACAGCAGCGATATCAGATCCCAGTTCTGAATCTGTTGAATCCTTTCCAACGGCTCCCCCTACAGCAAGACCTGCAGCAGCACCAACTTCTCTATCACCTTCAATGGTAACCTTTGTAACGTCACTTATTATTCCAAAAACTACATTTTGTTGTTTTTGAGCATCTGATCTTGAAACAACATCAGGTTGAAGAGAAGTGTTAACACATGAAGTTATAAAAAATATCCCAAAAAAAACTAGCATTATGTTTTTATTCATCTATTTTCTCCAATAATTTAAAGTCTTTAATGAGATCATCCTTTATTACAAAATATTTTTTATTCTTTTCGAAACCATCTAGAAGCTCCACTTGATATATTCTATTTTGATGTTTAGTTTTTAAAATTTTTATCCTGTCGCCTTGATTTAATCTTACAAGATTTCTTGAATCTATATATGAAAATCTATCCCAGTCTGAAAAGGCTCTTGCTTGATATGTGTTGTATGCATCATGCGATAGATAATATAGAACCTTACTATTTGAGAGTGATATCTTATTGCTTCTTGCTTCTAATAACCATGTTTGACCGATTTCAATAATGGGTATGCCTTCATCAGCGAAAGATTTAAAAGAAGTAACTGTTATGTATATTAAAATAAGGATTTTCATATTTATTTATAGGTGTTTTGTTTAATTCAATTAGTTTTTATAAGCATATTTTAAATATCGAGAAAAATAAAGCTTGAAAAAAATAAAGAAGGCTATAAATAAGAGGTGATGGAAATGCCATAAAGGATTTCCGCATTAACAAGTGTATGCTTTTAAGATACACATTTATAAAGTCGCTTTTAAGGAGGACTATTATGATACTTAATTTTACAGACCCGTTCTTTACCACTCGCGTATTAGGGTTCGAACCATTGTTTGATAGATTACAAAGACTCTCTGAGTCAAATGATCGTTCATCAAGCTATCCACCATACAATATAAGCAAAGATGGTAATCATTTTGTAATAGAAATTGCAGTTGCAGGATTGTCAAAAGATGATATTCAGATTGAACTTGCTGATGGTGTTCTTTCTGTAAGTTATGACGGCCCTAAAACCGAAGTAATTAATGGTGAAAACAAGGTTGTTTATCAAGGAATAGCTCAAAGAGCTTTTAAACAACAATTTACTCTGTCAGAGGATGTTGTTGTTCAAGGAGCAGAGTTAATAAATGGTTTATTATCTATTAATCTAGAAAAAATAATCCCTGATGAAAAGAAGCCAAGAATGATTGAGATTAAATCACCAAAAAGAATCTCAAGCAAATAATACTCCACAAAGTGGGAATGGGGGTGCATAATGCACCCCTGATAACTATTAATTAATAGAAAATAAGAAATGAAATTTATAAGATTATTTTTCTTACTAGCATTATTTACCAACCTCGAGTCTGAGACTGTCAATACAGGTCATGCTGAAGTTTCATTAGTTAAATTTAGTTCAACATCAGCAAGTTCAAAAAATTTAATTGGCGTTAAAATGGATATGCAAAAAAACTGGCATACCTATTGGAAAAACCCAGGCGATTCTGGAGGCCCAATTGATGTCAAATGGAATACTGATAAAAATATAAAAATAGAAAACATTAAGTGGCCTTCGCCACAGCTTATTCCATATGAGCCCCTAATGACATATGGATATAAAGATTTTGTAATATTTCCATTTGAATATTCTAAAATTGATGATTTAAATGCAAATATTGAGATTAGCGTTGATTTCTTAATATGTGATGATGTTTGTGTTCCAGAAAAAGCATTTTTAAAAACTTCTTACGAAGAGATTCAAGTTGAACCCCTTTTATCAGATTGGAATGATATGGTTCCTTCTGTTGTATTACCTGTTATCGCAAAAATTTATGAGGGTTTTATTGATATTAGATTCTCAAGCAATGAAGTTATAGATAAAGTTTATTTTTTTATAGAAAGTCAGAATGTTGTTAATCATGCAAGTAAGCAAACATTAATAAAAGAAGAAAATAATTGGCTCTTAAAAGTACCATTAATAAATAATTATGATGAATTTGAAAATCTTAATGGTGTTTTATCTATTAATGATAATAAAAATTATTTGATTCAAGCTGACATTGAGAAAAACTCATCTACAGGCTCATCAATCAGTTTTTTACAAGCAATTATATTTGCATTCATTGGTGGTTTAATACTTAACCTGATGCCATGCGTTTTCCCAATAATATCTTTAAAAATTTTAAGTTTTGTATCGCTAGGAAATGAGTCAAAGCAAAAAATAAGATTACATGCATTATCTTTTAGTTTTGGTGTTTTAATTTCATTTATTTTGATAGGAACTACATTAATTGTATTAAAAGAAACAGGTAATTATTTAGGTTGGGGATTCCAACTTCAATCTCCAATAATAGTAGGAATGTTAAGTATATTAATGTTCATAATTGGCATAATATTATTAACAGATATTAACATTGGTAATTCGCTTACCAAACTTGGTGGAATTGGATCTGATAAGGTTTCTGGATCATTTTTAACAGGTGTGTTGGCTGTAATAGTTGCCTCACCATGCACCGCTCCGTTCATGGGAGCCGCTCTTGGATACGCTTTAATTCAACCATCTGGAGTTACAATACCTATCTTTACCTCATTGGGTCTTGGGTTTGCAGCTCCCTACTTTGCACTATCATTATCACCAGAGCTTATTAATAAATTACCTAAACCTGGTCAGTGGATGGTCACATTGAAAGAATTTTTTGCTTTTCCAATGTTTGCAACTTCATTGTGGTTGGTTTGGGTTTTTAGTCTTCAAACAAGCATTGATCAATTGTTAAGTCTATTAATATCATTACTAATAATTTCTATTCTATTTTGGTTGATAACTAAATTAAGTAGAGGGATTTTTAGGTTAATTAGTTGGATTTTAATTCTTGGCGTGATCATTTTTGAAGGTAAGCAAATAATTACATTCGAAAGTGATTTATCTATGAACAGCCCATCTCAAACAAAATATTCAAATTACCAAATGTGGTCGTCTGATATTGAAAAAAAACATAAAGAAAATAATCAAGCATATTTAATAAACTTTACTGCAGCTTGGTGTATTACTTGTCAGGCCAATGATAAAATTGCACTCTCAAGGCCAAAGATTCAGAATTATTTAAAAGAAAATAATATTGAATACATAGTTGCTGACTGGACAAACAAAAATAGTGAAATACTTCTTGCCTTAGAGTCTTATGAGAGAAACGGTGTTCCTCTATATGTATATTGGAAACCAGGCATGAATGAATCTCTTATACTGCCTGCAATATTAACAGAACAAATTTTGCTAGATAGTTTCTAAAATGACATACTTAATGAATATAATAAGCATATAAATAAAAATAAATTATAACAATGAATATGTTTGGAACTCCGTTTGAGCTATTTGGAACAGTACATTTAATTACAATTGTTGTAATAATTGTGGTTTCAGTTTTATTGCCAAGAACTTATAAAGATAAATCAATCAATCAAAAGTCCACAATGAATAAAGTTATCGCTGGAGTGATTGCCTTGCATGTAATTATTTCTCCATATAAAGATCTTTATCTATTGGCAAATCCTTATGATTGGAGAGAAACTTTACCTCTTCATATGTGTGATTTATCAGAGATATTCTTAATTTGGTTTTTACTTGGTGGACCTAAAATATTATATCTTTGTGCCTTCTTTTGGGGTTTGGGTGGCGCATCAATGGCTATATTGACACCTGATATTAGCCACCATGATTTAGATTATATATTCTTCATGATTGGGCATGGAATGATAATTGTAGGAATAATGTACGCCACTGTTGCACTTGGAAATAGACCTTATGTTAAGGATATTTTAAAAGTGTCTGCAATAACAGCATTTATATTATTGCCAATTGTTTATATTATTAATATCTTATTAGGAGAGCCTGCAAATTTCTGGTATTTGGTTGAAAAACCAGGTGGTGCATCGCTTATGGATATGTTCCCAGATCCACCATATCATTTACTATATACAACACCAATTGCAATCGCAGTGTTCTATTTGATCTATTTGCCTTATTTTATTAAAGATAGGGTTGCTAAATAAAAAATAAATTTTGAATATGGAAAATTTTACAAAGCTAATTACTGAGGTCTGGAATACAGGCTTTTTAGGAATTGATTTAGGTTCAATTATTTCTTCGCTTTTAGTAATTTTAGTAGCTTTTCTTTTTAGGGGATTTATTATTTCAATAATCTTAAATGCTCTTGGAAGACTTGCTGATAAAACTGAATCAAAAATTGATGATGAAATATTAAATGCTCTAAAAAGACCAATTGGTCTCATTCCAGTTACGATAGCTTTATATTTATGTACCTTAATACTTCCTCTCGATGGATTGATTGGAGATATTGCTACAAATATTGTAAAAGCGTTTGTTATCTTTACTATTTTTAGTGCTCTTGCAAATAGTGTAAAACCAATTTTTGAAGCTTTGTCTACTAGCTCATGGTTAACAGCGTCCATGCAAATGTGGTTAGAAAGAGCATCAAAATTCATAGTTTGGGTTATAGGTATAGCTATCATATTAGATATTTTTGGTATCCAAATTGGGCCACTTGTAGCTGGATTGGGTCTATTTTCTGTTGCAGTTGCATTAGGTGCTCAAGATTTTTTTAAAAATCTTATTTCAGGAATACTTATTATTGGCGAACACAGATTTCAGCCAGGAGACAGAATTGAGGTTAGTGGACAATTGCATGGAATAGTTGAAACAATCGGGTTCAGGTCTACTGTAATAAGAACTTTTGATACCGCTCCCATGGTTATTCCAAACAAAGATCTTTCTGATGTTAAGGTTATCAATCATGGTGAAATGATTAATAGAAGATTAAATTGGACAATCAATTTAGTCTATTCAACATCCGTTTCACAGTTAGAATCAATACGAAATGAAATTAAAGAATATATTATCAAAAGTAAAGATTTTAGTACCGATGGAGACTTGGATCCTGTTGTACGAGTGGTTGAACTTGGTGGAAGTTCCATAGATTTGTTAATAGTTGCTTATGCAGATCCAATGGGATTTGCTGCTTTTAACGAAGTAAAAGAAAAATTAATTTTTAATATTATGAAAATCGTTGAAAGTAATAAATCAGAATTTGCATACCCATCTACTTCACTTTATGTAGAATCAATGCCAAAGTAAGAAATGTCCCATGAACGATCAGATTATTCTTTCATCTACTTTAGTTGCCCTACTGTGTTTATTTATATGGGGCAAAATTCGTTATGATGCTCTTGCTATTGGCGCCTTATTTGTTCTTGTAGTTCTTGAAATAATTCCTGCTAACGATGCGTTTGCTGGTTTTGCTCATCCAGCAGTAATTACTGTTGCGCTTGTCCTAATAATTAGCCAAGGTTTAAGTAACTCTGGTATTGCTGGACTTGTTGGTAAGTTAATTGGAGGGAGAGAATTTACAGAGTTTCAATTCCTAATTTGCTTGCTTCTTATTGCGGCAATTCTTTCATCTTTTATTAATAATATTGGTGCGCTAGCAATACTCCTTCCAATAACATTAAATATTTGTCAAAAAATGGAATGGCATCCATCAAAATTTTTAATGCCACTAGCTTTTGCCTGTATTTTAGGTGGAATGAATACTGCTATAGGGACTCCTCCAAATATAATAATTTCAGAATATAAAGCAACTATTTCTAATACAGGTTTTAATTTTTTTGATTTTTCTTATGTTGGCCTTGTAATCACAATTATCTGCATACTATTTATTGCATTGGTTGGCAATAAGTTAATTTTTCTTCGTAAAGAAGTTTCTACAAGTGAACATCTTATTAATTTAAAAGGATATTTATTTGAAGTCATGGTCAATGAAGGGAGCTCTTCAATTGGGATGACTTTATATGCATTTAAAAAACAAGCTGGAGAAGATACTGAAATATTGGGCATAGTATCTGAAAGTGGTTCTATAAGAAAAGTTCAAAACAATATGAGAATAAAAGAAGGACAAATTCTTGTTATCAAAACGCCACCTGATGATATTGGCAATATTTTAGATATTTTTGACTTCTCAATACCAAAAGAACTGCATTCCTTTGATGAGGATGATCTTGAAGAAATTGAAGTCATGATTACTCCCGGTTCAAGACTAATAGGTAGAAAGTATGATTTCTTCTTAAAGCTAGCATTTGAAGAACTTAATCTTTTAGGGCTTTGGAGAAAAGGCTCAAAATATAGAACAAGACTAACAAGAGAAACCTTTAAAGCTGGTGATGTTTTGCTTTTAGGTGTTAGAGATCTTGCTGAGGAAGATGTATCAAATAAAATCAAACATTTAGGATTAATGCCTCTTAGGCAAAGAGAACTTCAAACGATACCCAGTAGAAGTAGGCTTTTAAAAGGATTAGTTTTCTTTGCTCTTTCTATTTTTCTGGTTTCATTTAATTATTTAAGTGCTGCTCCTGCCTTCTTGTTATGTGTGCTTGGTTTTGCAAGAATTAAGATTATCGATAGTAATTTTTATAGAGGGATCGATTGGCCAATTATTGTAATGTTGGCAGCAATGATACCAATTGGAACAGCTCTACAAACGACTGGTGTAAGTGCTTTAATAGCAACATCAATATCACAATATGCAGTAGATCTTGGTTTGTTTTGGATACTTCTTATTATCTTAATAGTTACGATGGCAACTACAGATATTATAAATAATGCAGCAACAGCGGTCATAATGGCGCCAATATCAACAGGAATTGCAATAGAATTAGGATACGCAATTGAACCATTTCTGATGGTGGTTGCTGTAGGAGCAAGTTGTGCCTTTTTAACACCAATTGGTCATCAATGTAATACAGTTGTTATGGGGCCAGGAAACTATAAGTTTACAGATTATTGGAGAATGGGATTGCCTATGGATATTCTTATAATATTGGCAACTATACCGATGATTCTTTTTGTTTGGACTTAATGGACGAAAAATTTAAAAGGCCTAATAGACATACTGGCAAACCATTTGAACCAGGATTTGAAGGCGAAGATGGAAGATTCTTTCTAAGGTATTTAGATAAGCATGGTAACGATGGTTACTACTTAGAAGAATGGAAAAAAGATATCAATAGTTTTATTAAAAAAGCTAATGAATTAAATATTAATTTCGACTTAGATCAGCAATAGAATCAATAATTTCTGGATATTGAAGATAAAATTCATATGATTCACCATCTTCTTCAGTAACTGGTGAGATTACATCTGTGCCAGGTTCTATAGATCCTGACTCTATTAGCTTTCTCCCAATACTAATGGCATTCTCAATGCCAGCCCACCTTAAGTATTTCATGATTCCCCATTTTTGAATTGATCCAGAATCCTGTTGGTTATATTTAGTAATGCGTGTAACTACTACATCATTTTCTCTATCAACAAACGTAAATTGCCCAAATTTTCCGCTAGTATTAAAAATTTTTGACTCTTCATCATATTTTGATACCCACCAGTGGAGCGAATAGTAACGTTTATAATCAGCCCATCTATTTGGTGTTTCCCATACAACTTTAAACGTTTCATCTACAAACTCTTTAGAGACTATTTCTTCGTCATTCCAGACGCCGTTTCTTGAGAATAATAGACCAATTTTTGAATAGTCTCTTGCGGACATATCAACACAGCAATAGGTCATTACATTGCCATTTTCATCTTTCCATAACTTATAGTCTTTTATTGATAATGGTTGTAATATTCTTTCTTCAAAAAGCACATCAGCCTTCTTTCCAGTTGCTTGGAATAATATATCGCCTAAGAGCATTGAATTAACATTGTTATATTCAAACATTACCCCTGAATCTTTCTCAACACCTACACTTTTTGCATATTTAAGATGGTCTGATTGAAAAAACATTTTTTCATGTTCATGACTGGGAAAATCAAGACCACTAGACATATCTAAGAGGTCTCGAATAGTTATTTTTGATCTTTCATCAGCAAAATAATCTAAATAATTTGAAACATTTTCATCAAGACTTTTTATCTCTCCTTTATCCAATGAAATTCCTATAAGAGCTGCGTAATAACTTTTAGCCATAGACCAAGAGGTGCCATGAGAAGATTTACCATAACCATCTGCATATTTTTCACCTATAATTTTTCCATTTTTAATTACAACAACTGCAGAAGTTGAATCATCAGAAAATGAAAGATCCATAAGCTTGTTAACTTTTTCTGAATTAACTCCTTCGTCTTCTGGAGTAGACATTTCCCAACTGTCTGCTTGAGGAAAGTAATCAGCCAATATGTCTATTGTAAAAAATAGGAACATTGGATAAGTTAACAAGATAAATTTGTAATTATTTAATTTCATAAAATTGTAGTTGGAAGTAGTTTTGTAAATTATAAGTTTAATATATACATTTTAAATTTATTATCAACCAGATATCATTATAAATAATATTGATATTTAATTATAAGTATTTATAATAGTAGCTAATATGAAAAACTTAATTATATTTACATTTATATTCTTTAATCTAGATATTGTTTCAGCTAATCATGAAGTAAAAATGCTTAATCAAGGCCCTACTGGTGTAATGGTTTTCGAACCAGCAGTTTTGAAAATTAATATTGGTGATACTGTTACATTTAAGTCTGTTGATGCAGCTCATAATTCAGCTTCTATACCTGGAATGATTCCAGCTGGTGCATCACCTTGGAATGGACAATTAAGTCAGGATTTAACCGTTTCATTTGACGTTGCTGGTATATATGGATATCAATGCACTCCTCACTCAATGATGGCAATGGTTGGGGTTATTGAAGTTGGCAACGATCAATCTAATATGAATGAAGTGAAATCTGCAGCTCAAACTTTTAAATCAACATTTGTTATGAATCAATCTAGATTAGACGACTATTTAGCTCAAATTAATGAATAAACCTAAAAATTTTTCAGACTTTTTTGCACTTTCTATGACAAAGTTTTTTAGATTTGTAGCTGATACATTTTTTGCAAAACGTTATGGTCATAGAGCAGTTGTATTAGAAACAATTGCTGGAGTACCAGGAATGGTAGCAGGAATGCTAATTCATCTTAGAAGCTTAAGAAAAATGAAGACTGGTTACGGAAGCCAAATTAGAGAAATGCTTGCAGAAGCAGAAAATGAAAGAATGCATCTAATGTTTTTTATTGAAATTGCTAAACCAAATGCTTTTGAAAGATTTCTAGTGATAGCTGCCCAAGCTATTTTTATGGCTTTTTATCTATTTATGTATATATTTTTTCCAAAAACTTCACATAGAATGATTGGTTATTTTGAAGATGAGGCTGTTAAAAGTTATACAGAATATTTAAAACTTGTTGAAGACGGCAAAGTTATGAACATAAGAGCACCCAAATTAGCTATTGAGTACTACAATCTTAAAAAAGATGCTCGATTATCTGATCTGATAATATCTGTAAGAGCTGATGAAATGCATCACGCAGAGGTTAATCATGACTATGCAGATAATTTGCAAAGAAATGCTCCTAAAGAAACTATCAATCAAGACCTTGATAAAGAAGTAGCCTAAAACATAGATATACCTTTTAAACTTTTTTTGTGTAAAATTACCGTTCGATAAGGGCGAGTAACTCAGTTGGTTAGAGTGTCTGCTCGACACGCAGGAAGTCGGGAGTTCGAATCTCTCCTCGCCCACCAGAATTTACTTAGTTAATTGATCTGCTACCCAGCTTAAAGACCAGTTATGTCCCAATCTTCTGTTGTTATAAGTTTTTGGCAATCTAACAACTTTACTTCCTTGAAGTTCAATTACTTGTGGATCATATTCTAAATCCTGGAATGCGCCATCTAATTCTTTAATTGTTCTCCATTGAAAAAAATTAACATTACTCATTAATGTTTTTGGTGAGTAATAACTACATATATTTTTGAAAAGACTTGACCTTAAAGAGGTTGAAACAGGTCCAGTCAAAGGTCCTGCTACGGTGTGAATGGATAGTGGAATATTGTTTATCCATTTATCAGAAAACATTGAAACAACCATGGCACCATAGCTATGACCCATAACAATAACTTCCTTAATATTTTGGTTCTTACTAAGAATATTATCTATCTCAGCATGAAGTTTAAGATAGGCACTATTGGGGCAAAAACCGTCGTTGTATCTAAAAAAAGATGTTAAGGTTGCATCAGTATCAATGGTTATAAAAGGATATATCCACTCATATCCTTCGCTATTAGCACCATGAACGCCTACAAATAATATATTTTGGTCTGATGAAGAATCTTCAAGATGATGAAGACCATAATTAAGATCCATTAATTCTCTTCCACTATTCAAAACATCATCTAAGTTAAAATCTTTAATTGATAGATCTGCTTTAATATAAGAAGAGCTTAATGCTAGTATAAAAATAGAAATCGAGAAGAGATTGATAAGTTTTTTCATCTTCATTGTTTCATAGATAATATTTTTTCTTTAGTTGCATTAAGTATCTTAAGATCTTCGTCTTCATCGGTCTCTTCTAATAATTTATCTATTTCTTGTAATGATTTTTCAACTGACCCCCATTTGCCATCTGTTTGAACTCTTTCATGAATTAAATCATCGTATCTATTTTTAATATCATCAGGTATTTCACCTTCATATTGTGTGCAAATAATTCTTTCTGCTAATAATCTAAATCTTTCATCTTCAAAGTTTCTAGATATCTTAATGAGGTGTTCAACTTCATCAGAGATATGAAACTCTTTCATTAAGTCTTGATCTCTATATGAGGGAAAACCTCCTGAATATATTTTCCCTTCTAAATAATCTGGTTCTGGAAAATTCATAATCCTGTCTTCTAGAGCTTGTGAAACTTTAGTAAAGAAATCTTCATTTGATTTTACTAAATCTGCACGTCTTTGAAGCTCATCGTGGCTAATATCAAAATGATTATTTTTAGTTAATAATTTATATGAGCATACGGGTATTGTTTTA
>MDSZ01077907.1_pt1 | contig 24539 bp, 20 predicted proteins | sample 811201 | NCBI WGS metagenome assembly MDSZ01 (sample SAMN05326647, study PRJNA326480) | marine metagenome | isolation source: seawater | place: Indian Ocean: North | collected 2010
TAGATGCTACCTTTGCAAGAGAATTTCCTATAGCTTTCGATATAAATGGTACAGTTCTTGATGCTCTCGGATTAACTTCAATTATATAAATTTCATCGTCTTTAATTGCAAATTGGATATTCATTAGTCCAATAATTTGTAATTCACTGGCAATATCTATTGCTTGATTACTCATTTTTTGTTGAACTGTTTTAGATAAACTGTATGGAGGCAATGAACAAGCCGAGTCTCCTGAATGAATGCCTGCTTGCTCAATATGTTGCAAAATACCACCTATTTCTATATTTTCTCCATCAGAGACCACATCAACATCGACTTCTATGGCATCAGTTAGATAGCTATCTAATAAAATAGGTTTGCTATTAGAAACTTCAACGGCTTCACTTAAATATTTTTCAAGTTCATTCATATTATTTACTAACTGCATTGCTCGACCTCCAAGAACATATGAAGGCCTGACTACAATCGGAAAACCTATTTTCTTTGCCTGCTCCAAAGCATTTATAACATTCTTTGCTGTTGCATTAGAAGGCTGCTTTAAATTTAATTTTTTAACTAATTCTTGAAATCTTTCTCTGTCCTCAGATCGATCAATAGCATCAACATTGGTTCCTAAAATTTTAACACCATGCTCAGATAGAATATTCGCAAGCTTTAATGGAGTTTGTCCTCCAAATTGAATAACGACACCTTCAGGAGACTCTACATCAATAATATCGAGTATTTTTTCTGAGGTGATTGGTTCAAAATATAATCGATTAGATACATCATAATCTGTCGAAACAGTTTCAGGATTACAATTTACCATAATTGATTCATATCCCTCTTCTTGCATTGCTAGTGAAGCATGAACACAACAATAATCAAATTCAATACCTTGACCAATCCTATTCGGGCCACTTCCTAAAACTAATATTTTTTTATTTGAAGTCGGATTGCTTTCACACTTACCGCCGTATGTGGAGTACATATAGCAGGTTGACGTAGAAAACTCAGCGGCGCATGTATCTACTCTTTTGTAAACTGGTTTTATATCATATTTTTTTCTTAAACTTCTTATGTCTTCCTCGGAACAACAAATTAACTCTGCTATCCTGTTGTCTGAAAAACCTTTTTGTTTTAAAACTTGCATAAATCTTTTATTTAAATCATTTGCATTGGTATTTTGCAATTTAAATTCGATTTCAATTAATTCTTCTATTTGATTTAAAAACCAATAATCTATTTTTGTAAATGAATATATTTTTTCTAAATTCCAGCCTTTTCGAATTGCATCAGCAACATAAAATAATCTTTTTGGGCCAGGAATAGTCAATTCGCTTTGTATTTTTTCATCTGTTGCAAATATATCATTATCCTTCAATGAATTTATTCCATTTAAACCCTCTTCCATGCTGCATAATGCTTTTTGTAATGATTCTTGAAAATTAGCTCCAATTGACATTACTTCTCCAACTGACTTCATTTGTGTCGTAAGTTTTGGTGAAGCTTGTGGAAACTTTTCAAAAGCAAATTTAGGAATCTTCGTCACGATATAGTCAATACTTGGTTCAAAAGAAGCCGGAGTAAGTCCTCCAGTTATATCATTTTTAAGTTCATCCAAAGTAAACCCTACTGATAATAGAGCTGCAACTTTTGCAATTGGGAATCCAGTAGCTTTTGACGCTAAAGCTGAAGATCTGCTAACTCTGGGATTCATTTCAATAACAACCATCTTTCCATTATCAGGATTAACGGCAAATTGAACATTCGAACCTCCAGTGTCAACGCCTATTTCTCTTAAAATTTTAAAAGAAGCATTTCTCATTTCTTGAAATTCTTTATCGGTAAGAGTTTGTGCTGGTGCTATTGTAATAGAGTCGCCAGTATGAATTCCCATTGGATCAAGGTTTTCAATAGAACAAATAATTATACAATTATCTTCACAGTCCCTGACCACCTCCATCTCATACTCTTTCCATCCAATTAATGACTCATCAATCAACAATTCATTGGTTGGTGATAATTCTAAGCCCTTTTCACAAATAGCTTTAAATTCAGCAATATTGTATGCAATCCCTCCTCCGGTGCCTCCCATTGTGAAAGAAGGTCTTATGATGCATGGGAACCCTATTTTTTTTTGAACACTAAGAGCATCGCTCATTGAATGCGCTATACCAGAAGCAGGAGTTTCTAAACCAATTGCTTTCATTGTCTCATCAAAGAGTTGTCTGTCCTCTGCTTTATCAATTGCTGCTCTATTAGCTCCAATTAAAATGACATCGTGCTTTTCAAGTACCCCTTTTTTATCAAGAGTTAGAGCGGTATTTAGAGCAGTTTGACCACCCATGGTTGGTAAAATGGCATCTGGTTTCTCCTTTTCAATAATTTTTTCAACTGATTTCCAATGAATTGGTTCTATATATGTAGCATCTGCTAATAAAGGATCTGTCATTATCGTAGCAGGATTAGAGTTTACTAAAATTACCCTAAATCCTTCCTGCTTAAGAGCCTTGCAAGCTTGGGCCCCTGAATAATCAAACTCACATGCCTGGCCAATTATTATTGGCCCCGCGCCTATTATTAAGATTGATGAGATATCTTTACGACGAGGCATAATCTTTGACCATTAAACTAAATTTTTTAAATAGTAATTGAATTTCTTGAGGGCCTGGGCTTGCTTCAGGGTGACCTTGAAAACTAAAAGCAGGGACATCTGTAAATTCAATTCCTTGAAGAGATTTATCAAATAACGATATATGAGTAACTTTAATATTGTCAGGCAGAGTTTTAATATCTACTGCAAAACCATGATTTTGACTAGTTATAAATACCTCTTTAGAAGATACATCTTGAACTGGATGATTGGCCCCATGATGTCCAAACTTCATTTTATATGTCTTTGCTCCGCCTGCTATAGCTAACAATTGATGTCCAAGACAAATTCCAAAAATAGGTATTCCCAAGTTTAAAAAATTTTTTATATTTTCTATGGCATAATCACATGGTTCTGGGTCCCCAGGACCATTTGATAGAAAAATGCCTTTTGGAGAAAGCTGTAATATTTCATTATATGGAGTTTTCGCGTTTACTACTTTTACCTGACCAACATGCTCTGTTAAAAGTCTTAAAATATTTTCTTTAATGCCATAATCATAAGCAATAACTGGATATGAAATTTCTGAAACAGAATTTTTTGGCCAAACACCTTGATTCCAGGAATAATTGGATTGGGATGAAACATCTTTTGCTAAATCCATGCCCTCTAGTCCAGAAAATTCTTTTGCCATTTTTATCGCATCATTTTCTGAAATTTTTGACAATGCTCCGATACAGCAATTCATTGCTCCTTTTTCTCTTAATATTGAAGTTATCTCTCTAGTATCTATTTCTGATATTCCTATAACTTCATTTTCAATAAGAAATTGTTCTAAAGTTTTAGTAGAACGCCAATTACTTGGTTGTTTGCAATATTGATTAATTACAATTCCTGATGAATGGATTATATTAGATTCATGATCCTCACTATTGATACCAGTATTTCCAATGTGGGGGTGTGTAAAAGTTATAATTTGTTTTTTATATGACGGATCAGTAATGATTTCTTGATATCCTGTCATTGATGTATTGAAAACTAATTCACCTACATCAAATTTTTCTTTACCAAAACCCTCGCCATGAATTACAGTTCCATCCTCAAGTGCTAATATAGCATCAAAAGACATTAGAATATCTCCTTAATAATAGTAAAATGAGAGTAAAAATTAGAAAAACTATTTAAAGAATTTTTTGATTTTAATGAGCTAAGATTATAGGCTGACATTAAAATTGTACTTTATAGATTAACTTGGCTAATGTCTAGTTATAAATTAAAAAAAATGAATATTTCAATTAAATCTGCAGAACAAATTCACAAAATGCGAATAGCTGGAAGATTGGCAGCTGAAGTACTAGAAATGATAACGCCATATGTAGTGCCAGGCATATCAACAGGTAAATTAGATGATATATGTTATGAATACATAGTTAATGAACAAAAAGCTATACCTGCTAATGTTGGCTATAGAGGATATGAAAAAACTATTTGTGCTAGTCTGAATCAAGTCATTTGTCATGGCATACCTAGTGATGAAAAAATTATCAAAGATGGTGATATATTGAATATTGACGTCACAGTTATTAAAGACGGTTGGCATGGCGATACCTCAAAAATGTTCTTAGTAGGTAAATGTGCGCCTCATAATGAAAGGCTGGTAAAAATTACACAAGAATGTCTGTACAAGGGAATTGAAAAAGTAAAGCCTGGTGCATTCTTGGGAGATATTGGAAACGCTATCCAAATTCATGCAGAAAAGAATCATTATAGTGTCGTAGAAGATTATTGTGGTCACGGCATAGGCCAAATCTATCATGAAGAGCCTCAAGTTCTTCATTATGGCAAACCTGGTAAGGGGTTAGAATTAAAAAAGGGAATGTGCTTCACAATAGAACCAATGATTAATCAAGGAAGAAAATATTCTAGAGTACTTAAAGATGGTTGGACTGTGGAAACAAAAGATGGAAGAAACTCTGCTCAATGGGAACATACAATTGCGGTAACTGAAAATGGAGCTGAAGTTCTAACTCAGAGAACAGATGAAACTATATGAACGGTGAAAACAAATTAATTATTAAAGACTTTAATAAAAATTTTCCAGATATTTATCAAAACCCTTCAAAAATTAATGCCTATCTAAAACGCAACTCTAAAATTATTGAAAATAATATTAAAAAAAAATTTATAAATTTAGGACTTGATAAATATTTTGCCATGTATGCAAACGGAGGTTTTGGAAGACAAGAAATGTTTCCAACATCCGATGTGGACATTTCAATAGTGGAAACAACAAAAATTAGAAGCTATAAAGAACTTGAGATTTTTATCTCTTACCTGTGGGATATGGGATATAAAGTTGGGCATTCAGTAAGATCATTAAAAGATATCAAAAAAATTTCTAAAACCGATATAAAAGAATACACCTCTTACTTAACTCGTCGCCCTATCATATCCAATTTAGAAATTGATCAAAATATATCAAAAATACTAAATAGGTTATGGACTAAGAATAGCTTCTATAATGAAAAATATATTGAACAACAAAAACGTTATAAAGATTATTTCTCAACTGCTTACAACCTTGAGCCTGATCTAAAAGAGTCGCCTGGAACTCTTAGAGATTTTCAAACTTCACTCTGGATATTGCATCATTGCTTTGAATTATATTCTATTAGTGAAATTAAAAAATCAGGCTTATTAAATAACGAACTGAAGGAGTCAGTTAAAGCATATGATTTTATTAAAACTCTCAGGTTTGCCACAAATGTGGTTACAAATAAAAATCGTCTCAACTTTGAATCTCAGATTGAAATATCAAGAAATGCGAAACTTGTTCGAAAAAAAAATATCAAAGGATCTGTAGAAAAAATGATGAAAAGGTACTATGAGATGGCATCAGTACTTTCTTATTTTAATAATATAGTTTTTGAAAAATATAATGAAAGAGGGCCCAAAGTATTTTCCAAAAATTCTAACCCCATCTATAAATACAAAAATAGAATAGGAATACAAAAAGGGGCGAAAATAAATAAAAATAAAAACTTAATCTTTGATATTTTTATTGAAATAGGAAAAAGTAAAAAAATTAATCTCATAGATACTCAAACAAAATCTAATCTTAAAAAAAATACCAAACTTATTGATTCAAATTTTAGAAAAAATCTAAATTTTGCGAAGCAATTTCTTGAAATATTGAAGTCAGAATATAATCTTTCATATATTCTTAAAACAATGAAAACTCTAGGGATTTTACAAAAATATATTCCTGAACTAGAGAATGTCATTGGTCAAATGCAATTTGATTTATTTCATGTTTATACAGTTGATGAACATACTTTTAAAGTTGTAAGAAATATGAGACAAATGAAACTTTTTGAACAAGATGGCTTTAAATTGGAACATGAATTAATTAAAAAGATCAATAAGATAGAAATTTTGTATATTGCTGGAATATTTCATGATCTTGGTAAAGGAAAAGGCGGAGATCACTCAGAGATTGGTGCAAAAACTAGTTATAGATTTGCAAAAAGATTGGGAATGTCAAAGACCGATTCGGATTTAGTATCATGGCTTGTGAAAAAACATCTTATTATGTCTTCAATATCTCAAAAAAAGGATATTTCAGATACTGAGACAATTAATGATTTCGCAAAACAAGTTGAGCAAATTGAAAAACTAGATTATCTATATTTATTAACAATAAATGATATAAGAGCTACAAATCCTGCTTTATGGAATGGCTGGAAACACCAATTATTAAAAGATCTTTACATCCTAACTCGTTCAAAAATTAACAAAGATCCGATCAAGGCTTCTGCAGATATTGCGAGAGAAAGAAGAAAAAACATACTATCAAATTTAAATGACAACAATAAAAAAATAGTTGAAAATTATTTTCATAATTTTGACGATAGTTATTTTAATAAAAATATAACCAGCTCACTTGAGTGGCAATCAGAATTTATACTAAAAAATAAAGATCTTGAGCTAATTGTAGGATGCAGAAATAGGTTCGAGAACTTAATTGAAATCTTTATAAAAGCAAATAACTCGAATGGACTTTTTTACAAACTAACAAAAATCTTAGAATTTTCAGGGCTTGCGGTTATAGATGCGAATATATTTACATCAAAAGATAATAATTTTGCAGCCAACACATTTATTACGAAATTTCAGCATCATGATCGGAAATTTAATAAATCTGATTTAAATGAGCTCTCCGAAAGAATTATTAAGAATTTCAAAAATTTTACTTCAATAGAAAATACAAAAAAACGCTCACTTAAGAAAATAAAATTTGAAAATAGTATAAATATTTATCAATCAATAAATAGAGAAAAAGCAAGAAACTTAATTACAGTTGAAACTTCTGATAGACAAGGCTTGCTTGCTGATATTGCAAAGGTATTTTTTGAACAAAATGTTTCAATTTTTTCAGCAAGAATTAATACATTAGGAGATAGAGTTGAAGATACTTTTGAACTTGAAAACTTTAATAAAACAATAATTCCTAATAATAAAATTAAAAAAATTATAACTTTGCTTGAAAAAGTAGTATGAGTCATATTAAAAATTCTATAATTAAATCATGAAAATTAATGCTGAAGGCATTGCCAACATATCCTCTAGCGGTGAAACGTTAGACGTATATTTTCCATCTATAATTTTTGGGGAAAAAGCAATATTAAATGAGGTTCCAGAAATTGATAATGCTTCTAAAAAATTAATTAAAGTTAATTGGAATGAACATGATTTAAATAGATGTATTGAAAGTATTGATGATGCTTATCTTAAATTGCATTTAATATCATACAAATTTGTGCCACCTAACACTGTCAACCTTGATGGACTTTTTGATGTGCTTCCAAATGTGGCTTGGACAAATCGTGGCCCAATATCAATAAATGAAGTTGAAAAGGAAATGCATAATGCAAAAATTAATCATAATGATCTATACATCAAATCTTTAGATAAATTTCCTTGCTTAACAGATTATATCTTGCCAAAGAAAGTGAGAATTGCAGATACTAGAAGAGTAAGATTAGGAGCATATTTGAGCGAAGGTACGACAATAATGCATGAAGGTTTTGTTAATTTTAATTCTGGAACCTTGGGTAAGGCTATGATTGAGGGGAGGATATCTGCTGGAGTTGTGGTAGGAAAAAACTCTGATCTTGGTGGCGGCTCAAGTACAATGGGAACTTTATCTGGTGGAAATAATGCTGTGATATCTATAGGTGAGAATTGTCTTCTAGGAGCAAATTCTGGAATTGGTATTTCTCTTGGTGATAATTGCATTGTTGAAGCTGGTTTATATATTACTGCTGGAACTAAGATACATTTTTTTGATAAAGATAAAGGTGCTCCAAAAATACTTAAAGCTTTTGAAATTTCAGGAACTTCTAATCTTTTATTCATAAGAGACTCTTTATCTGGTAGAGTTGTTGCAAAGCAAAATACTAAACTATCAACCCTTAATAAAGAGCTCCATAAAAATGATTGAATTTCTTAGAAATTTAATAAATATTAAATCTATATCGCCCAAAGATATGGGTTGTTTTGATCTAATTGAAGCTGAGCTAAAACAACTAAATTTTCAATGTGAAAGAATTAACTATAGCAATGTAGAAAATTTATATGCTTCATATGGAAAGAATGGAAAATTATTTTGTTTTCTTGGTCACACGGATATAGTTCCTCCAGGTCCTGAAGAGGAATGGACATATCCACCATTTGCTGGAGAAATAGATGGCGACTTGATGTACGGCAGAGGCACTGCTGATATGAAAGGATCTATTGCAGCCTTTATTGAAGCACTTAAGGATTTTTTAAAACAATCTTCAAAAAATATAAATTTTAGAATTGCAATATTACTAACTAGTAATGAGGAAGGAGTTTCTAAAGATGGTTTTATAGATAAAATTATTGAAGATATGATCAGTAATGGTCAAAATATTGACTTTTGTCTTGTAGGAGAACCAACATCATTAACTAGAGTTGGTGATAATATTAAACTTGGCCGAAGAGGCTCCCTTAGTGGCAATTTAAAGATTTTGGGCAAACAAGGACATATTGCTTATCCTGAAAAATTAGAAAATCCTATCTTTTCTTCAGCTAAATTAATCAAAATTTTAGAATCCACACTTTGGGACGATGGGAACGATATTTTTCAGCCAACAAGTTTTCAAATTTCAAACATAAATTCAGGTACAGGAGTAAAAAATATTATTCCAGGTGAATTAAGTATGGAATTTAACTTTAGATATTCGCCTAAATCAAACTATGAATCATTAATTTTTGAATTTGAAAAAATACTTAAAGAGGCAAACTTAAAATATCAAATAAATTGGGAAAAAAATGGTGAACCTTATCATACAAAAAGTGCCTTTTTTAAGAATATAGTTATTAATTCAATTAAAGATATTAATGGCTCAGAACCAAACATAAATACAAAAGGCGGCACATCAGATGGAAGATTTGTTGCAAAAATGGACTCTGAAATTATTGAGTTAGGTTTGGTAAATAAAACAATTCATCAAATCGATGAAGTGATATCAATAAATGAGCTTAATCTGCTAAAACAAATGTATGAAAATATACTAATTAAGCTTGATCAAAGTCTTTAGATTTATTTTTTCGATCATATTTTGTTTTATCTTTATGCGTTTTTGGCTTATGGAATTTATCCATATTTTTTTTCACAGGATTTTTTTTTCTTTTAGCTGGTTCCATGCATAAGTCTTTTTATAAGAGGTGTTAATATTGCTAATAAAACACCAAATCCTATCGCTAACAAACCAACATTCAAGTAGACATCAACAAACCCGTTTTTTTGAGCAACTGTAAAGGTTTCTATTGTTTCTTGTAAAATTGCAGGTCTGGGTATTTCATTGGATACATTCACCTGAGAGCTTGCTGAAGAAGTTGCACGTGCAATTAGACCTGCAACAAAGTTACCTGCAGCTGAGGCTAAGAACCACATACCCATCATCATTCCAACTATCCTTTGGGGAGATAATTTTGTCACTGATGACAATCCTACTGGTGATAAAAATAATTCTCCAATAGTATGCAAAAGATAAATCATAACTATCCATATTAATCCTGTCTGCAGGCCATTGGATGAATTCATACCATATACCAATACAAGAAACCCTAAACCAACAAATATAATCCCCAATGCAAATTTCATTGGAGTTGAAGGCTCAATATTTCTTTTTGCTAAAGCGACCCATAAAATTGCAAAAAAAGGCGCTAGAGTAAAAATAAAACCTGCATTCAATGATTGAAACATTGATGCAGGAATTTCCCATCCTGCACTATAAACTGAAATATTCCATACTTCAGGCACATATAAAGAATATGAAAAAATTGTTCTATCAATACCTCGATCAGTAAGAATATTTAAAGAAGACCCTGCTTGTTCAAACAATGCCCAAAATATTAATGAAAACAATATTAATACTCCCACAGCCAACAATCTATCCCTTTCTACTGGAGTGCATTTCATCAGAGAATAACCTAACCAAAAAGCAATACATATACCTCCAAATACACCTAAAAGAGATCCAACAATCTCCTGATTTTGAACTAAGAACCATGCAACAATTACCATTATTACACCCAATATGTAAGAACTTGTTTCTTTAGTAAATGGTAATTTTAGGTTATTGATATAGAAGCTTTTCTTGTATTCATTTGATGGTGGTTCTGCTAAGCCTTCCAGATATCTTTGTCCTCCCAGAAATATAATTAGCCCTAATAACATGCCTATACCAGCAGCTCCAAAACCATAAGCCCAACCAATTTCTTCTCCTAAATAGCCACATAAAAGAGTTGCAGTAAAAGCTCCAATATTTATTCCCATATAAAAAATTGTGAAACCTGAGTCTCTTCTTGGATCTCCTTCTTTATATAAAGCACCCACCATGGTTGAAATATTTGGTTTTAAAAAACCAACTCCAGAAATAATTAGTGCAAGTGAAAGAAAAAAGATTTGTTCGTACAAAAATTCTCTTGTGATATTAATACTATAAACAGCAATATTCCATACATCGGGAGTGAAAAGTAATTCTTTAGTCGAGATTCCTCCTTGACCCTCAAAAGCCATTCCAAAGTGACCTAATACTAACAAAATTGCACCAAAGGTAACTGCTTTTTTTGAACCTAGTACCCTATCAGCTAACATGCCTCCAAAAACAGGCATTATATAAACTAGCGACGTGTATGCTCCATATATGAGATAACTTTTAGCATCAGTAAATTCCCAGTGTTTTGTAAGATAAAGAATTAATAATGCTCTCATGCCATAATATGAGAACCTCTCCCACATTTCTGTAGCAAAGCAAACAAACAAACCTTTGGGATGACCTAAAATATCTGTTGAAGTACTCATATTAATTTATTTTTTTTGATAATTTAGTACTATACCAAAATGAATAAAAAATCATACATTGTTTTTCCATTGCGTAGAATTATAGCTTCAATATATGATTTTTTTCTTCTGCTAGGTATATGGTTTTTGGTTGGCAGTGTAGCTCTTGGTGTAGGCTATTTATTTACAGGTGAAATTAATGGAGAAGCTATACAAAATTTTGGACTTTTTCTAGTATTTTTAAGCACTTGGGCATTTTACTCTTATTTTTGGCTTAAGGGAGGCAAGACACTCGGAATGAGTGTTTGGAGATTTCAGATATACAGCCTCGACGGTAAAAAAATAAATCTAAAACAAACATCTATTAGATTCTTATTCAATCTAGTTACCTTCTTTCTTGGTGGACTTCCATTACTTTTGATTTATTTTTCAAAAGATAATTTATCTTTAAGTGACTTGATCTCGAAAACCTCATATAAAAAATTTTAAATTCTTTTGTATGATAAATAACTTAAAGCAGTAAGAATTAGTGAAGGTATAATTACTCCAAGCAAAATTGGTAATTTATATGAAATAAAAACTCCAATAGACAAATCTTGAAGAACTCCATAAAGAAATGCTCCTATAACTGAAAAAATTACCCTTCCTCCCGTTGTAGAATTTCTCAAAGATGTAAAAATGAAAGAACCAAAAAAGGCAATTAATATTGCAATTGATATAGGTAAATATAATTTTTTTATAAGAGTTTTTTCAATATGAGATTTAAGGAGCCTATCTTCTTGAGAAGTATTTTCTATAAATAAGAATCTATATTCTAACAATTCTGAAAAACTTAGATGACTAATACTATTAAAAGAAATTCTGGACCTTAAGGGTATTTCAAAAGTTTCAGTATTATTAAATTTTTTTGGACTAGAGTTTGGAATTAAGAAATTAATATCATTTCCAAAGATTATTTCATCGCCAATAATATCAGCTTTATCGGATTGAATAAAATAATTCAGTTCATTATTCAAAATTTTTATAAATTGAATTCCATAAATTGCATCATCTGATATATTTTGGAAACTTAAATAAGAGTCATTATCTTTTACCCATGTTTTTGAAGTATTTGGTATCTCCTTTTCAAGAAGAACATTCTTTTCACTTTCAGCATTGAGATAAATCTTTCTTAGAAGAATATCATCAAATATCAGCATAGGTAATGCTAATAAAGTGGCTCCAGCTGCTGAAATTAAAACTATTTGAATTGGAGATCTTCCAGCTGATCTTAATACATTTAAATTTCCCTCTTGATGCGAAGTACCCAAAGAAAGTATTGCTCCAAGAAGACAAGCTCCCTCAAGATAATCAATTATACGATGTGGTATTGATGAAAAAACATAATCACATATATTATAAAAAGTGTATTTTGAAGAAATATATTCTAATTCTGAGATTAAAACAAAAATAGTATCAAGAGCTCCAAAGATAAATAAAATAAATATTGAAAAATAAAATGAGCGCTTAAATAAATATAAATTAAATATTTTCATCTTATTAACCAAATTATTATCAAGGCCGTAATTGTTAATATAAAAATTCTAAGGTATTTGTTCCTTTTAAAAAAATTGATTAGGTTGGAAAGTTTGTTAAAACTTGAATTTATTAGTACAAAAATCCCTATAACTAAAAAAAAGAAATGCACGTACCATATGTAAAACATTGATGAAGGGTTGCTAGGACTGAATGACTCTCTGGCTAATATCAGAAAACTTAAATATAAAATATAAATAAATATTGCCGGTAGAGCTACCGAAAGTCTTCCTTGTCTAGGCTCTACTTTTGATATTGGAACTCCAAGAATTAGCAATACAAAAATTGTAATAGGTATAGAATAATTCCATTGCATTTGTGATTGAGATGAATTTGAAGAAAAATCAAATAGTTTATTAAATGATATTCCAGACACTTGCCCTAAATCTTTTGCAATAGGCATTTCCAAGGAACCAAATTCTGAAGATATCGATTGATTTTTCTGATAGTCAATTATATGCATATATCCTTTATCAAATTTGAGTTTTAAATCTTTGTCCCCTTCATGGTATTTAAGTTGATTTGAGTGAATTAAAGTTAGTAAATTATTTTTTTTTGTTAATAAAACAACATCACTAAAAATTTTTCCTTCTTTTGCGTTTACATATAGAAATCCCTCATTTTCATGAGTAATTAAGTTTTTGGGCTTAATTGTTTCAAATTGCTCTTGAATGGTATCAATGCTATATATTTCTTTTGATAACTCTTTGGTATATGGGGCGATATAAATACTTAAAAAAAACGTTATTATAAAAAAAGTGCTTGCCTGAAAAATTAAATACTTGATTAGGCCAATATTTGATAGTCCTACAGAAAGATATCCATAAATTTCTCTATCTGCATAAAGCCTACTTATTGTGATAACAATACCTAAAAAAAATGACAATGGAACCAATAGTGAAATAAAATCAGGCACTCTTAGTATTACAATTTTTAGTATTAAATTTGGGTCTAAATGACCCTCGGATGCTTGATCAAAATATCCTGCAAATCTGGATCCTACTACTAGAAAAAAAAATATAAGAAGTATTCCTAAAGTTGTTTTAAAAATTTCAACATTTAGGCTCTTAAAAAGAATATTTTTTTTATATATGCCTTGTGAACTATGATGCATTACAATAAACATCTTACCAGTTATAAAATAAAAAGGAGATAAGAATATGACATTCAAGGTACTAAACAATATTTCTTTAAAAAATATTAATGATGGGGTTTTATCTAATATCAGAACTGATTTACTAATAATCCCAATTAATAAAAAAGTTTTATCTTCTTCAGAATTTAAGGAAATTGATAAAAAGTCAAAAGGTTACCTATCTAAAGTGGTAAAGGACTTAATCACACCAGCTAATCAAAATCAACTTATATCTTCATTAGAGGGCATAAATGCTAAGAAAATTTTAATCTTTAAGGATCTTAGTGAAAATGATGATATTTATTTATGGTTAAATAAATATAAATCTATTGCAAAACAAGCTAATTCTATTGGGTGCAAAAACATATCCTTAATCGATGGTTTAATTTACCCTAAAGGCAAAAATAGAATTTGGTTTTTAGAAACTGTATCTAGATGCCTAGAGTCTGGTGCCTATATTTTTTCAGCAACAAAAAATAAAACTGCTAAGACTGAGAAAATTGGTAATAAGGTTGTTGAGAGTCAGACATCTTTAAAAAATATAACAATTTTGACATCAAAATTGGCTTCAACAGATGTCTCAAAAGTTAAAAATGCAATTGCAAGAGGGCTTGCAGTTGGAGAAGGTGTAAACTCAGCAAAACATTTAGGAGATTTACCTGCAAACCACGCTACCCCAAGATTAATAGAAAAAATCGTTAAATCTACTGCTAAAAAATATCCTGCTTTGAAAGTAAAAAGTTTAAATGAAAAAGACTTAGCAAAACTAAAAATGGGATCATATTTAAGCGTTTCTAAAGGTAGTGATGAGCCACCAAGAATGATAATAATTGAGTATAGAGGTGGAAATAAAAAGGAAAAACCAATTGCATTAGTTGGCAAAGGCATTACATTTGATACTGGCGGAATTTCTATAAAGCCTAGCTCTGGAATGGATGAAATGAAGTGGGACATGTGCGGAGCAGGTACCGTATTTGGAGTCATGTGTGCACTAGCAAATATTAAAGCAAATGTTAATGTTATTGGAATAATGGCTTGTGCAGAAAATATGCCATCAGCCAAAGCAACAAAACCGGGTGACGTAGTAACATCAATGTCAGGACAAACAATTGAAGTGCTCAATACCGATGCTGAAGGAAGATTAGTCTTAGCGGATGCACTAACATATGTTGGGAGATATAAACCATCGTATGTAATTGATATGGCAACATTAACTGGAGCAGTTGTTATTGCTCTAGGCAGTCATGCAAGTGGTGTAATGACTAATAATCAATATCTTGCTGATAAAATAATAGAGTCCGGCGAAGATACCGGTGATAGAGCTTGGCAGCTACCTCTATGGAATGAATACAAGTCTTGCACAAAAACAAACTTTGCAGATCTTGCAAATATTGGTGGCGGAAGAGAAGCTGGCACCATTCACGCTGCAGCCTTTCTTTCAAAATTTACTGAAGATTATAAATGGGCACATATGGATATTGCAGCTTCTGCATGGTCAAGTTCCCCTAAAGGAGGGACTGGTAGACCAGTGCCTCTTATTTGCGATCTAATTTTAAATAAGAAACTAAAATAAAATATTTTTAATGGATAAAAGATATGACCCAATAAGTGTTGAAGAAAAATGGGTCAATATATGGTCCCAAAAAATCTTTAAAAATGATGAAAGCTCTAGCACCTTCTCGCAAGTAATACCTCCTCCAAATGTTACTGGTACATTGCATATGGGACATAGTTTTCAATATGCAATTATGGATTTTTATACAAGATATCACCATATGAACAATAAAAAAGTTCATTGGCAAGTGGGATCCGATCATGCAGGAATTGCTACCCAACTTGTTGTAGAAAATAATCTTTTAAAAAAAAATATTGATAGAACCCAAATAGGTAGGGAAAAGTTTCTTAATGAAGTTTGGGAATGGAAAGATTTCTCAGAAAATAAAATTCAGTCTCAAATAAAAAGATTGGGATGTTCTGTAGACTGGACAAAGTATAGATTTACATTAGATGACAAGTTTTCTGTAGCTGTAAATAAAGCATTTATTGATTTATATCGAAAAGAAAAAATTTATAGAGGATATAGGCTTGTAAATTGGGACCCTTCTCTTAAAACGGCAGTTTCTGACCTTGAAGTTATAAGGCAAGAAAAAAAGGGCCATATATGGCATATAAACTATCCACTAGAAGATTGCGATAAATTCATAACCGTTGCAACTACAAGACCTGAAACAATGTTTGGAGATATGGCTATTGCTGTAAATCCCAATGACAAAAGATATAAAAAACTTATAGGTAAATTTGCACTTCTGCCATTTGTAAATAGAAAAATTCCAATAATTGGTGATGAATATGTTGATATGGAATTTGGATCTGGTTGTCTAAAAATTACTCCAGGTCATGATTTTAATGATTACGAAATTGGTAAAAAATATGCTTTGCATGAGATCGATGGAACAGTGCATACATCTGATAATTTCTATGATTTTAAACCAATAAATATTTTTAATGACGATGCCTGCACAAATGAAAACGTGCCTATTGAATTTTCAAATCTTGATAGATTTAAAGTACGTAAAAAAGTTTTAGAAGAGCTTATAAAAATAAATCTATTATCAAAAGAAGAAGATTATGAAATCAGTGTTCCTAGAGGCGAAAGATCTAATGTTGTTATCGAACCAAAACTAAGCAATCAATGGTATGTAAAAACTTCAGATATGGCAAAAAAATCAAATCGTGAAGTTAAAAAAGGAAATATAAAATTTCATCCTAAAAACTGGGATAAAACATATTTTAATTGGATGAACAACATTCAGGATTGGTGCATAAGTCGTCAAATATGGTGGGGGCATAGAATCCCTGCTTGGTATGATAAAGATGGTAATGTTTATGTTGGAGAAAATGAAGATTCAGTAAGAAATTTCTATAAACTTGGAAATATTGAACTTATGCAAGATCCGGATGTACTAGACACTTGGTTTTCATCAAGCTTATGGCCATTTGCATCATTGGGTTGGCCAGAAAATACAAACGATATAAAAGAATTTTTTCCTACATCATTATTAGTTACAGGTTTTGACATAATTTTCTTTTGGGTTGCTAGAATGATAATGATGAGTCTTGAGTTTACAGGGCAAATACCTTTTAGAGATATATATGTTACGGGTCTTATCAGAGATGAAAATGGCCAAAAAATGTCAAAATCAAAAGGAAATATCATTGATCCTATTGATTTAATATATGGAATTTCTGTTGATGATCTTGTTAAAAAAAGAACAACAAATCTAATGCAAGAAGGTGTTGCAGAAAAAATAGCTAGGAAAACAAGAAAGCAATTCCCTAATGGTATAGATTCTTATGGAACAGATGCGCTAAGAATGACATTTTTTTCACTTGCAACACATACAAAAGACATAAGCTTTGAGTTTGGCAGACTGAAGGGTTATAGAAACTTTTGCACAAAGATATGGAATGCCGCTAGATTTATTAATGGCTTTCCAAATGAAAAAGATTCTTTTAAATCTGAAAATAAAAATGATGATTGGATATATAAAGAATTTACTCAAACTAAAAAACAAATAAAAAAGAATATTAATGATTATAGATTGGACTTTGCTGTAAATGAGATTTATGACTTCTTTTGGACTAAATTCTGTGACGTTTATCTTGAAGAGTGTAAAAAATCTGGTAATACATCAAATCTCAGACCTCTTCTTAAAGAGATTCTACATATGATTCATCCATTTGCTCCTTTTATTACAGAAGAAATAAGCGATATTTTATATGAAGAAAAAATTATTCTTTAGGAGCAATATACATTTGGATATGATCAATATCATCTTCAAGATAGACCTCTCCCCTTACAGTAAACTCTAGCCCCTCATAATATTTTAATAATCTATGTTGTGCAGAAATTACAATCTCAGATGAAGGATATTTATTCTGCAAAAAATCTTTTGCCATATTTACAATGTTTTTGCCAACCGATAAGTTCCTCATCTCTTCTTCGACAACAATTCTTCCAATTGAAGATCCAACATATTTGATATTTGGACCAAAAGTCCTTAAATATGCGACCAAATTATCTTCTTGATATCCCAAAAGATGAAATGCTTCTTGGTCTGAATAATCTGTATCAATATATGGACAATTTTGCTCTACAACAAAGACCTTTTGTCTTAAATTAATAATTGCATATAAATCGTCAAGCGATAATTCTTCAAAACTTTTCCAAAAAAAGTCAATATTAGGAGTCATGTCTAAAATTAATTTCCTTTTAGCTTTTGTAAATTAAAATATATAATGTCAGCACATTTTCGCACAAATATTATAGTTTAATGGAAACAATATATAATTTTTCAGTTAAAGATAACAATCTTGATGATATACCTTTATCAGTCTATAAAAACAAAGTTTTATTAATTATAAATGTTGCTAGTTATTGTGGGCTTACAAATCAATATGAAGGTTTAGAGATTATGTATAAAAAATTAAAAGATAAAGGATTTGAAATCTTGGCTTTTCCCTGCAATCAATTTGCTCTTCAAGAACCTGGCACCAATGATGAGATTAAAGAGTTTTGTGATACAAAATATGGCGTAACTTTTAAAATATTTAATAAAATCAATGTTAATGGCTCTAAGGCCGATCCGTTATACAAATTTTTACAAAAACAAATATCTGGCATTGCTGGAACCCCACAGATTAAGTGGAACTTTACAAAGTTTCTAATAAACCGAGAAGGTAAAGTTGTTAAAAGATTTAGTCCTCAAGTATTACCTCAAGAAATAGAAGGTAAAATCTTTAAATATCTTTAATATTAAATATCCAAACTCATTAAAATTGCATCGTCAGGATTGTCGCCCGTATAATAATTTGCTCGCATAGCATCTTTTTTAAACATAAATTTTTGATAAAAGCATATTGCTTTTTTATTTTTTGATCTAACTTCTAAAAAAACTTTCCTTACACCCATTACTTTGCATTGATTAATCATATATTTTAGCAGGAGCCCTCCAGCACCTTTATTTTGCCATTCTTCTTGAACACCTATATTGAGTATATGGCTTTCTGGATTGTTTACTGAAAAAATAATAAAACCAATAATTTTTTGATCAAATCTACATACTAGTGATTTGTGACCTACTTCAAATGATGAATAATAATTAGATCTTGACCATGGAGACGGGTTAATTTGCATTTCAATCTTATATGATTCTTCTAAATCAGAATGATCCATTAATGAAATCTTAAACATATCTTAAAGAGCTAACTTGTTTTTGATCTCAATCCAGAGTTTTTTTTTCGATTCCTGAGAATTCAATAATACATTTAAAGACGGTGCCATTATTGTTTGAATATCAAGGTCTATATTATTTGAGATCTTGCCAAAGATCATAACCAAATCTATCTCAAAAAGAGTATTAATTTTTTTCGATAGATCTTCTTCATTTTTGAAGAAAATTACATCATGCAATTCATCTCCTAGATCATATTTTGTAGATTTTATTATTGAAAGCATCAATTCTTGCTGTTGTTTCGCTAAATTTATATACGGCTTTTCAAGCAATGTTAATATGGGCCCTTTTTTAAAATAAAAAGCTTTTTTTTCAATTTGGGTAGTATTATTGGATCTTATTAAATATCTTTTAATGCCAATCTCTTTTAGAATAAGATTAGTTTTTATTTCTGGAGTTAGCATAGGTGACATAATAACATTTAGTTTTAAATAATGGACAATTCAAAAAATAAATATTCTGCTTTTAGGCCGGTTAAGTTAGACGGGAGGGAGTGGCCAAATAAGCTTCTAAAAAAAGCACCAATTTGGTGTTCTGTAGATTTGCGTGATGGTAACCAAGCATTAATTGAGCCAATGGGCTCAGAAAGAAAAAACAGGATGTTTGATTTATTATGCAAATTAGGATTTAAAGAAATAGAAGTTGGATTTCCGTCTGCTTCTCAAACAGATTACGATTTCGTGAGAGATCTTATTGAAAATAAAAAAATTCCTTCCGATGTAAACATTCAGGTTCTGACACAAGCAAGAGAAGAACTTATTATTAAAACCTTTGAGTCACTTAAAGGAGCAACCAAAGGAATTATCCACTTTTATAATTCAACATCAGTACTTCAAAGAAAGGTTGTTTTCAATCAAGACAAAAAAGGCATTAAAAAAATTGCTACTGATGCCGCTAAATTAATAAAAAGTCTTGTTCATAGCAATACTGAAACTGATTGGAGTTTTGAATATTCTCCTGAAAGCTTCACTGGTACAGAACTTGAATATGCTAAAGAAGTATGTGATGAAGTGGTTGAAATTCTTAGTTCAGTATCTAAGCATAAAATTATAATTAACCTTCCTGCAACCGTGGAGATGTCAACTCCAAATATTTATGCTGATCAAATTGAATGGATGAATAAAAACTTAAATAATCGCGAAAACATTTGTCTTAGTCTGCATCCTCATAATGATAGGGGAACTGCGGTTGCTGCATCAGAATTTGGTTTAATGGCTGGCGCAGATAGAGTAGAAGGCACCTTATTTGGAAATGGAGAGAGAACAGGAAATGTTGATCTTGTAACTATTGCTTTAAATATGCTTACACAAGGAATAGATCCAAAATTAGATTTCTCTAATATTAATTCTGTAATGCGTGAAGTAGAATATTGTAATCAACTTCCTGTTCATCCAAGACATCCATATGCTGGTGATCTAGTTTTTACGGCTTTCTCGGGTTCTCATCAAGACGCTATTAAAAAAGGTTTTCACGCTATAAAAAATTCTAATAATCCAAAGTGGGAAGTTCCATACTTGCCAATAGATCCTGCAGATTTAGGAAGGAATTATGAGGCTGTTGTAAGAATTAATTCTCAATCAGGCAAAGGTGGAGTTGCTTTCATTCTGGAAAAAGATCATGGAATATCTTTGCCAAGAAGGCTTCAGATAGATCTGAGTCAAAGAGTTCAAAAAGTTGCTGATGAAACTGGGAAAGAAATAAATAGTTCTGAAATCTGGGATATATTTGAACAAAACTATTTAATTCCACTAAATGAGTATTCATATATTAGGCATTCATCTTCTACTAAAGATAACATTCATTCACTTGAGTTAGATCTTAATATGAATGGTGAATTCATAAAGATTAATGGCAGCGGAAATGGTCCAATTGATTCTTTTATAAATGGGGTATCTGCAGAAATTGGATTAAAAATAAAAGTTGCTGATTATCATCAATCAGCCATATCTTCAGGTTCAGATGCAAAAGCGGCTGCGTACATAGAACTTGAAAAAGATGGAAAAACTTTTTGGGGAGTAGGAGTTCATCCTAATACAACAAGAGCATCATTTGATGCAATAATTGTTGGATTAAGTAAATTACTTACAAGCTAATCAAAATTAGGTTCACGCTTCTCGAAGAAGGCTTTTACTGCTTCTTTATTTTGTTTGCTTGCGGTTAAATCATTCTGAATTTCAGCTTCGTTATGAAAAGTGTCCCAGTAACTTGATGCCAAAGACTCCCTCATTAATTTTTTTGTATGATTTAATGACTGGGATGACCTTTTTGATAATTTTTTCGCCCAATCCAAAGTTGCTTGTTCAAGATCTTTTCTAGGAACTACCTTATTAGCAATTCCATATTGCAAACATTCATCTGCTGGAATTTTCTTAGCTTCAATTGCATATTCATATGCTTTCGAATATCCCATATATTTTGGAAGGAGCCATGATAGCCCTCCATCAGGCACAAGAGCAATATTACTAAATACAGACATAATATAACTGTCATCAGACATTATTCTGAGATCACATGACATAGCAAGGGCAGCACCTATTCCGGCAGCCGGTCCTGCAATTGAGCCAACTACTGGTTTTGGCATACTTATAATATTTTCAAAAAAAGGTTTATATCCCCTAATGAGTGCATCCTTAGAGCCTTTCCAAGTCGTCTTCCTCTCATTTAAATCAGCTCCCGCACAAAAGCCTCTGCCAGCTCCTGATATAACAAGCACTCTTACAGATTTATCATTTTTAACATCCTCAGTAGATTTTTGTAAATCCCAGACAAGCTGTTCATTAACTGCATTTAAAACATTTGGCCTATTAAGTTTTAAGAATGCTACATTATCTTCTTTCGTTAATTCAATTGTTTCAAAGCTCATAGTTACTCCTTTAATTTTTTTAAAATAATTATATAGCCATTTTTATATATAATTTTTCCTGATGGTTCATCTTGATCAGATCTCGACCAACTTACAATCGACTTTGGTCCAGGATTAGATAAAATAAATGTTTTAATTATTTCGTTCATAATTTTGCTACTTGGTAATGCTATATTACATTGTGATATTGAAAATCTTAAAATATCCTTAATAATTGATTTTGATAGTGATTTTAATTTTTTAACTTCAATTTCCTGCCCAATAAGCTCATTATATTTTTCAATGAAGATATTTTTATAATTATCGTTTCTATTAATTAGAATATCGGTCAGGTTATTAACTCTTTGCGGGAAGTTAATCCATCTTTCTTCTAACAAAGGAAAAATATCATTTCTTAAAAAATTCCTATCGAATTTATTATTGATATTCGACTCATCTTCAATAAAGTCAATATTCTTGCTATTTAAGAAATCCAGTATTTGTTTTTTAGAGGTCTTTAACAAAGGTCTTATTAAAATTCCATTACCTATATGTCTTTTTTCTTTAGGGCCCTCTAAGCCTTCAATACCAGTTCCTCTCAAAATTCGCAAAAATACAGTTTCAGCAACATCATCAGAGTGATGGCCTGTCAGGAGTAAATCACCTGTATCAAGCAACTCTTCAAAAACTTTATATCTAGTTCTTCTTGCATTCGACTCAAGTCCTCCTCCATCTGAAGAAACTGAAACAGATTTTATGATTAAATCTATGTCTAACCTTTCGCATAATTCTTTGCAATGCTTTTCCCAATAAAGGGCATTTTGAGATAAATTATGATTAATATGAATAGCTTTTATCTTTAGATTATCTTTATAAAATTCATTCAATAAAAACAACAGTGCAGTCGAGTCTGCTCCACCACTAAACGCAACATAAGTTGTTTTTTTATAATTTAAATTTGCTTGTAATAAGTCATTGTTTAACAGGTTATGCTCCAATGCTTAAAATCCTTTTGTATCTTCTTTCAAGCAATTCTTCAACTGAAAGTTTTTTTAAAATTGATAAATTTTTTAATAATGAGCTTTTTATATTCTCAGATATTAAATCATGATCATTATGTGCTCCACCAAGAGGTTCTTGAATTACTTCATCAACTATATTTAATTTTTTAAGGTCTTTTGAAGATACTTTCATAGCCTCAGCAGCTTCATTAGCCATATCAGAGTTTCTCCAAATGATAGAAGCACAGGCTTCAGGTGCTGCGACTGAATAAATTGAATACTCTAACATTGAAAGATGATCTCCAACACTTATTGCTAATGCTCCACCTGAACCCCCCTCTCCGCTCACAACAACAATAATTGGTGTTTTCAATTCAGACATAGTTGCTAAATTTGTTGCTATCGCTTCACTTTGGCATCTTTCCTCAGCTTCAGCACCAGGAAAAGCCCCAGCAGTATCAACAAAAGTTATAATTGGTAACTTAAATCGCTCTGCAAGCAACATAAGCCTTTTTGCCTTTCTAAAACCCTCTGGATTAGTCATTCCAAAATTTCTCATAGCCTTCTCAGGGGTATCTTTTCCTTTTTCGTGACCTATAATCATCACAGGTGTATTATCTAAGAGGCCAATACCTCCAATTATTGAACCATCATCGCCGAACTGTCTATCTCCATGAAGTTCGTCAAAATCATTAAATATTTTTGAAATATAGTCTGAGGTATGTGGCCTACTTGGATGTCTTGCAACTTGAACTATCTGCCATGTATTAAGTTTAGAATAGATTTTCTTAGTTAAAGACATTTTATCCTGTTCTAGCTTTAAAATTTCTTCTTTGAGTGCAGGGGATTCTATTGCTGCATCCTGCAATGCGCTTAATTTTTGAGAAAGCTCTTTTATAGGGCTTTCAAAATCTAAGAACTTTTTTTCAGTCATAATTAAATTTCTATTGTGTCTTTGCCAAAAATATCTTCTAAATAAAATAAATTTTTCAATGAAGGACTAAAGCTAAATTTGTCTCCAATATCTATTATAGCCCCTGTTTTATTTGATTTAACTCTCACATTTACTCTGCATAAACCTTCATTCCAAAAATCTGAGCCTATAGATTCAAGTTTATTTATGAAATCATCAAGTGAAATTGATTGAGATTTACTTATATCTATTATAACTTCATTAATATTCTTGTTTAATTTTTCCTCAATCGTAGAAACATTATTTACTCGCATCTTATACATCTGCATGCCAATGTTATTAGTTCTATAGTCATCGGTCTCCACCAATCCACTAAAATGTAAAATTTTGCCCTCTTTTAAAAAATGATGACATCTTTCTAAAGACTCACCAGAAATAATTCCATCCATTGATCCAGTGCCATCACTAAAATTAACAAATGCAACAGGTTTTCCTTTTCTGTCTCTGGTATTTCTTATAGAAGACAATAAACCAATTAGTGAAGTTTGAGTTTTTTGACTATTTAAATCTTTTATCTTCTTAGATTGTATCTTTTTTATCTTACCTTCAATTGCTTTTACAGGATGCCCAGATAAGTAATACCCAAGCGAGACTCTTTCAAGTTCCAATTTCTCACTTAGATTTAATTCTTTTGTATTAACGTATCTTTCATATGGATCGAAATCATCATTCATATTGTCAAATAAATCACCTGTATTGTTTTGATTATTTCCATCGGCCAACATATCTGGAACACACTCAACTGCAATTGATCTAGATGGAACCAAAGA
>MDSZ01259438.1_pt1 | contig 24522 bp, 24 predicted proteins | sample 811201 | NCBI WGS metagenome assembly MDSZ01 (sample SAMN05326647, study PRJNA326480) | marine metagenome | isolation source: seawater | place: Indian Ocean: North | collected 2010
TACTAAGTATTCCTGCTTTTGATGGGTCTACACCCATTGCCATATGTTTCATTGACTCTTTAATTTCGTCATTTTGTTGTTGAATTATGTCTTTCTCTATAGCTAATTTCACGAAATTCAATTGACGATTATAATTGACATCATCATTTAGTTGTGAAAATTTTAGAGGCAGGAGTTTATTTTTCTCTCTATTTTTATTTAATTGTTCAATATTTTGTATAAGAAATTTATGAAAATGTTTAAATGGAGTTTTTCCTCTTGGATATTGAATGTTGAGCTTAGCGATAAATTCATTAACTCCTTCTAATATATTTAACACCTTTCCGCTTGGAGGTTCTGGTAAAAAATCAAAAATGTTATTATTCATTACTATGATATTTATTTATTATAAAATAAATAAAGATTTTATCTTGTATATTTGCCAGTCTTTGCAAACGAGTCTACAATAAAAATAACAAATACTCCTAAAAATGTGTATAATATAAATTCTTCGGTAATATTATCTGTTTTTTCATGTTGTTGTGCTTCCAGCATATGAACCATATAGTTAATTCTTTCCATAAGTTTATCATTGCCAACTGATGTTCCTGAATTATATGTTTCATTAGATGATGGAATCCCCATGTGTGCGTAATAAGGTTTCATTTCAGAAGGTTTATAAATTTGTGAATAGTCACTAAGAGTATGAGTAACACTGTCGTCTGGGTTATAATCAACATTCTTTGTTTTATATTTATTAGATGCTTCTAAATATGTTGGCATGGTAGGATTGTATTGTTTTGAGTAATCAACACTTTGCATATCTCTTTTTGATTGCAATTTAGGAGGTAATAAAGGTGCAAAATCAGCAAGCTTATTAGATTCATCCTCTCTTTCAGTTGTCATTTGATTCAATAGGTCATTTACTCTTGAATTTCTTTCATTGCTAACGTTTTGCATACTTTCAATATTTTCTAATTCATTATTCAATGAAAACAAATCATCTTCCTTATCAGGTTCTTCGCTTTCCATTTTTTTCTTCTTAATAGTTTTTCTCATAGATGGAATACGTTTTCTTGGTTTGTCTTCACTGTTCCATTCTGAAGCTGATGTAATTAATGACATATGTTTATTTTTTTTACTTAAAAAATAGATAGATTTTATTTTAGTTGTATAAATTCAAAATTGTAAGTAAAAAAATAATATGATAATACATAAATGAATAAAATATTAAATCAGTTTATTCCAATTATTATATTGTTTTTACTATTAAGCTATAGTAATGAATTCATTAATTTTTCAAATACAGTTTTAGGTAAATTATTTGCAATTTTAGTAATTATTTATTATACAATTTTAGATAAAAGAATAGGTTTACTTGTCTGTTCTTTAGTTATTTTTTATTATCAAAGTGATGTTGTAGAGAATATGCTAAATATAGATGAGATAATGGGAAAAAAAGAATCAAAAGATTCTAAAGAAGATGAAATAGAAGGAATGGAGAATATGCAATGTCCTAAAAGAAATACACAAAAAGAAAATATGTCTGATTTAGATGAAATTTATGAAAAGGAATTATTGGTTGATAAATCATTGGATGGAGTCAATAAGTTTAGAGATGAACACTGTGAAGGTAAAAATTTAAAATACAAAAATATGGATGTGAAAGATGATGTAGTTGAACACGTGTTTCCAGAGGTAAAATATAACTCTGACAAATGTAATCCATGTGCTGATACTTGTGACATATCTATATTAGAAAACAAATTAAAGAATGAAAAAGAAATGGTGCCTAAATTTTCTAAAGATGAAAAAATGTAAGTGTATGTTATATGGCAATAACTACAAAAAAAAATTTTATATCTGATACGTTAGTATTTTTAAATGATCATATAAAACGTATTAATGACAGTAAGATTTTCGCAGGATTAATGATAATAACATTAAACATAGCCTCTCGTTTTGTAACCATAAAATTAGGAAAAAGCGTAGAATCTTATTTAAAATACACATTTAGTAAATATTTACTTGTTTTTACAATTGCTTGGATGGGAACAAGAGATGTGTATATTGCATTCACAATAATGATGATATTTATAATCATTACAGATTATTTGTTAGATGATGATAGTATGTTTTGTATATTACCAGAAGAATTTAAGGATTATCACCAAGGACTTTTAGAAAGTGAAGGTAAAGATGGTGAAGTAACAGAAGAGGAAATCCAAAAAGCTGAAAAAGTAATTGAAAGGGCAAAAAAACAAAAGAAAAGTGCAAATGTTGAATATTTATCAATGTAAAAATATTATACAGAATAAATTATCTGTATAATATAACTATCAGTATGTCAGATAACGAAAGTATAGATGAAAGCAAAATGCCAATAGACGGTCCTTCAATAGGTGGAGTATTTTTATTAAATATTAAACTTGTTACTAACCTAAAAAGCAGTCCTATCTCATTTGACAGAAGTATTTTAAATGTTCCAGAAAAAGATAAAGAATCTGCATTAACTATGAAATTAACCGATCTTCCTTATTTCACAACCAAATATGAATATCCTTTAACGAAATTGAGAAGTTTTATAAATTATCAAGACCGAATAAATATATTTTTTAATAAAAATGAATTCATGCGTGTAATTTCAATGGGAACTCCTGTAACATCAGATAACGAAGAATATAAAAACGAAATAATTGACAAAAATGTAATGACAATGTTGGAAATTTTGATGCCAACAAGATATCCAGTAAAAAATAATATTCATGCTTCTCATGATTATTTAATGAAAAGACATGAACATGCAAAAGCATTTTATTTTGATCAATATTATTCTTATAAGTTTATTCATTTTAACATAGATAATGAACTAAGAACAATTAAAAAAGTAATTTATTTCAATGATATTTTAAATCATCCAAAATATAATGAATTAATTGAATCTACAATCGCTTTTCAAGAATGGGCAAATAGTAAAGAAGAAACAAAAATATATTTAAAAGAAGGTAAATCAAGTAAACCCCCAAAATCTAATCAAAAAGATTTAATAGATAATAGAAATATTGTCAGTCTGTATGAATCAAACACATTGACAAAATTTAGATATCCAAATTATAGTATAAATAATTCCGAGTTACAACGATTAATTGAACAACGGGGTAATTATAAGAAAGGAGATGCAAAAACACAAGCCCAACAAAATGAGAAATTCCACAAAGTGATTGATTATGCATATAAAAAATATTATGAGAGGATAAAGATGAAAACAAACGAAGAATATGATAAATTATTAAAAGGAGGATTTTGTGATATAGACATGCGTAATATTGCAAATCCAAATACACCGTCTAAAGAAATTTATTTATTTGTAGAGTTGCATGATATGAAAATAGATGAAACTAATGTAAATGAAATAGACTGTGATTATAAAGGTAATTTATTAGGAAATATGTTTGAAAAAATGATTAAAGGTATTAGAGATGACAACAGAGTAATTAATACCGGAATAGGTATTAAACAATATGCTAATTTTGATAAAAAACCAATCTCTAACACTAACCAATTAGGGAAGGAAAACATAAAAAAGGAAGAAAAAATAGATCCTGATAAAATGCAAAGTATTAACGATTTAATTATAAATTATGCAGAATCAAATAAAATGTATAGGAACCCTAAAAAGTCAAAAGCAGATAAAATAGTTGATATTTTAAAGGATATTGATAATTCATTTAAATCTGTTTTAAAGGATAATTACCAACAATACAGATTATCAGATTATCAAGATTTAAGTGATATAGTAAAAATTATTACAACAAATAAATTAAAACCAAAAGAAAAAGATAACGACTTTTGTAAAGATTTTATAACCATTCTTCCAGATTGGTCTAAAGAAATTACTAATTTTAATCCATTAAAAATAAATAAAAAATTACAAGGAAATTTAAATAAACTATTAGGTAATATCAAAACAGAAATAGAGCAAGAGAATACAAAAATAATTAATGAAGAGAAAACCCCAACTGCCAAATTTATTGAAATAACCACAACATCAAAATACCATTTAAATGTCTATAAATTTTATTTATATATTGCTGAAAGCATATTGAAAGCAAATCTTGATGAAATTATGGGAATAGAACCTAAACCACCATCAGACTATATTGAACAAGTGCCAAAAGATAAAAAAGTAAAAGGTGGAAATAGTAGTAAAAAGAAAAACAAATCAAAATATAATAATAAAAGAAAAACAATAAAAAAATAATTATAATAAAGAATGTTTTATAATTATTTATTAAATTTTGCTACACCATTTACAAAGTGTCCCACCTCTGGTCCAACATCATCATCCTCTTGAATAGAATAAATCTTTCCATTTTGTTCATCTGAAGTGTAATAAGACTTTCCTTTAATCTGAATTTCCATTACTTCCTCTTCTTCTTCCTCTACCTCTACTTCTTCCTCTTCCTCTTCCTCTACTTCTACTTCTTCCTCTTGTTCTACTTCTACTTCTTCCTCTTCCTCTTCTTCTTCTTCTACTTCTTCCTCTTCCTCTTCCTCTTCTTCTTCCTCTTCCTCTACTTCTACTTCTACTTCTACTTCTACTTCTTCCTCTTCCTCTTCCTCTACTTCCTCCTCATCAATCTCTATTACCTCTTTCTTTACTTCTATTTCTTCAACTTCTTCTTCACCAGGAGAATCTCCATTTTCTTCTGGTTCATATCCTTCATTTTCTACACTAATTGTTAGTTCATTTTTATAACTTTGGAAGCCATCTTGAACCTTTTTCTTAATAGCTTTATAATCCCAATCAGGCTTTTTTTCTTCAACTGAATATGTAATATTTGGTTCTTTTTTTATAATTTTTGGGGGACAGCATTCATTTTGTTCACACGAAGTTACTTCTGTAGAATCAGTATCTAATGTGCATTTTGTTAGTAAGAAAGAGACCAAACGCTTCAAATTTTTATTTTCAGTCTTCAGCTTTTCATTTTTTTTCTTTAAATTTAATACAATAGGGAGGTTTTTAAGGGCATCGTAATTTTCTTGCATATTTGTTCTTTTTACTTGGTAAATTTTAAGTTGTTTTAAAATCAATTTTTTATAATGAAAAATCTATAGAATGCCAATCATCCAAACACATATCTTTCGTATTGTAATGCGTTAATCTTTTACCAAACCATTTTTTTGGATAACATACAATTTTATTTACATTTTGATTAAAATAAGCACCCCACCAACTAAAAGAACTATTTGCCATAATATTTGAATCACATAAAGACATTAACAACATCTGTTTCCAGTCAGTTATTTTATCATCAGCTTTTGTAAAAATAATTTGCGGAAAGATTAATTTGAGTTGATCTATTATATTTTCAACAAAATCGTTCTCTGCGTTTTCACGAAAATATATAATTTGTATTTTTTTATTGTTATCTTTTAATATACAATTTAAATGATTTAATGCTTGAACATAATAAGTTAATGGCATAAGAGGATGAAAGTCAGGTTTTTTTCTATAATCTGTATATCTAAAATGCATACTAATGTTGTAAAAATCGGCTAAAAGCCCCTTATTTTCTTGTAACACTTCTTCTTTTAATTGTTTTAAATTCATCATTTCAAATAAAGTATCTCTTTTATCATGAAAATATTTATAACTTTGAAAATATCCAAATAACTTAAGATAACTAATATGTTTCATTGTGGGTATTTCAGAATAATGAAAACCAGTTTCATTATAAACAATAAATTTTTTCAAATAGGGAATTACAGGTGCATATTCAGTATTTCTGGTAGTAAATTTATCAAAATCTTTTAAAAATGTATCCCAATAAGTTGGTCTTTGAATACCTGATTTTAATTCAGTAGAATACTCAAATACAGGTGTATAATCGTTCTTAATTGCATATACTAAAACTGAAAATATTTGAAACAATTGATTTCCTAATCCACCCATTAAATGAATAGTTAAATATTTCATTATTTAAATATATATTTTAAATATTTATATTTAAATACTTTTCAAACTATTCAAAAACCAAAGTTTTCTTTCATGATTTCGTTTTTTGTTGGACCCTTTTGTTTTTCACTTTGTCTTTTTACCTTATAACCATTACTTTTATTTGAATTGCTACCAAGTTTATTTGACTCATCAATATCTTCATGTAATTCCGGTAATATTCTTGTTAATGGCTTTTCAAGTATTAATAACATATGTTCTGATTTCATTAATTGTCTATATTCTTGTATTGTTAAATTTCCATAAAATTTATCAAGTAAGTAGTATGGATTTGGTGCAGGGCGAATATTCTTTTTAAAATTATAAACCTTTCCGTATATTTTATTCAAAAGCTGATATCTTTCAAATTTTGCCGAATCGTCAATATTTTCTTTTAATAAATAAGCAACTGCACATTCCGGTCTACAAAAGGACCCATACCCAGTGGTAGTTTCGTCTGTTTCGTATTTTGGAATATAACAACACGGATTATCAAATTCACAAGTGCACCAAAAACAAGCAGATTTCTTATCAGGGTTAGAATCCTTATATAACTGCAACTTAAGCAATTTAAGTTTATTATTTATATGTTTCATACTATTAACATCATCTTCGTCTTCATCATTATTATCGTTAACATCTAAATTATTTTTACATTTTATGCAAAGCTGTTCCTTTCTTTCAGTGTTATTTATATCTGAATTTCCATAAGCATAATTATCTGTTCGGTTTTTGTCATTATAATTAAAAAATTCTTGATTTGGATTGTCGTAGGCCATAATGTTTGGTGGCGCAAGAGGTTTATAAGATAACGGATCAGATAATATATGGTCTTTATTGGTGTTACATGATTCAATGTCGCTCATTGAACATTTTAAATGTAAGATAATATTGCTAATAGCTTGTGTGTCTTCATTTAATAATATTGGTTTTATTGTTAATTTACCTCCTTTTGGTTTTCTGCCTCTTTTTTTTGGAGCTGGTGTTTCTTCTAATTTATTTTCATTTTCCTTTTGTATTTGCTCAAGTTCTGACTTCTTTTTACGTCCTCTTTTCTTTTTAACAACAGGTTCGTTTTGGTCTTTATCAGCCATTTTATTGTAAAAATATTAAAAAAGTATTTATATTGTTTGGAAATATATTTTCGGTGTATAATAAAAAAGGTAATATAACAAAACTCAATTTTATTTATTCTCGTTAAGATAACATTTTCTACATAAAGGAACATAATTATCTGAACCAATTACAAGTTGTTCACTTTCTTTTGAAATCCTATGTGAAAATATTGCGTTATTTTTGCAAATTTTACAAATTGATTTTAACTTAACTAATTCATCAGAATAAGGTAATAAATCAAGTAAATTACCAAATTTTTGTCTTTTAAAATCTCCGTCTAAACCGCATACAAACACTTGTTTATTCATTTTTTCAATTAAAAACAATGTTGATTCTAAAATATCATCAAAGAACTGTCCTTCATTAATCAAAACAACATCTGCTTCCTTAACACAATCTCTATCTAATGTAGATGAAATAGAATTGGCAAATATACACGGAATCATAATATTATCATGAGTTGATAATTTTTCATCACTGTATCTGGTGTCTTTAAAATAGTTAATTGCAACCACCTTATAGGAGAGTTTTACGTATTTATGATAAAGATTAACTAATTTTGTTGTTTTTCCAGAAAACATTGGTCCTAAAATTAATTCCAAATACCCTCCTTCCATGTTTTTACTACAAATAAAAGAAATCTTTTTTTATTCAATTTTACAAATAGATATTTAAACATAAACTATTATAATTTTTATGCAAAATATAGAAAATATACCATGGGTTGAAAAATATAGACCAACTCAATTTGAACATATTGTGTTAGACCCTATTAATCAAACATTCTTTGAAAATATTTTAAAAAATCAGTATTTTCCAAATTTACTATTTTATGGACCTCCTGGCACAGGAAAAACAACAACAATTATAAACCTAATTAATGAATACAATAAAAAATATACTACTAATAGTAAAGGAACCTTAATTCATTTGAATGCGTCAGACGAAAGGGGCATAGACATAATTAGAAATCAAATACTTCAATTTGTAAGAACAAATAACTTTTTTGAAAATTGCATAAAATTTGTAGTTTTGGATGAAGTTGATTACATGACAAAAAATGCACAACAAGCACTTAAATATTTGTTACAAATGTCAAATTATAATGTAAGATTTTGTTTAATTTGCAATTATATTAGTAAAATAGATGAGTCATTAAAAAAAGAATTTTTATGTGTGCGTTTTAATCAACTTCCTAAACATCAGATTCATTATTTTATAAAGGATATTTGCGAAAAAGAAGATTTAAAAATAGAAGATAAAAAAATAGACAAGTTGTTAGAAGTATACAAATCTGATATTAGAAGTATGATAAATTTTTTACAATTAAACAGATCTAATTTATACGAATTTGAATGTATATTATCAAATGAAAATTGGAAATATTTACATAATCTGATTCTAAAAAATGTGGATACTATTGAAATAGTAAATTATATTCACGAAATAAGTGTAACTTTTAATTGTGATAAGAAAACAATTATAAAACAATATGTTAATTATATAATTAGACAATCAACCAATGAAATTACAAATGAATTTTTAAATATTTGTCAAAACATAATTCATACTGAAAATGCAAATATTGAGATAACAATTAAGTATATGTGTTCAGAATTTAAGAACTATTTTAAACATTTAAAAATATAAAAAAATTGAAATGTATTTTTACTAATAATGCATAAAATTGACAAGTTTTTTTATAAATAGAATTATTAATAGTGAAAAAACAGGATTGAATATGACAGAAATTAACGAGAATATGATTACCAATAATCAACAAGATGAAACTAAGATTAAACTAAAACAACTTTTAGATAGCTCTTGCTCTAATAAAAAACATACTGAAAATATTATGAACCTTCCAACATTGAAAGAAGCACATATTTATTGTAAATTTAATAATATGTCGGGTCAATTCACTGGTCCAGTATTAGAAAAATACATAGAGAAAAAATATAACATGACAAAAAATAATGCATCTTCTTGTAATGGTGACCTAAAATGTAATGACCTTGATGTTGAGATAAAAGCATCAAATGGTGGAAAAGAAAATAATAAATTTAATTTTGTTCAGTTAAGAATGAATCATAATTGCGAATATATATTGACGGCATATTACATTGATTATACTAACTTGGAAAATTTGGGGGAATTATATATTTTCAAATTAAAAAAGGAAAATATAAAACAATTAATAGAAAAATATGGAGGTTATGCTCACGGAACTATTGGAGAATTAGGAAAAATAACAATGGATGATTTAAATGATAAAGGAAACCAAAAAGAATATGCACTTCGTCCAAAATATGGAGATAAATGTTGGAATGAAATGTTACAATTTAGAGTTGACGAAATCGTTATATAATTTAACAAGTTCTCCTCGTCCCAATGAATTTTGTCTTGCTGTATTTAAACTAATTGAATAATCTAACTGATTAAATATATTTATTAACTTTTCTTTGTCTATATTACTTTTTATCCAATGCCAACTTTTTGGTCTTAAATTATGTAACCCTGTTTTTTCTATTTTTCCAATTTTTCCACCATAAGCTCTCATTGCAAAATCTGCACCATTTGGAGGGGTAGGTTGTCCATTATCATCTATTGGACCGAAGGATAAGAATTTCCAATCATTATGTTCTGTTGGTAAATTAATAAAGGGTCTTTCTATTTCTCTTTTTTCCCATATTTGAAAACAACATTTTACCATCATTTCTGGTATAAAACAACATGGTTTAGTTGGTACGTCTTCATCATAAATTAAATGAAAATTTTTATTTAGTTTATTTTGAACACTTGGTCGTCTGAAAGTTCTTGGAATAATAAAAGCAATTATATTTGCCCATTCAGCAGAATGATTAAAGAATTTAATTGCAATTGAGCTTATTTTTCCAAAAGGAGGATTTCCAATTACTAATATATTAATTTTACTATTTGAAGGTTGGTAATCAAAGAAATCCATTTTTGTAATACTTTCATTTTCAGGTGATATATCTATTCCGATTTTGTTTTCAAAATCCAATTGATTAAAGAAACTACCGTTACCAGCACTGGGTTCAATAATTAAATCAAAATTTACTTTTTCACGCATTTCAAAAACTTTGTTAATACAACTTTTTGCGTAACTTGGTATAGTATAAAATTTATCTAATCCTTCTTTGCGAACTTCTTTAACATTTTTTGTATCAGTATTTTCATTTTTAATAATGTGTTTACTCATATAGTTTGAAAATATAAATAATTATGTTAATAAATCAATTTTTATTTAACCAATTTAAACAAATTAGATTAAATGTAAAGTGTAAATAATAAAGATATAAAAAATTGATTAGTAATATAAAGAGAATCATAGGAATATAAAAAAAAAATGGAAGATATAGATGACGAATGGAGTAGATATTTAAACGATGAAGATATTGACTTTTCAACAAAAAACAATCTTGACAATGAAAATGATATGAATTCGGAGGAAGCGCCTGAATGTGAAGAACTATATATTTCAACCATGACCAAAGTTTTGTTTTTAAATACACCAATAGATATCAATAGTATATTTTGGAAACTTCCCGTAATAAATTATTCTGAACCTAAGAGTGGTATAGTTAAAAAACAAATGAAAATTGTATCAAAAACCGAAGAAGAATACCAAGAATATAAAGAAAAACTAAAAGATATAACCTACTATAAGGAACATATTATTAAACAAATAGATAATCCAAGTGCAAGAAGAATAAAATTTAAAGATGAAAGAAAAATTACGGTAGGAATATCAAAAAAAGATATCATGAACTGTAGAGGAAAAATAAAGAACGCTTTTTACAATTGTTTTGCTATTATAATTAGGTTTATGTATAATGGTTCATTTAAAGAGGTGCATATAAAAGTATTTAATACTGGTAAATTAGAAATACCTGGAGTGTTAAATGATGTTCTTTTGGAAGAAGTAAAAAATTATCTTCTAATGTTTATTCAACCTCTTATTAACAAAAAATTAGAATTTGTGCAAGGAGAAATTGAGCAGAATGTGCTAATAAATTCTAATTTTAAGTGTGGATATTATATAAATCGTGATAAGTTTTATAAAATATTAAAGGGAGATAAATACAGACTGGAGACATCATATGACCCAAGTAGTTATCCTGGAATAAAATGCAAATTTTATTTTAATAACGATAAAGGTTATGATAAAGAGATTCAAAAAGGTTTGATAGACGAAGAAGACAGAAATATGAAACTTTCAGAACTGGACGATAATAAAAAATATACAGAAATTTCTTTTATGATATTTCGCACAGGAAGCTGCCTTATTGTAGGAAATTGCACAGAAAACATACTAAGATTTGTTTATGAATTTATTAGAGATATTTTAAAAAATGAATTCATAAACATAAAAACTCCTTCGGACAGTGAAGAGATAAAGGAAAAAAAAGAGAAACAAAGAAAAAAGATAATTTCAGTTTCAAAAGATTATTTTAACCAGTTGATTAAAACGTAATAGGTTGATACATCCATCTTATTATACCTTTCATATCATTTTTTTCAATATTCTCATATAATTCACTTTTCTCAGTATAAAATTTTAATAAAAATGTTTGTTCACTTTCATATAATGAATCTTTTTCTTGCATTTCATTTTTTTTTTCATATTCTAAATATTCAATAAGTAAAGTGTGATAATTCTCGTAAGTTATTTCCATTTTTTGCTGTAAAAATTCTAAGTTATAAATATTATCAATGTTATCAATTTCTATCAAGTATTTTTTAAGTAAACAGTTAGATAAAACTATCCTTTCGTTAAAATCAATATTTGAATTTTCCCAATAAAAAAAGATGTTGACCAGTTTGGAAAGTTTCAATAACCATTCTTGATATTCTTTATTGTTTAAGTCGGTAATCTCATCCTCTAATGTCATAATATTTGTAATAGTATCAAATATTTTGCTATCCTTTCCTGTTTGAATTTCAAAAATAGTTTTTTTATAAATAAATAATACAGCATCAGTTTGATTTAATGTATTTTGTAAATTACTTCTATGTATTTGTTCCATGTATTCAATATAATAAAAATACGTTTTTTGTGCATAATAAAATGCTTTTTCTATATTTTTTGTTTTAATTAAAACATATTCAAAAACTCTATGAATTGAATTGATAGCAATATACATACAACTTGAAATATCAATATCATTAATAGTATTAAGTAGTTTCTGGAGTTCAACTAACAACTCCTCTATTACCATATAATATTTATCAATAACGCGCATTTTTATGTTATGGTCATTCCATACAGTGCGCTTTTTCATTATATAAGTAATTGTCACATATTTATTTATGAAAATAATATAATTTATTTAATAATCTATTTAAAGTTATTTTTTAAGTTTTACATATAAAATGGCAGATAATAGTGAAAATACTGAAAATAATTCCAGTTATAGATTACCCGATACGAAAACATTGCTCCATGCAAGTAAATTATCAATTGTTGAAGATAAGCCGATTATGATGGATTATTGGACACATTCTCTTGAAAAAAATGCATTAATTGGGGTTAAAGAATCAAACGAGAAGTTACTTGTAAAGAGTGAGGATGAATATACAAGTCCAATATCAAAGATTTTTAAAGTTGGAACAGAATTTATTGTAATGACTGAAAATTCTATTTATTTGGTTGATGTTGAAATTCCATCTAAGCGTATTAGTTCTTAAATAAATAATATTTACACTAATAAAATGCAAATATTATTACAAAATTTCATTTAATTTATCTCTTACATCTTTTTCTAAAGTATTAGGAAATTCAACTTCAAAATGAACGATTAAATTACCTGTTGAGCTTTCACGAGTCAATCCCATATTTGGAATTATTTTTTTAAATTCTGGTTTAATAATAGTGTAATTATCCATATTATTTAAAGCAAACTTTTTACCATTTAAATATGTAAATTCAAGTATAAATCCACATAGTGATTGTTTCAAAGAAATTTTTTCTTTTAATATAATGTCTAATCCTTGTCTTATGTAGGGAGTCTTATTTTCAACGTGAACTGTAAATTGTATATCACCTACTTGCGATTCTATTATATTTCCCTTTTTCTGAAGTGTAACAACCTCTTTATCATTTATTCCACTTGGAACATTTATATACATATTTTCTGTTTCTTTCTTTACTTCTTTATCTTTTTCAATAGTTCTTTCTATTTCTACTTCAACTACACAACCGTTATAACATTGTTCTAATGATATCACAAGATGCTTAGTAATAGGTTGTGGCATTCTTACATGATTAAAATTAGTTGTAAAATGAAAATTTCCAGGATTTCCATTATGAAAGACTCTAATATTAGGACCTCCGTTTTGATTCATATGCACTCCTCCAAATGGATGTCCTGCGCCACCAAACATCATATTAAATATATTATTAATATCTTGAAAATCTTCTGGATTTGGCATATTCTGTGGATGACCTCCTCCAAATTTTCTTTGATGATCATATTTTTTTCTTGCATCATTATCACCAAGAATTTCATAAGCGTTATTAATTTCATTCATTTTGTTTTTTGCTTCTTCTGTTGGGTTTCTATCTGGATGATATTTTAATGAAAGAGAGCGATAGGCTTTTTTAATCTGCACATCGTCTGCTGATTCAGGGACCCCTAAAACATCATAATAACTTGCCATTATATATAAATTATAAAACTTAAATTTAAATAATATTTTGAACAAATGTTATTTAAATAAAAATTTTCATTAACTATAATGAACAAACAATCAACTTTTATAACCAAATATAAACCATATTATATTAATGATTTTACAAATGATAAAAATTTTTTAAATATTATAGACACTCTAATTGCAGTAGAAAATTTAAATATTTTGTTTATTGGAAACACAAATATTGGTAAAACAACACTCCTTAATTGTATTGCCAGACAATATTATAATTTATCAGCAAAAGAATCTATACCAGAAAATAACAGTTTACATATTAATACTTTAAAAGAGCAAGGTATTCAATACTTTCGTAATGAAATGAAAACATTTTGTCAATCACGAAGTGCCATTCATGGTAAAAAAAAATTGGTTCTTATAGACGATATTGACTGTATTAATGAACAAAGCCAACAAGTGTTTAGAAATTATATTGATAAATATTCAAAAAATATACATTTTATCTCAACCTGCACCAATCTTCAAAAGGTTATTGAAAGTTTACAATCAAGATTACATATTGTTTCTATTCCAAAACATTCCAATGAATACATAAAATCTATTATGAACAGCATTATTAAAAAAGAAAATATGAGTTTAAGCGAAAAAACTAAAAATTATATTTTGGAGATTTCAAATGGATCCGTTCGTATTATGATTAATAATATTGAAAAATGTTTTGTTTATAACAAAAAAATTAATTTTAGTGATTGTCAAAAGCTGTGCACATCGATATCTTTTCAACATTTTGATGAATATTACCAAAATCTGATTAATAAAGATTTAAAAAAAGCAATAGATAATTTATATGAAATTTATGACTACGGGTATTCCGTAATAGATATTTTAGATTATTTATTTTTTTATACTAAAAAAACAGAACAATTGGATGAAAATACAAAATATGAGGTTATTATTTTATTGTGTAAATATATTACCATTTTTCACAGTATTCATGAAGATAGTGTTGAACTTGCTTTACTAACTAATAATATTAGCAAGCTTTTCTAATTTTTTCCAGATGTGGTTTGTCCATAACATATATCTTATGTATATCTCTGTAATACGAATTATTTAATTTACTGAAATAATTTTGATTATTTAATATAAAACTATTCAAGGTATCAAAACAATTTAATACGGATATTGTAGTTCTCTCGTCTTGTAAAAAGATGTCAATGATTTGGTTTCTTAATAAATTACTTTGTCCTTCTATTTCTATTATTATTTTTTCACAAAGTTCACACATAGAGTCATTTTCATCAATACTTATATAAATAGGTTTTTGAAAAAAACTGGTATTTATTTCAAAAAACAACTTCATAATACGATTTTAAATTATATTAAGTACAGGTTGTGTTTAGCCAAAATTTTTTTCAATTTTATGCAATATCTTTATTGATACTCATTAAAAGAATTTAGGAATTTTATATTAGAATTATAAAGTAAAAAAATAAAATACTTATTAAATATAATCAATGTCAACTCAAATTTTTAAAAATAATGTCCCTTCACATATTTTAATAGATTTACTTGAAAAAATATGTCTGAAAACTGATAAATATTACCTAATTGATATGAATTCCTATAAAAAAATGATTTTTCATAATTTACAAACAGAATTTTGTGATTCTTTGAAAGAATATTACCATATTGGTAAACATTTCTATCTCAATCGTGATATGACGTATAAATCATTTACTAATATAATTAGACAAATATGCAAAAACACTTCTATTATGTACACATCAAAAATGAAATATAATGAATCTAAATACAATATTGTTTATTACATATATTTTTAGAAATAATCTACATTTAATATCTACAAAAATACTATATAGATGTTTAACTCAAAATATTTACCAGGTTATTTAATAACGTTAGGTTTAGTTGTTGTTGTTAGTAGTTATTCTAACTTTATAAAGGATAAATTTAAAGATGATGATAATGAAAATGAAATGATAAAAGATTACCTATTAAACGAGTCTCCTTTATATGGTAAAAATAGACCAAAACTATGGATACATTCAAAATATGAAATGAATGCAAGAAGATGGAAAGATTTTTATTCACGAAACACAAAAGACCTTAACCAAGACTATTTACATTTGACTATCAAAACGATTATTAATCATAATGGAGATGATTTCAATATTTGTTTAATTGATGATGATTCTTTTAGTAAACTTTTGCCAAATTGGGATATTGATTTATCTAATGTTGCCGAGCCTGTTAAAGATTATTTTAGAAATCTTGCCATGTGTCAATTATTATATACCTACGGAGGAATGGTTGTTCCTAATTCACTTGTTTGTCTTAAAAGCTTAACACCATTATATAATGAATTTATTGAAAGTAAAAAACCATTTGTGTGCGAAATGATTAATAAAACGAGTAATTTAGAAATAGAAAAACCAACTCACAGATTCATACCCAGTTTAAGTTTTATGGGTTCTAAGAAAAATGACCCTACCTTATTTGAACTAATTGAATATATTAAGTTATTATATAAAGATGGTCATATTTCAAAAGAAAATCAATTCAAAGGTATGATTAATCAAAAGTGTAATGAATTTATACATTTTGATAAAATGAGATTAATAAATGGTAATAAAATTGGTGTAAAAACAACCAGAGGAAAACCTATATTGCTTGAAGAAATATGTGAAGAAGCTTATGTTGATTTACATAGCGATGCATTAGGAATCTATATACCAAGTGATGAAATATTATCTCGCACAAAATACCAATGGATAGCTTATGCAAGTATTGAACACATTTTACAATCCAATATGATTATTGGCAAATATATGAAAGCATCTATTACAGATACTACAAACGAATACTACACAAATAAAAAAGAAAGATCGGTTGTAACAATATAAAAAGGTAATATATTCTAATTTATATTACCTTTATGGAATCTAATGATAATATTAAATTGCAAAACATGGAGTCACTCTCAAATTTGCATGAATTATACAAAAATGATGAATATATGATTCAAAAATTACATGGATATGTGTGCAACCAATTACCCATGATTTTGCAAAACATAAAAGAACAACAAATAAAACGAAAAGCACGATTTGAGGAAATGACAAACGAACAAGATGAGTTTGTGCAAGGATTTATGAACAATAATCAATATTTTTATGTTCAAAATACTAATTATTTTTTCTTTTACGATGGATTCCATTATGAACTCTATAGTGAAGATGATATTTTGTATCATGTTTTAACAAGTATTAATCGCAATAGACAACTTATTTCATGGAAATACAAAACGAAACAAAATATTATGAAAAAGATTAAAAATAATAGTTTACTTACGTCTATTCCTGAATCTGATACAATACAAAATGTTTTGGAATCTTTAACCAATAATTTATTTTCATCTCGTGAACTTGCAAAATACTTTCTTTGTGTTATTGGAGATAATATATTAAAAAAGGAAAACAAGCTTGTTCATTTTATTCATCAAAATGCAAAAAACTTTATAAGAAATCTTGATAGTTATTCTTTTATGGCAATTGGACATCACTTATCACAAACATTCAAACATAAGTATTATGACCATGAATATGAGAACTTTAGAATTATAAATATAAATAAATCCGTTAAAAACGAATCAAGTTGGACACCTTTGTTAAAAAACAATTTTGTTGATTTATTGTGTGTTGCATGTCATTATTCTAACAGGTTCTCAAGTTCTGATAATTATATTGAACATTTTTGCAATAATCAGAATGTTACCAACAACGTATTTTTTATTAAGAACACTAAACCTGAATCATTGGTTAAAAGTTTTATTAACCAATATGTGGATGATTTTAATACCGTCCGTGAAAGAAGCAATAGTTGGTTTACAAATAATGATAGCACCGAAAATAATACAAAACCTCAAATTAGTTGGAAAAATATGCAATATTTGTGGAATTTGTTTTTAGATGAAAGAGAAATACCCTCTGTTTTGTTTATGAATAATTTGAAAAGTATTTTAATAAAACAACTTCCTGAATCTTACAATGAGAACCTTGATCTTTTTGAAAATGTTTTTAGTAAATATTTGCCTACAATTCAGAATTTTCTACACTTTTGGAATGATCAGATAGTTGTTGATGAAAATGAACATGATTTAGAAACTGAAGAATTGTTGATTTTATTTAAAAAATGGTGTGGCTTAAATAATATTTCACATTTCAACATATGTGTAAAAGAAATTTTTGATTTAATATGTTATTATTTTCCACAAATACATATAGAAAAGGATAAATATTTATCAGGAGTAAGATGTTTATTATGGGATAAACAATTGGATATTCAAACTGCTCTTGAGAACCTAAAAGAAGAATTAAAAATAAATAAGAAAAAAGATGAAAATACACATACAAATAAAAGTTTTTATGAAATATATTTGTTCTACTGCAAATTCACAAACAATGACAATAACAAACAAATTGCAAGTAAATTCTATTTTGAAAAATACATATTCGATAATTACTCCGAATATATATCAAATAATACGTTAATAAACGATTGGTATATTTAATTGTGTAATTTTTTTAAACATCCTGAGGTTCCACCCTTTGTCTTTTTTGCAGTTTTTCTTGGTCCAAATTTTTTGGATCCTTTTCTTTGTAAATATTTACCAAGATGTTTTTGTTTTTTTGCTGTATGGAATTTTTTTGTAGATACAATACGTCCACGTTTGTTTTTCATTAAATCACTCTTTACCAACTCTCCAGTTGTTTTATAAGCAGTTTCGTTCATTACTTGTTCTCTTGAACCAAATAATTCGCGATATTTTTTTCCTTTGATGTAATACATTCCATCTTCTTGTCTTACTGGTCTTTTCATAATTATATACTATAATTATAAAAAAGTTGCTAAACAATTAAAACTTTCTTGGGTTTTCAAAAACTTGTCCTTTGGGTTGATAAATTAACCCTGCGTCCAATATTCCAGTTCCTTTTGCTTCTACACGATTTACTTTTGTTATATATCTAAGTCCAGTAACCCTTTGAGCATAACGCATTCTTCTTGTAATATTTGGATCATTGCCTGCAGTGCTGGTCTTCTTATAATTTATTTTACATTTATCTCTTTCATTTTGACAATGCTTTATTATATCAAATAATACCATATATATATTATTTATATTTTATTTTATTTTATTTTATATAGGACCCCCTTTAAAAAAAATTGATAAAAGCACTTAATGATTAGTTAATAGTATATATTATAAGATGTCTTCAAAAGTAACAAAACCTCTTAACAAAGCTGAAAATGAACTTGCTGAGCAATATCAACAAAAAACTGATAAGCAACACATTCTTGATAATCCAGATACATATATTGGGTCTGTTGAAAATGTTGATGCAAACATGTGGGTATATAACAATAATACAAACCGTATTGAATTCAAAGAAATTGAGTATATACCTGGATTATACAAATTGTTTGATGAGGGTATTGTAAATTGTAGAGACCATGTAATTCGTATGATTCAATCTAATATGCTGGAAAAGAAATTTGTTTCATATATTGATATAAAAATAGAAGATAATGGGGATATTACATTAGTTAATGATGGAAACGGAATTGATATTGCCAAACATCCTGAATATGATATTTGGATTCCTGAAATGGTTTTTGGACACTTAAGAACATCCACTAATTATAAGAAAAACGAAAAAAGAATTGTTGGAGGAAAAAATGGATTTGGTTTTAAACTTGTCTTAATTTGGTCCACTTATGGTAGAATTGAAACAGTTGACCATATTAGAGGACTAAAATACGTGCAAGAGTTTCACAATAACTTAGATAAATTAGATAAACCAAAAATTACTAAAGTAAGTAATTCTAAACCTTATACAAAAGTCACTTTTAGACCAGATTATCAAAGATTTGGTATACATGGTTTGACATCAGATATGGTATCCCTATTGAAAAAGAGAGTCTATGATATCGGCGCTGTTACTGACCATTCAATTAAAAAAATAAAAATTTCATATAACGACACAGTTGTATCTGTAAAAAATTTTCAACAATATATTGATTTGTATATTGGCCCAAAAGACCAAGGTAAGCGTATTTATGAACATCCTGACGAACGCTGGGAATATGCTATAGCTTTATCTCCAACACATGAATATATGCAAGTATCTTTCGTAAACGGTATTTGCACATTTAAAGGTGGAAAACATGTTGATTATATTACAGGACAAATCGTAAGAAAACTATGTGATTATATTGAAAAAAAGAAAAAAGTAAAAGTAAACAGTAATTCAATAAAAGAACAGTTATTGTTATTTCTACGGTGTGATATAGAAAATCCCTCTTTTGACAGTCAAACAAAAGACTATATGAATACTCCCCATGCTAAATTCGGTTCATCTTGTAATGTTAGTGATAATTTTATTGAAAAGATTGCCAAATTAGGTGTTATGGATACAGCATGTTCTCTTACTGAAGCAAAAGAGAATAAACTTGCTAAGAAGACAGATGGTTCTAAAACCAAAAATGTTCGTGGAATTGCTAACTTTATTGATGCAAACTATAGTGGCACAGTTAATTCAAAAGATTGTGTTTTAATTCTATGTGAGGGACTATCAGCATTGTCTGGTATTGTTTCTGGACTTTCCAGTGAGGACAGAAACACTATTGGAATTTATCCTTTAAAAGGTAAATTGTTAAACGTAAGAGGTGAACAACTGAAAAAAATTACAGAAAATAAAGAAATTAATGATATCAAAAAAATTTTAGGTTTAGAATCAGGAAAAGAATATAATACGATTCAGGAAGTGCATAAACATTTGAGATATGGAAAAATTATGTATATGACAGATCAAGATTTGGATGGCTCACATATCAAAGGATTGTGTATTAATATGTTTCATAGTGAATGGGGTTCTTTAACAAGAATACCTGGATTTCTATCTTTTATGAATACGCCTATTCTTCGTGCTAAAAAGGGTTCACAATTAAAACTATTTTATAATGATGGTGAATATAACGAATGGAAGGAAAGTTTTGGCGAATCTGGACCAACTGGATGGACAATTAAATATTTTAAGGGTCTTGGCACATCTACTTCATCAGAATTTAAAGAATACTTTGCAAACAAAAAAATTGTGGACTTTGTCTATTCCGGTAAGACAAGTGATGATATTATTGATAAAATATTTAACAAAAAGAGAGCTGACGACCGTAAAGGTTGGTTAGAAAATTATGATAAAAATGCTTACTTAGATACAACACGTTCATCTGTTCAATATGAACAATTTATAAACAATGAAATGATACATTTTAGCACTTATGATTGTGCAAGGTCTATACCTAATATGGTGGATGGTCTAAAAATATCTTTGAGAAAGATTTTATATTCAGCATTTAAAAGAAAGCTAACAAGTGAAATTAAAGTTGCACAATTTTCAGGTTATGTATCAGAACACAGTGCATATCATCATGGTGAAGCAAGTTTGAATGGTGCAATTGTAAATATGGCTCAAAATTATGTCGGTTCTAATAATATTAACTTACTACAGCCAAATGGTCAGTTTGGAACAAGATTACATGGTGGTGATGATAGTGCATCTGAAAGATATATATTTACACAATTAAATTCTTTAACAAGATTTATCTTTCCAGAAGTAGATGACCCAGTTTTAAATTATTTAAATGATGATGGAAGTATTGTTGAACCTGAATATTATGTCCCTATTATTCCGTTTGCTTTAATTAATGGTATATCGGGAATTGGAACGGGATTTTCATGCAGCATTGCACCGTATAATCCCAAGCAAATTATTGAATATTTACAAGACAAGTTGAAAAAGAAAGACACTGAAAAATATGATTTTATACCTTACTATGAAGGATTCAAAGGAACTGTTAGAAGATTGGAAGAAAACAAGTTTTTGATTAAAGGATGTTATGAAAAGGTCGGAGATGATAAAATACGAATCACTGAACTTCCAGTTGGGACTTGGACAATGCCTTATACAAGTTTCTTAGAAACACTTGTAGACGGTGTTGTTGATAATAAGACAGGCAAACGTGGAGCACCTGTTCTAAAAGATATCTCTTCTATTTGCACCGAGGTAAATGTAGACATTACAGTAACATTTCCAAAGGGTAAGTTGAATGTTCTTGAAGATAGTGTAGATGCATTTGGTTGCAATGGTGTGGAAAAGCTACTTAAGTTACAAACAACAGTAAGCACCACAAATATGCATATGTTTGATAAAGATTGCAAACTTCACAAATATAAATCTGTTTCAGAAATTATTAATCACTTTTATGATGTTCGTATTCATGTTTATAAAAAGCGAAAAGAACAACAGTTAACTGCAATGAAACACAAATTGGTTAGACTTTCAAATCGTGCAAAATACATTCAAGAGACATTGGCAGGAACCATTGATTTAAGAAGGAAGAAATCAAACGACGTAAATAGTCTTCTTGAAAATAAACATTATGATAAGATTGATGGTGACTATAAATATTTGATTAAGATGCCAATGGATTCCGTAACAGAAGAAAATGTGGATTCTATTATGAAGGAAAAAGAGAATACAGAAAAAGAAATTGAAATATTAACAAAAACTTCCGTTGAAACCATATGGTCAAGGGAACTTTCAACACTTGATAAAGAATATGATAAATATAAACTTATTCGTGAAAAATTACAAACATCACCTACTATTGCTAAAAAAACAGGGAAAAAAATAAAACTTGTTAAGAAAGTTACGAAATAGATTCAGAATGTTTGGAAAGCAAATTAAATATTTCGTTATCCAATTCTGGTATACTGCCTTCATCATAGATTCCAGGACAGTTTACTGTTGTTATGTTTAATATATATAATTTTTTATTGTCAAATTCAATATTTTGTTTTTTTGCTCTTAAAGTATAGGATAAATGAACATCGTGATTATTTATTTTACAAATGATTAAATTTAAAAACAGTCCTGTGTAACTGGTTATATAATATTGAATAGTTAAGTTTTCTCGCACACACAATAAAAAATACATTGCTTGTATTAATCTAAATTTTGTATCTTTGTATTGTAATTGTTTTGCAAATTTTGTAGCGCTTAAACAAGAACTTGATAAAGTATTCAATTCCTCAGAATTAAAAGGAATTTTTAAATCATGGTTTTCTTTCCTCAAATAAATAAACTTTAATAAATAATGACAAACACAATCCGACATTCTACGAATTGGTGAAGTGAAATGTGCATATTCAGGCATACCAACAAGGTCATGAGAAGAGTTTTCTGATAAATACTCTGCACGTATACCATTAGATATGATTTCATTTAATAATTCATCTCCAGACAATTCTTTTTTATCAAGTAGCCATTCTTTTGCATTGCAAGTTCTAAAAATTCCTCTACCTTCTAAGTTTAATTTTAAGTATTCTCCGACAAACGAATTTGCAAGAATAGCAAACTCGGCTATCATTTGTTTCATAACTATAACATAATCACTATCTTTTTGTAAAAACGGTGTTCCATTTTTAAAAGTTACATAAGATTGTGATATTTCATTTAATTTTGTCCCTATAGTTTTTTTAGAACGAAGTTTCTGTAATACAATACCTATTTGTAAAGCGTTATAAATATCATTATCAGTAAATACTTTTTCAGACGCTTCTTTGTAACTTAATGCATTTTCAGTTTTAACACAAATCTTTGTAAATAGTAATTTTATTTTTTCAGGAACATAAGTATTTGAATTTAATGAAACAAGAATAGTAATAGCATTTTTTATATTTCCTTCATTATTTACTAATAAACTTGCTTTTTCCATAATTTTTATTGGCATCATATGAATAGGTTTACGATTAGATGGATATTGAGTAACTACGTTATCAATTATTTCTTTCCAAGTATTAGATTCCAAATTAATATACTCTGTTGGGTCGGCTATATGAATTGCTAAGAATAAAGTATTATTAACAGTAAATATACTGAATGCATCATCTGCATCTTCACAACCTTCCGGATCAATACTATATGTTTCATGCATTGTAAAATCTTCCCTATCTAAAACACTGTATTGATGTGGATACGTTACGTCAGGTTCATAAAGATTTAAAGGTGGACGATACATTGATTCTATCATATAACTGTAATTTTGCTCAAAATAATTGTTCATTTAAATATATAAGCAAGAAAATTATATATATTTTATATATAATATATATAATGTCAAGTCCTGTTGAAAAGATTTCAGCAAAAGAAGAAATTTCTTCAAAGGAAATATGTGATGAATTTACACAATCACAAGGACATGGATTTGTTTGGGAAAATGATATTCGTGAGAAAGTATTTAATCTTAAAAAAAATAAAAATGACACCAATGTTCATGATATTTCATCCGAAGAACTGGGAACAACTGAAAATATTTCTATTAAAGCCACATCTTGTGATACAGTCTATTGTGGGGATATTATACGTTATGCATTTGGATATGATTTTAGAGAAAATCACACGATGATGATTGTAAAATATAAGCAAACGGAAAATACAAAAACAATTACATGTGTCTATGAAATTGATTATACAAAGGAAATGAATACATATTTATTTAACAATATCAAAAAAGAAGATTTGGAAGAATATATTAAAACTATTAAAAAAGAGGGACGCAATTTTGACTACAAAAAGGAAGCAAGACGTTTAGAAAAAGACAATCAA